>Ga0181532_10005738_pt1 | contig 10454 bp, 9 predicted proteins | sample PEATcosm2014_Bin_33_FD_119768 | JGI IMG/M metagenome (GOLD analysis project Ga0181532, IMG submission 119768) | Peatland microbial communities from MTU Mesocosm Facility, Houghton, MI, USA - PEATcosm2014_Bin11_30_metaG | ecosystem: Environmental > Terrestrial > Soil > Wetlands > Peat | place... | reverse complement strand
TCGACTCGTTTCTTTCGTCGATGACCAAGTTACCTTTCGCTGGCGCGACCGCACTCACCACAATGAACCCAAGTTGATGCCCCTATCCCTCGATGAGTTCCTCCGCCGCTTCCTCTTGCATGTGCTTCCCAAAGGCTTTGTCCGCATTCGCCACTTTGGCTTCCTCGCCCACCGGCGGCGCGCCACTGTCCTGCCGCTTTGCCTTCAACTACTCGGAGCCGTACAGCCATCGCACACCGAACCAGAAGCCTCTCCTGCCCAGGAACCGAGCCCACTTTGGCTCTGTCCCAAATGTGGCGGCCGCATGGTGGTCATCGAGAGACTTACGGCTGCCCAGATCCAACTCCGTTCTCCGCCCTCTCTCGCCGGAGTCGCCGCATGAAACCAATTTCCCAAAGCCGCAAACCTCGATCCGTCTTTCGGCTCGATCCGCATTCGTGCGCCTTGCCGCCGAAAAAACTTCCTGTCCCTGACCCAGAATCTGTTCCAACCGCGATCATTTTCTACTTCAATCCCCCTCTCCAAGCCACCCTGCTCTTCTCCCACCCAGCACACCGGTCCATCGGCCTACCTTATGCCAACCATCGACCCTATTGAAAACCCATAGCCATCGGCGCCCGACCGCACCGCAGGGCGGCTTCCTTCAAGTCGTTGTATCAAAAGCGACCGCCGCAGACTCTGATGAGCCTACCAATTTCTCCTCTGCGGTCGCTTCTGATACAACACTAGGACTTCTGGTTCGGAACAGCTAACGGCTAGTCGGTCAGCCGCCGTCAAGTTGTTAGCACCAGGGGAGGCAATTCGGGGAGTTAGGCGCCTCTGTGGCTACAGACTCGTAGTGTCCGACGGTATCGGTATCAATGGAGGTCTTGCTGTTGTCCTCTACATCAACTCTTCGACGAAAGCGCGGGTCACGTCTCCGGGTATCCGCGGGTCAGCATGTATGAGGGGGCCTGCATCGAGCACTGGCTCTGCTCCGTGCAGAGTTGGCACATCGGTGCGTTCGAAGAACTTGCCGATGGGAATCTCTTCATCCCAAAGCAAAGACTTCCCCATCGCGGCCATCCAGTCCGCGGAATCGTAAGAGGGATCGTCTTCGAGCTTCTTCACACGAGGACGGAACCATTGGTAGGTGTTGTCATGGTTATATGTGACGCACGGGCTGAAGACATCCAGGAACGAAAAGCCCTTATGTTGAATGCCTTGCTTGATCAAGTCGGTCAGGTGCTTCTGCTCGGCGCTGTAGCCGCGAGCTATAAACGTGGCGCCGGCGGCGAGAGCGAGTGAAATGGGATTCACCGGCGCCTCGATGCTGCCAAAGGGCATGCTCTTCGTCTTCATGCCGAGGCGACTCGTAGGCGAGGTCTGGCCCGTGGTCAGGCCATAAATCTGGTTATCCATCACGATGTAGAGCAAGTCAACGTTGCGGCGCATGCTGTGCATGAAATGATTGCCGCCAATGCCGAAGCCGTCACCGTCGCCACCCGTCACCAGCACGGTCAAATCGTGGTTGGCAAGCTTTACCCCGGTCGCCACCGCTAACGCACGGCCGTGCAGCGTGTGCATGCCGTAGGTGTTGATGAAACCAGGGAAGTTTGACGAGCAGCCGATACCGCTGATGGTGACCACGTTGTGGTTTGGTATCTGCAGATCGACCAGTGCCTTCTGGACCGCGGCGAGGACACCAAAATCTCCGCATCCGGGACACCAGTCGGGATCGACTTTGCCTTTCAGGTCGGCCATTGCTACGTGGTTGGTAGCCGCCAGAGCTGTCGCCATATTTGTTCTCCTCAAACCAGGATTTCATGCGCGGGCACGGAGAGCTTGGTGTTGCCACTCAGCTGTTCCTTCACTGCTTCTACGATGTGGTGAGGCATAAACGGTTCCCCATCGTACTTGCGGATATACCCGTCCGGTACGAAGCTGGTTTCGCTCCGCAAGTAGCGGGCGAACTGGCCGCTATAGTTGTTTTCGACGATGATCGTATGCTGGGTACCCTTGAGGATATCGAGAATCGCATCGCCGTGCAGCGGCACCAGCCAGCGAATCTGGAGTTGATTGGTTGCAATGCCTTGCTCAGTGAGGATCTCGCAGGCCTCCTCGATCACTCCGTTCGTGGATCCCCAGCCTATCAACGTGACTTTGGCATCGCGCGGGCCCCACAGCACGGGCGGAAGTACCGCTGCTTCGATACCGACAACTTTCCGCATGCGCTTTTCCATCATGGCACGACGCTTCGTTGGGTTCGTGAATTCGTCGCTGATCAGGACCCCGTCTTCATCGTGCTCGTCACTTGCCGCCGTGTGGGTGTGGCCAGGAACACCCGGGACGGCACGCGGGGAAATTCCACTTTCCGTGATCTTGTACCGCTTGTAGACGCCGTCGCCAGTTGGTCCGGAGGCGGCTGTGGTTATCAATTCCCCGCGATCAACAACGGGTGCAAAGTCCAAGTCCTTCGGATCGACGCTAAGTCTGCCTTCCGACAGCAATAGATCGCATAGAACGATACCTGGGCATTGGAACCGATCAGCGATATTGAAAATCTCAGGGATGATCTTGAAGCAGTCTCCTATATCGAGTGGGGCAGCGATGGCACGAGGGTAATCGCCGAAGCCAGCACCCAACATTTGCCAGAGATCGCCTTGCTCGGTCTTGGTCGGAACGCCTGTGGATGGGCCAGCCCGTTGGCAGTCGATTACTACCACAGGAGTTTCCATCATGGCTGAGAGGCCGAGGCCTTCGCTCATCAAGGCAAACCCGCCGCCGGAGGTGGCGCACATCGACCGAACGCCAGCATGGGCAGCCCCGATCGCCATATTCACCACGCCAATCTCGTCCTCCACCTGCCGGACCATTATGCCGGCTTTGCGAGCGTGTGCCGCCATCCAATGCAGAACTCCGGTCGACGGGCTCATGGGGTAGGCACAATAGAATTTCACCCCCGCTGCTGCGCCTCCCATCGCCATTGCGGTGTTCCCGCTGAGCACGGCATAACGGGTCTCAGTCATCGGAAGCGGCCAGGCAAACTGCTTGAAATGCGCCGTTGCGTAGTCATAGCCGGCGCGTGCAATTCCGATGTTTTCAGCGATTACGGCATCGCCTTTCTTCCTGAACTGCTCTGTCAGAACTTCTTCCAGCGATTGGAACCCAATTCCCATCATGCTAAGACCCGCGCCCACTGCGAGCGTGTTCTGAGCCACCTTGTTCCGAGTGATGTCAGCCAGTTTGGAGACGGGAAGCGGGCAGAGCGCTACGCCCTTCGCGGCCGCGCCCGGCTTGATCGTGTCAGAGTTATAGACACAGGCGGCGCCGTCGGTGAGCAGGTTGAGGTGGCGATCCATCGCGTCCTGGTTCAACGGGATCAACAAATCCACACGGTCGCCCATATTGGTGACTTTTTCCGGACCCGTGCGGATCGTGAGGAATGTGTGCCCACCGCGGATGATCGACTGATAGGCGTTGTACGCATTCAAGTGCAATCCCCGGCGACTGAAAATCTTCGCGAAGATGTCGCCCGGCGTAGCGACGCCCTGACCCGCGGCGCCTCCGATACCGATGGAAAAGGTCTTCTTCATAGCAATCTCCTACCGGGGATACGCTCCCGTAATGTAGCCTTCCAACTCCTGAATGGTTTCCGCCTGACCAGAGATAGTCCATTTGACCAAATCACCGATTGATACCACTCCGATTACGGTGTCATCCTGCAAGACCGGCAGATGTCGAAAACGATGCTTGGTCATAATGGCCATGCACTCGTCCACGGTGTGTTGCGGGCTTACGAAGATAACCGGGCTGGTCATGATCTGGCGGACCAGCGTCTCTTTTGAAGAATGGCCCAGGAGGATCACTTTGCGGGCGTAGTCACGCTCCGACAGGATCCCGACCAATCTACGGTTGGAAATGACCAGCAAGGCGCCGACCCCGTGCTCGGCCATTTTCTCAATCGCTTCGTAGACCGACTGGTCGGGCTCTATCGACAAGACTCGATTCTCGTCTTTGCTCTTCAGCACCATTCCAATCGTGTCGGATAGTTTCATCAGACCTCCTCACTCGCCCAGTTCCTTACCGGTTCACGATCTGATAGTGGGTTGTCTTTGGCGCCGCGGAACAGGACTGTGCCCGATTCCTCAGCAGCTCTGGAGCAATGGTCACGTTTGAATCGGTGAGACCCGGAGGGGGCAGACAACCAGTGATAGTAAAGGGATTGAGGGAAAGTGCGTTGACGGCTTTACCTGGTGGGATGGAGATTTCCCGATTGAATAGCACGGCAGTTCCTCGCTGGTCAGGGAGTCACTAACGCGGGGCGAGGTGCTTGTGAATTTGCGCCACCGCCCCGAGAAAGGTCTGCAAAAGGGTTCTCGGTTGCCTGACAGTTTTCGCGAACGATAAGGCCGTCTATTCAGTGACCGTCAAGAAAGACAGGAGCATCGTACACCCGCAGGGCTATCTCGTGCCAGACGCAACCAGCCCTGAGGTCGTCAAGGCCCCAAGCCGACTTCTGGCCAAGAAACTTCCGGCATCTCCGTCATCCGATTCCAACGCTCGGCTAGGCCCGGGTCCACACTTCGACTAGCGCGGTGATGTAATCGCCCATGATGCTAAGCGTCTGCGATTCTGGAGCCGGCTTCGTCGTGCTCCCACGCCTCTGCGGGCTCACTCTCAGGAACATGTCGGAGGTCCGGATTCTGCATGATCACGCGCGCACAGGTGTTCCATCGCAGAATGGCATCATCGTTTCCGGGTATCGCAAAATTCATGGCCTTCTCATAGTGATCCATTGCCTCCCGCAGCGCGTGATATGCGGATGCGCCGGCTCCAGTGCCGCCGTGGCGAATGCGGGCATTTCCAAAACGCTCCCAGATGATGCCCTGGTAGTAGGCCCGCTCGTAGTCGCCCTTAATTTGTGCAAGAACCTCTTGTGCGGCTTTCACATGCACATCAGAATCGAATTGGTCGGTTCGCGCGAGCAGAAGCGAAATCAGCGCCTGCTGGTGATTGGGCACGATGGCCAGAATATCGAGGCAAATACTTTCCGCCAGGCTGGGTTCATTCAATAGTCTGTAGCGCTCGACCTTCGCTAGCGCTTCGGGAATACTCTGCTCGGAAATGGATTTCAGTTCGAAATGCATAACCTCTCCTATCTTTTCGAATTGCTGAATACCCGGAACAGTTTCGACAGCGGATCGAAGAAGCGATCCACCACGCGCTCCTTGAGCGGGATGATCGCGTTGTCGGTGATCGTGATGTTTTCAGGACAAACTTTCGTACAGCACTTGGTGATGTTGCAGAGACCAATACCGAATTGCTTTCTCAGATCTTCAACGCGATCGCCTGCATCCAACGGATGCATTTCGAGCGCGGCCGCATACACCAGAAATCGCGGGCCGATGAATTGCTCGTGCATGTGATGGTCGCGCAAGACGTGGCAGACATCCTGACAGAGATAGCACTCGATGCACTTTCGAAACTCCTGCACCCGTTCGACATCCTCCTGGGCAATGCGCCAGGTGCCATCGGGCGCGTCGGGCAGCCGCGGCTGGAACTGCGGGATGCGCTTCTTTACCTCGTAATTCCACGATACGTCCGTGACCAGATCCCTCATGTGCGGAAATGCCTTCATGGGTTCGACGATCACAGGCCTATCCAGTGGGAGCGTGTTAAGCCGCGTCATGCACATCAATTTCGGCATACCATTGATTTCGGCCGAGCACGAGCCGCATTTTCCCGCCTTGCAGTTCCAGCGAACCGCAAGATCGCCGGCCTGTTCCGCCTGTATTTGATGCACGGCATCGAGGACCACCATGCCCGCAGAGACTTCTGTAGTGTAGTCTTGGAACTTCCCCTGACCTTTTTCCCCACGCCATATCCGAAACGTGGCCGTCGCCATTACTTCATCTCCTGGATTATTTGCTGCAAATCCTCTCGCATCGGGGGAATGGGCTCGCGTGTGAGCTGCATTTCTCCATCGGCGCCTTTTCGCACCACGATGTTGAAGCCGTCGTACTGCTTATCCTTGGTGGGAAAATCATCGCGGAAATGCGCCCCACGGCTCTCTTTCCGTTCCAGCGCCGCCCGAGTAACAATTTCCGAGACGGTCAGCAGGCTGTGCAAGTCGAGCGCCGTGTGCCAGCCTGCATTGTATTCCCGGTTTCCATCCACGCTGACCCGCTCGCTGGCGCCTTTCAACTCTCGAAGGCGATCGAGCGCTTGCAGCATCTCCTGTTCCTGACGTACGATCCCCACCAGTTCCTGCATCACGTTCTGCAATGTATGTTGTACGGCGTAAGGATTGTCGGACCCCTTGCGCTCGAAAGCCTGCAGCGCCCACTTTTCCGCGGATCCGAGTTCATCCGTTTTCACCGCGCCCAGCGAGTTCTGATTTGCATAGGCCGCAGCGTACTCACCGGCCCGCTTGCCGAAGACTAATAAATCGGAAAGTGAATTCCCGCCGAGCCGGTTGGCGCCATGCAGACCAGCCGCGCACTCTCCCGCTGCAAACAGGCCTGCCACGTCCGACATTTGGGAATCAGCGTCCACCTTGACACCTCCCATCATGTAGTGGGTCGTAGGACCAACTTCCATAGGCTCCTGGGTAATGTCAATGTCGGCAAGCTGCTTGAACTGGTGATACATACTGGGCAGCTTCTTCTTTATATGCTCGGCCGCGTTCGGAATTCTCTCCTTGATCCACGCAATGTCCAGGAACACACCGCCGTGAGGACTGCCCCGCCCTTCTCGAACCTCCTGCCGGATGCAGCGGGCCACGTGGTCGCGGGTCAGCAGTTCGGGCGGGCGTCTCGCGTTCTTGTCACCCTGCGTATACCGCCAGCCTTCTTCTTCGGTGTCGGCGGTTGAGTTGGCGTACAACGGCGGAATATCTTTGAACATGAATCTCTCGCCATTCCGATTACGCAGCACCCCTCCCTCGCCACGCACTCCTTCCGTGACCAGAATGCCACGCACGCTGGGTGGCCAAATCATTCCCGTAGGATGGAACTGCACAAATTCCATGTCCATCAGCGCCGCACCGGCATGGTAGGCGAGCGAATGGCCGTCGCCCGTATATTCCCAACTGTTGCTGGTGATTTTGTAAGCCCTTCCAATTCCTCCCGTCGCCAGCACTACGGCTTTGGCGCGGAACAGGTGAAATCGGCCGCGCTCGCGATCGTATCCAAACGCGCCTGCGATGCGGCCGCCGTCCTTCAAAAGCGTGACGACTGTGTGCTCCATGAAAACGTCGAGGCCGAGATGGATTCCATGGTCTTGAAGAGTGCGGATCATCTCCAGGCCGGTGCGGTCGCCCACGTGCGCGAGCCGGGGATACCGGTGGCCGCCGAAATTCCGCTGGAGAATTCGGCCGTCGCCCGTGCGATCAAAAAGTGCGCCCCAGGCCTCGAGTTCGCGCACGCATGCCGGAGCTTCCTTGGCATGCAGTTCTGCCATCCGCCAGTTACTCAGGTATTGACCGCCGCGCATCGTGTCGGCAAAGTGAACGCGCCAGTTGTCCCGGTCGTCCACATTTCCCATGGCCGCGGCTATGCCGCCCTCGGCCATGACGGTGTGCGCTTTGCCAAGAAGAGATTTCGAAATGACCGCGACCCTTCCGCCAGCGGCCGATACCTCGACGGCTGCCCGCAGACCGGCGCCCCCGGCTCCGATGATCAGAACGTCGTGCTCATGCGTGATGTACTCGCTCACTAGACGATCCTCCAATCTGTCCAGATACCCATCGAGCACATCCGCACGTACAAATCAGAAAACGCAACAGAGAAGAGACTGCACCAGGCGAACAGCATGTGGCGCCGGTTCAGGCAACTCACGCAATCGTAGACTCGCTTGCGGGCCGGCGCCCCCGCCATCCGATCGCGTAAACCGCCGACCAGATGTCGAAAGGAGTGGCATCCCGTAGTGTAGGAACTCAGCAGCACGAGGTTCGTCAACAAGACGAGAGTGCCGACGCCGATGCCAAACTTGCCGTCGAACCAGAACGCATCCCACACGTCCCGCGTCAGAATTACGAGAAACACGAGGGCCAGATATAGAAAATACCGGTGGACGTTTTGCAGGATCAGAGGAAACGATCGTTCGCCGAGGTATGTCTTCCGCGGCTCGCCCACGGTGCAGGAAGGCGGATCCGCCCAAAAAGCCTTGTAATAAGCCCCGCGATAGTAGTAGCACGTCACTCGAAAGCCGCCCGGCGCCCACAGAATGAGCATCGCTCCGGTGACCCAAGCAGGCATCCAGCTTGGGTTCGGACCAAACCAACCCTGGGCGGGGCCGAACAATTCGGGCGAATAAAACGGTGAGAGATATGGTCCGAACCTGAAATGCTGTCCCTGCAGCGCAGCCCAAGTGGAGTAAACGATGAATGCCGACAAACCAAGAAACACAACCAGCTGCTGTATCCACCAAAAGTCGGTTCTCTGCGTCTGTCCGAAACCCGCGCGCGATAATGGGACGTCAATCTGAGACATCGAGCTTCCTCACGAGTACGTGCATATCAAGCGCTAGCCTGATTGCGATTGAATATGGGCGGTAGCCATGATACAGCGAAATTCATTGTCATTGTTTTCGGAAACGATGCCTCAAGTCAACGCTGGGAGCATAATGAACCCGAGAGGCTCGGACGGCGCTGTCGGACTCCGGTACGAGCGCGCTATGGTACAGTTTTCGTGACTGCTAGTTTGAAGACTGGCGGTCCGGCTGGACGGAAGATGAGTACAGGGCGTGAGATTCGCAGCTACGATTATGTGAACCGTCCCTACGAGCGCGTCCGCGATGCGCTGAGACAGAACGCACTCACGGTGTTCCAGTCGGCCACGAAGGCGGCCGCTTCCCGGGCGCAATCGATCGCCGCAGAACTTCACGTCGACTTCGGCGGTATTGGGGTGAAGACCGACATCAATATTTCCGTAAGAAACATTGAGGAAAAGGTTGTTGACACCACTTCAACTCCCACCACGCGGTTGCTGCTGGAGTGGGAGGCCGCGACCATGCCGAGATTGTTTCCGCTCATGAAGGGCGAGCTTTCCGTGTATCCGCTGACCTCGACCGAAACGCAATTGGATTTCTCCGGGATTTACGAACCTCCTTTCGGCGCCGTGGGAAAAACCATGAACGCGATCATCGGCCACCGCATCGCGGAAGTGTCGGTGCATCGCTTCGTTAGCGACGTGGCAGGATATCTCCGGCAGGCCCTTGCCTAGATAATTACATCGCTCGACTCGCAGCGCTCAAAAAGGGGCCTCGTGTGGACCGCCGCGTTGAAACGAACGCTATCCAGAAACGCTTCTGGGAAGCCAAGTCGACGCCGAGTGGATGGTCGCGAACCTTCTCTTGGGATTAACTGTGATTTTCCCGGAACAGCCAGTTATCCGGCTGCTCGGTGCTTGACTGCTGAGAGTGTGCCGGAACTGCCAGCAGGCCGGCCATCACTGTCGCCATTGTGATCTGCGTCGACACCAGATGCGCCGCTCTCGTGAAAGACTTTTTCAAAATGCACGCTCCTTGCCAGACCGTCGCCTTATGAGATCGTCCCTCGCGTCTGGCTTATGGCACCGGCGATAACCTTCGAGACTTGATTGCTGGTGAGGAGTATACCCATAACTGTCTCCGTCTTCGAAAAGTGGTGTGATACTGGACCCTGCAGCGGAATCGGTCCCGAGGGTTCCTGCAAGTACAGTTGTGGGGCGGCGGGTGGCGAGGATGCCGTAACCCTCCGCGAGATCGACCTGAAAACGAGCAAATTCGTGGAGGGCGGTTTTGTGCTGCCGCGCGGCAAGCAGACCGTGGCATGGGTGGACAAGGACACGCTGCTGATTGCGCGCGACTGGGGCACAGGCACCATGAGCGAGGCCGGTTACCCCATCACGATCCGCCGATGGAGGCGCGGCCAGCCTCTTGAGAGCGCCGAGGAAGTGTTTCGCGGAAGCACCAAGGACAACGGGTATGGCAACAATCCTGTCGGCCGGCGCGTCATGGGTCGGCGAGTATGGTTCGGTCTCCGTACCGCAGGAGCGCGCCTTCCTCGCTTCCATTTCGCCGTATAACCAACTGAAGCCGGACGTCAATTATCCTGAGCCGCTGATTTTTACCACCACCAAAGACGATCGCGTCGGCCCGGTTCATGCGCGTGAGTTTGCCGCCCGCATGGAGGAATTTCACAAGCCGTTTTTCTACGACGAGATCACCGAGGGCGGGCACGGCGCCGGCGCCGACAAAAAGCAAGAAGCCCGCACCGATGCCGAGTACTTCACCTATCTGATGATGAAGCTAATGGATTCAACTGGTCCTGGACGGCATAATTGAAACAAGTGACGAACTCCCGGTTAGTCGGCTTAACTGGCCAATCTCTGCCCAATCTCAGGTTGTGCGTAGTTTGCGTGCTTCTGTGAGGATCTTGGTGAGACGGTTGGAGAGGCGGTCGAGACAAGAGCGGGAAGAGCCGTTTGGTA
>Ga0181532_10005737_pt1 | contig 10456 bp, 5 predicted proteins | sample PEATcosm2014_Bin_33_FD_119768 | JGI IMG/M metagenome (GOLD analysis project Ga0181532, IMG submission 119768) | Peatland microbial communities from MTU Mesocosm Facility, Houghton, MI, USA - PEATcosm2014_Bin11_30_metaG | ecosystem: Environmental > Terrestrial > Soil > Wetlands > Peat | place... | reverse complement strand
TCGCTTTCGCCCAATCGCACCGCTTGCGCCGCCAGCGCCACAGCTTTTAGCCCAGAGCCGCACACCTTGTTGATCGTCATCGCTGCAACTCGTGGGTCGCAGCCGCCTTTCAGCGCGGCTTGGCGCGCGGGATTCTGCCCCAAGCCTGCCTGCACCACATTTCCCAAAATCGCTTCATCGATTTGTTTCCCCGTGAGCCCGCCCCGGCGCACCGCTTCGGCAACTACTTTGCCGCCAAGCTCGGGCGCGGTGAATCCAGCCAGCCCACCCTGAAATTTTCCAATGGGAGTCCGAACCGCAGACAGAATGACAGGCGTATCCATGGGGGGACCTCCGAATAAATACAAGACTTATTATACAACCGCTAGCGCAGCGCGCCGGGCCAAGGAAATGCGCTAGTCGGTTAGATTCCAATACGGATGTTGATACGGATTTAGTCTAGAAGCCGCGCCTGTTCGCCTCTTCGTGTCTTCGAAAGAAGAAGAGGCAGAACCTAAAAAAGGGGACATTTTAAATGAGGTAAGAAAGGGGACATTTCTAAAGAGCTTTGACAGCCTTCGGTGCCTTCGTTGACTTGCTTTGTGTCGCAACTTAGAATGTGCAGCACATGTCCGACAACGATTCGCTCATTGACCAGGTTTTCTCACATTATCGTATCGTCGAAAAGCTAGGCGGCGGAGGTATGGGTGTCGTGTACAAGGCGGAGGACACCCGGCTGCATCGCTTCGTGGCCCTGAAATTTCTCCCAGACAACGTGGCCAAAGACCCGCAAGCGCTGGCACGCTTCCAGAGGGAGGCGCAAGCGGCCTCGGCGTTGAATCATCCCAACATCTGTACGATTCATGACATTGGCGAAGCAGACGGCAAAGCGTTCATCACTATGGAATTCCTGGATGGCCAGACACTGAAGCATAGGATTGCTGGCCAGCAGATCGACCTGGAAAACTTGTTGGACCTTTCCATTCAAGTCGCCGACGCACTGGATGCCGCCCACAGCGAAGGTATTGTGCACCGCGACATCAAGCCCGCCAACATTTTTGTGACCAAGCGCGGGCATGCCAAGATTTTGGATTTCGGGTTGGCCAAGGTGGCCAACGCAAAAGTAACCAGCGGCCATGCCGACACTCTGGCCACGATGGGTGTGGACTCCGCGCAGCTCACGAGTCCGGGAACGGCGTTGGGCACGGTCTCGTACATGTCCCCGGAACAAGTGCTGGGCAAGGAGTTGGACGCGCGGACGGACCTGTTCTCCTTTGGAATTGTTCTCTACGAGATGGCTACGCGCACCCTCCCTTTCCAAGGGGAGAGCTCGGGCGCGATCTTCGATGCGATTCTCCATAGGAATCCGCCGGCGCCGGTACGGCTCAACAGCGCACTGCCTGCGGAATTCGAGCTAGTGATCAACAAGGCCATCGAGAAGGACCGCGACCTGCGCTACCAGAGCGCGGCCGAAATGCGCGCGGACTTGAAGCGTCTGAAACGCGATACAAGTTCTGGGCGGGTGAGTGCGATTAGCGGATCAATCGGGACGATGCAAGATTCAGGAGGCAGCGCGGTTTCCAGCGCGGCGGCAGCAGCGCAATCCGCCTCCGCAACCCCCGCAGCACCGCCGCCGAAGAGCGCATTATGGAAACTTCTTCTGCTCGCCGCCGCTGTGGTCCTCGCCGCATCAGCGATTGCCGCCTACAAATTTCTGCCTCGCAGCAATTCCTTGAATCTGCAAAATATGCAGATTGCCAAGCTCACCGATAGTGGCAAGGCAGACCGCGTGGCCATCTCCCCCGACGGCCGCTACATCGTTTATGTCCTCGTCGATGGCGAGAAGCAAAGCCTCTGGATTCGCAACGTGGCCACAAAAAGTGATGTGCAGGTCCTTGCTCCTGATGAAATAAACTTCGCCGGCGTCAGCTTTTCTCCCGACGGCAATTACATTTATTTCGCTCGCTCCGACAAGAGCACCAACCTATACAACTTCCTTTTTTCCATGCCGGTACTCGGAGGCTCACCCCGCCAGGTGCTCCGCGACATTGACAGCCCGGTCAGCTTTTCGCCCGACGGCAAACAGTTCGCCTTCATGCGAGGAGTGCCGGACAAGAATGTGATCGAGATTCGTATCGCCAATGCCGACGGCAGCGGCGATCATCTCCTCGCCTCACTCCCGTCGATCGTCATCTTCCTCTACGGAGTCGCTTGGTCGCCGGATGGCAAGACCATCGCCGCACCGGTTCTGCAATCGGGTAAGGACATTCGGTGGGTGCTCGACGCAATCAATGTGGCGGACGGAAGCGTGAAGGAATTGCTTTCCGGGAGAGAGGGCCTTGGGAAGCCTGCCTGGTTGCCGGATGGAAGCGCGTTGTTGATGAACATCCAACTGCTGGAAGAAAATCGCTGTCAGTTGTGGATGGTGTCGTTTCCCAGCGGTGAGAAACGACGATTCACGAATGATCTTTCAGATTATGCTCCCATCCTCGATATGACCCAGGATGGGAAGATGCTTGCCGCGATCGACAAAAGACGGAATTCGCACATCTTTGTCGTACCGGAGGGACAGGCGGCCCAAGCAAAGCAAATTACATTCGGGGAAACTGCTGACTACGCCGTTGCGGCCGGTCCATCTGGAAAAATTCTGGCCCGCAGCCGCCTCACCGACGTGGTGCTGATGAACTCCGATGGCACCCAGCGCATCGTGCCGCAACCCAGCGTTCGCAACTACGGGTCACTATCGAGTTGTGGCAACCGCTACCTGTTGTTCAATTCTTACGAGGATAATAAGGCCCGGATGTTGCGCACCGATGCCGACGGCGCAAATCCGGTGAAGCTCAGCGACGACGTGATTAGCTCCGAGTGCTCTCCGGATGGCACGTGGGCGCTGTACTCTTCTGCATCTGGCCAAAAGTTGAACCGTCTTCCCATCGATGGAGGCACGCCCACACTGATTGCAACTTTCCCCTTGGGCGTCACAGGAACAATTTCTCCCGATGGAAAATGGATCGCCTGCTCCTATCAGGAGCCAGGACCCGTGCCCACCCCCAAAATCTCCGTGATTCCCGCGGACGGCGGTGCGCCCGTGCATGTTTTTGGTGTTCCCGGGGGCGCCTCAGGACTGCACTGGTCACCCGATCAAAAAGGGATTCAGTACCTCTTGACGCGGAACGGCGCGACAAACGTCTGGCTCCAGCCGCTGAGCGGAGAGAAGCCGCGCCCGATCACCAGCTTTACTTCCGGCCGCATTTTCGATTTTGACTGGACTCACGACGGCAAGGTGTTGCTGCTCACCAAGGGCGAGAATGTAACCGATGTAGTGCTGATCAGCAACTTCCGCTGATTGAGTCCGATTTCCCAACAGGGGTTTGAACGAGGCCGTTCTGCAACCGGGGTGGCCTCTACGGAAAATTGGCAAGGGCGGAGTGGCCTCCGCCCCCGGTAAGTCAAATCAAATGGATCAGCTTGCCGATGCCGCCGTCGGCGTTGTTTCATCCGCGCTCGGCCCATAGAGGCCCGGGACCGGGATCCCCAGCAACCGGTAGTACACTGTGAGCTGCGCGCGGTGATGAATGATGTGGTTAAACACCATTCCACGAAGGCATGCAACCCGTGGCATCGTGAAGATGGTTTGGCCCCCAGCCTTCAGCGTCCAGTTCTTTAGGAAGTCCGCGTCGCTCGCACCCGCAAGTGCCGCCCGCGCTTCCTTCACATTTTTGTCAAACTCGGTCAGCAGTTCCTGCCGATTATCTATTTTCGGTGGTTGGTAAGACGGCCCGTTTACCGGTGCATAATCCAGTTCTTCCGTCTGCATGGTCATGCCGATCCAGCCGGGCATTGTGGCGACATGTGCTGCCAGCCATCCCACAGAGCCGGACTTCTCATGCGGCTTCCATCCCCACTTCTCGTCTGGAGCGCGCTCCAATACCTTCCGCGTGTTCTGCATCTCCTGGTCGAACTCTGGAAGCATCGATTGTCCCATCGCCATGTTGTTCTCCTTCTCTCTTTCGGAACTCCGAGCGCCGCTATCTTAGGCGAATGAAAAGCGAACTGTCAAGGCCCTGACTCGGCCTTGACTCTCTTCCTTCCCGCCCCCACAATCCCTCCTTGTGGGGCGCCTCGTTCCTGCGCGCTGCACCTTAGTCCTTCGCGCTCCAAATTACTAGCCCAGTGTGTTGAATTCTCTCGAGACTCCGGAAAAGGCGGTAAACCCCTCTTGGCTCACCAACTGACAACCTCGCACCTCGCGGATTCGATCGACCTGTTCCGCTATTACAAAAAGCTCGCCGAACGTGCCATGGAACAATGCCCCGACGATGGCCTCTTCGTATTCCTCGACGGCGAGTCGAACTCCATCGCCATCATCGTGAAGCACATGGTCGGAAACATGCGTTCGCGCTGGAGCGATTTCCTGATCACCGACGGCGAAAAGCCCGACCGCCGCCGCGATACGGAGTTCGAAGAGCCACCAAAGACGCGCGCCGAGCTGTCAGCCATGTGGGAGCAAGGTTGGAAATTCCTCTTCGACACCCTGACGCCGCTGACCGACGCGGACCTGGCGCGCACTGTCACCATTCGCACCGAGCCGCATTCGGTTACGCAGGCCATCAACCGCCAGATCGCGCATTACTCCTACCACATCGGCCAAATTGCTTTCCTCGCCAAGCATTTCGCCGCCCAATCAGGCAAATGGAACGCCATCACCGTCCCCCGCAAAAAATCCGCAGAATTCAACGCCAAAGTCGCCTCCGGCGAAGCCTCTCAACGCTAAATATTACAATTTGTTCCGTTAAATGCGGCTTAGGAGTGAGCTCCAAGTCCGACATGTGCCGATACAGAAAACTTTGGCTTTAGCCCATGAGGAAACTCCGTCTCTTCGATGCTCCAAAACTTCTACTCATTTCCACACGTACCTTTCAACTCGCCTGTCAAAACCCACCAATCTGCCTTATCCTTCTAATGGAATCGCTGTCGATGCAAAAGACTCTTTTCGACCTGGGTAAATCCGAAACTACAGCCCCGCAACTGAACGAAGCGCAACAGCGCGCTATAACCCATGGGGAAGGTCCGCTCTTGGTCATTGCCGGCGCAGGCACCGGAAAAACGCACGTCATCATTGAGCGTATCCGCCATCTGCTCGAGTCCGACTCTTCCCTTCTCGGCGAAAACATTCTGGGCCTCACCTTCACCAATAAAGCCGCGGGCGAAATGAAAACGCGTGTAGTGAAAGCCGTCGGCGAGCGTGGCAAGGATGTCGTCCTCGCCACCTTTCATTCCTTCTGCGAAACCATCTTGAAAGAGGTCGATCCCAACCGGCTCGCCCTGGAATCCGTCGACCACTGGATTCTCCTTCGCCGCAACCTCGCCCGATTGAAGCTCGAGAAGTACCGCCGGCTCGCCGAGCCCGGGCAATTCTTGAGCGACTTCATCGCTTTCTTTTCCCGCTGCCAGGATGAATTGGTCTCCAGCGAAGGCTACCAGGCATTTGCCGATCAGCTTGCCGCGGAATTGCAGGCCGAACAGCCTACTCTCGACGACGACACCTACAAGGAACGTGCCGAACAGGTGGCTCTCCAGCAGGAAATCGCTCGCGCTTACCGCGCCAGCGAGGAAATTCTGCGTGACAAGCGCGCCATCGCCATCAACGGCTCCATCGCCGAAGCCGTCACTCTCCTCAAAACCGACGCAAAGCGCCTCCGCCAGCTCCGTGAGCGCTACAAGCACATCCTCGTCGACGAGTTTCAGGACACCAACATCGCTCAACTCGAATTGCTCCATCTTCTCAGTAACGATTCCCGCAACATCGTTGTCGTTGGCGACAACGATCAGGCCATTTACCGTTTTCGCGGTGCCTCCTTTGGTAGCTTCAAACTATTCCTTCAGCGTTTCACCGACTGGAAAGAGGGCCAGGATTCCACTCCCTATCGCGTGTCGCTGACGCATAACCATCGCTCCACGCCGAACATTCTTCGGGTCGCCACCCAAGCCATCGGCATGAACGAGGTCAGCCCCGAGTTTCCCAAGAAAGTGCTCCTGCCCAACCGGCCGGAAGGCGAAAAAATCCGCATCGTGGAAATCGACTCCCCCGAATCCGAAGCCACTTGGGTCGCTGACGAACTCGAACGCCTACACCGCGCCGGCCGCCGCTGGAGAGACTTCGCCGTTCTCTACCGGCAACACGCCCACAGGGATTTTCTCGTCGAAGAGCTTTCGCAACGAAAAGTTCCATTCGTGATCAGCAAGCTCTCGATTCTCGAGCATCCCCTCGTTCGCGACGTGCTTGCTTATCTTCGCCTGATTGCCTTTCCCTATGACGACATCGCCTGTGCCCGCGCGCTTTCTGCGCCGGCCTGGCATCTTGCGGTCGAAGATCTGGTGCGTTTGGCAGAGCGCGCCGCAAAAAAACGCGGCACCGCGCTGTACGACGTCTTGCAAGCTCCGCAAGGCGAGCTTCCGTTTGACCCATCGCACGACGCCTGCAAAGAACTCCTGGAATTCCTCGGAGAGCAGCGCAAAACCATGCGCCGCCGCACCGCCCGCGAAATTCTAGGCGACCTCATCGAATGGCTTGAAATGCCTCAACGTGCAGGAGCGCAGGATCGCAAATATGTCAATCAACTTGGCCAGTTCGTGAAGGACTGGGAACCCAAGAGCGAAACTCGCGGCCTTCCCGAATTTCTGGAGTATCTCGAATATTTCGAGCAGGCCGGCGGGACCTTGAGCCTGGACGACGACGCCCCGGGGGACGCCGTGCAATTAATGACCGTGCACGGCGCAAAGGGTCTCGAATTTTCCCATGTCTTCCTTCTTCGCGTAAACTCCAACGCCTTCCCAGCCCGCAATCGCGCGCCTCTCTTCGAATTCCCAATTCGCCTCATGCAGGAAGAACTGCCGCAAGGCGACTTCCACATTCAGGAGGAACGCCGGCTATTCTATGTGGCGCTGACGCGGGCGCAGGAGCGCCTGACGCTCACAACCGTCACCGAGAAGAAGAACAGGGTACCAGTTTTCATCGAGGATCTTGTCATGGATCCGGCCGTGAAGCGCCGTGACATTTCTCAATCCGCCCCCAAAGTAGAAAGGAAAGAAGAGGAGCGCGTAATTACGGCGGCCGGTGAGGACCAACTCTTCCCCGCCAGCGAAGCCCCGCCCAAGATCTTCGCGCGCATCGCGAATTGGGCGGAGGTTTATCGTCCTTCCGTCCCGGAACCGCTTAAGCTCAGTAGTTCGGCCATCGAAAATTTCCGCAAGTGTCCGCAGCAGTATGCTTTTAGCTATCTCTGGTCTTTGAAGGAAGGACCGCGTGCCACGCTCAGCTTTGGCAGCGTCATGCACACGACCATCAAGCGATTCCTCGAACAATTGAAGAAGGGCACAAAGCTGCCTTTTGAGGAAGTCCAGCGCATTTACGAAACTGAATGGAGCCGCGCGGGCTACGAAGACGAGTACCAGGAAGCGGAATACAAAAAGGATGGCCTCGAGCAGCTCAAGGCATTTCACGCCTCCATGATCGCCGAGCCTCCAAATATCCTCGAGCAGGAAAAAGGTTTCGAGTTGCCACTGGAAAACGATGTCATCCTCATCGGCCGCATGGATCAAGTGAACAGCCTGGGTCGCAGCAATGTCGAAATTGTGGACTATAAAACCGGGAAACCTAAAAAGGAAGCAGATGCCCAGAAGAGTCTGCAGTTGAGCATCTACTCTCTGGCCGCAAGAGAGATTTTCGAGTGGAATCCGGTCCGCCTGGTGTTTCATTACCTGCAGAACAATTCCATCCTGGTGACCGCTCGCGATTCCAAACAGATTGACGACGCCGAGAAAATCGTCCAGGAAACCGCTGCCGATATTCGCGCCAAGCAATTTCCCCCGAAACCGGGATTCGCCTGCCGCAGTTGCGCCTATACTCTGATCTGCCCGGCCCACGAAGAATCCCTGACCGGCAGTTCCGACTGACCCGTCGTATGCTCGACTGGCAATCGCTATTGCCAACAAAAAAGGCGCCTCGACGGGATCGAAGCGCCTCCAGATCCAAATTCGTTGGGGGCCGAACTACTTCATCATCATCTTCTTCGGGGCCTTTTTCGCGGGTTTCTTCGCTTTCTTTGCCATTTACCTTTTCCTCCTCACGATTGGTACCCGAGCGCGGAGCGCCTACCGCAGGCAACCCCGGCGGGTTACACCCGTATACGAGCGCGCATGCCACGTGTCAAGAGGATTCCGCGATGGTCGGCTGGTTTTCCGAATTATTTCGGGGGCGCGCTCGCAAACGTCCCGCCGTAATAGCCTTCGCGTGCCAGGACGGTTAAGCCCTCCCGGCGCACGCGAACCTCGATAGCGTGGTAATCCACCTTGCTATCGCCCCTCGCCGAGTAAGTCAGGATGTATTGATTCCGCGCTTCTTCCGTAATCCTGGAGTAAAACTCAGAAAAAGTGTCTTGCTTGGCTCCGTAGAAGATGTCACCGCCAGTATCATGCGCATAACTGACCAACCGATTGAACTTGCGGTCAAAGTAGGAACTGCCGGTCGCCACGCTATACACCGTAATCCCCTGCCGCAGCAATTCCTCTCGAACCTCATCGTACTTGTGCGTGTTGAATTTCGCCCCGTTCTGGCCATCCGAAATTAACAGGATGATTTTGCGTCGCTTACGGCTGTCGCGATCCTTCAGCAGCAGGGCAGAGTCATACACGGCATCGTCCAGGGCCTTGGTGGGCTGCCCTTTAATCGCCTGCAAGGAAGGGTTGGCCGTGCTTATGTCCGTACCCGGTGCGGGGGCATTGTTGATCGTCGGTCCTCCAAATGGATCGCCGGACGGTGGCGCGGAGGTACGAGAGGAAAGTACTGTGCGCCTGAGCTGGGTGATCAACGCATCCTGATCCTTGGTGAACCCTTTTCCCTCATGAAAAAACTGATCGAAGCGGCAGATGAAGGCCTCATCGGTCGGGCTCATTCCGCCTACAATCGATATCAAGCTGGGCTCTACCTGTTGCTCATCCTTTTGTTTCAAGTCATTGTCAATCAGGACCACCATGGAAATAGGCACGGCTTCCGTATTCAGCCGCTGGATTTGCTGTTCGACTCCATCCTCGAACACGCGAAATTCATCCCGCTTCAGATCGGCCACAAGGTTGCCGTTTCGGTCCTTCACGGTCACCGGAACCACCACGATTGCAGTCGTGGTTACGATTGTGGTTTGGCTTCGGACTACCGGGGGAGGCGTTTTCTCCTGACTCGGAGGGGCCGGATTCGCTGGAGGTGGCGGGGTCGGATTTTGTCCCTGCACTCGGGCCCCGCAGATCTGAAAGGCCGCAGCCATTGCAGCAAGAGCGATTTTTCGTAGACTTTTCATAGTGATCGGGCCAAACTTTCCATGGCCAGAATGATCAGTTACACTCCGGCAGCATTATAAGACGCATCCCGCGGGGTAGCTCGTTGCATCTTAAGAATGCATAGCCACCCAAGCGATGTAGGGCACAATAGTATGACTCGGCCAGCTTTACTGGCCTAGACAGAACTTCACTAAGGATACCCAGAAATCGTGAAATTCGGGAACGCGATGATTACCTTTATCAAGAAATCGGGAATGAGGAGCTTGGCCTGCGCCGCGGCTCTGGCTCTAGCTGTACCAGCCCTGCCGGAAGCCCAGCAGTCCCAGGGCCAAACGCCGACCATCAAGTCGGAAGTCACCTTGGTGAACCTGTTCGCCACTGTTCGCGATAAGAACAAGCGCATCGTTACCGATTTGAAGCAGGACAACTTTAAGGTCTTTGAGGATAACCACGAGGAAACCATCGCTTTCTTCTCCAAGGAGATGAATCTACCTATCACCCTCGGACTTCTTCTGGATACTTCCGGCAGCGAGCAGTACATGCTTGGCGCGATTCAGGGCGCCGGAGCACAATTCCTGCGTCGGGTGCTCAAAAAAGGGGATGAGGCCATGGTCATGTCCTTTGACACCGACGTCGACCTACTTGCCGATTTCACCGATGATCGCAGCATCCTCGACCGCGCCATCAACAAAGCCCGCATCAATACCCCCGGCGGCGGGTACATTGCCAACAACCCAGGTCCAGTCGGTGGACAGAACATGGTCGGCACGGCGCTCTACGATGCCATCTATCTCGCTTGCGGAGACAAGCTCAACGGCGAGGCCGGCCGGAAGGCCATCGTGATCGTCACCGACGCCGAGGACGAAGGGAGCAAGGTCAGATTGGAAGAAGCCATTGAGTCCGCGCAAAAGACCGACACAGTGATCCACATCTTGTTGGTTGCGGATCGCCACTTCGGTGGTGGAAGGCCTGACGTGGCCCACAGATTGGCCGAAGAAACCGGCGGGCGCATGATCGTCGTCAATTCCGAAAAGAGACTCGAAGAGGCCTTCGACCAGATTTCCGAGGAACTGCGCAGCCAGTATACCCTCGGCTACTATCCCAGCAACAACGCCAAAGACGGCAAGTTCAGAAAGATCCGCGT
>Ga0181532_10005735_pt1 | contig 10456 bp, 7 predicted proteins | sample PEATcosm2014_Bin_33_FD_119768 | JGI IMG/M metagenome (GOLD analysis project Ga0181532, IMG submission 119768) | Peatland microbial communities from MTU Mesocosm Facility, Houghton, MI, USA - PEATcosm2014_Bin11_30_metaG | ecosystem: Environmental > Terrestrial > Soil > Wetlands > Peat | place... | reverse complement strand
ACATTCGTGTATCCCATTTTTTGCAGGTTATCGGCTGCCAGCGCAGAACGGAAACCGCCTCCGCAATAAAGCACTAGCTCAGTGTGGAGATCGGGATACTTGCCTTCGATGTCGCGCTCGATGATGCCTTTGCCCAGGTGGACGGCTCCGGGCAGGTGGTCGGCGTCGAATTCGCGGTCTTCGCGGACGTCAACGAGAATAAGTTTCTCGCCGCGATCGAGCCGGGCTTTGACTTCGTCGACGGTCGTTTCGCGGACGCGCTCCTTGGCGTCGTCGACAATCTTCAGAAAACGCGGTGGATGCTGATGAGCCATGTTCGGCGGCCCTCCCGTGGTTCTTGGATGTTACCTGAAAATGATAGCAGGCGGATAGGCTACGAGCTTCGAGCCAACCGGATGCCCGCAGCTCGTAGCTCGGAGCCCGCAGCTTTTTTCGGCAGCACCAAAGATAAGCGATTCCAGATAAAATCGAAGCGCCCCATGACGCTCGTCATTCGCCAGTCTCGCATTCACTCCTACGGTTGCTATGCCACGCGCCCAATTCGCAATGGGACGTTGATCGTGGAGTACGTGGGCGAGTACCTCACCTGCGAACAGGCCGACGATCTTTACGACGACTTTCCGAACACGTATTTATTCGGCTTGGACGGCGGCAAACGCATCATCGACGGCTACGGGGTGGCAGCTTTCGTCAATCATTCCTGCAAGCCGAATTGCGAGACCGATCAGATCCGGGGCAAGATGTGGATCATCGCGCTGCGCGATATCGAGGCCGGAGAAGAACTCACCTACGACTACAACCTCTACGATGGGGAAGAGGATGCGCCCTGTTTATGCGGGTCGGAGCGCTGCCGGGGAAGTCTGTATTCGTCGACCCATCTGCGCAAGCTCGCCAAAAAACGCGCCAAGGCTGCTCAGCCTGCGGCCTAGCAAGTTACCGACAGACTCAAAGTTTAGTTCTCTTTGCCTAAGTTTCGAGTTTCCCGCTGCCTGCCAATCTCCTGAATCGCAAAATCTGTCCAATGCCGCAAAACCGATTTTACCAGTTCAATTTCAGCGCAAACTGGAACTGGCGCGGGTCGTAAGCGGCAGTGGCTTGGCCTGCGTTGGTAATGAGCGGGCTGACGGCAGCCACGTTGTACACGTTGGCGATGTTGAACATGTCGACCATGAGATCCATATTGAAGCGTTCGCCGAAGTAGATTTTCTTAGCGATGCGCATGTCGTCGAAGACCGTCCAAGGGGAGATGCCCTTATTGCGGCCGAGGTTCCCGTCGAGAAGCAGCAGTGCGTTCGGTTCCAGAAGTTGTGCCGGGGCGATGTCCTCGAAGCAGACCTCCTGCAGGAAGCCGGAAGGCGAGTATTTCGAAGCCACGGTCGGATAGCCGCACGAGTTGGTCGGGGTTCCGGCCGGCACCACATTGGGACGGCCTGTCTCGGAAGAAAACTGAAAGTTGTCCCCGCTGCCGGTGACGATGTTAAACGGCCGTCCGGAACTGAATTCGATCAGGGGGGCGAACGTCCAATTGCTTAGGAACTTGCTCGAGAAGCTGCTGCCGCCGAGCTTGCCCGACTGGTAGACGCCGCTGAAGACGAAGCGATGGCGCTGGTCAAAGGTAGAGTTGGAACGATCGAGGCCCGGGTAGTAGCTGTCCTGCGGCGTGAGCGTGGACTGCAGGTCGGTGGAATCGTCGATCGCGTGCGACCAGGTATAGGATGCCAGGAATTCGTAGTGATTGTTGAATTGCTTGCGGAGATTGGCGGTCAGCCCGTGATAGATCGAGCTGCCGTTGGAGTAGTTGGCATCCATGTCGCTGAAGGGAACGCAGTTGGCGAGCGTCCCGGGATTGCAGGTGGCGTTCAGGCCATAAGCCGAGAGTAGCTGTTGCGCCAGGGCTACGCAGCCCCCGGCACCCGCAGCGATGAGGGCATTGGCGAGCGAAGGGTTCAGCCCGCTAGGACGGAAGAAGCTCACTAGCGCAGCAGAAACCCAAGGTGCGCCGGTCAAAGTATTGGCGCCACAAGGCAGCGCTCCGCTACCTACTTCCAGTGGCCCGCCCGCGGCACTGGGGTCGGTTGATGCTGCCTGCCAGTTCCTGACCAGCAAATCTCCGCGCGCAGCATTGGAGTTGATCGGCCGGTTGATGTGGCGGCCTCCGTTGAAGTTGTAAGCCACATTCAGAGCGAAGCCCCGGCCGAGATCCCTTTCGATGCTGAAGTTCGCTTGCTGCGAATAGGAGTACACAAAATTCTTGGATTGCGGATACCCGAACGGCTGCGAGATCAGAGGAAAGGGGTTCGCGCCGACAAGGTATTGCTGATTGAGAAAGGGCGAATTTGGAAAGCAAGGATCAAAGCGCTGCGGGTTGGGCCCGGCGCCGCAAGAAGATCCTGCCGCGGAATTGTTCTGGTAGCCGAGTGCGCCGGCAAGCCCCGCGGGCAAGCAATTGGGTGCTCCGAGAATGCCCTGGAATATGTTGCTCGCGTTCAGGTTAAGCGGACTGCTGTTTGCGGCTGTCCCGTCGCAAGGATTGGCGCCGAAGAAAAGCAACTGACCGGTCTTGGAGCCGTCGGAGGCATCGCCCAGGAAATACAGCCCGAGCAAGGGATGGTCGTAGAACATCCCAAACGAGGCGCGGATTACGGTTTTGCCGTCTCCCTTGGGATCCCAGGCGAGGCCCAGGCGAGGCTGAATATTATTGGTGTCCGTCTGAATGCCCTTTTGCACTCCCAGGAAGTTGTATCCGACCTGAGCCAGCGCGTCGGGCGGCGTGAACTTTGGTGGAAACTCCACGTCGTAGCGGACACCCAGGTTCAGCGTGAGGTTTGGCCATGCGCGCCAGGAATCCTGCCAATAAACACCCAGCGGTTTGTTGGAGAACGAATCCGTCGGGCTGCCGATGCCTTGCACTATGTACGATGGGATTCCGAGGCCATACGCCTGCACCGATGAGAAATCCGGAAAATTGGGGCACACGCCCGGTGGAGCAGTCGGAGGGCATGGATTCGGAAACGTCCCGGAAATGTCGCTGAAGTTAAAGACCCCGCCGTAGTTCACCGTGAATGTGGCCTTGAGCGGAAGATAGTTGAAGTCGCCTCCAAACTTGGTGTTGTGGCGACCGATGGTCCAGGAAAAATTGTCGGTGAACTGGTAGCGAGTTTCGACACGCTGGATGAACGAGTACGGCTCGCGCCCCATGTAAGCGTAACCAATGATGTTGACCGCCGGATCCGATCCGGCGGCGATTGACCGGTTGAAGAAATACTCCAAACCCCGGCGGGCGTACTGGAAACGAAATTCATTCACCTTGTTGTTGCCGATAGTCCAGGTGTCCTGAAAAATCCCGGCCACGTCGCGGTAGGTTTGCTCCGAGGTGCGGGAGTACGCGTTTTGACCGAAGGGCTGATCCTGCCCGTTGACTTCAATCCCTGTCACCGTGCTGGGGCTGACGTTCGCGCGAAACGTCAGGCGGTGGTTGGCGGTGAGATTGTGGTCTAGACGCAGAGAATACAGGCTAGTGCCCTCGAAAACCGGGAAGTTGCCTTCCTGCGACTGCAGACTCAGAAAGCTGGCCGGCAAGCCGTTGCATAGCAGGTTGGCGGTCGCGAATGTGCACGATGACGGAAACTGAGTGAACGTGCCCGTGGACGGCGTGGGGATTACTCCGAAAGAAGCTAGCGCGCCAAACGCTTGCACGGGATAGGTTCCATTGACCGCAATGCCGGAAGAACCGCCCACCCAGGTGCCGTAGAGCAACGCTACCTGGGCATAGGTGGCGGCTACCGACGGGCCGAGACTCGGCGTCGTCGCGATCTGGTTCAACGCGGCCGGAAGGTTGGCGAAATACGCTTGCTGGTCGGGAGTCCCGGAGATTAGTGGGATGGTGCCCGGAGCTAACCCTAAGGCCGAGGAAATGTCCACGTTGTTTACCAAGCCAAAGTCGCCCTGGCCAATACTGGAGAACCCGGTCTCATGGCGGCGGGTGACTTCGTAGGAAAAGAAGTAGTACGTCTTGTCTTTCTTAATCGGCCCACCGAAGGCTGCGCCAGCCTGCACGCGGGTGTAGGCAGGATTGGACGTTGTGCTGAACGGGTTGACGGCCTGGAAATTGCGATTGCGCAGATATCCGAAGACATCGCCGTGGAAGTCGTTCGATCCGGAGCGCGTGATGATATTGACCACGCCACCGGAGGCGCGTCCGTATTCGGCAGCGTAGCTGTTGGTGATGATCTGGAATTCCTGCACGGCCTCCTGCGAAACGGTCGAGCGCACGCCGTTGGTGGAATTGTCGGTGGCATCGGCGCCGTCAACATTGACCAGGTTGGAGCGCGCGCGCTGTCCGCTCATGTTGAGGCCGGAGGTGGGCGCCGCGCCGACGTTGGGGGCGCTGTCGCGCTGCACCTGCGAATCGGTTAGCGTGAACTGGATGTAGTTGCGGCCGTTGATCGGCAGATTGTCGACACGGCGCTCGCCGATGGTGTCGGTGGTTGAACTGCGCGAGGTTTCAACCAGTTCGGCCTGGGTGTTGACCTCGACGACGACCCTGCTTCCCGCGACCGTGAGGGTGACGGGTAATTCGGCCAACCCGCCGACCGTGATGGCGACGCCGGTGGCTTCGGCCCTGGCGAAGCCGGGTGCATCCACGGAGACGGAATAGGTGCCGGGAGCCAACTGACGCACACTATAGCCGCCTTGGCCATCGCTCCTGCCGGCGCGTTCCACGCCCTTGTCGGCATCGCGGACGGTGACCGTGGCGTTGGTCACAACGCTGCCCTTCGGATCTTTCACGCTGACGTGGATGTCGCCCGTGGCGGCGCCTTGGGCAAGGGCAAACTGGCGGACGAGCAACAGAATGACCGCAAAACAGAACAGACGCAATGGCGCTTTCATAGGGCTCCTGGAACCCTCCGCGTCGCGGCGGAAGGCGGGAATCAGAGTGCGCGCTTTTTCACCAACTCCCGAACTTTGAGCACACTGTTGGGTCGGGACAACGATATGTACATCAGAAAAGGGTGTTTAGGCAAGCGATAAGGTGAACCGCCCGGCGGCCGGAGGCCGAAACGGGGGACTGTTCTTGCCGCCACCCTTGTTTCCGGCTTTCGTTCCCGGATTGCGTTTGCGGCCGCCTTTCTTTAGATTTCTCATGGATTGGCCGATTAAGTCTTTAGTGGCCAAGACTGGACGATGTGAAGGAGCGACCACCCGGCAGGGGGGGCTTACAACATGGCTTGAACAGCTTGCGGAGGAACGGGCGATTCGTATCAGGGTATGCCTTCAGGCATACCGCAAATCGCTGAAAACCGTTCCTGCTTTAGCCGCTGCTGGTTGGAGATTTGGCGTGTCAGAAATATTTCTTGTGCCGTCTCTTGTGCCTTCCGAGAATTTCAACGGGCATTCCATGACTGGCGAACTGCTGCGGGTGATCGTGTGTCCGCCCGGCAACGCGGGATGGAATGATTCCGGGAAGGCCGCGGCATGGCGGGATCTCGGATTTCGGCATGCTCCCGATTTTGCGGCAGCCGAGCGGCAGCATGAAATTCTGTGCCGGCTGCTCAATGAGAGCGGAGCGGAGGTTGTCTGTCTGCCACCGGCGGAAACTCTTACTCTCGATGCCGTCTATGTCCACGACGCGTCCTTGGCCACGGACTATGGTTTGGTGCTGATGAATCCGGGAAAGAAGAGTCGCATGCCCGAGGCGCAGGCACACGCCGACTTTTGCGGGCGACTGGGCATTCCGGTGTTCGGCGAGATACGGTTGCCCGGGACTTCGGAATCCGGCGACATCGTCTGGCTGGATGCGCGGACACTGCTCGTCGGCGACGGCTATCGGACGAGCAAATCTGGCATCGAGCAACTGCGGTCGCTGCTCTCCTCGAAGGAGCCTCTGAAAAATGTTGAGGTGTTGTCCGCGCCGCTGCCCTACGGAGCCGGCCCTTCCGCCTGTCTGCACCTGATGTCGCTCATGAGCATGCTCGACGAGCAGACGATTCTGGTCGATCTGCCGTGGCTGGCGGTCGAGACTGTTGAATTGCTGAAGGAGCGCGGCTTCCGTCTGATTGAAATTGAATACAGCGAGCGCGACACGCTCGCCTGCAACGTGCTCTCGCAGGGTCAAAGGCGCCTGATCGCGATTGAAGAAAACGCCAAAACAAATCAGATCTTGCGCGACGCCGGCTTTGACGTGCGCACTTTTCCGGGCTCGGAGATATGCATCAATGGGGCGGGAGGCCCAACGTGCCTCACGCGGCCGTTGCTGCGAAAGTAGCCGAGCAACCGCTACCCTACGCGGTGGATCAGATTGCTGACCTCTTCGGCGAGGAATTCCAGGAACTCGCTAAACCCCTTCAATCCATTTTTGTTCTGGGTTTGAGCCATCTGCTTCGGCATTTTATTCCACGCCGAAGCGACCGGGGGCGGTCCACTTGCACGTAGACGAGGTTTACAACAATTCGTAGTACTTTTCGCCTGAGCACGCCCGGCATAGCACGCGCCCGTCGCGCTCCACCTCGCGGCGAAAGTTGATTCCTTCTCCGCATTCGGCGCAGACTATGCGCTCGCCTTTGTATCCTGGAAACTCTTCCGCCGGGAGTTCGACCTTCACCCACTGCTTCGTGAATAAGTCGTCCTCCGCCATCTCGCGATACGCCAGCATCTGCTGCTGGTTCTTGTTTTCGATCTCGGGATGCATCGCGCGCGCCAGCGCCTTCGACGATTCTTTCGCGGCGATGCGGATGGCTTTGCCGGCGGTTACGTCTTTTATTCCCAGATCTTTGATGCCCAGATCTTTTACTCCCAAATCAACGAAGGTCGCGGCCATCTTTCCCCAGTCGCGAAATTTCAGGGCGCGCTTTCCGAGACGACACCCGGTGACCAGGGATATGGCGTCGGTGGCGCAGCGGTCGATTTCGACGAAGGTGATCAGACGCTTGCGATCTTCTTTTTTATTGCCGCGAGGGTCTGCAATGCCGAGATTCTCCAGCCCCAACATGGCCAGGCGCACGCCCAGCACCTGCCCGGCGCAGAGATGGCCGTGGGCCTGCTCGGCTTCGCGAAGATATTCGTCGAGGGAGAGCATTTGGTAATTTTGTAATTTGGTAATTTTGTAATCTGGTAATTTGAAACCCACACGCGTGGGATCTTCAGATTACGAAATTACCAAATTACACAATTACCAAATCTTCCTTCACTTTCGTCGCCACCGCACGCCATCCTTGGTATTTTCCACGATGATGCCGGCGGCGGTTAGTTCGGCGCGCAAGGCGTCGGAGGCCTTGAAGTTTCGCGCCTTTCGCGCGGCTTCCATTGCCGCCAGCTTCTGATTGATTTGTTCGTCGGCGAGCTGCGCGGAGCCCGCGATCTCGAGCAACTCGGGGCTGATCTCTTTTTCGCGCCCCTCAGCGCGGGCCCAGTCGGCAATGGCCTTCATCTTGACCGTGTCTTCGTCCTTGAGCACGGCGAAAATCTTGTCGAACTGTGCAAGCGCGCCTCGCAGCGGCCTAATGTCGTCCTGAAAGACTTGTCCTGCGTCAATCGCGGTATTGACTTTCCGCAGCATGTCGAAGATTGCGGCCTGCGCCTCGGCGGTGTTTAGATCATCGTCGAGAGCGTTCTTTACTCGCTCCGTGGTTTCTGTGGCCAATTGCGCCATCTGCGGGTTTCTGCCTGCCGGAAACGGCGTGCTCAGGCGGAAGTCGAAGCCGCGCAATTTCTCCACCGAACTTGCCGCGGATTTCAAGCCCTCGAAAGTGAAGTTTAATTGACTGCGATAGGGAACCTGCGTCAGCAGCCAGCGGATCGACGACGGTTTGTGCCCGCGCAGCGCGAGGTCCCGGACAGTGAAGAAATTCCCGAGACTCTTTGACATCTTTTGGCCCTCTACCAGCAGAAAACGCACATGAAACCAAAAGCGCGCAAACTGCTTTCCGGTGAGCGCCTCCGACTGTGCGATCTCGTTTTCGTGATGCGGAAAAATTAGATCTTCGCCGCCAGCGTGCAAGTCAAAACTCGGCCCGAACTGCTCCATGGACATGACCGAGCATTCGATGTGCCAGCCGGGACGCCCGCGCCCGATCGAGGTTTCCCACGAAGCTTCGCCCGGCTTCGCGGCCTTCCAGAGGGCGAAGTCGCGGGCACTGTCCTTTTCGTATTCGTCGACGTCGACGCGCGCGCCGTCGGTCATGCCAGCAAAATCTTTTTTGGAAAGCTTGCCGTACTCGGGGAATTTCGCGATGCGGAAATAGTAAGAACCGTCGTCGGTTCGATAAGCGAAGCCTTTCTTCGCCAGTTCGGCAATGAAGTCAGCCATGGCTTGGATGTGTTCAGTGGCGCGCACCAGAATCGGCTGCTCAATGTTCAACGTAGCCGAATCTTCCAGAAAGGCCTGGGCAAATTTCGCGGTATATTGCTGCACGTTGACGCCGTCACGCGCCGAGTTGCGAATGATCTTGTCGTCCACGTCGGTGATGTTCATGACGTAGCGAACGTCGTATCCGCTCTGGCGCAGAAAGCGATAGAGAAGATCGACGGCGACAAATGCGCGGAAATTGCCGATGTGGCCGTAGTCATAGACGGTGGGTCCGCAGGCATACATGCGGACGCGGTTGCCGTCGAGCGGATGGAAGTCTTCGATCTTTCCGGAAAGAGTGTTATAGAGGCGCAGTCCCATGGATGACGACGAGTTCGCGAGTGCCGTGCGAACCTATCATTCTAGGGTGCGCTGGAAAAGGGGTCAAACGACCTGTGAAGACTGTGGTGGGTCAGTTTGATTTCCACAGATCGCTCTTTGGGCGACCGGTGCCACGGCAGTCTGGGCATACACCCGAGCCGGAGCATTTTCCGCACTCAGGTTCGTCTTGGTTGAGATGAACATTCACACCGCTGCCGAAGTATTCCGGACATTTGCCGGTGCCGTGACATTCTCTGCATCTGGAGGGACCGGGCATTTTCGGCTAGGTCTGGGCCGTGGCGGGCACCTTAGGGCGTGGCGGCGGGGTTGCCTGCACCGTCGGCGGCGTTTCCGGAGATCGAGAAGCAGAGACCATGAGTTCGGAGAGAATCCCGCTCTTCTCGGGAACCAGTGTGATGCGGGCCTTGCTGTCAACGATCTTCTGAATTTCGAGAATCTCGAACATGGCGGCTTCTACCTCCGGGTCGGCCGCGACCTTGTTCAGCGCCTCGCCGACAATGCGCGGGCGCATGGCGGCGGCTTTGGCGAATTCGACGGCGGCCTGGCGCTCGGCGGTGCTGGTGATGATGCTGACCTGGTTGGCGCCGTCCTGCTTGATGGAAGAGGTGACCTGGCGCAGGCGGTTCACGACTTTCTCTTCGATCTGCTGGATCATCTGCGCGTCGCGGAAGTGGACCTTGCGGATATAGACCGATCCCAATTTGTATCCCCACTCGTGGGACTGCGGGGAAACTTCCGTGCGCACGGTCAGACTCATGGCGTGGCGATTCTGCAGTAAGTCGGCGAGCTTCAAGTTACTAAGGCACCGCACCGTCGAGTTACTAACATTGGTGGCCAGCGAGCCGCGCGGATCGGCGTTCTTGAAAAGGAAGGCTACGGGATCGCTGATGAACATCTCATACCAGATGCCGATGCCCATGGGCGCGCCTTCTTCGGAGTTAACCGGCTGGCTGCGGAGATATTGCTGGTCGATCCGCATGTCAAGCACATAGAGGCGGCCGAGCCAGCGGACGATGGGCGCTTTCAGGCCAAGCTTGAAGAGAAGGATGTGCAATCCGGGTTCGTCGAGGACCGCGACCACCTTGCCGAATAGGACATACACGTAGCAGGTGCGCTCCTCCACGATTGCGTAAAACCCAAAGAAACGCAGCAACCAAAAAATGACTGGCATAAGTACGAACCAGGCGATGAATGATGCTGCAGCCGCGATAATCAGGGTCATTGCTTTGTCTCCAGGACAACCTGCTGGGCGCTGCCAAAGAGGCCGAGGCGGACGTTGCGCACGTAAGCGCGCAAGGCTCCCGCGCCAGCAGCCTTCAATGCGGAAAGCTGGTCAGCCAGAGCGGTGAGGGGCTGGACTTCGGCCTGGGCTTTGAGAGTTTCGATTTCGGCCGCGCGTTTCGATTGCTCGATGCGCTGGTCGGCGGCGGCCTGAGCAAGACTGACGTCGGAAGAAACTATGTTGTGCGCGGTATTGATAGCAGCAAGCGCAGACTCGACTTCGGGAGGCGGATCGATGCCCGTGATCAGCGAGGCGTCGAGCACGATGCCATAGCGAGCGTCGGAGGTACCGCACTCGCGGTCCATATGTTCATTGAGGTCGCGGAGATTCTTGCGCAGGTCGTTGATGGAAATTCCGGCGCTCGTGGCGTCGGCGCCGGGCGCGGCCGGAGCTTCGAAAGTGGCAATGCGCTCGCGCAGGACGGAGACGAAGTAGCCCATCACGTGAGCGATGGGATGCTTGACTCCGAAGAGATAGGCATACAGATT
>Ga0181532_10005732_pt1 | contig 10463 bp, 8 predicted proteins | sample PEATcosm2014_Bin_33_FD_119768 | JGI IMG/M metagenome (GOLD analysis project Ga0181532, IMG submission 119768) | Peatland microbial communities from MTU Mesocosm Facility, Houghton, MI, USA - PEATcosm2014_Bin11_30_metaG | ecosystem: Environmental > Terrestrial > Soil > Wetlands > Peat | place... | reverse complement strand
GGCGTCGACGGCTTCCTGCAGCATGCGCTTTTCGTTGCGCACGATGACTTCGGGAGCGTGCAGGTCCATCAGCTTCTTCAACCGGTTGTTGCGGTTGATGACGCGGCGGTAGAGGTCATTCAAATCGGAGGTCGCGAAGCGGCCGCCATCGAGTGGAACGAGAGGGCGCAGCTCCGGTGGAATGACCGGGATCACGTCGAGGATCATCCAGTGCGGCTTGTTGCCGCTCTTGCGGAAGGCTTCGACGACTTTCAAGCGCTTGGCGTACTTGAGCCGCTTCTGCAGCGAGCTCTCGTTCTTCATTTTCTCGCGCAGCTCGACGGAGAGCCCGTCGGTGTCGACGCGCTTCAGCGGTTCCTTGATCGCCTCAGCTCCCATCATCGCCTTGAATCCGGCGGGACGGTATTGCTGGTCGAGTTCGCGGAACTTGGCTTCGTCTTTGATTACTTCGCGCTCTTTGACGGGAGCGTCGCCGGGCTCGACCACGACGTAGGCCTCGAAATAGAGCACGGACTCAAGGTCGCGCAAAGAAATGTCGAGCAGGTGGCCGATGCGGCTGGGCAGTCCCTTGAAGAACCACACGTGCGAGCAGGGCGACGCCAGCTCGATGTGGCCGAGGCGTTCACGGCGGACTTTGGAGAGCGTGACTTCCACGCCGCACTTGTCGCAGATTACGCCGCGATGCTTCATGCGCTTGTACTTGCCGCAGAGGCATTCCCAGTCGGTGACCGGGCCAAAGATGCGAGCGCAGAACAGGCCGTCGCGCTCCGGCTTAAAGGTGCGGTAGTTGATGGTCTCGGGCTTGGTGACTTCGCCGTGCGACCAGCTCCGGATTTTTTCCGGAGACGCCAGCGAGATACGGATGGCGTCGAAGTCCGCGATCACATTTGCCATTTCGAAAGGGCTCGAACGAAACAAGGTGGTCCTCCGCTTTCCTCGGCTGTTGCGCCGCCGCTTGCGGCTCTTGATACGGTCGCTAGTCGTTGGTCGTTCGTCGCTAGCGAAATCTCTTGACCCGCATATCCAAGAGCGAGATCGCGGGTTCTTGTTCCAAGTCTGAATCAGGTGCGCTGGTCGCTAACGACTAACGACCAGCGACCAGCGACCAACGACGATTTCCTTAATCTGCTGCGGCGCTGGCAGTGGGCTTCTTCTCGCCTGCCTTGATCAACTCCACATCCAGGCAGAGCGACTGCAGCTCGCGGATCAGCACGTTGAACGATTCCGGTACGCCGGGCTCCATGGCAGCTTCGCCCTTGACGATGGCCTCGTAAATCTTGGTGCGGCCGTATACGTCGTCGGACTTCGCCGTCAAAAGCTCCTGCAGGATGAAGGCTGCGCCGTAAGCTTCCAAGGCCCAGACTTCCATTTCTCCGAAACGCTGTCCGCCGAACTGCGCTTTTCCGCCCAGTGGCTGCTGGGTGATGAGCGAGTACGGTCCGATGGAACGCGCGTGAATCTTGTCGTCCACCAGGTGCGACAGCTTCAGCATGTAGATGTAGCCGACGGTGACGGGCTGTTCGAACTGGTCGCCTGTCATACCGTCGTGCAGCGTGGTTTTGCCGGAGGTCGGCAGGCCGGCATGTTCGAGCAGCGCCTTGATTTCGCCTTCCTTCGCGCCATCGAATACCGGAGAGCCCATGAACACGCCCTTAGCCAGGGTCGGGGCCACGGATTCCAGTTCGTCGTCGGACATGTCCGAAATGATGTCAGCCAGCTGCGAGTCTTTGAACAGAGCTTTCAGCTCGCGCCGGATGGCTTCGGTGCGTGTGTTCTCTTTGAGCAGGTTCGTGATCTTCTCGCCGAGCACGAAGCCCGCCCATCCCAGATGGGTTTCGAGAATCTGGCCGACGTTCATACGGGAAGGCACGCCGAGCGGGTTGAGCACGATTTCGACAGGCGTTCCATCTTCGAGGTACGGCATATCCTCTTCCGGCAGAATGCGGGCAATGACGCCTTTGTTGCCGTGGCGGCCGGCCATCTTGTCCCCGACACTCAGCTTGCGCTTCATGGCGATGTAGACCTTGACCAGCTTGATGACGCCCGGGGGCAGTTCGTCGCCCTTGGTGAGTTTTTCCTTCTTCTCGTTGACGATTTTCTTGAGCACGTCGATCTGACGCGAAGTCATTTCTTCGATCTCGTCGATCTGCTCATTCACCCGCGGATCTTTGTCGGCATATTTAATGCGCTTCAGGTTGCGGGTCGAGATGCGCTCGATCTCGTCACGATTGAGGATGTTGCCCTTAACCAACAGGCGCTTGTTGGTGCGCTCGTCGTGCAGATCGGCTTGCACTTCCTTGCCGCCCAGAATGTTCTCCAGGCGCTTGAGGCGCTCGTCGGTCAGAATCCGGATTTCGTCCGAAAGGTTCTTTTCCAGTTTCGCGATCTGCGTGCCTTCGATGAATTTGGCGCGCTCGTCCTTTTCCTGGCCCTTGCGCGAGAAGATTTTCACATCGACGATCACGCCCTCGATGCCCGGCGGGCAGTAGAGGGACGCGTCGCGCACGTCGCCGGCCTTTTCGCCAAAGATGGCGCGCAGCAGTTTTTCTTCCGGCGTGAGCTGGGTTTCACCCTTCGGCGTAACCTTGCCGACGAGAATGTCGCCCTGCTTGATGCTGGCGCCGATGCGAATCACGCCCGCTTCGTCCAGATTGCGCAGCATGGACTCGCTCACGTTAGGAATGTCGCGCGTAACTTCTTCCGGCCCGAGCTTGGTGTCGCGGGCTTCGATTTCGTACTCCTCGATGTGCAGCGAGGTGTAGTAATCATCTTTCACCATTTTTTCGGAGACGAGGATCGCGTCTTCGAAGTTGTAACCGCGCCACGGCATGAAGGCGACCAGGACGTTGCGTCCCAGGGCCAGCTCGCCGTGATCGGTGCACGGACCGTCAGCGATGATCTCGCCTTTCAGAACGCGCTGGCCTTTTTTCACCACCGGCTTCTGGTTGATGCAAGTGTTCTGGTTGGAACGCTTGAATTTCGTCAGCTGGTAGATGTCGCTGCCGACTTCACGCGACAGCTGCGTGGGGTGGTGTTCGCCTTCGACTCGAACAATGATGCGTTCGGAGTCAACCGAATCGATGATGCCGTTGCGGCGGGCGAGGACCACCGCGCCTGAGTCGCGAGCGGTAACGCCTTCCATTCCGGTGCCGACGATCGGCGCTTGCGCGCGGAGCAAGGGCACAGATTGGCGTTGCATGTTGGCGCCCATCAACGCGCGGTTCGCGTCATCGTGCTCGAGGAACGGAACCAGCGAGGCGGCGACGGAAACCAACTGCTTGGGGCTGACGTCGACGTAATCGACTTCGTCGCGGCTGACCAGCACGAAGTTGCCGGCCTTGCGCGCATTGACGAGTTCGGCAACGATCTTGCCCTTGTCGTCAAGCTCCACGTTGGCCTGCGCGATGGTGTGACGATCTTCTTCCCAGGCCGAGAGGTAGAAGGAGAACGGCTCGATTTGAGCCGGCTTCTTCCGCTTCTCTTTCAGCTCGTTGTTAATCTTCTCGATCTCATGCTTCTCCATGTGATCGCCGACTTTGTGGTCGCTGTCGCCAACGTTGACGATGGTGACGTAGTCGATGACGCGCCCCCCCTTAATCCTGCGATAGGGCGACTCGATGAAGCCGTAGTCGTTGATGCGGGCATAGCAGCTCAACGACGAGATCAGTCCGATGTTCGGGCCTTCCGGCGTCTCAATCGGGCAGATACGGCCGTAGTGCGTGGGGTGAACGTCGCGGACTTCGAATCCGGCGCGTTCGCGAGAAAGACCGCCCGGCCCAAGGGCCGAGAGACGCCGCTTGTGCGTGATCTCGGAGAGCGGGTTGGTCTGATCCATGAACTGCGAGAGCTGCGACGATCCGAAGAATTCGCGGATCGCAGCCATCACTGGCTTGGCGTTCACCAGGTCGTGCGGCATGGCCGTCGACATTTCCTGGTAGACGGACATCTTTTCTTTGATGGCGCGTTCCATGCGGACCAGGCCGATGCGGAACTGGTTCTCCATCAACTCGCCGACCGCGCGCACCCGCCGGTTGCCCAGGTGATCGATGTCATCGACCGCGCCAATGCTCTTGCGCAGCTTGAGCAAGTACGCGATGGTGGCGTAAAAATCGTCCGGATCGAGCGTGCGCTTGTCGAGACTGGTGGCGGCCTGGTTCTCGAACAGCTTGATGTTGAATTTCAACCGGCCCACGCGCGAGAAGTCATACTTGCGAGGGTCGAAGAACATGCCATGGAACAGCGCCGTCGCCGTGTCGAGCGTCGGCGGATCGCCGGGACGCAACTTGCGGTAGATCTCGATCAGCGCTTCCTGCGGCGTCTTCACCGCGTCGCGCTTCAGGGTCTGGCTGATGACCGTGCCCACATCATCGCGCTCGGGGAAGAACAGAGCCATTTCGACCACGCCGGAGTCGAGGATTTTTGAAACCTTGTCGGCGGTCAGCTCGGAGTTGGCTTCGAGCATGACTTCGCCGGTGGTGGTGTCGACGATGTCGCCAGCCGTCCACGCGCCTTCGAGGTCGGTGATGTCGACTTCGATTTCAGTGATCTTGGCCTTCTGAATGTCCTTCAGAATCTGGGCGTTGATCTTGCGGCCGGAGTGCGCGATTTCGTCGCCCGATTTGTTCTTGATGCTGTGGGCGAGCTTCATGCCGAGAAGATTCGTGGGCTTCTCGCTGGTGGGATCGAGCGTCCAGAACAGCTTCTTGTCACGGACCGTGATGCGATCAGTGGTATAGAACGCTTTCAGAATATCTTCGCCGGAACGCAGGCCGAGGGCGCGCAGGAAAATCGTGCCCAGGAACTTGCGCTTGCGGTCGATGCGGACATAGAGCACGTTCTTCTGGTCGTATTCAAATTCAACCCACGATCCGCGGTAAGGAATAATCTTTCCCAGAAAGTAAGTGCGGTTGTTGGCGGTCTCGAAGAACACGCCCGGGGAGCGGTGCAACTGGCTGACAATAACGCGCTCGGTGCCGTTGATGATGAACGTCCCGTTCTGCGTCATCAGCGGAACGTCGCCGAAGAACACTTCCTGCTCCTTGATGTCGCGGATGGAGCGGTTGCCGGTCTCAGCGTCCTTGTCGAAAATGGTCAGACGCATCGTGACCTTGAGCGGCGCGGAGTAAGTCATGCCGCGCTCTTCGCACTCGGCCACGTCGTACTTCAACTGCAATCCCACGGGGTCGCCGCACTTATTGCAGAAGTCTGGCGTGTTGGCGTTGTAGGTGCCGCACTTGCCGCACAGCACTTCGCCAGGGTGAAACGGATCGGTGATGACGGTGGATCCGCAATTTTTACAAGTGGTGCGGAGGTGGTGCAGGCCTTTCAGGTGGCCGCACTTGCACTCCCAGTTACCAATGGCGTAATCCACAAACTCCAGTTGTGATACGTTGCGGAAGTCGGTGATCGGAAAAACCGATTGAAACACCGCCTGCAAGCCGCCGTCTTCGCGCTCGCTGGGAAGTTTGTCCATCTGCAGGAAGCGGTCGTAAGAACGCTTCTGAACCTCAATCAGGTTCGGGATCTGGATGGTGGCCGGAATTTTGGAAAAGTCGAAACGTTTACGGAAGGCATTTTTCATCGTCAGAAACTCCCAATCTCACGCGCGACCGAGGGCCGCGCCTAAACCGCGGAATGTGGGGCGCGTCGTTGCTGTCGCGCCGCGGGTCTTTAACGTGTGTAAAACCAGCGTGTGTAAAACCGTGGGCAGAACCGGAACAACTGTGCGTTACCGTACATTGGTCCCTAAAAGACAGTGGGGCGCCCGCAGGGACAGTCGTTCCCGCAGACGCCAACCAAGGCGTTTCGCCATTCTAGATTTGAACTCTTTCGCGCCAGTTCGTCGGCCTGTTTCCGCCCCGCCTGCCCGCGGAGCAGCCTGCCCAAAAACTACCCGCGCGAGACTAGCTCGCGCCCGAGTGAAGCCCTGGGAGGCGACAGTAATATAGATGCTAACATCGCCGCCCAAGGTTCACAAGTAAGAACGTGCAACATAATCGATTTTGCACCGGTTTGGGTCCGAATCGGGCTCTGTGGAGCCGGCACTCCGGCCCGCTAGCTTTACCCATGCTGCCGGCAAGCGGACAGAAGTGTTCGCTCCACACGAGCCGTTACTTTACTTCGACAACCGCACCCGCATCAGTGAACTTCTTCTTGATCGTCTCGGCTTCGTCCTTGGAAACGCCCTCTTTCACGTTCTTGGGCGCTCCATCCACCAACTCCTTGGCCTCTTTCAAGCCCAGGCTGGTGACTTCGCGGACGGCCTTGATCACGTTGATCTTGTTGGCGCCGACCTCTTTGAGGACGACGGTGAATTCGGTCTTCTCTTCCGCCGGAGCCGCTGCTGCCGCGCCGCCGCCAGCCACCATAACCGGGGCCGCTGCCGCCGCCGACACGCCAAGACGCGATTCCAGCTTCTTGACCAGTTCCGCCGCTTCGAGAAGCGACAAGCCTACGATGGATTCTTCCAGTTGTGCGAGATCCGCCATGTTATTTCTCCACTTTTTTATTGTCAGTTTTATTGATTTCGTTCTCCGTGGGCCGGGTTTCCAGTGCGACCAGATCCCGGTTCCGCTGCGCCAGACAACGCAGCCGGATTGGACCCGCGCAACCCCTGACTTCCGGACAACTCAATCTCTTCGGATGACTCGCGTCATCCCGAACTTGTTCCGGCATTCATTCACTGCCGGCTAAAACCACGCTCGCTGCCCCTGCTGGACGGGCGAAGCCCCGTCCCCACATGAACCTTCTTGCCACTGCGAGCTTCTATGCCTCCTTGAACTTCTTCTGCTGCACGCCCTGATCGACCACGACGGCCAGGTTGCGGCCCACCGCGCCCATGGCGGTGACCAGGCGCTGCGCCGGAGCGTTGAGCAGGAACAGGATCTTCGAATACAGCTCTTCCTTCGACGGCATGCTGGCCAGGGCTTCAATCTCTTTAATGTTGATGACTTTGCCTTCGACCACACCGATCTTGAAGGTGAATTCCGGCATGTCTTTGGCGTACTTGGTCAGGGCCTTGGCCATGGCCACCGGATCGCCCGTGGTGTAGGCAATCGAGGTCACGCCCGCCAGATCCTTCAGGGCGCCCTCAACCTTGGTGCCCTTGGCAGCCTTTTCGGCCAGGGTGTTCTTGACCACCTGATACTTCGCGCCCGCTCCGCGTAAAGCCTTACGCAGTTCGAAGTCCTGGGCCACCGTCATCTTGGTGTAGGTCGCGACCACGACGTTCGAAACGCTCTTCAGGTCTTTGCTCAGCTTTTCGACTTGCTCTGTCTTCTTCGCTCTAGTAACTGGCATGATTCAGTCCTTGGTAAAACGATATCGTGTAGGGACGGACGCATTCGTCCGTCCAGGCGCTTCAGCGCCAGGTTAAGCCTTGGCCGCAGTCTCGATGGGGGTCACGTCCAGCAAAATGCCAGGCCCCATGGTCGAACTCAGAGTGCAGCCCTTGATGTACTTGCCCTTGGCCACCGACGGCTTGGCTTTGATCACGCTGGTGATCACAACGGTCGCGTTCTCGATGAGCTTGTCGGGCGTAAACGAAATTTTTCCTACCGGAACATGCACCAGCGCCGTCTTGTCGGTGCGGAATTCGACTTTGCCGGCCTTCACTTCCTGCACCGCCTTGCCCACGTCGAACGTCACGGTGCCGGTTTTCGGATTGGGCATCAGGCCCTTGGGACCGAGAATCTTGCCCAGGCGTCCAACGGATTTCATGACATCGGGCGTGGCGATGAGGGCGTCGAAGTCGGTCCAGTTTTCCTTGGTGATCTTCTCGACCATTTCCTCGCCGCCAGCAAAATCGGCTCCGGCCGCTTCGGCCTCTTTAATTTTGTCGCCGGTCGCGATCACCAGGACTTTTTTCGACTTGCCCAGGCCGTGCGGCAGAACCACCGTGCCGCGCACCATCTGGTCAGCGTGCTTAGGATCGACTCCCAGGCGCAACGTGACTTCGACCGTCTCGTCGAACTTGGCGAACTTGACTTTCTGCAGAAGCGGAACCGCGTCCTGCAGAATATAAGGGCGCTTCTCGACTGCGGAGTGCGCCTTGGCGATGTTCTTTCCTTCTTTTTTCATTGCTCTTCCTTGTCTCCCACCGCTCGACGTTGGATCGAAGAGCCGTGGTGCTTTTGACTTACGAACCTCAGGGGCTAAAGCCCTTCAAACTTGTCTCAGCGGCACGGCTGAAGCCGTGCCCTTCCACAAAGCCAAAACCACCCAACGAAAACCGCACTCGCTGCGCTCGCTGGACGGACGAATGTGTCCGTTCGCTACACAAACCTAGCCGACGACTTCAATGCCCATCGACCTTGCAGTGCCGCGGATGCTCTTGATCGCGGTCTCGACGGAGGCTGCGTTCAGGTCGGGCATCTTTTGTTTAGCAATGTCTTCGACCTGCTTGGCGGTAACCTTGCCAACCTTGTCTTTGTTGGGCACACCCGATCCCTTGGCGATGCCCGCGGCGCGCTTCAACAGGATCGAGGCTGGAGGCGTCTTGGTGATAAAGGTGAACGAGCGGTCGCTGTACACCGAGACCACTACCGGGATGATCAGGCCTTCCATTTCTTTCTGGTTGGTTCTGGCGTTGAACTGCTTGCAGAACTCCATGATGTTGATCTGCGCCTGGCCGAGTGCCGGGCCGACCGGGGGCGCCGGAGTCGCCTTACCGGCGGCGATCTGCAGCTTCACGTAACCTGTAACTTTTTTTGCCATTTAATTCATCCTTAATTTCTGTCTGTGTGGAGGCGGGCGACTCGCCCGTCCGCGCGGGCGGGTCGCCCGGGCCCACACAATCCAAACCTTACGCGACCTTCTCCACCTGGTTGAACTCGAGTTCCACCGGTGTGGAGCGGCCGAAAATCGTGACCATGACTTTCAGCGTTTCGCGGTCTTCGTTCACTTCGTCGACGATGCCGGTAAAGCTGGCGAACGGGCCTTCGGTGATACGCACCGATTCGTTCTTCTCGAACTTGACCTTGAGCTTCGGCTTCTCGCGGCTGTCGGCAACTTTGTAGACAATGTGCTGCACTTCCTCTTCCGAAAGAGGCGTCGGCTGCTGACCAGTGCCGACAAATCCGGTGACGCGCGGCGTGGACTTCACGATATGCCAGACGTGGTCGTCCATGTCCATTTCAACCAGCACGTAGCCGGGATAGAACATGCGCTCGGAGGTATACTTCTTGCCGCCGCGGACTTCGGTCACGGACTCGGTGGGGATCAGCACTTTGCCGATCTTCTCCTGCAGGCCAAAAGCCGCGACCCGCGACTCCAGCGACTCTTTCACCTTGCGCTCAAAGCCGGAGTAGGAGTGGATGATGTACCACTTCATGTTCGGGTTTTTCGGCGCCTCGGCGGTGGCGGTGACACCCTCGGCGGCGGCGGCCTGCGGCTCGCCTGCTGTGGTTGTTGCAACTTCGCTTTTTTCTTCGTCCGGCATATGGGGTGCTTCTTCTCGGCCAGCGTTTCTTTTAGTGGACTCGAAAATAATTGAACAGCGCGGTGACGCCGTGTTGTATGACGAAATCGATCACGGCAAAATACAGCGCAAAAATGAAAACCGTGATCACCACCACGGTGGTGGTGGCGCGGACTTCCTTCCACGAGGGCGCAGTCACTTTGCGCATTTCGGTGCGCACGTCGTTGTAGAACGTTCGCACGCGCTCCGGCCAGGTTTTCAGGCGCTCGACAAAGTTGCCGCCCGGCACAATTGAATTCGCCATTTTCTTCGTCTCAACTGACATCGCTGCTCCTGGCCGTTCCTAGCTCTCTCCAAAAACTCTGGCAGGGGCGGAGGGATTCGAACCCCCAAGTTCGGTTTTGGAGACCGACAGTTTAACCGTTGAGCTTACGCCCCTGTTTTTAGTCCCGAGTCCCGAGCCCCTGGTCCCGAGGGAAATTCCTCGCGACTCGGGACTCGCAGCTTGCGACTACTTCACTTCTTTATGCGGCGTGTGCTTGCGGCAACGGCGGCAGAATTTCTTGAATTCCAGCCGCTCGGTCGTCGTCTTCCGATTCTTGGTCGTCGAGTAGTTCCGCTCTTTGCAGTCACCGCATTGTAATGTCACAATTTCTCGGGGCATAAAACAACTCCTAGCTTCTAGCTGTCAGCTCTCAGTCAAATCTTTGTCATCCTGAGGCGACGTCCTTTGTCGCCGAAGGACCTATGCACTTCTCGCAGGCTAGAGAACATCTTTGGGCGGTTCCTTCGCTTCTTCTCTAGCCCAACCGATCAAAGTATTCCACGGCACCCAAACCGCTATAGCCAGCAAGATCAAAAGCGCCAATTTGACTTCGCGCCATGCCATCCGGCACTCCAGTGACCGTTACGTCACAATCTCCGCAATCGTTCCGGCGCCGACCGTATGCCCACCTTCGCGGATCGCAAACCGCAGGCCTTTTTCCATCGCGACCGGCGTGATCAGTTCAATCACCAGGCTCACGTTGTCGCCCGGCATCACCAT
>Ga0181532_10005731_pt1 | contig 10463 bp, 9 predicted proteins | sample PEATcosm2014_Bin_33_FD_119768 | JGI IMG/M metagenome (GOLD analysis project Ga0181532, IMG submission 119768) | Peatland microbial communities from MTU Mesocosm Facility, Houghton, MI, USA - PEATcosm2014_Bin11_30_metaG | ecosystem: Environmental > Terrestrial > Soil > Wetlands > Peat | place... | reverse complement strand
GATCTCCAATGGCCGCCAGCAGGTCGATTCCGGCACCAAGATGCTGCATCTCGGCAAGAACACGACCAGCCGCATCATCAGTAAGGGCATCGCCGCCGGGCACTCGAACAACACCTATCGCGGCCTCGTTACTTCGCACCGCCGCGCTAGCGGCGCGCGCAACTTCACCAATTGCGATTCGCTCCTGATCGGCGAGCACTGCGGCGCCCACACCGTGCCCTATATCGAGGCCAAAAACGCCTCGACCGTGTTCGAGCACGAGGCCACGACCTCGAAGATCTCCGAGGACATGCTGTTCTATTGCCAGCAGCGCGGTCTGTCGGCGGAGGAGGCGACCGCGCTGGTCGTCAACGGCTTCGTCAAGGACGTGCTGCAGCAATTGCCGATGGAATTCGCGGTCGAGGCGCAGAAGCTGATCTCGGTGTCGCTGGAGGGTTCGGTCGGTTAAGCCTTCTGCCGCTCGTCCCCGCGGAGGCGGGGACCCAGACCTCTTCTCAAGGAACTGGATTCCCGCTTGCGCGGGAATGAGTGGAAGAGGTGGATTGCCAGTTTACTTTTGGATCACAGGACAAACATGTCGCTCTTGGAAATCGAAAACCTGCACGCCGGCATCGACGGCAAGGAAATTCTCAAAGGTCTCGACCTCACCGTCAACGCGGGTGAGGTGCACGCGATCATGGGGCCGAACGGCTCGGGCAAATCGACGCTCGCCTATGTGCTGGCCGGCAAGCAGAACTACGCGCCGACGGCCGGCGAGGTGCGTTTCGACGGCTTAAACCTGTTCGACATGGAGCCCGACGAGCGGGCCGCCCGCGGCCTGTTCCTCGCGTTCCAATATCCGCTGGAAATCCCCGGCGTTGCTACCATGACGTTCCTGCGCACCGCGCTCAACGCGCAACGCAAGAAGCGCGGCGAGGCGGAATTGTCGACGCCGGAGTTTTTGAAGAAAGTGCGCGGGCTCGCCAAGATGCTCGGCGTCGATCAGGAGATGCTGCGCCGCGCGGTCAATGTCGGCTTCTCTGGCGGCGAGAAGAAGCGCAATGAGATCCTGCAAATGGCGCTGCTCGAGCCGCGGCTGGCGGTGCTCGACGAGACCGATTCCGGTCTCGACATCGACGCCCTGAAGATCGTCGCCGACGGCGTCAACCGGCTGCGCGGTCCCGGCCGCTCCTTCGTCGTTATCACGCACTATCAGCGGTTGCTCAACTACATCGTGCCCGACTTGGTGCACGTGCTGTCGAAGGGCCGGATCGTCAAGACCGGCGGCAAGGAGTTGGCGCTCGAGCTCGAAGCGCGCGGCTATGCCGAGTATCAAGAGGAGGTGGCGGCGTGAGCCTGGCGCGGCTTGCGATGCTTGAAGACCAATGAATGCCTTGGCTGACGTGACGGTGATGAAGACGGCGGCGGAAACCGCACTGGCGAACGCCTATAGCGAGGCGCGCGCCCGCCTGCCGGGCGGCGACGCGATCGCCGCGCAGCGTGCCGCCGCCTTCGATATTTTCGCCAAGCAAGGTCTGCCGCATCGCCGCGTCGAGGACTGGAAGTACACCGACCTGCGCGCGCTGATGCGTGACGCCAAGCCGCTGGCGAATCCGCCCGATGCCGCGGCCAAGGCGCGCGCCGGGACGGCGGGAAGTTTGCTCGGCGATGTCGAATGCCGGCGCATCGTCTTTGTCGACGGCGCGTTTGTGCCGGAATTGTCCGACACCGCGGCGCTGGAAGCCGGGCTTACGGTCGGGTCGCTGGCGGCCGCGCTCGCCGATGGCGTTTCGACGCTCGCGGAAAAACTCGGCAAGCTGGCGCCGGCAAGCGATGTCGCCGTCGCGCTCAATACCGCGCTGATGGGCGACGGCGCGGTCATCCGCATCGGCGCCGGCTCGACCATCGAACGGCCGCTGCATCTGATCTTTGTCGCCTCGGAAAAGCCGGCCGCGAGCTTCGTGCGCTCGCTCGTTGTCGTCGAGCGAGGCGCCCGGGTCATGCTGATCGAGAGCCACGAAGGTCCGGCCGGCAGTGATTATCAGGTCAATGCGGCGCTCGAACTATTCGTCGGCGACGGCGCCCATGTCGATCACGTGAAAATCATCGGCGAAGGCGCCGAGGCGCTGCACGTCTCGACGCTCGCCGCGGCGATTGGCGCCAAGGCGCGCTTCAACACCTTCACCTTCACGATCGGCGGCGCCGTGGTGCGCAACCAGCTGTTTCTCAATTTCGACGGCGAGGACACCGTCGCCGGCATTCGCGGCGCCACCCTCATCAAGGGCCGCCAGCACGCCGACACGACGCTCGTCGCCAACCATATCGCGCGCAATTGCCAGAGCCGGGAAGTGTTCAAGTCGGTGCTCGACGACGAGGCGCACGGCGTGTTCCAGGGCCGCATTATCGTTAAGCCGGGCGCGCAGCAGACCGACGCTAAGATGATGACGCGGGCACTGCTTCTGTCCGAGCGCGCCGAGGCGGACAACAAGCCGGAGCTCGAGATCTTTGCCGACGACGTGCAATGCGGCCATGGCGCGACCGCGGGCGCGCTCGACCGCGAGCTCAAGTTCTATCTGATGGCGCGCGGCATTCCGGCGGCGGAAGCCGAAGCCTTGCTGATCCAGGCTTTCCTCGGCGAGGCGATCGAGGGCATCGAGCATGCCGGCTTGCGCGAGGCGCTGATGGATTCCGTTTCGGCCTGGCTCCGGGCACGGGCATAGGCGGCGCCACATGCATCCAGCGGTGACCAACGGGGCCTACGACGTCAACCGCATCCGCGCGGATTTCCCGATCCTCGCCACGCAGGTCTATGGCATGCCGCTGGTCTATCTCGACAACGCCGCCTCGGCGCAGAAGCCGCAAGCCGTGCTCGACCGCCTGGAACGGGCCTACACCGCGCAATACGCCAACGTGCATCGCGGCCTGCATTATCTCGCCAACGAGGCGACCGAGGCTTACGAGAACGCACGCGAGAAAGTCGCGGCATTCCTCAACGCCGGGCGCAAGGAAGAGATCATCTTCACCCGCAACGCCACCGAGGCCATCAATCTGGTCGCCTACACCCTCGGCCGCGAACGCATCCAGGCCGGCGACGAGATCGTGCTCTCGATCATGGAGCATCATTCCAACATCGTGCCGTGGCATTTCCTGCGCGAGCGCCAGGGCGCGGTGATCAAGTGGGCGCCGGTCGACGACGAGGGGCATTTCCTGCTCGACGAATTCGAGAAGCTGATCGGTCCGCGCACCAAGATGGTGGCGATCACCCACATGTCGAACATGCTCGGCACGCTGGTGCCGGTGAAAGCGGTGACGCGGATCGCGCACGCCCACGGCGTGCCGGTGCTGATCGACGGCGCGCAGGCGGCCGTCCACGTCGATGTCGACGTCAAAGACATCGACTGCGACTTCTACGCCTTCACCGGCCACAAGCTTTACGGGCCGACCGGGATCGGCGTGCTGTACGGCAAGCATGCCCACCTTGCGGCCATGCCGCCGTTCAACGGCGGCGGCGAGATGATCCGCGAAGTGTTCGAGGACCGCGTCACCTACGGCGATCCGCCCTACAAGTTCGAGGCCGGCACGCCGGCGATCGTGCAGGCCATCGGGCTCGGCGCCGCGCTGGACTACGTCGGCTCGGTCGGCAAGGCGCGCATTCGCGCCCACGAAGCTGGCCTCGTGCACTATGCGCAGGACCGCTTGCGGGAAATCAACTCGCTGCGCATCTTCGGCAGCGCCAAGGACAAGGGCCCGATCGTCTCCTTCGAGATGAAGGGCGCACACCCGCACGACGTGGCGACAATCATTGATCGCTCGGGCGTCGCCGTGCGCGCCGGAACTCATTGCGTGATGCCGTTACTGGCACGCTTCGGCGTGACGGCGAGCTGCCGCGCGTCCTTTGCCATGTACAATACCCGCGAGGAGGTGGACCACCTCGCGCAGGCGCTTCTCAAAGCCCAGGACTTTTTCACATGATCGATGAACCGAAACCTGATGCGGGCGGCGTTGGCGTCGCGGACGACACCACGGAACGGCCGTCCGCCATTCCGGCGGACGAAATGGCGCGGTTGACCGACGAGATCGTCGGCGCGCTCAAGACCGTCTACGATCCGGAAATTCCAGCCGACATCTATGAACTCGGCCTGATCTACAAGGTAGACGTCGGCGACGACCGCATGGTCAAGATCGACATGACGTTGACGACGCCAAACTGTCCGTCGGCGGCTGAACTCCCGGCTATGGTCGAGAATGCCGTCGCCGGCGTGCCCGGCGTGCGCGAGGCCAAGGTCAACATCGTTTGGGACCCGCCGTGGGATCCGAGCCGTATGTCGGACGAGGCGCGCGCGGTGCTCAATATGTGGTGAGGCTGCCGCGGGTGAGTTGCCGACGCCGGGTCGGCGCCTTACATGATGAGTGATGAGGTCGTTAGTAGTTTTGACTTATTGCGGTTCGTAACGGACATGCGCGCCTCTTGAACGGAGGATGCGAGGAGGATGCGAAATGGGCTCTGCCCGGCCGAGACCTCAGGTGATGCGGCTGACCGACGCCGCCGCGGAACGCATCAAGGCGGTAATGGCGAAAGCCGAACGCCCGATCGCGGCAGTGCGCGTCGGCGTCAAGAACGGCGGCTGCGCCGGCATGGCCTACACCATGGAATATGCCGACCAAATCAATCCGCTCGACGAGGTGCTCGAGGACAAGGGCGTTCGCATCCTGATCGATCCCAAGGCGGTGATGTTTCTGCTCGGCACCGAGATGGACTACAAGATCGACAAGCTCTCCGCCCAGTTCGTCTTCAACAATCCGAACCAGACGGCGGCCTGCGGCTGCGGCGAGTCCGTGCAGCTCGAACCGGTGCGCGGCGAGACCGGCGCCGAGGCGTAACAGCCGGTAGGGTGGGCAAACGCGTGGGCATTGCGCTGTCGACGGCAGCGTAAAATCTCACAGCCGAGTGAGTGCAATGCCACCCCACGCGCCACGCGCTCGCTTAAGACGTGGATGCCCGCGACAAGCGCGGGCGTGACGGGTCACTGATTACTGCGTTTGCGGCAGGAGCAGACATCGGACATTGCAGCTGCCACGAAGAACCGAATCAAAGAGTTTCGGTTGTGCTCACTTTCCGATCGGCGTTCTGTTTCTCGCCAACTGACGCCCGATTTTATATTATGGCGAACAATCCGATTCGCAGAGGGACAGGTTTTGGACAACCTCGGAACGGCAGGAATCTAAGAAGGCGAAGCGGACAGAGGCGGCAACACCAAACGCCATAAGATCAATATGAAACGAAAGCGTTGCACCAAATGCAGTGGCAAAGGGACTCTCATGTGTGCCGTTTGTGAATATTTGTCGGTTCGGCGCGCTGCTGCCAACTATGGATGGATCAGCCCCTTTAACAAAGCACGCTACGCTCAAGCACCCACGCGATCCGGCCGTCACAAGCGCAAGTCTGCCAAGTTCTGAGACGTGGGCACGCCTCGGACATACTGCGGGGTCCGCCGCGGGGTTTCTCTTTAAGCCTAAGCCTTCAGCGGCACCGGGCGCAGCAGGAAGGCCGGAAGGTGTGAGGCGTCGCCTTCGTCGGGGCGAGAGTTTGTGGGCTGCGGCGAAAGAAGGGGCTGCGGCGGGCGCTGCGGGATTCGCGCGATCGAGGCGGAGGCGGCAGGCCGAGGCTGGCGATGGCCATCCGAACGTCCGCGGCGGTGCGTTCCTTGCGGCGTTCCGTGTGACTTTTCTTGGCGCGTTTCTTCGCGCTTTTCTTGGCGCGAGCCGGACGCCGCGTGCCGCGGCGCCGGAGCCGCGCCGGGCACTTGACCCATCCACGGGATCGGCTGGCCGATCAGTTTCTCGATGGCCGCGACCGCCTTGGCGTCGTTCGATCCGGCGACCAGCGTGATCGCGGTGCCGCTCCTCCCGGCGCGGCCGGTGCGGCCGATGCGGTGCACGTAGTCGTCGGGGTGAAACGGGACGTCGAAATTGAAGATGTGGCTGACGTCCAAAATATCGAGGCCGCGGGCAGCTACGTCGGAGGCAACAAGCAGCGTAACCTCGTTTTTGCGGAACTGCTCGAGCGCCGCCGTGCGCGCCGGCTGATCCATGTCGCCGTGCAGCGCCTGCACCGAAAAGCCGTGGCGCAGGAGCGAGCGATGCAGCGTCGCCACGTCGCGTTTGCGGTTGCAGAAGATGATGGCGTTCTTCAATCCGTCCGCCGCGCGAATCAGGCGGCGCAGCGTGTCGCGCTTCTCGGCCGGCTCGCGGCCGGATTTGGCCAACAGCTGCGTCGTGGCGGCGACGGTGCTCGCCGGACGGGACACCTCGACGCGGACCGGGTTGCTGAGGAACTGCTCGGTGATGCGCCGGATTTCCGGCGGCATGGTGGCGGTGAAGAACAGGGTCTGGCGGGTGAACGGAACCAGTTTGCAGATGCGCTCGATGTCGGGGATGAAGCCCATGTCGAGCATGCGGTCGGCCTCGTCGATGACCAGGAGCTCGACGCCGTTGAGCAACAGCCGTCCGCGCTCGTTATGGTCGAGCAGGCGGCCGGGCGTCGCGATCAGCACGTCGACGCCGCGGGTGAGCTTGGCATCCTGATCGCCGAACGAGACGCCGCCGATGATCAGCGCGACGTTGAGCTTGTGGTTGACGCCGTATTTGGCAAAGCTCTCTTCCACCTGCGCGGCGAGTTCGCGCGTCGGCTCGAGGATGAGTGTGCGCGGCATCCGGGCGCGGGCGCGGCCCTGCTCCAATATGGTCAGCATCGGCAGCACGAAGGCCGCGGTCTTGCCGGTGCCGGTCTGCGCGATGCCGAGCACGTCGCGCCGCGCGAGCACGTGGGGGATGGCTTGATCTTGGATCGGTGTGGGGGTCTGGTAACCGGCCGCCGCGACCGCGGCGACAACTTTTTCGGACAAGCCGAGATGTGAGAAGGACATAAACCCTCGGGTCAGGGCCCGCGCCGGGCGTGGGCAACCTATGGATTGAACGGGGGAAACACACAGAATAAGCGAATCTGCATTGCTTCTGCTTGGCGGAACATAGGATCGAATGGGCGAAAGTCAACCTGGTACTATGCGCTAAGTTAAACGGATTCCTTCACTTTTTCGATGAGGCGTAGAAGCGCGCCGGGGGTCGATGCTTTGTCTGAAAGCTTGCCGATCGTTCTCGTTCCCGGGCTGAACTGCTCGGCACGGCTTTACGCCGAGCAAATCCCGGCACTGTGGCGGTTCGGCCCGGTGATGGTCGCCGACCAGAGGCGTGACGACAGCATCGCGGCGATCGCCCGCCGCACCCTCGCCGCCGCGCCGCCGCGTTTTGCTCTCGCCGGGCTGTCGATGGGCGGCTACATCGCCTTCGAGATCATGCGGCAGGCGCCGCAGCGGGTCGCCAAACTGGCGCTGCTCGACACCGGAGCGCGGCCCGAAACTCCCGAGCAGACGCAAGCGCGTCGGCCTCGCATCGAACTCGCCAAGGCCGGCCGCTTCGCCGAGGTGGCGGACGTCGAGTTTCCCCTGCTCGTGCATCGTCAGCGTCATGGCGACGAGGCGCTCAAACGTCTGGTTCGCGCCATGGCCGAGGAGACCGGGCCGGACGTGTTCCTGCGCCAGCAGCAGGCGATCATCGGCCGGCCGGACTCGCGTCCCGGCCTTTCTGCCATTGCGTGCCCGACGCTGGTGCTGGTCGGGGACGGCGATGAACTGACGCCGCCGGTGCTGGCGCAGGAAATCGCTGCCGCCATCCCCGGCGCGCACCTCGTCGTCATCCCTGAGTGCGGGCACCTCTCGACACTGGAACGGCCGCAAGCCGTGACCGAGGCGATGGTCGAGTGGATGGAGTCATGATGAGAGCGTCGAGACAATTCGCGAGAAACAAGCTATAGCTTCATGTCTTTTTACTTTTGTGTACTTTCGCTCGAGTACCCGCAGGCGCTTTCTTCTTCTTTTTTGTCTGATTGTAATCAGCAGCAGCACGGACGAGATTTTTTAGAGCACGCTCATTAATCTTATCACCCTCGAAAAAATCGATCGCTCGTCTCGCGTTGCCTTCGAGGCCCGCGTTGAAGAGCTTGTCAGGATCTGGGAGGTTCGCCCCGTGGGCAAAGGTGAGCTTCACCTTCTCTTTGTGGGCGTTGGCGACCGCGATTATTCCGTCGCGAGACCACACCGGGCTTCCCATCCACTTCCATTCCTCGATTATCTCCTGGTGGGCTTCAAGGATGCTCTTGCGGATGCTGGCGAACGTTTTGCCGCGCCAGTCAGTGAGGTTTGCGATCAGCTGGTCAATGCGTTCCGATGAATTCATTGGATCTTTATGCCTCGAATTCTGATCCCGTTTCATGCGACCACAATAGTAATGTAGCGACTACATTATTAAATGAAACGCAAGCCGCAAGAGGCCGTTGACGGCGCCGAAGTCAGGTATTTTTCAATGGAACAGAGACGATAGCGTGCCTTCTTTTCGGAAAACCGGCTTCCACTTTTCCGAATCATGCTCTAACGGAGCAGCTTGAGATGACAACAAGCCAATCCGGTGCGCACTGCTCATGACCAAAGCCAAGGCCGTCATCATCCCGGTTACGCCCTTCCAACAGAACTGCACCCTATTGTGGTGCGAGGCCACGAAGCGTGCCGTGGTTATCGATCGGGGCGGCGACCTGCCGCACATCGAGCGTGCCATCGCTCAGGCTGGCGTCGCGGTCGACAAAATCTGGCTGACCCACGGCCACGTCGATCATGTGGGCGGTGCCGCAGACTTGAAGGCGAGCCGCAAAGTATCGATCGAGGGACCGCACCGGGATGATCTGTTTTTGTTGGAGCACGCCGCCGAAAGCGGCCGCTCCTTTGGCATGCGGGACGCCGCGAACGTGACGCCGGACCGCTGGCTGGAAGATGGCGATCAAGTCCAGGTCGGGGAGCTGACATTCGACGTCCTGCATTGTCCGGGTCACTCGCCGGGAAGCGTCGTCTTTTGCAATCCGGCGCAGCGTCTGGCGATCGTCGGCGACGTGCTGTTCGCCGGCTCGGTCGGCCGCACCGATCTTCCCGGCGGCGATCACCGGCAATTGTTGAAGTCGATCCGGGACAAGCTGCTGCCCTTGGCGGACGACGTCACGATCATCAGCGGACATGGACCGACCAGCACGATCGGCCAGGAAAGAGCGACCAATCCATTCCTGACATAACTATCGGTCATCACAACCAGCTTCTTGAGAAGTTGCGGGATTGGCGGCTGGCTGTTGGGGGCGGTGACCCCGGCGCTGTCGAGTGGATGAATCCTGACGCGGATTGTGATCGCGCTAGAACTAAACTCGTCTTTCCCTCGGCCGCGGATTATCACCTGCGCGTAACCCGGCTACCAACAAGCCGTTCAGCCCAGGTAAATGACGTCGGTAGCTTTAGTAACGCGCACGCTGCGCGAGAGCGAGCGATCAAGAACTAGGAAGAAAAGACCATGATTAAATCAATTGTGTTGAGCGCCGCGCTGGCGTTGGGTTTTGCGACGGCGGCGAGCGCCGGAGTTACTCCAGCTCCAATCACAAACCCCGACAGTGTCATCGTTAAGGTTGCTGAAGGGTGCGGGCCCGGATGGTGGCGCGGTCCAGGTGGACGCTGCCACCCGTTCGCGGTGGGCCGCGTGTGCCCGCCCGGCTATCACCTTGGGCCGCAGGGCAGGCGCTGCTGGCCGAACTGATTGCGTTGTTATAACTGCAGCGGCCGGGCCGTGAAGGCTCGGCCGTTTGCTATTTGGACTTTGACGGACCGCCATCTAGTTGCCGAGCGGAGCAGATAAAGATTCAGACGTCCAGCAAATCCTCTTGGGCGAATTCGGCGCGCTCCTGGATGAAGGCAAAGCGCGCCTCGGGCTTGGTGCCCATCAGCCGCTCGACGGATTTTTCCGTGTCCTTCTGGGCATCGGCGAGAAGGACCACCCGCAGCAGCATGCGCCGCTTCGGATCCATGGTGGTTTCCTTGAGCTGCGCGGCCATCATCTCGCCGAGCCCCTTGAAGCGGCTGACCTCGACCTTGGCGTTGGCGTGGAATTCCTTTTTCAGGATCTCGTCGCGGTGCTTTTCGTCGCGGGCGTAGAAATTCTTGCCGCCGTGCGACAGCCGATAGAGCGGCGGCACCGCCAGATAGAGGTGGCCGTTGTCGATCAGGCCGCGCATCTCGCGGTAGAAGAAGGTGATCAGCAGCGACGCGATGTGGGCGCCGTCGACGTCGGCGTCGGTCATGATGATGACGCGGCCGTAGCGCAAATCCTCCTCGCGATAGTGCGCGCCGGTGCCGCAGCCGAGCGCTTGCGCGAGGTCGGCGAGCTGCTGGTTCTGCGCGAGCTTGTCTTTGCCGGCGGAGGCGACGTTGAGGATTTTCCCGCGCAGCGGCAGGATCGCCTGGCTCGCGCGGTCGCGCGCCTGCTTCGCCGAGCCGCCGGCGGAATCGCCTTCGACGACAAAAATCTCCGAGCCTTCGGCCGCGCTGTTGGTGCAGTCGGCG
>Ga0181532_10005730_pt1 | contig 10464 bp, 8 predicted proteins | sample PEATcosm2014_Bin_33_FD_119768 | JGI IMG/M metagenome (GOLD analysis project Ga0181532, IMG submission 119768) | Peatland microbial communities from MTU Mesocosm Facility, Houghton, MI, USA - PEATcosm2014_Bin11_30_metaG | ecosystem: Environmental > Terrestrial > Soil > Wetlands > Peat | place... | reverse complement strand
TTTTGGTGGCGGAAATCTGGCGCGAAAAAACAAGCAAAATCTGCAGATCCGCCACGTGGCTGCGTCAACGACCCGCGTCAATCAAGGCGTTGAGCCCTGGGTTTTGCAACGCCCTTTAGCTAGACAAGGACCGACGCTGCGCATACCCCATGCTAGGGATTGTTGAGAACAGGACCTGCGTACGACGGCTGTCCCGCGACAACATGGGACTGGCACCCCAAAGGTGTTCTGGCTATTGTGGGCTTTGCCAGAGCCAGAGCAGGCGTCCAGCGTTAGGTTCCCCTCGCCCTTAAAATGTGTGTAATTTCCTGTGATCTGCAGCGTACTGCTTTATGGACGCCAAAAGGAACATGGCGAAAGAACCGCAGCCCCGCGAGGGCGAACCCAGGCAGATGGAGGGGCTCGGTTTGGAAAGCGTAATAGAGCGCGCCCAGGGGCACGATGTCGAGGCCCTTGGGGAGATTTATCGCCGCTATGTCCGGCGCGTATTCGGATTGTGTCGTTACATGCTGACCTCGCGGGAAGGCGCAGAAGATGCCACCAGCGAAGTCTTCCTCAAGCTGCAGCGCTCCATCGAGAGCTACGACGGTTCGATACCGTTCCCCAGGTGGCTGCTACGGGTGGCTGGCAACCAATGTATTGACGCTTTGCGGCGCCGGCAGCGTGGACTGAAGGTGTTTGTGGAAGTTGAAGAAGGATCCGCGGTCATCGAGGCGACCAGTTCAGAGCCGTCTCCTCTGGGTGCTGTCATCAGCACGCAAGAGAGAGCACAGGTGCGGGATACCATCGCACGCCTCCCGGAGAACTATCGCGTGCCGCTGGTCCTGCGCTATTACGGCGAGCTGAGTTATGACGAAATCGCGCACGAGTTGGGTCTGGAGAGGAACTACGTGGCGGCGCTGATATTTCGGTCCAAGCAGGAGTTGCGCCGGAGAATGGCCCCTAGGAGCAAGTGATCATGGAATGTTATTCGGAACAAATTTGCGCCCTCGCCGTGGATGGCGAACTCGCACCGGACGAGGCGCGGCGCCTGAGAGACCACCTGGCCACGTGCCGGCGCTGCCGGAAGCTGGTAGACGCATTGCGCGCTGAGAACCACGTTCTGAGCGAAAGTCTGCACGAGCTTCCGGAAGAGGCAGCCAGCCCAGCGGTCTTCTCCCATCTCCGTAGGTCCTGGGTGTGGGGCGACCTGGCGGTGCTGGCCGCGGTGCTGGCGCTAGGTTCGATCGGTGCCATTTGGTTTGACAGACTGAGTATTCCGGCAGCGCTGGAATGGTTCAATCCCTTCAGCGCTGGCGGCCGTACGAACCTGATCTTCAGCCTTTTTGACTTTGCATCCGGAGGTACTGCCATGCTGACTGAATATGCTGCAGTCGTGGGGTTTCTTTCTTTGCTGTTGCTGTTGGGCGGCGGCGCACTGCTGTTGGGACGAGGGCGGCTACGCCAGCCTGGCCTCCGCCTGCTGATCGTGTTGCTGGTGTTGTCGTTGCCCAGCTTTGCCTTGGAACGGCGTAAGGGTGAGTTCGTCACCGTGGCGGCAAACGAGACCGTGGACGATACCCTTATGGCCGCTGGCAACACGGTGCGCATCGAAGGCGTGGTCAACGGGGACCTGCTGGCTGTTGGCCAGACCGTGGAAGTAAGCGGCACCGTGAAAGGCGACCTGCTGACGCTTGCCAAGAGAACTGTGGTCAGTGGAACCGTGGAAGGCCGAATCTACACCTTTTCGGAATCGCTCGACTTGGACGGGCAATTGGGGCACAGCATCTACGGCTTTGCGCAAGCGTTGCGCGTGAATGAGCGGGGCCACGTGGGTGAGGGTTTGGTGGCCGCCGCCGGCGACATCAGCCTCGAGGGCGAGGTGAAACGCAGTGTGGACATCTTGACCAGTGGCAATGCCGATGTGAGCGGCAGTATCGGCCGCGATCTGACCATGTCCGGAGTTAGCCTTACGTTGACGAACACCGCCCGGGTCGGGGGCAACCTGAGCGCTCGCGTGCGCCAGCTATCAGAGGCGCACATCGCCGACGGCGCGACCATTGTGGGCAAACGTGACATCCAGGTACAGCAGGCGAAGAAGAGCCAGTTCGCGCGCCCCAGATTCTACTTCCACCAAGCTGTCTGGTTCGCTGCCGCCATGCTGGTGGGATGGCTGGGCCTGGTTCTGTTTCCCAGATTCTTCCGGAGCACGACTCAGGCAGTGGGCTCAACCTGGCTCAGCCTCGGGCTGGGGGTTGGGATTCTGGCGGGTGTGCCGGTGGCTGTGGTCGTGGTAGCCATCACGCTGATTGGCCTCCCGATTTCGCTCATGTTGTTCGCGGTGTATCTGACTGCGATCTACCTGGCGAAGATTTGGGTCGGAGCATTCCTGGGGCGGATGCTTCTGAAGCCCTCGGGAGCCACGAAGGGCGATTGGATGCTGGGTCTCCTGGTCGGCCTGTTGATCCTCGCTATCGTTGGGTTCATCCCGTATCTTGGCGGCCTGGTCCGCTTGGGTGTGGTTTGCCTGGGATTGGGAGCTTTTGCCGGGCAGCTTTATCGGGCTTCACGACCGGCAATAATGGCCTGAAGATGCCTGCTGAGACGGCGCGTCCTCGTTTCAATGCAGACCATAGACTTCAAGTTACCTATTTCCTTAAGTCTGCTGCGATCTGCGTGAACTGATCCAGTGCGGCCTGCAGGTCCTCGGCAATCTCGGCGGCGATCACATCGGGATCAGGGAGATTGGCGGGATCTTACAGACTCTCGTCCTTCAGCCAGAAAATGTCCAGGCTCACCTTGTCCCGTTTCAAGAGGTCTTCGTAAGCGAATGATCTGAAGCGCTTGGTCTCTTTGCGTTCGTGACGATTGTCAGCGTTGTAGCAGGAGACACAGTCGTTCAGGTCTGCGCGCTTCAGCGGATTGGTCTTCAGCGTGAAGTGTTCGTTCGTACGGGAGTCGTAAATCCACAGCGTTTTCGTCCACGGAGTCGCGCTGGCTGGCTTGCGGTCGAAGAACAGAACGTTCGCCTTCACTCCCTGGGCGTAGAAAATGCCGGTCGGCAGGCGCAGCAGCGTGTGAACGTCCGCCTGCTTCAGCAGCTCCCGCCGGATCGTCTCCCCGGCACCGCCTTCAAACCGCACGTTGTCGGGCACCACGATGGCAGCGCGCCCATGAATCTTCAGGCACGATTTCACGTGTTTCAGGAAATTAAGCTGCTTGTTGCTCGTAGTCGCCCAGAAATCGTCACGGACGTAGGTCAGCGCCTCTTTGCTCTCGTCGCCTTCTTCGTTGATGACTGTAATGCTCGACTTCTTCCCGAACGGCGGATTGGTCAGCACCATGTCGTAGGCCACTCCAGGCTTTTCCGACAGGCTGTCCACACCGCCGTTAATCGGGCAGTCGTCGCCGCCGACTCCGTGCAGGTACAGGTTCATCACGCATAGCCGGGCCACGCTGTCTACCAGTTCGTTGCCCGAGAGAGCCTTCAGCTTCAAGTGCTTCTTCTGGTCGCGGTCAAGCTCGTGGTGCTGGCTGACGTAGTCGTGCGCGATCAGCAAGAATCCGCCGGTGCCGCAAGCTGGGTCGTGGATGGTCTGCCCCGGCGCCGGTCGCATCACGTCCACAAGGACCTGAATCAGCGGCCGCGGCGTGAAGTACTGTCCCGCGCCGCCCTTCACGTCGGCGGCGTTCTTCTCCAGCAGGCCCTCGTAGGCGTCTCCCTTCACGTCGGCATCGAGCCAGGTCCACTGCTCTTCATCAATCAGGTCGGCGATGAGGCGGCGCAGCTTGGCCGGGTCCTGAATTTTGTTCTGCGCCTTGCGGAAAATCACGCCCAGCATGCCGCGCTCTTTGGCAAGCGTTTCCAGGATGTGCCGGTAGTGGATTTCGAGCGCATCGCCTTCCACAGCCAGCAGGCTGGGCCAGTCGTAGCCCTTGGGGATGGTTGAGGGCTTGTTGAACGGTGGGCGCGTCTGTTACGAGTTCCCGCAGGTGATTACGTTGTTGCCGTAGATCATGCAACCGATGCCGGCATTCCAATTCCAGAAATCAAATTAGTTTTTCCCACATGGAAATTCGTGGGATTGGCCATGCGTTCAATGCTCATCCTGGCTCCACTGGCTTTTTCGGCAAACCAAATCCAGCAAGCTGCTGAGCGGGCTGCAAACTACATCCCGCTGTAGCGTCAAGCGCTTCGGGACACCTACGGGACACTAGATTAAGGACATAATAAAAATAGTTTAGCGGCCTTTCGCCGCGAAACCAATTCCCTTTCTTACGCAGAGCGATCAATGTCCGCCGTATGATCTTGGACATGGCCATCGTGATACGCGAGCAAGGCGGCAAATGGGAAAGGACTGAAAAGGTAGCCAGAAAATGCTCTATGAGTCGCCCGAGCTAATTCCCACGAAAGCCGAATCCGGCAAGGTCTGCGTGATCGAGGCATCATGCCTTTGCTCGCAATGCGCAACATTAAACACGGCAGCGGCCTGGGGCGATGGCGATGGGTTGTGGAACGAACCTTTGCCTGGCTGAACCAGTTCCGCCGTCTGCGCGTCCGCTATGAGAAGCGTGCCGACATTCACGAGGCGCTTCTTGCCTTGGGTTGCGTTTTGATCTGCTGGAAGTTTCTAACCAGGTACGACTCCACTGTTGTCTGTGCAGTCGAAATCCCATGATCCTTTGGAGTGGAGAGTCATTTGTAGCTGATTCCGGCCGCCGACGAGGCTCCGCGTGATAACTACGTCAGGGTCGGTAGCGGTGTCTGGTGTGTCTGGCTAGGGCCCGGGACGCGACGGCAACATTTAACTCTCGTAGCTGACTGAGTTGTCTGGCGCAGCGGCTAGCTGAAGCTATTCTGGATTGCAAGCGCGAAGCAGCCGCGGCAGTGCGCGGCAGGATTCAGGGTATCCGCGAGGTGAATGCAGGCTCCGTTTACGGTAGGCCGCTCTAATGGGCACGCGCGAGTCAGAAAAACAAACGCCGGTGCGAACAGATTAAAGAGATTCGGGCATCTCGGCGGGACCGCTGTGGAGTGTCTCGAGGTGGGAAGCTCGATCCTCGCAGCTTTCCGCACAGCTACTGCAATTTGGCGTATTCGTCTTTGGCTTGCTTCAGTATCGGAATGCCGGGGTCAGCATCTTTCCACAATGTCAGGAAGTCCTGGTACGCGGCCTTCGCCCCAGCCTTATCGCCTTGGATTGCGTAGGAGCGAGCGAGGCCGACGTGGGCGACCGCCCCGATTTCGGTGTTCAAAACTATACCGCGATGGCTGATGATTTTCTGAAATTCTGTAGCAGCCTCTTGTCCACGGTGCGCACGCAGGTACGCCTCGCCACGGAGATAGGCGGGAAGATATAGATCGAACCAACCCGACTCGGAGGGCACGGATGGGGCGAAAAGTTCCAGTGCACGCGCGGTATTTCCGCGCTTCAACTCGATGGATCCACGAATCAGCGGAATCCTCACCTTATACATATAGCCGTCGGGAGGGCTCTTGCTTTCCAGGAGGTCTACCATCTTGGTCGCGGCTGCGGGGTCGCTCGACAGCATTAGCGCAGTCGGCGGCTCGCCTCCCAGCTTCGCGGCTTGGGCAGCATACCTGCGAGCTTCGTCGGTATTGCCAACCAACGCTTCCCGGAATGCGGCGTCGGAGAGAAAGTCGGCCGCGACGGCGGTATCTTTTTCCCGCAGCGCAATCTCTTTCATGCGTGCGGTTAGTTGCCTTGCCGCACTGAAGCGCCCGAAATAGGCTGCGGTATTCGTCTCCTCCCTGAGCGCCATAATTTCGAACCCGGGCTCGCTAGAGAGTGCGGTGGTCACTCTCGCCATCTCCTGTGCGTCGTCTCTGAGAAAGGCCAGAAGATAAAGGTTGGATTCCACTACTCCCGCTGCCAGATGGCGTACCTTCGCATCCTCGTATACGGCTTCGGCCTCCGCCAACCGATTCAGAGCCGTGTAATCTTCCACGAGGCCTGCGTACGGAATCGCCTGTCCTGGATCCAAATCCCTGGCCTTGGCGAACTCCTCTGCAGAGCGCTCGTACCTCCCCAATACGCCATTTTCGAATCCCAGGATGCGGTGCGGTGCAAACTCCCGCGGATAGCTTTGTTCCCACAGTTCGCAATTCTCCATGGTCTGCTGCAGGTCGAAGCTGACCGATTGATGGTAGCCCGCCACAATGTCGAACCTCTCCCGCTCACTTGCGCGTTTGCGCAGTTCGTAAGCCTTGCGTATCGGCTCCTGTGCCAGGCCATACTTCCCGAGAATGTTATACGAGCGCCCGAGTTCCAGGTACGCCGCTGCGAAGCCAGGGTCCAGTTCGATTGCTTTTTGAAACAGTGGGATGGCGCCGGAGGGGTCACCTTTGCCCCACTTGGACACACCAAGACTATAGGCTTTCAAGGCCTCCAGGTCCGGTGTCGTGGCTTGCTCCAACGGTGCATCGAACTTCTGAACGGTGGCCAGTGATTCGCCTAGCTTCAGTCGCATGTTCTGAGCCGTTGCGCCCAGCGCTTTTAATACCTGTTCGCGATTTGCGATCTCGACTTGTTGATTGTCTAGCTCCTCACCCGTGTGGCAGTTGAAAGCACTGAGACCGAGCACGTAGTTGGTGCCTAGGCGCGAGATGGAACCTTTGACCACTGCCGTGCTGCCCGCGCGTTGACAAATGTCGCGGGCCAACTCCGGCGTGAGGATCCCGCCGAGCGGTTGCATCATGAGCTTCAGCTGCTCATCGACTTTTTGTTCCGAGAGAACATCGAGGAAGGGTGACTGTTCCAATTGCACGCGCAAGCCCTGTCTTAAGGTGTCATCAAACACAGGATCGCCCGCGCTGTTCGCAAAATCCGCGACGACGATGGTGTACTTTTCGGTGAGGCGGCGCTCCTTGCGGGAGTATTGGTGCCCCGCTAGAGCCAACCCGAGAGCCAGGGTCACTGAGCTGGCGACCGCCCACCAAAGGAGACGTCGAGACCTAGGCGCCTCAGCGGGCGCGTGCTGGGCCAGTCCTTCTGGGGCCGCAGGGGAACCGGGTCCACTTTCCCCTACCCATTCCGCCCCGGCCATCCAGCGGTAACCGCGACGAGTCAGCGTTTCGATGAACCGTGGGTTCTCCGCGGAATCGCCCAGCACCTGTCGAAGCCGGTTCATGGCGGCGCCAATGCTGTGCTCGAACTCGACTATGGTGCCGTCCGGCCAGAGGCATTGCTGGATTTCGGCCCGACCAACAACCTTGCCGGAGCGCTCCAACAACATCCTTAGAATTTGGAAGGATTGCTCCGGGAGCCGGACGGCCGGAAGCCCCATCTTGCGCAGCTCACCGCTGTGAAGATCGAGTTCGAAGTCTTGGAAACGTACGGAAACAAAGGACTCTTTGTTTTCGGGCACTCCAACCTCCGGCGTGGAGAGAGTCTACCATCTTCATCCTTTGTTCTTTCGGTGCCTATAAAGGCCCTCCTTTTGGAGTCGTTTGCAGGGTTGATCGGTGCCCTCAAACCGTTCGTTCATCCACTCCTCTACGACAGAAAGGTTCGTGACGCGAGGGTGACGGAATCGTGACGTCGCCTGCATAGAAGCACCTTTCGTCCTGCGTCATTTTCGCCCTTGCAACGCGATTTCGCGGAGGTGAGGGCGATGAGAAGGTTACTTATCAGTGGTTTAACGATGAGTTTGATCTTGGCGGCGGCGGCGTTTGGTACACCAAAGAAGGCACAGGAGGGGCAAGCCGTGAGTGAGGGGCAAATCACTATTCGGATTCGCGACTACGCCCATGCAAACCCCTTGGTCCGCCACCACGCCGAACAGGTCGCGGGCGAAATCTTGCAAAAGGCAGGGGTGGAGACGCGGTGGATCGACCGCCCGGTCGGCTCATCCGGTGGCGGAGCGTGTTCCAGCGCCGTGTCAACCCTGGACTTTTTTGTGAACTTGCTTCCTCGATCCATGTCCGATCGTCTGCACCAGCCCGGAGGGGTGCTCGGTTCGGCAGTCGAAGGGAGCGGCAGCAATTTCGGGTTCATAGCATCCGTTTTCTATGATGCCGCCAGGGAGCGCGCCGCAGAACGCCAGTTGGATTTTGGCGAGTTGCTGGGAGATGCAATCGCCCACGAACTTGGGCACTTGCTGCTTGGCACAAACTCCCACTCCAGCATGGGCCTGATGAGCGCTTTTTGGTCGGGCAACCAATTCCGCCTTGTCGCTCAAGGCCTTCTCGCGTTCTCAGACGCCGAGGCGAAGCGAATTCACGCTGCGATGAACGCGCGCACGCTGGCCGCGACGGAATTCACCCAGCAAGGACAGTCTGTGGCCACCGATTACTCTTCAGAATGAAAACTTCAGTGCCAGCTGAATCGTCCGAGGGTCATAGGCGGCGGTGACGGCGCCGAAGTTGCTCGCGCCGAACCCCGTGCTGATGCCGAAATTCAACGTGTCCCCTACCCATTGGGGGTGGTTCCAGAGGTTGAAGAACTCCGCGCGGAATTGGAGATTGGTGCCGCGTTCTTCATTGATAAGGAAGTTCTTGAACAAAGAAATGTTCCAGTTGTCGCGACCGGGGCCGCGCACACCGTTATGGGGTTCGTTCCCCCAGGTTCCTGGGGCTGGCATCGAAAAAACAGAAGTATCGAACCATTGGTTGACGGTATGAGGATTGACCATTGTCCCGTTTATGTTTGGACGGTTGGCAGTATTGGGGACGATATTCGCGACGTTTGGGCCAGCTAATCCGATGTTCAGTGGAGCGCCGGATATGGCCGTAACGATGCCCGATATCTCCCAGCCACCGAGGGTCACTCTTAGTGGTCGGTTTCCGCTGTCCTTTAGCAGGCGAACCCGATACACGAAGTTGGTAAAAAAGTTGCTTCTAATGTCGAACGCTGAAGGTCCAAAATCATATTTCCATCCCTGGTAAGGGTCGGAAATATTGTAGAGATCTCCTTGGCTTTCCGTGACGCCGTCGAAGGAATCATTGGTGTGGGAATAGGTATATCCAACCTGAAAAGTTAGATCATTTTTCAAAGTTGTGCCGCGGAGAGATGTCTGGATCGAATCGTAGTCCCCGTTTGCCCCGTTCTGTGCCATGAGCACGCTGTTGTATCCAACGTAAGGGACACTTGCATTGTAGGTTTGCGCGAGGGCGCTGTTGGTTGCGAATCCTGGCAGGAGGCTCTGCGGTGGTAAGTTGGTCTCGGCGTAAAAATTCTGATGCCGGTTCTGGCTGCCCACATAAGCTACTGACAGCACTGTTTTTCCGATAGCCTGTTGAATGCCAAACTGAATTGGCTGCTTCTGGGCGCGGCGTAGTCATTCCGCTCCATGCCAACGAGGCCGCTGACCGGGATCGAGGCCTGAATCGTGGAGCCTATCGGAATGCTCGTGCTGGGATTGGAGAGAGACACCAGGTGGAAGTTGACTCCCGCTGAGAACGGAGCATTTCCGGCCATGTTGTACGCGTCATTCCCTTGAAGCCTCTCGTACATAATGCCGTAGCCCCCGCGGAGCACAGTCTTACCGGAGAGGGTCAGACTGTAGGCAAAGCCAAGCCGCGGCCCAAAGTTCAGCCACGCGCCATTCACGCACCCCGCGGGGAGCCCGTGCGTCCCGCAGATGCCCACGCCGTTCACATAGAGAGGCGTCCCCTCCAAAATCGGGTTTGGGCCGGTCCCAAGTCCCGGGCTCGTGGGAAGGATGGTCAGGTAATCCGAGCTGAGCTGAGCGGCAGCCGCAGGGTTATACAAGTTCGCATAGAAGTTGGACATTTCCTTGTTAGCTTCATTCGTATGCGGAATGCCGTCCCATCGCAAACCTAGATTCAGGGTCAGCCGGTTCGCCGCGCGCCAATTGTCCTGGAAATATGCGGCAGGAGAAACGCTGTTCCAGTGCCCGATGGCTTGGATCGCCGCTTCGTTGTAGCATGTTGTGTATCCAAGCAGATAGTCGGCAAAGTCGTTTCCCGTAAAAAGGCCAGTAAAGACGAAGCCGCCTTGGGTGGCCTGAAACCAATCCTGAACTTTCCGGAAAAGCAACCAGCTCGCGCACGTCCGGAACTGATGTCTTCCCCTTGTCCAGGAAACGTCATCTCGAACCTGATAGCTATTCGCGGAGTTCTTCCAAGGAGTCACACCGGCCGAGTATCGCGCTCCCGTGCTTCCGACCAACAGGATGGAGGGAATGCGGTTGTCGGCATTCGGCCCGCTAAAGTAGCGATTAAAGACGAAATCGGATGGCGTAGAGGCCAAACCGATGGGGAGAACGGCGATGCGATCCCCGTTGTAATTGAAGGACGCCTCATTGACCAGCATCGGGCTGATGACATAGGTGCTGTGGACCACGGCCGCATAGGAGGGACTACTGAACGTACTGCCGATCATTGCTGTCCAAATTCGCGGGCTAACTGGCTGGCCGAGCGGAGTGTATCGCCACGGGTGAGAGAGACTGAGCCCCCTGATACGCTGGATTGGGTTCCACCAAGAACCAATTCAACAACAG
>Ga0181532_10005728_pt1 | contig 10468 bp, 7 predicted proteins | sample PEATcosm2014_Bin_33_FD_119768 | JGI IMG/M metagenome (GOLD analysis project Ga0181532, IMG submission 119768) | Peatland microbial communities from MTU Mesocosm Facility, Houghton, MI, USA - PEATcosm2014_Bin11_30_metaG | ecosystem: Environmental > Terrestrial > Soil > Wetlands > Peat | place... | reverse complement strand
CGATGCGACGGAATTGAATGCCCGATTGGTGCGCCCGGCCAAGCGTAAAGTGCTCGAAGCCGGTCCCGGCGTGCGCATGGAGTTGCTCGCCTGGGGCAACAAAGTAATGGAGCCGCACTTGTTCCGCATCGCGCCCCAGGCCGGCAGTGGCGAGTCCTACGCCCACGAAGGCGAGGAGTTTCTTTTCGTGCTCCGCGGAGAGTTGCAGATCGCTCTTGACGGCGAGGAGTACCATCTGAAGCGCGGCGACAGCTTCTATTTTGAGAGCGCCACACCGCACCACTGGAAAAATCCCGGCCGGAGCGAGACCTGGTTGTTGTGGGTCAACACTCCGCCGACGTTCTAGTTGCGACGAAGGATCGAGCTTGGCGGGGATCTGACTTTGGGTGGCGCAGCGCTTCAGCGCTGCAGTAAAGTCAGTGTGTTGAATTCGGCTTTAGCCGCTGAGGTCCGATCGAGCGGGAGAATAAATAATAATGTTGTGTAAATCGATATTTGCCCTGTTTGCCGTCTTACCGATCCTATGCTGCGGATCCTGCGCCAAAAAAACTCCCACTCTGAATCTGCTGGTGTGGGAAGGCTACGCCGATCCCGTTTTCGTCAAGGGTTTCGAAGAGCAGCACCACTGCAAAGTGTCGGCTTCCTATATGGGGTCGAGCGACGAACTCGTCGCCAAACTGCGCGGTGGCAGCTCGGGTAACTACGACGTAATCTCGCCGTCGAGCGACGTGGCCACGATGATTGCGACCTCCGGCCTCGCGGAGCCGCTCGATCTGGGCAAACTACCCAGCTATAGCCAGCTTTCGCCGCAGCTCACTTCTTTGTCGCTGGTTCGCGTAAAGGGCGAAGTCTATGGCGCGCCGTTCATGTGGGGCCCGGACCCGATGATTTACGACACCACCGCGTTCCCTCAGCCTCCCGATAGCTGGAACATCATGTGGGACCCGAAGCTGAAAGGAAAAGTTTCCGTGTGGGACGATCTTCCCACCGTCTACATGGCCGCCCAGGTGCTCGGCTACGACAAGCCCGATCCGGGTCATTTATATAACATGACCGATGAAGAACTTGACGCAGTCAAGAAAAAGCTCCTGGAATTGAAGCCGAACATTCGCAAGATGTGGTCCACGGGCGGTGAACTCACCAACCTTTTCCAGAACCACGAAGTCGTGATCGCCATGGGCTGGCCGCTCATGACCAACCAATTGCGCAAAAGTAATTTTCCGGTGGGCGAGACGATTCCGAAAGAAAACACCACCGGCTGGATCGATCACCTCATGATCACCGCCGGCAGCGAGAACAAGGATCTCGCCTACAAGTTTCTCGAGTTCATGATCCAATCGCAGACCCAGAAAAAAGTCACCGACGTGACCGGATACACGCCAGCCAATCCCCACGCCGCGCAATACATGACGCCGGAAGAAGTGAAGAGCCTGCACCTCGACGACGTGGACAATTACCAGAAGCGGCTTTATTTCTGGCAGAATGTTCCGCGCCGCGCCAAGTACAACGAGATCTGGAACGAAGTGAAAGCCACGCAGTAGTGTGTAGCGCGGGCGGCCTCACCCGCCTGCAAGCGCCGTCAAACGACAACCATGGCAACGACGTCAGAACCCGTAGCCGCAGCCAGCAGTCAACCCAGTTCCGCACCCCTCCTTTCCATCCGCTCCGTAGCCAAGCATTTCGGAAAAAACATCGTCTTGCGTGACATCTCACTGGAAATTGCGGAAGGTGAATTCCTCACCATCCTCGGCGAGAGCGGCTCAGGAAAAACCACGCTGTTACGAATTATCGCTGGTTTCGAGCAGTCTACTTCCGGAGAAGTCTGGATGACGGGCGAGCGTCTGGACACCGAGCCTCCCTATCGCCGCCGCGTGAATACTGTCTTCCAGAGCTATGCACTCTTCCCGCACATGACCGTCGAGCAAAACGTCGGCTATGGATTAACTGTCGCCAAACGTCCGGCCGCAGAAATTGAGTCGCGTGTCGCCGACTTGCTGGCGAAGGTCAAGATGTCCGCCTACGCCAAGTCGAAGCCCTCGAAGATCAGCGGCGGACAGCAACAACGCATCGCTCTCGCCCGCGCGCTGGTCAATCGGCCGCGCCTGCTGTTGCTCGATGAACCGCTCTCCGCCCTCGACGCCAACCTGCGTCGCCAGATGCAGGTCGAACTGAAGGCGCTGCAGCGCGAAGTAGGCATCACCTTCATCTTTGTCACGCACGACCAGGAGGAAGCGATGGTGATGTCCGACCGCATCGCGCTGTTGCGCTCCGGCGAACTCGAGCAGGTCGCCAGCCCGCGCGAAATTTACAATCGGCCCGCGACCTCGTACACCGCCCAATTCATCGGACACACAAATTTATTGCAAGCCGACATTCGCCACGGCGCGGCCACCTGCGGCGCGCTGCAATGGCTCACGCCGCTGCCCGATGGTGCGGCGCTTTTCTCGCTGCGTCCGGAGTGCATTCACCCGGCGACCGCCGCGCCGGACACAGCCCGCTCCACAGTTCGCTTTCGCGCCAAACTTCGCGACCAGGCTTTCCACGGCGCCACCGACTTGCTGCGTGTCGAATCTGATGGCGGACTGATCCTGACCATCCGCACCGCCAGCCGCGATCTGCGCAATTCCGAATCCCCGTTTGAGCTCGAATTCTCCGCCGCCGATGCCGTCCCGGTCCGCGCGACCAGTTTCGAGGAACGGCACTGATGTTCTCTCGCGCCTACCGCACCGCGATCACCGTCCCTCCGCTGGTTTGGGTTGCCGTGTTTCTGCTCGTGCCCTACCTGCTGATGTTTTGCTACAGCTTCTGGTCGGTCTCCGAATCGCAGGCCATCGTGCATTCCTGGAACCTCGACAACTATCGCGAACTCCTGACCAAAACCGTCTACTGGCAGACGTTGCTGCGTTCGATGTGGATCGCGGCTCGCGTGATGTTGTTCTCCATGCTGCTCGGCTACCCACTCGCCTACTTCCTCTCGTTCCACGCCGGAGGAAGGAAAGACCTCTACTATCAACTCGTCATCATTCCGCTGTGGGTGAGCTACTTGGTGCGCGCTTACGCGTGGAAGACGATTCTCGGTACCGACGGCGTCCTGAACACGCTGCTGCAATATGTGCATCTCACCCGTCACCCGCTCGATTTCCTGCTCTACAGCCCGTTCGCGGTCGTGCTTACGTTGACGCACATCTATACGCCGTTCACGTTTCTGCCGATCTACGCATCGCTCGAACACATTCCGCGCAACCTAGTCGAAGCCTCGCACGATCTCGGAGCCACGCCCGCGCAGACTTTCTGGCGCGTGATCTTTCCGCTCTCGATTCCTGGAGTCCTAGCCGGAGCAACCTTCGCCTTCGTCCTAAGCCTGGGAGACTTTCTAGCGCCACTCCTGCTGGGCGGTCCGAGCGGCATCATGATCTCAAACATAGTAGTCAGCCTCTTCGGAGCCGCCTATAACTGGCCGCTAGGCGCCGCCATCTCGCTCTGCATGCTGGCCCTGGTGCTGGGCCTGATCTTCTTCTCTGAGCGACTCGAGAAGAAGTGGAGTTTCCAGTGAGCGCGATTTTGGATGGCGCAGCGATTCACCGGAGGTTGCGGTTGGGGGGCGCAGCGGTTTACCGCTGCGATAACTGGCCTTCTCTCAATGCGGCTTTAGCCGCTGAGGCCGGGTGCCCCATCCCTGCGCGTCCTTTGCGCAGGGATGGGATTCCACGGTCATGTCCCCCATGGTGGTTTGACTTTGCGTTGAAGGGGCGCGGTTTCAGCCGCGCCGTTTCGAGCCAGCTAAATTGGGGCGTTAGCCCCTGCGGTGCAGCGATATGAAGCGTGCTTCACTCCAAGGTCCGCGCTGGCTCACCGTCCACGCCCTAGCCGTCTTCGCCTTCCTCTACCTGCCCATCGTCATCCTCATCCTTTATTCCTTCAACGGACAAGGCGTCGGAGGCTTTCCACCGCGCGACCTAACGCTCGACTGGTACCGCATTCTATTCAACGACGGTCCCATCTGGGATTCGGTCTTAAACAGCCTGCTGGTGGCCTTCGCGGCCATGCTAATCGCTCTAGTCTTCGGAATCCCCGCCGCGCTAGCGCTAGATCGCGCGCAATTTCCCGGCAAGCCTCTGTTTCGTCGCCTGGTTCTTTTGCCGCTGATTCTGCCCGGAATCATCACCGGCCTCTCGCTATTAATGCTCTTCCGAGTAGCCGAAGTAAAACTAAGCCTGGTCACCATCGTCCTTGGACACGGCACTGCGCTAATCTCCGTAGCCACCACCGAAGTTTTCGCCGGACTGCAGAAGCTCAATCGCGCCCAGGAAGAAGCCTCGCTCGATCTCGGCGCCAACTACTGGCAGACTTTCTGGCGCATCACGGTTCCCAATCTCAAACTTTCCGTCATCGGAGCGGCCCTCCTGATCTTCACCCTATCGATGGACGAAATCGCCGTCAGCTTCTTCCTGATCGGTCGCGACAACACGCTCCCCCTAGAAATCTGGGGACGACTCCGCCGAGGCATCACCCCAGAGATCAACGCCATCTCGACCATCATCTTTCTGTTCTCGCTGATTGCGATCGTGTTCTGGTATCGCCTGCGAACGCGGGCGGAAGCAACTCCGGAAATCGGCGCGGAGCTGGTTGAAACTGCTGGCAACCGCTAGGTCGTTTTTCTCTTTTCTCCCCGGGGCCAGGGGTGTAAGTTCTTGAGCACTGGAATCGCACACTTGAATCTCTTTCTTGCCTGAAAGGAGTCCTCCCATGGTTCGAACTCTGCTGCTCTTCGCCATGTTGTTTCAGGGCGATGCACAAACGTCGCTGAAGCCGGTGATCGACAACGACCGCGTCGCGGTGTGGGATGTGCCCGGCCCCACAGATGCGCAGCCGCTTGATGCCGTGGTTGTGTCATTGTCGGGCAGCGCGGAGTTCTTACCCAAGGGCACCACACCGAAGCTCGCCGAAGGAAAGCCCGTTGGAAGATCAATCGTCATCAATCTTAAGGACCATCCGGTAGCGCCGATCGCCAATACGACCGGCTATCCGCTGGCGTTTCCCCGCCCAGGCTCGAAGAAGGTCCTCGAGAACTCCCGCGTGATTGTGTGGGATTACACATGGACGCCGGACGTGGGCACTCCGATGCACTTCCACGATAAAGATGTCGTGGTGGTGTTCCTGGATGACGGCGACCTGACATCGACCACTCCCGACGGGAAAGTTGTGGTGAATTCGTTCATCTCCGGCATGGTCCGGTTCAACGCTCGCGACCGCACCCACACCGAAACGCTGGTGCGCGGGAAACAGCGCGCCATCATCACCGAGCTGAAGTAGAAAGAACTGGCGGGTGGGCCGCTTTAACCGGGAACGTGGGCTTGTCTCTAAACATTGTGCGAAACAGCTGGGGGTGCGCCACTTCTCGCGCAGCCAGCAGGGTCGGAGTCGGGTCACCTCCATCCGCGCCACCGCGGAATGAGTAAATCACTTTTTCTACGCTGGCCGCCGTCGCCAGTGTCGTCAGCATCAGGCTCGCCAGTATGACCGCCGCAAAGACATTCCCAACCTTGCACACGTTTCCACCTTGCACAACTCTCTCCCTGTCCAAGATTTGCCGCGGGGAAGTATCGGTGGATACAACCTTCAGACCGCAGCGGTATGCCATCAAATGCACGGTCCCGCAAACTCCACTTGCAAAATTCCTGTCCGCTTCGCAACCTCGCCATCGCATCCGCTCGGTCGTCAGAAATGAAAGATCAAGAATGAAAAATCAAAAATGAAAAATCAGATCGCTCGCCACGGTAAGCTGATTCTGCCGTCGCCCGTTGTCGTACGCTTTCTGATCCCAGGCACGCTCGAAACGCAATTCCGGACGCAGCTGGACGGTCGAGCCGATCCAATGACACCACATGATCGTGTTCTCCGAGTATTTAGTGGCGTAGCCCGTTCGCTGGCCCTTCTTATCATCGAGAAAGTCGCTGCGAAACGACAGGAAGTCATGCACCGACAGTTCCTTCTGTAAGAAATTAACCGCAGCGTATTCAGGAGCGGTACACCGCTCCTCCCCCGTCAGGCAGTAGGCGGGATTTGCGCCGAGTTCCGGCTGAATCGTACCTCCGAGCGCAGGCACGTCGCGCTCATACATGTACCAGGACTCGGTTGCCATATGCACCGTCTTCGAGAATTTGTGATACCAGGTAGCATCGTACTGCTGCAGATTGTTGTAAGCGTACTTGCCGTCGTTGATGCCGTTGGCGCAAATGTAGAGATTGTCGTTCACAGAAGCGGTTGTATAGCTCACGCAAGCTGTGCCGGAGGGCTTCGCATCCGGCGTCCACGGGGCGACGTCCTGTCCAGCGGTGATTCCCAGTTGCACCAGCCACTGGTCGTTCAGCTTCACCGTCGCCATCAACCCTGTGTCGGTAAAGGGATCAATCGCATACAGCAGCGAGTGACTGAAGATGTAGTTTTGCGGCGCCAACTGAGCCTCGATCCCAGGCACGGAGATGAAGCGGCCCAGCCTTAGATTCATCCCCTGCGCGACCTGCGGAATGTAAAGATCGACATATTCCAGCGTCGGATCAAAGCCGTATTGATGATGATCGTCCAGCAACTGGCTGCTCCCGTAGCCCTTTCCGGTGGTGTAGCGATAATCGGTGCCGTAGAGGACGGTCAGGTGGTATCCCCAATCGACGTGACTCTGCTGCACGGAATCGGGCAGCCGCTCGGCGTAAAGGACGAATTGGTTCAGCTGAAAACGATTGGAGTAAACGTCGTTCGCCTCGGGCGCATTGCTCTTTGTGGAGGTGCTGAAGTTTAGCGTGGGATCGATCCATCCATACAGCTTCGTGCGGCTGCTGGCTCCATTGATGGCGGTCATCAGCGGATAGCTGTTGGTATCCGGCTCGCCGATGACGGGCGACCCGCCATAGGACCAGTCAGAGTTAGGGAACGGCGGCGAATCGAGCGGCGACGGAAGGCCTCGACGTGCTGGAGGGGGCGCGGAAGCCGACGGAGAAGCCGGCGGAGACCAATCCTGGCGGTAAAAGTCCACCCAGCGGGCGAAAAAGCCCTTTGGCTCGGGCGTGCTCGGCTGCGGAGCATCGGGAAGGGGAGCAGCCTTGTTTGCATCTTGAGCGTGACAAAGACTGCACGATAAGAACATGACGCCTGCGATTAGAAGGAAGATTTGGCAGAGGCGCGAGCTATTGTTTGGACGCATGAAATGCCGAGCCGCTTAAGTCTACAAGCAGCGCCACCCAAGATCCGCCGAGGCATAGTTCTTCTCGACCGGTATTGGGATGGACGTGGCAACCAGACCCCCGGCCATCCGCCATAGTAAAGTAGTAGTAAGCCCCAATTCGCAGTCCTGAGGAGTTTTCGATCTGAATCCGAGTATTCGCAACATCGCCATCATAGCCCACGTGGATCACGGCAAGACCACGCTGGTTGACGCCATGCTTCGCCAGAGTGGCACTTTCCGCGACAACGAGACCGTCGCCGAGCGCGTTATGGACTCGAACGATCTGGAACGCGAGCGCGGCATCACAATTCTTGCCAAAAACACCGCCGTGTTTTACGCCGGCACAAAAATCAATATTGTCGATACGCCCGGCCACTCCGACTTTGGCGGTGAAGTGGAGCGCGCGCTCAAGATGGTCGATGGCGTCATGCTGCTGGTCGACGCCAGCGAAGGCCCGCTGCCGCAGACGCGTTACGTGCTCAGCAAGGCGCTTGAGTCGAACCTGAAGCCAATTCTCGTCATCAATAAAATCGACCGCCCTGACGCCCGTCCGCAGGAAGTTCTTAACGAGGTTTACGACCTCTTTATTGATCTCGACGCCAAGGAAGAGCAACTCGACTTCCCCGTTCTATATACGAACGCCAAGGCAGGAACGGCTGCCGTCCATCAGGGAGCAGCGGGCGAAGATCTACGTCTTCTGTTTGAAGCCATTGTCGATACGATTCCCGCGCCGCAGGGGGACAAAGACGGGCCGCTGCAAATCCTGGTCGCGAATCTCGATTACAGCGATTACCTTGGCCGCCTCGCCATTGCCCGCGTTTTTTCCGGAACCATGAAGACTGGCGAAGACGTCGCGATCGCCAAGCGCGACGGCTCATTTCACAAAACAAAAATCACCAAGCTCTTCAGCTTCTCCGGCCTGAAGCGCACCGACATTACGGAAACATCGCTCGGCGACATCATCGCCGTCGCGGGCGTCGAAGGCATCACCATTGGCGAGACGATTACCAGCGCCGAGAATCCTGCGCCGCTCCCGCCGATCGTCATCGACGAGCCTACGATTGCGATGCTCTTCACCATCAACACTTCTCCCTTTTGCGGACGCGAAGGTTCGTACGTCACTTCTCGCAACCTGCGCGAGCGCCTGGAAAAAGAGCTGCTCACCAACGTCTCTCTGCGCATGGAAGAGACGGGCAGCACCGACTCGTTCAAAGTTCTCGGCCGCGGCGAGTTGCAGCTATCGATTCTGATCGAGATGATGCGCCGCGAAGGTTATGAACTGATGGTTGGCAAGCCCGAGATCGTCACCAAGCACATCGACGGCAAGCTGATGGAGCCGGTCGAACACCTCACCGTCGATATTCCCGAAGAATTCGTCGGCGTGGTCATGGAGCATGTCGGCTCGCGCAAAGGCGAAGTCGCCAACATGCACAATCACGGTTATGGCCGCGTGCGCGTGGAATTCCGCGTGCCCAGCCGCGGACTGATTGGACTACGCAGCACGCTGCTCACCGATACGCGCGGCACCATCGTCATGAACGCGCTCTTTGCCGGATACATCGAGTGGCAGGGCGAGATTCCCCATCGTCCGACGGGCGCGTTGATTGCCGACCGGCCCGGGCTTACCACTTCCCACGCTCTCTATAATCTGCAGGAGCGCGGCACGCTCTTCGTCGGGCCCGGCGTCGACGTTTACGAAGGCATGATCATCGGCGAGAACGCCAAAGACACGGATCTCGACGTCAATATTGTGCGCGAGAAGAAGCTGACCAACATGCGGGCGTCGACTTCCGACGTAGCCATCCGGCTGGTGCCTTACCGCAATTTGAATCTCGAACAGGCTATTGAATTTATAGCCGAAGACGAGTTCGCCGAGGTCACGCCGAAATCATTGCGGCTGCGCAAGAAGATTCTGCAATCGAACAAGCGGAAGCGAGGCTCGATGGCGACCGTCGAAGGCTGATCAGTCCTGCTGGTGGGTCCCCGCCCGTCCACCTCACTGCCGAGACGTGGCGAGCCGCGTCTCTACCCAGAGGCCGTTGAGGCGTCTGCTGCAGCGATGTACACTTAATGAATCTGAAGTGCGCCCGTAGCTCAGCTGGATAGAGCGGCAGCCTCCGGAGCTGTAGGTCGGGAGTTCGAATCTCTCCGGGCGCACCAGTTCCACTTCCCGCCAGTTTCGCTTTCCCCCAGGGCAGGATCCCGGCCACTCTACACCCGTGTTTTCGGCACAATCAATGGCCTACCAGGACTAAAACCTCCGTGGCAAAGTCGCCCCGCAGAATACCGATGCGAACTTTCCCGGTCTTGTCCGACAGCTCAGCCGCCAGTTCCATCGGCGTCTTCACCGGCTTGCCATCGACTGACTTGATCAGATCGCCCACCTTCAAGGATGACATCTCGGCTACGCCTCCCGGCACGATCTCCAGAATCTTGGCTCCGTCGAATTCCTGCGGACCGACCGCGAGTCCGAGCGCAGGGATCGGCATCCCGTGTCCCGGTATTCCCACCAATGTTGTCTGGGCAGACTGACTTGGGGCCACAGTGGCCGGTTGACCCGTAGCCGGGATGTTCTTGCCCTTATGCGAGGTCGAGGCAGGCGCACTCTTGGCTCTGGGCGCGGGTTCACCCGCAGCGGTTTCACCGCCAAATCTGTAAATGACTCCAGCAGCGACGCGAACGCTGTTTTGGCTGGGAACGGCGTCGTCGTTCAGGTGACGGGTATAGAAATAATCGAACGGACCCAACTGCACTCCGAGCTTGTTGCGATAGACCCAATAATCAAGGCCACCACCGGCGGCGACCGCCACCGACGAATCGGATACGGAAACCCCTGAGGGTCCGGCGAGAGTCGCGCTGTCCTGACCAACCAGGCCGTGTACAAAGGCCGTAATTTTGCCTGAGTGCATCGCATGCTCCCAGCGTGGGCCCCCCATGTAAGAGAAATCGCTGCATTTCAATGTGGAAATACCAGTGCAATCGCTAAGTGAGTGGCCGCTGAAGTCGCCCTCAATGGAAATGTGACGAAAGACGCGGACCGCGGCGGAGAGATCCCAGCCGTTCATAACCAGCCGCTGCGAGGTCGTACCGGTGCTCGGATTCGCCGGCAGATCAAAGTTGAGGTACGAGTAGCCGCCGAATACCTCGATTTGGGGAATGTTTTGGGCGGAAGCGATGCCGAGAAGAAAGAGAGCTGCCAGAGCGATGCGAACTAGTTTATCCATGTTTCTTACTGCGCCTCCAGGGAAT
>Ga0181532_10005727_pt1 | contig 10468 bp, 10 predicted proteins | sample PEATcosm2014_Bin_33_FD_119768 | JGI IMG/M metagenome (GOLD analysis project Ga0181532, IMG submission 119768) | Peatland microbial communities from MTU Mesocosm Facility, Houghton, MI, USA - PEATcosm2014_Bin11_30_metaG | ecosystem: Environmental > Terrestrial > Soil > Wetlands > Peat | place... | reverse complement strand
GTCTATTCTGATACCGGCGCTGCCAGGGCCTTCGACTTGGAGAAATACTGCCGTGGGCGCCAGCACCCGTGCTGCGGTCAGGAGCACATCCCGCGTCTCAATGAACCGCAGCAGCGACTCGGCTTCCTTTGAGCCAGCCATAATCGCCGAGGCTAGTCGAGCCCGTCGGCGGGGGCTAGTCAGTTATCCCGAGATTTTCCCTCGCAACGTGGGCCGGTTGTCCTTCGTTGCGCTCATCTGGGCGATGCTGCTGAGAAAGCTGATGCGGACGGTCTCCTCCTCAAAGCGGCAGGTCACGGTGTCGTGGTGCGGGGTTTCGTAGTAGCGCAATAGCATTTCCCACGTGTTTGAGTCGGCCCATCGGCCACTAGCGGCCACCTTTGCTGGCGTGCCTCTGGGCGGCGCCCCACCCGAGATCAGCCTGGGCGGCGTGCCGGGCAATGCGGTTTCGCTCCGCTGCCACCGGCCCGATCCGCATGGTATGGAATACGGTTCCCGGCTGTCGCGCATCGTGAATACAGCCCCACTGCCCTCGAAAGTGAACGAGGCGCTTCGGAAGCCCAGCTCGTTGTTATCGAGCGTGAACTCCTTCCCCGAAACGCGCTCGGCCAGGGGCGAGGCGGCTGGCCCTCGCAGCGGGGGCAGGGCGAGCGAGGCCAGCGTTTGCGCTAATCGCGTTTCGGCCTGGCGATCCCGCGGCAGCGGCCCGGGCTTCATCGCGGGCAATAAGTGGTCCCAGACCAGGTCCAGCTCCCCTTGCAGGTCGCGGCTCTCGCCGGTGATCACTACGACTGCGTCCTGCTCCGGCATCACGACCATGAACTGACCGAAGGCGCCGTCGCCGCGAAACGCGTTGTGGCGGCAGCGCCAGAATTGGTAGCAGTAGCCTTGCAGCCAGTCGTTCTGATCGTTGGGCCGGCTCGGCTTGGCGGGCGCCGGCTGCTGGATCTTGAAGGTGGTTGCTTCCTCAACCCAGCGCGCGGGAAGCACCTGGCGGCCTTCCCAAACGCCTTGGCGCAGATACATGTGGCCGACCTTGGCGAGGCCCTCAGTTTGAATGCTCAGGCCCCAGCCGCCGGCGTTGATGCCGCGCGGACAGGTTTCCCAGGCAGCGCCGTGGATGTCCAGGGGGCCAAACAGCCGGGGTTGCAGGTAATCGAGGACTCTCTGGCCGGTGGCCTGCTGGACGATGGCGGAAAGCATGTACGTGGCGGCGCTATTATACAGGAACTGGGTGCCCGGCGGGTTCTCGATCGGCCACGCCAGGAACGCCTTGACCCAGTTGGGCTGCTCGACCATTGACCGTGTAGGCTCCTTCGCATTCCCCACCGACATGGTGAGGAGGTCCTTGACGCGCAAAGCCTCCAGGTGATCGCTCGCCTTCTCGGGCAACTCGGCAGGGAAAAAGGAGACGACCCGGTCTTCGACATGGAGTCTGCCCTCTGACACGGCAAAGCCGACCGCCGTCGAGGTAAAGCTCTTGCTGAGCGAGTAAAGAGTGTGGTTGAACGGGGCCGCGTAAGGCGACCACCATCCTTCGGCGATCACCCGCCCATGACGGACGAGCATGAAGCTATGCAACTCATGCGTGCTCCGGCTGACGGCATCCAGAAACGCCAGGATGGCCGCGGATGACACTCCCTCCGCCTCGGGGGTGCTGCGCGGGAGCCCGCCCGAGCCGACCATTCTGTGAGGGCTCGTGCGACAGCCTGGCGCAAGCCACAGCACGCTTGCTCCAAGGGTCCCGATCCCGGCCTGTTTAAGAAACGCTCGGCGGTTCATCGTCATGCCCTCAGGATTCCGCCATTACGACCCAGGATGCAAGCCTGCGCAACAACGCCAGGCTACGAGAGGTGAGCTTTGCTCCCCTCCGCAGAAATGTTGACGCCATCAGGCGCGGCTTTAATTATGGCGCTCTGAAAACATACCTACTAACGGTTCTATCAGGACTGGCGTTCGCTCCGGCCTGTCTGCCGGGGGCGGAAAACCAGGTCCCCACGCCCGGGGCTCGTGAGCCAGTGGCTGCGCGAGCGGCGGCGCCCGCTGTGGAGCAAGTGCTCCCAGGGGTTTGGCGGGTTCGTTTCGGGACACCCGAACGTTTCACGCCGGCAGCCGTGCGAGAGGCGGGGCCGCGCGCTGAGGGGTTTCCGTCTCTCCCGGCGCCGAGTCCGCTGCCGTTTGATCCGGCCCAAATACGCTGTCGCATCGCTCCCACGCGCACCACGGTTTATGTGCCTGGCAATGAACCCGGGGAGCAGATCTATGGCTTTGGCCTGGACCCGGGAGCCTACGAGCAGAAAGGAATGTGCAAGGACCTGACGGTGTGCGCCACGGTGATGGACAAAACCGGGGCCAGCCACGGCCCGGTCCCGTTTTATCTGAGCACGAAGGGGTATGGCGTCTATGTTGACACCGCCCGGGTGCCCATTGTGAACGTGGACCGGTTGACTCCCAACCAGTCCGCCGCTGCGACCGAAGACGGCTCCGACGCGCCCAAGACTTCCGAAGCGGAGTTGTATGCCGCCCGCGCGGCGCGAGGAAGAAGCGAAGTCATTTTCGACCTTCCCGGCGATTCTTCCGGGGTGGACGTGTATGTCTTCGCGGGGCCGACCATGCGCGAAGCGGTGGAACGCTACAACCTCTTCTCGGGTGGCGGCGCCGTCCCGCCGTTGTGGGGCCTGGGCCTGAAGTTCCGCACGTTCACGCGCGCGGACCAGGCGCTGGTATTGAAGACGGCACGCGCGCTGCGGGAAATGAAGATTCCCTGCGACATGATCGGGCTGGAGCCCGGCTGGCAGTCGCACGCCTATTCCTGTTCGTTGACCTGGTCAAAGGAGCGCTTCCCCGAGCCCGATAAAATGATTCAGGAACTCCAGCAAACCGGCTTCAAGCCGAACCTGTGGGAGCATGCTTACATCCATCCCAGCTCGCCGTTGTTCGCGCCGTTGAAATCCAGGGCGGGCGACTTCCTGGTGTGGGGCGGCCTCGTGGTGGATTTCGCTGATCCCGAGGCCTCCCGGATATTTAGCGCTTACCACGACCGGGAGCTGGTGGCCCGCGGCATCCTGGGCTTCAAGGGCGACGAATGCGACAAGCAGCCGCCGACCGACGCCACCCCCTTCAACTTCCCCTATTGCTCCGTCTTTCCCTCGGGCATTGACGGGGACCAGATGACACAGCTCTACGGCTACTTGTATCAGCGGGCATTGTTCCAGCCGTTCAAAACTCGCAACCTGCGCACCTGGAGCGACGTTCGCGCCACGACCGCCCTGGCCGCGCCCTTGCCGTTCAATCTCTACAGCGACGCCTATACGTTTGATCAATACCTCAGGCAGTTGGTCAACGCGTCCTTTGCCGGATTGCTGTGGTCCCCGGAAGTGCGCGATGCCACTAACCTGGACGAGCTTCTCAACCGGGTGGCCGTGAGCGCGTTTGCTCCCCAGATGTGCCTGGACATGTGGTTCATGCCCCACCCGGTATGGGAACAATACAATCGCGCAAAGAACGAGGCCAACCAGCTCCTGCCCGATTCCGAGCAGAAGAGCGTGGCCGAGCGGCTGCGCTCGATCGTGAACCAACGCTATGCCTTCCTGCCCTACCTCTACTCCGGCTTTCGGCGCTACCACGATGAGGGGCTGCCGCCGGTGCGCTCGCTGTTGCTGGAATTCCCAAAGGACAAGCAGCTCCGCGACGTGGATAACGCCTTCATGTTTGGCGACTGCCTGCTCGCCGCCCCTTTTCTCGGTGATGCGGCCTCCCGGACGGTGTACCTGCCGCGCGGGACGAACTGGTATGAGTTGAAGACCCGGCAATGGCATAAGGGGGGCACGACCGTGACAGCCACCGGCTCCCCGGGCGAAATGCCGCTTTTCGCCAGGGAAAACTCGCTCGTGCCGCTGGCCGAACCGGTGCAGCAGGTTGGCGCGGACACCGTGTTTGAAATCACGGTCAAGGTGTTCGGTCAAAGCCCGGCCGCCTTCACCCTGTTCGAGGATGACGGGACCACCTACGACTTCGAAACCGGAGCGGCTAACCGCTTGGATTTGACCTGGACCCCATCGGCAGGTGGAAAAGCCGAACGGACGGGATCGTTCCCCGGGCGGCGATATCATGTTGTGCGCTGGGAGCCAGTGCCCGGCCCGCAATGAGCCGGCGGGAGTCGAGTGCGGCTCTCATTGGCTGTTGGTAACCTTCGCGATTCTCCAACAAGGCAGTGCCCCCATGCTGGAGAAGCGGTTCGGAGGGAGCAACTATGGCACACGAGGCAAACAGCTACAAACGTGCATTCAGGATTCGACGAACGCGCGCGAAACTTGGCAAATGCCGCCCCAACACGGCAGGGTCCAACTTGCCCAGAATCTCGAAAGAGCGTCTTCCCTTCGCGTAGGCGTTGGAGCATTGCCGGGTGGCGTCCATGAGCTTGTCCTGCACGTCGTGCCGGGGCCGCCTTTCCAGGTCGTTCAATGGCGGCAAGGCAGAATCCTGCAACTCACCGCCAAAGTGCGCGTCCAAGGCCGTCCGATCCGCGACGAACCATGTTTCCATGCACGTAGTCATGAACAGGACCTGTTCGTCCTCGGCCCCTTCTGGCCGCGCCCATTGATCGCGTGCCTGCAGGTGCCGCCAGGCTGCTTCCAAGTCCGCCAGGGGCTCCTCGCTATCAATCCAGAGGGCCACAAGGCTGCTGGGAGTATTGCTTTCCATCGCCGTCTGGAACGCCTCGTAGGCAGCACCGCGGCCGCCGCAGGCGACCAACCGCGGCATCCGTCCCTCAAACCCGCAATTCTCGAGCAGTTTGCGGAAGCCCTCGCGGCAACGAATATCCACCTCCTTGGACTGTGCCCCCGTGCCACCGCCCTCGAGGTAAATATAAGCACTCACCAGCGCGTGCCCCCAAGTTGCCCTTTGGTCCACAACTGGCCCAGCCGGTACTTGTCCAGCCAGGTGGCCAGATCTTCCTGCTTGAGGCGGCGCATTACCGTCTGTCCGGCATGCTTCTCGCAAACCACCACCACCTCCGGGCGCTCCGTCATCGCATCCACCAGAATGTCTGAATGGGTTGTAACAATCAGTTGCGTCCGGTCCGACGCCTCGACCAGCAGCCGGGCCAGTTCGGGCAGCACATCCGGGTGCAAGCCTAGTTCCGGCTCCTCCACACACACCAGCGGCGGCGGCTCGGGGTGGCAGAGAATCGCCAGCAGACACAAATAGCGTAGCGTCCCGTCCGACAGCCGTGTGGCCGGAATGCTGTATTTACCCTCTTCGAGGAATAATTGCACCCGGCCCGCCTCGACCTGGACGTTGAAATCCTGAATCTCTGGATACAGTGCCTTTAGCGCCTCCAGCAAGCGCTTGCGGCCCTTGGGGCGGATCTTATTCAGCACGAGCGCGAGGTTCTCACAGGTCGCCATCAGCGAATCGGTTCGCAGGTCCGCTTTCTGTTCCTGCCTCGGTGGCGTGTAGCGTCCAAATGACCATTCCCGATAAATGGCAATCCGGCTGTAGCTGGCCTCCAAATGCGCCAGCACGGGGTAGCGCTCCGGGTCTTTGACCTGCGAGAGGATGGATTGCTCCGGGTTGAGCGTTTCCCGCTTCAACTCCCGTTCTTCGCCCGCCTCCGGTTCGTGAGGCGCTCCTCCTTTGGCGGTCCTGGCGTCATCACTCAGGCTTTCCTTGAGCACCGGGTAACCATTCTGGAACCGGTAAAAGGAATACGGGGTAGGTTTGGTCCCATAAGGCCGTTCGTTCTCGATTCGCTCTTCAACCAACTCGAACCGGCTGCCGTGTTCCGTGAAATTCAACACATGGCGCAGCGGCATCTTGCCGCCCGGGTTTTCGACCAACACCTCCAGCGAAGCCACCGCCGTGGGCGCTCCCTTCCACAGCCAATCGCGCACGCCGCCGACTTCCTTGACGGGGGCGGACAGGTCCTTAGGCGCGGCCTGCAAAAGGCTGATCGCTTCGAGGAAGTTCGACTTGCCCGACCCATTTGGCCCAATCAGCACGTTCAGTTGAGTGAGCGGCAGGACTTCGGTATCCGGCCCGAATGAAAGCAGGTTCCTGATGCGAAGGCTCTTGATTAACATACCGATTGGGGTTCAGCGTATCGGAGATCGAGCACCATGACCAGTCTTTACCTGGAGCGTCCGCGCGCCCCGGCAGGTTCCGGGAACACGGACTTATTCTGGGCCAACCGTGAGGTTAAGGCCGAAGCTCGCGGGCGGGTCTTACCGGAAATCCACGCTAGGCTCCAACCGCCGCCTGATGCTTGAGTGCCAGCAGTTCCTCCCGCCTGAGTTCGGCCAAAGCGACCGTCCGCCCGTGGGAATCCAGAAACTCGACTTCGAAGACGCCGGGAGCCAGGACCTCCACCACCCTGCCCACCTGTCCTGCCATGAGACTCTCCTCGGGCTTGTCTGCCAACAGGGCCACCACGTCCAGCGGCCTCACCGGTGTGTTTTGCATACTCGCCCTAAGAGCCGTATTTGCGCGAGGGCTTCTCGTGGATAGCAAGGGGGCCGCCGGCTGATTCAACGCCTTCTAGAGTTACCGCGGGCATCCGGCCGCCGCCCAGGACTTCCTTGGCATCGAGGATTTCGATGCCGACCAGCTTTTCACCCGCGCCGATATTGAGCGCAATCTCATCGGACAGCCGCACCGAGCGACATTCATGCTTGCCCTCAAGCAGGCGGATGTAGAGGGCGTCTATTTCGGCGTCGTAGCTGATTTTCATGGCTCGGCTCGCTTAAAAGTAGAACGTGTAAACCGTACAGACCGGTTGGACGGCGGCGGCCGGACGCGGTGCGCCTGTTCGCCGACCTGCATCACAAGAGAAATAGTCATTGCTCGGCCATAACCAATAACCATCGAGATTCTCCAAAACCGCAGTGCCGCTATGCTGGAGACGCGCGTTGGGTGGAGCAACTGAATTCCGTGGCATTGGTGCGCGGCGATGCGCGGGGTGAGAACCAGCGTTCTCCACTGCTTTGTCTCCTTTCGCCACCATCAACATTCTCGGACCATCCCGCACTATGGAGAAACCTTGTTCTGGCCCCGCGACGCGGCTTACGTTGACGGTTACTGGAGCGAAGAGCTTCGCGTCGTCGGTCGCCTCGAAATCCACGAAGGAACCCTGGCAGTGTGCTTGCGTTCGGGGCGCTGGATCCATCTGCGGCCCACGGGTGCAGATCGTTTCGATGCTGACTACGGGGGGAATCGCCCTTCAGTTCACGCGAAACGCTGCCGCCGAGGTCACAGAGGTAAAGGTAAGCGACTCGCGCGTGCGAAACCTGCGCCACGCACGTGTGGCGCTGCCCAAAACCTGAGCTAAACGGCGAGGGGAGAGATGAAGAGTGTCAAGCCGAAAGGAGAAGCCCCAAACCGGAGGTTGGACTTGGAGCCGAGTGTGGTGCGCTGTCTCGTCGGGTGCGCCTTCGCCGGACCGACCTCTGGTTGACCCCGTTCCGTGCGGCTGTGCTGGTATGCTTCCGTAGGTGGATCCCCAAACACGTGCCCCCTTTTTGTGGCCCGCAAAACACTCTTTGAGTCCCAGTCCGCCGGTCTGCCCGGATACATTTTAACGTCCACGCTCGGAGGTGTTATCCTTTCCTGACCCCGGAGCGGCAATGTCCGCCGCCAAGAGATCCCTGATGCCGGCGAACATGCTTTCCGCCAGTTGTTGGCGCCCAGCCTGGGTGAAGTGCATCAGGTCAATGAACTTCTCATGGTCACCGTCGAGGTTGGGATGCGTATCCACGAAGCGAACCTCAGGGTGCTGTTGAGCCAGTTGCTGCACGATCGTCGTGTGAATCTGGTTCTCCTTGATAAACCACGCCACGCTGGGGTATCTGCGTCCGTAGAAGTCGAGCATAGGCTGCGGGCTGTGTTCGTTGACGGCCATGCAGTAGTCAGCGAGGACCAGCCTGATATTGTTAGTTTGAGCGATCTGGATTAATTCCTCGTAGGCCTGCGCATACTCTGTTTTGAGTGGGGCGATGGAGGCGGCGCCGCGAGTGGCGAGCAGGGCTTGTTCGCTACGCACTGCATTCATCACCCGTAATCGGTATTCGCACTCAGCAAGCAGTTGCACTGGGCGGCGCCTGTAAATTGGCACGACGTAGCGGTTAGACAGCGGCACAATCCCACGAATCATCCCGAAACCATTGTATCCATGGTACGAGATAATCATATCCGGGTGTAACGGCAGGATCTCAGCAGTGAGACGCCGAATGTTCGCCTTCAATTCCCAGCATGATATGCCGGCGTTGATCACCTCCACCGGCCGCTGCGGCTGCAACCGCTCGCGGATGAATTGCTCCAGCACTTCCGGCCAAGGCGAGTCATCCGCCCTCATCGTGACGCCAAAGGTGGTGGACTCTCCAACCGCCACAATGCGGTAGGCGTTTCCTTTCTCCCGTAAAACCTCTTTGCCGCGGAAGCCAAGCCTGTTAATGGAGATGGTGCTGTCGAAGAATTGCGTGTGGCTGCTGGGTTTAGGATGAGGAAGGAACTGCCCCATTGGATCTGGCACAAAGATCTCCTTGACCATTTTGTGAAATTCCCCGTCGAACGCGTCGCACCACCGACCGAAGGCGGCGGGATCTCTTACCGCATTGCGGTACGAGTAAAGCTCCTCTCGCGGGTCGGGCCTCTTTCGCGCTGGATGAGGAATCGCACGCAGGATCAGGTCAAGGGCCGGCACCCCAATTAGCAAAAGGATAAGCGTGTTTATGGCTAGAATGGCGACGAACGGCATCCGGAAACTGCGCTGGCAAAGGATGAGCAGAAACACGAGGATGGGTAGACTGGCATAGAAATCGCTGGACCGATTGCACGCATACGACTCGACCAACAAGACCAAGCCGCCCTAAAAGGCCCAGACCAACCCCAGACCCTTCCACGCCGCTCGCAGCCGTGTTCCGGTGACCGCTCGACCCAGCGGAAGGACAGTGACGGCCACCGATCCGGCCATGATGGAGTAATAGTTGTCGGAAAGGATGCTCTCGCGGAGTGTCCACAAGCCAACAGCCGCCAGCAGGCTGCAGACGCCGGCAAGGACCAGCCCTCCAACGCAGAGATGCCGGTGGCGCGCAACCCACGGGTATTGTGCAACCGCGGATGCCACCCCCACCAAACCAAGCCCAACAAGGCCGACCACCGGCATTGCTACCAAAACACCCATCACGACTGCGCACGCCGCGGCTACTACTCTCAGCAAGCTTGAAAGCAAACCTTTTTTGTTTGAAGAAGCTGTCCCCCCAACCATAAAGATTTTTGGCACCAGCGGTCTACTTATGGTGTGCGAAGTTGATTTTTTGCGCATGCCGCTTGGCTATATTGATGCCGGACCTAGATTCCCTATTATCGTCGAGAGCGTCAAGGCCCCGCACACTGGCTTATCCTAGAGCCCATTGGCCGATTGGGCGTCCCGGGAAGCAAGCAATCGGTGGCCGTCTTCACATCAGTGGAGCAGCTGATGAATTACAAGTGGCCGGTTTTCGTTCACGTCATTATCCGTTTTAGCCGTTAGACATGTCCGCAATCAACAGGGGGCAGCTACTAGAGAATTAAACAAGCTCAACGCCGCTCGAAAGCGGCGTCTCCCCTCGCTCGCTATGCGACCGCTCACCTGCATGATTCGGTACAACCTTCATCTTCAAGCAACCCCTGCCGGCGACCCTCTTTCTTCACACCGCGTCCAGACATGCAAGCTGGCCGTGCCAGCCCGGTCGGCTCTCGCTCCGCAACTTTTTCGGGAAGTAACCACGCCACCGCTGCCCTCAACCCTCCCCAGGAACCCCCAACATGGAACATCGCCCAAACCATTATTATGCAGCGACTTGCAAAAAAACCGTGGGTTCTGGGGCTTAACGCGCGAATTCTGGCTTGGGGGAGTCTTTCAGGGAAATGGCACTTAGTTAAGGCCAAGCAAAAGGGGTGCGCTTTCCAACCTTCTCTGGGTCCATGATGCATTTCTGCGGCAGCAACCTCCGCACCACTGAAAAGCCGAGTCTTTTCCCCTTGTCCTGCTGCGACACGCGCCCGAACACGTCGGAACCAAAGACCCATCGCTGATGCGTAAGTCGTTCCGGTTCAAAGATATGCGCCTTAACTAAGTGCCATTCAGGACCCACACCGGCACGAGATTCGGGGCGGGCGATCGGTCGCCCCTGGCCACCCTGCTCCGCCGGAAACGGCCCAAGACCTTCTGGCCTTGACCGGGAAGCTTGGATTCGGGGTCGGCACAGCCGTCCCGAATGGCTGGGGCACCGGGTTGGCCCGGGAGTGGTAAGCCAGTGCCTAGACAGCGCCTAGACAGCACTAGGCTTAATACATTTTCTATTAAGCCTAGCCCGACTTTCGCTACCGGCGGGCGGTTTACGTTTTTTGGGGGTGGGCGGGCTGCGAGTTTCCTAGGAAAGCATCGGGTTGTTGGCGTGAAAGGGTGTTTGGTGCAGACCTACCCCCT
>Ga0181532_10005724_pt1 | contig 10472 bp, 4 predicted proteins | sample PEATcosm2014_Bin_33_FD_119768 | JGI IMG/M metagenome (GOLD analysis project Ga0181532, IMG submission 119768) | Peatland microbial communities from MTU Mesocosm Facility, Houghton, MI, USA - PEATcosm2014_Bin11_30_metaG | ecosystem: Environmental > Terrestrial > Soil > Wetlands > Peat | place... | reverse complement strand
TCGCCCGCTCCACTGCGGCCTTCGAGTAAGAATCCATGTCTCCTATGGTCTCTTACTCTCGCCGCCCGCAAAGCGGACATATCACGTGCTATCTCAACCGGACATATCATGTGCTAACGACAGCTTCTCCTCGAAGCCATTGACAAGAGTTATGCAATGGGCTATGTCCAGGCTGTCTTCGACGCGTTCTACATGAAAGTGCCAACTGACATAAAAAGCATGGTTGAGGACTTCGCCAAGAAAGCGGCGAGAAACTGGTTTGATCACGCCACAGGCAAGGACCTTTCGAACCCAAAGATTTATCAAATGGTCTTGACCCAGATTCGTGCCAACTATGGTTCGGTCTGGCAAATTCGGATGCAGGGCCTTGATCTTGACTATTGAGGCAAGGTTCGCCTTGGCCTACACAGTCCCATCGCCGGGGCCAGCCAGTTTGGGCGGAGCAAAGTGAGCCGGGATCGGCGGGCTTGAGCTGCCAGGAGTATAAGATCAGCCAGGATGAGGCCACGGCTGGGGCTGAAAGCGCGAATCCAGATTATCGTATTGATCTGTAGGCTCTTTCGAGCCCCCGCCCGCCGCTCGCCACCAGGTTCTTGCGCAACTAACGGAGTGCGGGTTGCTCGTGTACCTGTTCCATGATTTGTAATGGTGCACCTAGCGGGCCTCGGCCTGCTGGATTCATCCGCCCCATCTTCCCGCGAGCGCCCGCAGCGGCTCTGCAATAGACTGAAATCTTACCAGCCGCACAGCGTCCCGACCCTTCAGCGATGCCAGCGGCATCAAGCCGTTTTCCAGAACGCGCGCGGCCGCGTCTTCGGTGAGCAGGGCTTCCGCACAAGGTTTGAGGGCGGACTCGCCGTCCTGTTCGCAAACATGCAGCGACAGACCGTCGATTTGAGCATGCACTCCAGGACGCATCTCCCATCCGTATTCGCTGAAGGATTGAGCCAGTAACACCGCACAGGCAAACGCGGGATGCCCCCACAAGTAGTCTTCGTGGTCAGGAATTCCCAGCGTCTCTTCAAAATCAAACGACTCGATTGCATCAGTCTTCTTCCCGTACGGCAGGCGTAGGAGAAATCGTGGCAGCGCCAAGCCTATCGCACACGCTTCGGGTAATCTGCGTAAAGCGGACCAAGCTACAGCGCCATCAGTGTCTGGCGTTACCCGCCAGTCTCGAGGATTCGGGGTGTCGCCTAGGGAAGCGCATCCCTGCAGGCGAGGACTGGCTGCGGCGATGAACGGCGCCCGGGCTGCATTTGCCATCCTCGCTAGCCGACCCAACAGCTCCGCGTCTTCGCGTTTCGGCCCAAATGTATAGTTTCCTACGATCAGTGCCCAGGGTTCGGAGCCTGGCGTTCCGAAGGTTTTCTCGACCAGTAGCCGATAGGCTTCGCTTGAGCCAAAATCGTGCGACGAGTTAAGATCGGCAGCCAGCTCTTCCTTGGAGATGTCGACAAGGTACAGTTTTAGTTGAGGCCCGGCTTTCATCCGGCGCACCAGGAAAAACAAAGCCCGCCATGCTGCTTCAAGTTCCTGAAAAGCCGGCACGTGCAGCAGAGCCCGCATCTGCGCGCTAAGTGCCCTGTCGATCACGCCGATTAGCTCCGCCTGACGGGGATCGGGAGCTGCCGCTAGATGCGGCTGTGTTACCCACTGCACGAAGTCCTGCAGCGCCTCAGGCGCACGAGAAGGCCGACCCCCAGTTGCGCGACCGTTTGCACGTTCGACGATTTCTTCCAGCAGACCGCCCGCGCGACCATGCACAAACTTGGATGCCACAATACCTGAGGGCGTCGCCGCCGCAGTCGGCTTCGCAGCGGTCTGCGGTCCAGGTCTTACACCCAGTTCTTCCGCCGTCGCAGCAAAGGCAGCGGGATCATGGAGGTGGAGACGGACCTCTCGGAGCCGGCGAAATAGATCGGCGCGCTCGAAGAGCCGATCCGGGTGGAAGTCACCAAGTTGGGAAAATCGCAGGGTAACCGGCAGGCTCCCGCCGATCGGCATGCTAATCTCGGCTCCCAATCCTGCGAACACTTCGTCAAAGCTGTCGCCGTCAACCAGGACCGGGCGGCGATTCGCAATTCTGCTCTCACGACGCATTTCGGCGGACCGACCACAGAAGTTACCGAGCAGAACAATGCAGGAAGGCTTCTCTGGGCTGGGAATCGCTAGCGAAGCATCTCCTCCAACCGTGAGCTTGATCTCGCCAAAGTCGAAGGGCCGCGCCATAGCTGCTCCTCCCCCCTCTCCCCCGACCATACTAGAGATGCACGTTGCCGGGCATCTTCACGCCGGCGAACACCGACAAACTACGAGCCAACAATGTCATAGCCGACATTGTCTTCGTTGTTGGTACGCAAGACTCACGTCAGTCGTCGCCGCTGCTTGCATTGACAGTCTCATGGCAACCTGCCGAACGACCCAATCGTACCACCGACTGTGCTACACCCAGAACCCGGCTCAGCGCGGATCATGACTCGAATTTAATACTCGCATGTCAGCTCAGGTGCCAAGATCCTTCCGCCTTGAAGGCAGCAACCCCCTATCTTGGGTTAGTTTTTCGTGCTAACTTTGGAGCCAAAGCGGTCACCGAGAACAGAATGCCACTTTCCGGACGGATTCTCGATGATCAGGGACGGCGTCTTCTCGTGCGCAGACAATGGCCAGAACTTCAGAGATTACCCAGTATCCTAAGCTGACTGACGCCGCCAGCACGGTTTTCTTTGGCCTCCGCCGCGCATCGGCAGTACCCTAATTCCGATGGCCCAGAACCTGCCTTCGAAGATCGGCAAGTACGAGGTGCTCGAAATCCTCGGGCAGGGAGGCATGGGCACGGTCTACAGGGGCGTGGACCCTTTGATCGGCCGGTTGGTGGCGATCAAAGTCATTGTCGCCGACTACGTTGATAATCCTGAACTTCTGAAGCGCTTCTACCGCGAGGCGAAAGCTGTCGGCAATCTGCAGCATCCGAACATAGTTATTGTTTACGACTTGGGCGAGGAAAACCATAATCCTTACCTTGTCATGGAGTACCTCGACGGTGAGCCGCTGAATAAGATCATTGCCTCGCGGCGCGAGCTTTCGTTGTTACAGAAACTGGGGATCGTTGCCAAGGTTTGCGACGCGCTCTCTTACGCGCACCAGCGGGACATAGTGCACCGTGACGTGAAACCTGCAAACGTCCTGCTGTTGAAAAATGGACAGGTCAAGCTTCTTGACTTCGGTATCGCTCGGCTTGGGAAGAGCGGCTACACCCAGACGGAAACCCGCAAGGGACAGGTCATGGGCACGATGAGCTACATTGCGCCTGAGCAACTGAACGAAGAAATCGTCGATGGACGCTCCGACGTCTACTCCACCGGCGTGATGCTGTTCGAGCTGCTCACGTATCGGCTGCCGTTTGAGGCCACCGATCTTGGATCGCTGATAGTCAAGAAGATGCAGGCTGGCCCTCCACCCTCGTTGTCGAAATACCTTGAGAACTATCCACCGGAGCTCGATGACATCGTGGGTCGAGCCCTGGCGAGAGACAGAGATGAGAGATACAACACCGCACAGGATTTTGCTTTCGATCTTGAGCGGCTGATCGAGCGGCTCAAACGCGACATGGTGAGCCACTACGTGGATCGAGCGCGTGCGTGCATTTCAAGCGCTGAATTAGGCAAGGCCAAAGACATCCTCTCAGAAGTGCTGAAGATCGATACCCAACATACCGCCGCTAAACAGTTGCTGTACGAGGTGCAGCAATCGCTACAAAAGCAGCAGCGAGGAGAGTACATCCGGCAGCTTCGGCAACATGCAGAAGAAGCGATCACCCTGAAGGAGTTCGACGATGCCAGCAAGTTCGCGGAGGAGGCAATCAGGCTCGACAAAACCGATCCCGATTTATTGAATCTGCGCGAACGCATTCAGCAGGCGAAGCAGCGAGCACAGCAGGTAAAGAAACTTCTACATTTGGCGGAAGTCGCACAACAGTCCGGCGAGCTAAGGGTCTTCGAGAGGGCAGTGGCTGATGCTGTCGCACTGGACCCGGAGGATCCACAGGTTCGCGTGTTACAGGCTTCCCTGATTCGCCTGCAGGCGGAGCAGGAGAAGGAATCCAGGGTTCAAGAATTGCTGGTTGCAGCACGTCGTGAGATCGCCGCTCGGCAATTCGACGCCGCGCAGGAATATATCCGTAAGGCGGAGACACTGGATCCCCACCGCAATGACGTTCCAGGTTTGAAGGCGATGGTCGCTGCGGGCCACGAACAGGAGACTCGCAAGCGCCAACTACAGCAACTTTGCGGTTCGATTCAGCAGGAGCTCGAGGCCAACAACTTGCGGGTGGCTAGGGACCTGGCTGAAAAGGCTCTACGAGCGTTCCCGGGCGAGCCGACTCTTTTACGCATGAAGTCGGCCGCCGAGAGCCAAATCGAGGCGGAAGAGCGTCGCAAGTATATCGAGGATCGAATCGCCTCCGCCTCGAAATTGCTCGAGAGGGATGAACCCAGCAGAGCGCTGTCGCTCATACAAGAGGCGAGCCGACAGTTTCCTACCGATACCCGTCTGCGCGATTTCCTCCAGATGCTGCGACAGGCGGTGCAACAGGAGGCGGTGAAGCGGGAGCAACTCGATTTGCTCGCCCAGGCGCGTGCTGCAATGCAGCAGAAGCGCTTCGCAGATGCCGTGGAGATTCTCGAGCCCGGGCAGATCAAATACCCGGATTTACGTGACGTTGGCGACCTGCTTTCTCTCGCCCGCAAGGAACAAGACCTGCTAGCCCAAAAAAGCAAGGTCGCCGACGTCAGCAGACAGGCACAAACGCTGGTGGCGCATCGAGCGTTCGGTGATGCACTATCCCTCCTCGAGAAGACGGTTGTCGATATATCGGATCCGATCTTAAAGGAGTTTCTCGAAAGCGTTCGTGCACAAGCCGCTGAGTTCGATGCGAACCTGGACGCGCTAAAGAAAGAAGCGACCGTTCTGTTGGAGGCAGGACGTTCCGCAGAAGCCTTATTGGTGCTGGAGTCTCACGCATCTACATACGGTCACTGCGCAGGATTTAGCGATTTCCTACAGCGCGTACAGGAACAAGTAAGCGAGGAACAGGAGTCGAAACAGCAGCTAGCACGCGTGCTCGACGAGGCGCGCCTTTATCTTCAGCGAGGAGCTCTCCGACAAGCTGAAGCGGCTCTTGCAGAGTGCAGCGCCAGAGCACCACGAGATGCCGGGGTCGTCGCTTTCTTGTCGCAGTTGAACGAAGCTAAAGCGATGATTGAACGCGAGCGCGAGATTCAGCCGCCGCGCGCGCCCGAAGTTCCTCCCTATCCGGAGCCGAAGGCGAATGCTGCTGCCGCTACCGTCATGTTCAACCCGGCTGCGGCTGTTGCGGATTCAACACCTGCTGCCGGTACTCCGGTGGCGCCAGAGGAGGTCGGCCCAGGCATCTCGCGCACCGTAATATCGCGGGTGCCTGCTGACTCTGCGGGGAGTTCCTCTGCAACTGTGCTGTTCGAAGGGATTGCCGCTGAGCCCGCAGCTGCCCCCGATCTGGCGCTTGTAGAAATCCAGCAACTGCGCCGCGCACTCGAAGACTCGCCCACTCCGACAATGCGACTCGAAACTGGAGCGCGTGCTCTCGCTATACAGGCTGCGCATCCTGATGAAGCAAGCATTCAGCGGACGTGTGCAGAAATCGCGGAAATTCTGCAGCGCTGGGGTGAGCGACGCGAGAGCGCCGTAGCGGAGCTGACACGAATTGCAGAGCAGATCACGCGCGTCCCTATAGGGGAGTTAGAGAGCCTGCGAGATCGCGCGGATCGTGTCGGGGAGGCTTTCGCCACAGAAGCGGAAGTGGCCGGACTTCTCCAGCAAATCCGGCACGAAACCGACTACCAAGCGAAGACTCTTCAGCGGGTTCTGCAAGAACTCGAGGATCTCCGTAAGGATGTCTCGAAATCCCGTTCTCTGGCAGAACTGTCAACAGTTCTCGGTCGGGGAAATGCGCTTTCGTCTTCGCATGCTTCTGTCTCTGCCGCCCTGATGGAATTACAGGTTGCCGTCGAGGCCCGGCGCTCCTCAATACAGTCGGCAATCAGCAAAGCGGAGAAGATTGGGGAGCAGGTGGCACACGCTGCCACTGTGGACGATGCCGAGCGAGCTCTTGCTCAGACGAAAGAGTTCGCGGGGACACACGCAGACAACGCGGACGTACAGGAAATCGTAAAACGGTTTTCGATACAGGTCCAAGAACGACAACTAGAACATGACCATACAGTCCATGAGCTGAACTCACTGTCTGCCAGCATCCCTCTCACCCAGTCTGCCGCAGACCTTGCCTCAATTGAGAATCGAGCGGCACAGTGTAGAGTTAAGCACCCAAGAGAAAAGAAAATCGCTGCTCTATGTGATCAACTCGAAACCGACATCAGATTACGGCGACTAGAGTTTGGCTCCGACCATGGTCAAGACGTTCTGAACGCTGGTACTCGAGTGGCGGCGCGCGATGCCGCGACGCAGCGTTTCACTGTTCCTATCGAGGTTTCATCGCCACCACCCATTCCCACTCGTGATTTCGGTGCAGCCGCTGAATTAGAACCGCGAGGGAGCGAAGTCGCACTGGTGCTCCCACCGCCGGGCGTAAGCCGCGGTGCAAAGCTGTCCAGCCGCAGGTTACTGGTGTTGGCTGGGTTGATCTTGTTGTCAGCCATCGCGGCGGGAGTGTATTGGCGCATGACGCATACTCCCACGAATGAAGTTGTCAGCCTGGCTGTCCAGACCTCACCCTCTGGTGCGACCGTACACTCAGGTGGCGAGTCTTGCACTGCTCCTTGCATTCTTAAGCTGAAACCGGGAAAGTATGAAATCACTGCAGATTTGACCGGATATGTTTCGGCGCAGAGGCCCATTGACTTGCAGAAGAATCAATCTGAAAGTCTCAGCCTGACTCCTACCCAACCAGCAGCTTCAGCTGAGACCCCTTCGACTGAGAAACCAACCGAATCAACTCCCGAAGCTCCGGGTGCTTCACCTCAGGTGGTTGGAAAGGGAACATTGATGGTTCGCTCGGGTATAGAAGGTGCAACCGTAATGATTGATGATCACCCAGCGGGAGTGACGACCAAGGCAGGTTTTTATCGCGGCCCGGTTGACGTGGGTCAGCATAGCGTAAGAGTGCAGAAGGAAGGGTATCCGAATCCAAAGCCACAAACCGTTGTTATTGCTAAGAACCGCCCGACTACACTAAGTTTCGATCTGAAGCCGAACATTGCGCCTCCCGCAATGGTGTCCTCGCCGCCTCCGACCCCGAACCCGCCGATACCAGCGCCAGCGACATTGGTACTCCGCGTCCCGACCGGGGCTTCGGTCCGCATAGACCAGCAACCCCCGAGTGAGGCAACCTCTTCAGCCCCGCTCACGTTCCCATTGGTCGCGGGCGACCACTCAATTGAGGTCACCATGGAGGGACACAAACCGTGGTCTTCGCGTCAGACTCTTGTCGCCGGATCAAGACTGGAATTGACGGCGGAATTGCCGAAGCTCACAACGCCACCGGCTGCGGCTCCGGAAACTGCAACTGCTTCTTCCCCACCGCCGACGCCTGTAGAAAGCGCTCCTAAGGTTGACGAAGATCGCCGGATCCGGGATTTGCTCGACGCATACGTAGGAGCAATTCGGGATAGAGATCCAGACCAACTCAGACATGTGTATCCGCACATTTCGGACAAAGACCTGAGTTCCTGGAAAACTACGTTCAGTGTCGCGGAATCGATCCAAGTCTCATTGGAAGATTGCAAACAGGGCCCGGTGCTTAATGGGGCTGCTAACGTCACATGTCGCCAAACATATGAAATTAGATCGCAGGGCTCCACCAAAACAATGTCCAAAACTGCAGATTTTACGTTGCGAAAACTCAAGCCTGGGGACTGGATAATCGACAAAGCTGTGTTCAGATGAGCTAGTTTGGAAGGGCAGGCGGACGCAATGCCCAGCCAGGTCGAAGAGGTTAGCAGTCGCGGTGCAAACAGCTGATTTCCTGCAAAGCGGAGGACGTGGCCGGGTGGGCGATCTTGCGAGGCCCTTGGCAACTGACGCGAAAATTCGAATGCTACGACATCGTTGTTGAACATTTCTGTACGAGAGGAGGGTGTAAATAGAACTGTGTAAACGGCCGTGGGAAAAGGAGAATGTAGACCCATAGCAATCGACAAGAAGCTGATCGACCAGCGTCATCGCATCACCCGGTGTCCAGATCGACCGCGTGCTCTGCCTTGTGCGCAAGTGCGCGCGCCTGTCTTTCATCTTCGCGATCCGCGCCGCTCGGCCAAAGAGGGTGCGGGAGGACGATTCGTGTTTGCCGCCGCTACCTGTCAGGCCTGCCCCTTGCGCTCGCAATGCGTGCTGGGGAAGGGGCCGCGCACCATCAGCATCCAAGCCGAAGAAGGTTTGCAGCAACAGGCCCGCGCCCACAACCAAACCGAAGCGGGGCGGAAGAGCTTGCGGGAACGGGTGGTGGTCGAGCATCGCATTGCGCGCCTGGTGCGTCGCCAACCTGAGTTTGGTGATGGGATACGGCCAGCGACAGGCGGAGCCAGCGGACGCCCTCCTCGCACAGACCGCCGCTACCCCCCAAAATGGCCTTCTGAGCGCCCTTTTAGACGTCTGGAGTCGACTCTTCGCTGGTTCCGAGCCAGCTTGGGCGTAACCGGTAGAGGGCGCGCAACACGACGCCACTCACGTCACGCAATTCTTCGTTTGAAGGACCCGGGTTCCCGGACGGATCTCTAGTCTTGCGGCGCCACAGAATCTCTTTGACAAATTTACGTCTCAGTGATAGAAACACCTCTACTATGTGAAGCTAAGGGGGACGTGAACACCGGTTCAACGGTCCCAGGGCCCATGTTGTTCCGAGATGAGAGCGCAAGTGTCGTAAGGGGACGAAAATGAAGCAACCGCTGAAAACACCACTCCTGATAGTGCCTTTCCTCACGACATGGGTGCTACTCCTTTTGAGCCTCTGCGCCCAAGGCCAACCCAGTTTTGTTTACACCAACGACAACACCACCGCTAATAATACCGTGACAGCATTTTCTGTGGCAGCGAATGGGACCTTGACCCCGATTGGTGTATTTCCAACAGGCGGGAGTGGGACTGGAAGTGGTGGTCTCTATGCATCGAACCGCGTCACGGTTGGCACTATGGGCAATTTCTTGTTTGCCTCCAATAGCGGCAGCAATGATGTTAGCGTGTTCTCCATTGACCCGAGTACTGGCCTTTTGTCTCTTATAGGCCCCTTTCCAACAGGGGGTTTGTCTGGTGGAAGCAATGGAGGGATTTCGTTAGCGGCAACCCCGGATGGTAAGTTCCTGATGGCTGGAAATGCGGGATCGAATAACATCACCGTCTTCAGCATTGCGGCTAATGGTGGACTCACACAAATCGCAGGTTCCCCTTTTCCCGCCGGAGGCCCTCCAGATGGTATGAAGATGAGCCCTAATGGTGAATTCCTGGCCTCGGGCCTTTGGCCTATGGGTCCTGTCGCTGTCTTGAGCCTTGCAGGCAATGGGACGCTGACCCCGGTACCCGGGTCTCCGTTCCAAGGCAGCGGTGACGACGCGGGCATAGACATCAGTTGCTCGGGAAACCAATTGTTCGCTGGTAACGCCGCCAATACTACTACAGTTGATGTATTCAGCATTGCTGCAAATGGGGCTCTTACCCCTATCCCGGGCTCCCCATTTGAACCCGGAGTCGGTGTTAATTCAAATGGAGTTCTGCTGAGCCCTGATAACCAGTTTTTGTTTGTGAGCAATCAAGGTAGCGGAGACGGCGACGATACGATCACAGTTTTCAACGTCGCTGCAAACGGCTTCTTGACTCTGGTACCAGGCTCGCCGTTTCCCGTAAATAGTAATGGCGGCAATCCATCCTTGATGGCGACAAATCAGGCCGGAACGTTTCTCTTCACTGCGAATTATCCGGGTAGCGGGATTGCCTCCATTGGCGTTTTTAGTATAGCCGCCAATGGCTTTTTGACAGAGGTGGGCGCACCGGTCACTGTGCAGGGGTCCTTTCTCGAAGCCATTGCCGCGTTCCCAGCCGCCACGTGCACGAGCGCGTCCAGCTTCACGATCTCAGCTTCGCCCACTTCCCTCAGTGTTGCACAAGGCAATCAGGGAACTTCGACCATCACCACCGCCATCAGCGGCGGATTCAACAGCGCGATTGCTCTGTCCGCCTCCGGAGCTCCTTCCGGGACGACGGTGAGCTTCAATCCCAACCCGATTCCCGCGCCCGGCTCGGGCAACTCCACCATGACCATTACGGTGGGCAGCAGCACGCCGGTGGGGACGTATCCTATCACGGTGACCGGCAACGGCGGCGGCATCCAGCAAAACGTCACCGTTACGCTGACCGTGCCCCCCCCGTCCAGCTTCACGATCTCAGCTTCGCCCACTTCCCTCAGTGTTGCACAAGGCAATCAGGGA
>Ga0181532_10005723_pt1 | contig 10472 bp, 9 predicted proteins | sample PEATcosm2014_Bin_33_FD_119768 | JGI IMG/M metagenome (GOLD analysis project Ga0181532, IMG submission 119768) | Peatland microbial communities from MTU Mesocosm Facility, Houghton, MI, USA - PEATcosm2014_Bin11_30_metaG | ecosystem: Environmental > Terrestrial > Soil > Wetlands > Peat | place... | reverse complement strand
TGTGTCTGGAATGGGACGAGTAGCGGTGTTAGCGCGTCGAATGTCTGTCGTACTTGGTTGTGGCAGGTCGCGAAAGTATTTATCATTGAGGTGCCCCGTGGCGGGAGCAACAACATTGAGTGACCTGGCAAGAGCGATTGGAGTCCGCACCGAAGAAGCCTCCGTTGTGGCCGAACTGAAGGCCGGATCGGAAGAGGCTTTTTCCTGGCTCATCGCACACTACAACCAACCCGTTTACAGTCTGGTTTACCGGGTGCTCGAAGACCCTTCCGACGCCGCCGATACCACCCAGGAAGTCTTCCTCAAAGTTTTTCGCGGAATCAAGAGCTTCAATGCCGATTCCAGCTTGAAGACGTGGATCTACCGCATCGCCTTACATGAGGCTTCGAACCGCCGGCGCTGGTGGTTTCGTCATAAGTTTCGCGAGACCTCGATTGAGGCCGATCCCGAGCGCGACGAAGGAAGTCACCTGTCCGCCATGAAAGACACGCTGGTGGACGAAGGCAAATCGCCGTTGCAGAACGTCTTCGAGGATGAACTGCGGGAGCGGGTGGAGATGGAACTGAAGGCCCTGGCGGAACCATATCGCACGACCGTGATCCTGCGCGACCTCGAGGAACTTTCCTACGAGCAAATTGCCGAGGTGATGCAGATCTCGATGGGAACGGTGAAGTCCAGACTGGTTCGCGGACGAGAAGCGCTACGCAAACGTTTGGAGAGACATTTGCCGGCATTCGGAATGGACGCGGGCGAGACCCGTGAGAACAGACGCCGCAGCGGCCCGGTTGGTGGCCGCGAAGTTGAGGTTCTACCATGACGTGCTCAGTTGCGAAGAGGCTCATGTCGTCTTATCTGGACGGTGCCGTTACGCGCAGCCAGATGGCCCAGATGGATGAACACCTGCGCGCTTGTGTGGAGTGTGCCGCGCGCTTTGTTTCGGTTCAACGCACGCAATCTCTGGTTGGCTCGTTGGGCAGGAAGGCGGCTCCGCCGGATCTCGCCTTGAAGCTGCGCGTGGCGCTTTCGCAGGAACTCGCCAACTCCCGGCGCTCGCGTTGGGATAGCCTGCGAGTGCGGTGGGAAAACGCCTTCAACGCCACCATGGTTCCGGCCACGGCCGGCCTGGTTACTACTCTCATCATCTTTGGGCTGCTGATCAGCTTCCTTTATCCGGCACAAGTACGCGCCTCCAATGACGTGCCTACCATGCTGTACACCCCGGCGGAGCTGAAGTCGACGCCGTTCGAGTTGTCGATGGGCGTGGCGAATACGGATTCTCTGGTGGTGGAAGCCTACGTCGGCTCCGATGGCCGCGTTCTGGATTATCGCGTTCTTTCTGCTCCGGAAGACGCGGAATCGGTTCTTCCCCAACTGAAGAACATGCTGATCTTCACGACGTTTAGTCCGGCAACTGCCTTCGGTCAACCCACCTCCAGCCGGGTGATTCTCACCTTCTCCAAGGTGCAGGTACAGGGATAAAGCGCAGTTTACGGAGCGTGCGAACGGCCCTCTCTGGTTTGCGTGCTCACCAATGACCTCGTAGACTGGAGTCGTCAATCATTGCCCTAATGGTTGCGAGTGCCTCGTCTCTTAGCGAGTATTCAGATTGCTTCACGTGCGGTTATCAAACGCTAAGGGCTGCAGGCTAAGAGCCCTGACCGATCAGGAGGCTTTACTGAGCGTTTCTCTCCGGACTGTTATTCTGACCGCTCTACTGGCGTCGCTGAGTTGTGCAGCCGCGGCGCAGGAGAGGGCCACGCTCGACGTGAGCGAGACGCTGTTCAGCGTCGTCGCCGCCATGAACGTCTGCGGCTACGAACAGGAGCTGCAATCTTCGTCGCCGATCCGCATGGCGGTGCGTGCCGACCTGGTCGAAGCCAGCAAATCTCCCGCCGCATCTGTCGCAGCCAAAGAAATGTGTCGCTATTATCAGGACCATCGTCAGGGCGATGCGGCCCATGATCTCGCGCAGTACATATCGCTGGGGCTGAGCCTCGGACCGCCTCCCGACTTCGCTCCCAAAATCAAGGAAGCGGACCTGCCACCAGATGCGACGTACGTTCTGGGGATGGTTCCTCTGGTAAAGGATTATTATGCCGCTGCCAGATTGCACTCAATCTGGCTGAAGCATCAGCCGGAATATCTCGGCTTGATCGATCAATACCACGGGCCGGTCTCCGAGATGATCAACTCGACCGATCGCTATCTGCGGATGCCGATGTCCGGCTATGCGGGACGCAGCTTCAACGTCTATTTAGAGCCGATGATCGCACCCGCGCAGGTGAACTCCCGTAACTATTTGCAGGATTTCTATTACGTTGTGGTTTCGCCGTCCGGGGACAACATCCACATGGAGGCTCTGCGGCATACCTATCTGCACTTTGTGCTAGACCCGTTGATCGCGAAACGGGCCACGTCGCTCGATCGACTCAAACCAGTCTTGGCATCGGTACAAACGGCTCCTATGTCGGAGGAGTATAAGACGGATGCGGGCTTGTTAGTCATTGAGTGCCTGATTCGAGCGATCGAGGCGCGCACACCACCAGACCCCAGGCTGCCGGAAAAGGAGCGCATGGCGTTGGTGCAGCGGGACGAGGCAGAAGGATTTGTCCTGACCGGGTGCTTCTACGAGCAGCTACGCGATTTCGAGAAGGGCGGCACGGGTCTGCAGGATGCGTTTCCCGACTGGCTGCACAACATCGACGTCGCCCACGAGAAGAAACGGGCCAGTGAAATTACCTTTGCCACGAAATCGGAGCCGGAGGTGATGCAGGCGTCGAAACGTGCATCCCAGAAGAAGATCGATTTGGCGGAACTGGCTTTGGCCAGCGGCAATCCGGCGGAGGCCGGCAAACTGGCGCAAGACAGCCTTCAGGCGAACGAAGACCCAGGCCGCGCCTACTTCGTGCTAGCCAAAGTGGCCAGCTTTAGCGGCGATATGCAGGGCGCGCAGGCAGATTTCCAGAAGGCGCTGGAAGCGGGGAAAGATTCGCACGTAGTTGCGTGGTCCCATATCTATCTCGGACGTATTTTGGACTTGCAGGGGGAACGTGAGAGCGCGGTTGTGCAGTACAAAGCGGCACTCGCAACCAATGACGTGCCGGCTGATGCCAAGAGTTCCGCTGAACGCGGACTGCAGCAACCCTACGAACCTCCAACGGCCAAGCACCAGAATCAATAGGCCCAGTTGGCCGGCTTCGAACAGAAAGAGGAAATCATGAGATCGACAGCAATCATAGTGGTTGTGCTTTTGGCCGTAACGGCGTCGTTAGCCCAGACGTCAGGACAGGCACCCGCCCAGACGACGACTCAACCGTCACAAAGCACTGCACCCAACCAGGCAGCGGGTAATGGCCAAGCTCAACCTGCCAGCGGCAGCCATCGGGTTCTGCAAGCGAAGTCCCAGGAAGAGATGAAGGCCTATCAGGACGCGTTCGCCAAGACCGATCCGGCCCAGATGGAAGCTGCGGCCGACGACTTTGCCGCGAAGTATCCCAACAGCGAGTTGCGCGCGTCGTTGTACCAGCGCGCCATGAATCTTTTCGCGCAGTCGAACGACACCGAGAAGGTCATCATCACCGGGCGTCTGGCCATTGCCGCCGACCCGACCAATCCAGTACCGCTGGTGCAGGTTGCCTCGGCCCTGGCTGAGTCAACCCGAGACACTGACCTTGATCGTGAACAGCGCCTCGCCGAAGCCGCCAAGGACGCGCACGCTGCCATCGACAACATCGATACCGGCCTCCTGATTCCCGCGAATGCCGATCCGGCAAGAGTTGAGGGTGCCAAACGCAGCATTCTGACCATGGCGTATGACACCCTTGGCATGGTCGATATGAACAAGAACGATTACGCCTCGGCAGAGCAGAACCTGCAGAAGGCAATTGACGAGAGCAAGGGCAACCCCGAAGCTGTACTCTATCTGCGGTTATCCGTAGCACAGGACAAATTGAAGCAGTATCCGCAGGCGCTGGACTCTGCCGACAAGGCGGTGCAATATTCCAAGGACGGAACTGCAGCACAGAATCTGGCAAAGCAGCAACAGGCGCGTCTGCAGAAGCTGAACGGCGCTCAGGCTCCGGCTGGCAATGCCGCGACGCCGACACCGGCGCAGGCCATGCCGCAGAACCAGGCGCCGGCTCCGACGTCGCCTGCTGCGCCGCACTGAGCGTTTAGGGGGCGATAGGTTGAGCCGGCCGTCAGGTGGCGTCGGGCTTTGGTCGAAGATTGCTTCGGGAAGTTGCTGGCGGCCGGAACACGGGCCTGATGGCCCGCTCTAACCGCCGATCCTGCTATCGAGTAGCGAAATGAAACCGGGTGCCAACGACACGAGGGCTCTGGAGGAAGCGCTGGCGCATGTCTTCCGCGACCAAAATCTCCTCGATCAGGCCCTCACCCACGCGTCTTACGCCCGTGAACTGGAGTCGCAGAATTCGGCAAGCGGCCTTCCTGCCGCGGAATTCGACAATGAGCAGATGGAGTTCCTTGGCGACGCGGTGCTGTCTTTCGTCATCAGCCAGGAGCTCTTCCGGCGGTTTCCCGAGTACCAGGAAGGCGAGTTGTCGAAGTTGCGCGCCCACATCGTGAGCGCGCGCCGCTTGCTGCTCCCGGCCAGCGAACTCAAGATCGGCCAGTATCTGCGGCTTGGGAGGGGCGAGGAGCGCAGCGGCGGCAGAAACAAGAGCGCGCTGCTGGTGAATGCCCTGGAGGCCATCATCGCTGCCCTTTTTCTCGATGCCGGCCTGGAGGCGGCGCATCGCTTCATCCTGCGAAGCATCCTCGAGCCCGAACTCGCCGAGCTGCACGAGCACGGAAGCGAGAAGCTTCCCGTCATGGACTACAAGTCGGCGCTGCAGGAAGCCATCCACGCCAGCGGACGCCCGCAAGCCCGCTATCTGATGGTGAAGGAGGAAGGACCCGACCACCGCAAGATGTTCACCATGGAGGCGCATATTCCGGCGTCCCCGGCGGGTGGGGACGCTTTTGTTTGCCGCAGTGAGGGGAGCACGAAAAAAGCTGCCGAACAAGGGGCCGCACGTCTGGCATGGGAACGGCTACAATTGTTGGAAGGCCGCCCTGCAGTCGAAGGCATCGCGGCGAGCACCAAGAGTTCCGAGCCGTCATGAGTGAAGTGGGTACCCCCGAACAAATTAAGACAATTTCTGAAGAGCAGCCAGCGGCGGCTCCGGCGCGCGCCAGGCGCGGTCTGTATTCGTTTCAGTCGCTGGCCGGCACTATCGTGATTGCGGTGTTCGTAATTACGTTCGTGGTGCAGGCATTCCAGATTCCCTCCGAGTCGATGGAGAAAACCCTGCTGATCGGCGATTACCTGCTGGTCGACAAAGCGCACTATGGACATTCGCGCCTGTGGAACTGGTTGCTGCCCTACCGGCCCATTCGCCGGCAGGACATCATCGTTTTTCGATATCCGGTGAATCCGCGCCAGCACTTCGTGAAGCGAGTGGTCGCCGTTCCCGGCGACCATGTGCGGCTGGTCAATAAGCATGTTTATGTCAATGGCGTCCGCCAGGACGACGGTTATGCTACGTTCAACTGGGCCTGGCGCGATCGCTTTCGCGACAACTTCCCTGACGGCGGGTTGTCTGGGATTTCGGCAAGGTGGTTTCTTCAGGCACAGCGTCTAATGGACGACGGCGAACTGATCGTGCCTGAAAGATCGTACTTCGTCCTGGGCGACAATCGCGATGACAGCTATGACTCGCGTTACTGGGGCTTCGTGCCGCAGGAAAACGTGGTGGGACGTCCACTAGTGATTTACTGGTCGATGGACCGAACGGAGACGGCAGTGGCAGGCGGCCCACCGTCTGATAAACTTTCGAATTTGACAGTGAGTGTTACGCAAATGATGAGTGGCCTGCGCTGGCATCGGATGCTGCGGATTCCGCAATAGGGCCGCGGCCCTGTCGCGACCCAGCGGGATGCTTTACTAAATCTTAAGGAATAGTAAATTTTGCCTACGACGAAGAAACCTGTGAAGGCCGCGCCCGAGAAGGCGCAATCGGTGAAGCCGGAGCAACCGGAGCAACCCGAAAAGCCCAAGGAAACCACGCCCGAGTTTATCGCCTCGATCGCCGTCATACTGGTGATAGGGCTGTTCATTATTACCTTCACCTTGCAGGCGTTCACTATTCCGTCCAGCTCGATGGAAAACACGCTGTTGATCGGCGATCACCTCTTCGTGGATCGGATTCTGCTGGCGCCAATGACCAAGTGGATCGGCAAGCTAATTCCTTACCGAGATCCCCAACATGGCGATGTGTTTGTCTTCATCGCGCCGGCGCAACCTGGTCTCTATCTTGTCAAACGTGTCATGGGGGTTCCGGGCGATCGCATTCATCTGAAGGATGGCGTGGTTTATCGCAATGGGGAAGCGCTAAAAGAGCCTTACGTCATCCGTCAGGGAGATTACAACAGCTACCGGGATAATTTTCCGGACGTGTCCCCCACCGAGTACGAACAGCTGACGCCAGAGTGGCGGGTTACGCTGCCATCGTACGTGCAGAACGGCGACCTAGTGGTACCGCCGGGCACCTACTTCGCCATGGGAGATAACCGCGACGTTAGCCTGGACAGCCGCTTCTGGGGCTTAGTCCCCCGGGAGAATCTGATCGGCCGTCCCATGTTCATCTACTGGTCGTTCATTACGCCTCGCGATGAGTACCAACGCGAAGGCATTGGCGACCGTATTGCCTGGATGTTCAACATCGTCATCCACTTCTTCGACCACACCCGCTGGTCCCGAATGTTCCACGTGGTGCACTGATGCGGCGCCGTACGTCACGGCGGATGATGTGGGCAGTCGTGCTGGCTCTTGTACTGGCCCTGGTGCTGCCTCCATTCGTTAATGTGAATCGCTATCGCGGACGGGTGGCTGGCGCCATCAGCCGTGCGCTGGGGCGCGAAGTTACCGTCTCTAATATTGAACTGAAGTTGCTGCCGCGTCCGGGAGTAGTGCTCGACAACTTTGTCGTTGCCGACGATCCCAGCTACGGGGCTGAGCCCATGCTGCGTGCTGACACCGTCGCGGTTTATCTCCGGCTGACGTCGTTGTGGCGGGGCCGACTGGAGATCGGCACGCTGGATCTCGACAATCCCAGCCTGAACCTGGTGCGTCGTGCCGATGGCCACTGGAACCTGGAAGAGCTTGTGGAGCGGGCATCGCAAACGAGTTCGGCACCCACTGCCAAGAAGCGGCCTGAGGCGCGCCCGCGCTTTCCCTACGTTGAGGCGTCGAGCGGACGCATCAACTTCAAGCTGGGCGATGTCAAGAAAGCATTTGCCTTCACCGACGCCGATTTCGCGCTGTGGCTGGAGTCAGAGAATCTGTGGGGCTTCAGGGTAGAAGCGCGTCCGGTCCGCACCGATGTGGCTATCAGCGATACCGGCACACTAAAGTTGGACGGGCGTTTCCAACGCGCCGCCAACCTGCGCGACACGCCGATTTACTTGAAGCTGAACTTTAGCGATGGTCCGCTGGGACAACTGACGAAACTGTTTTACGGACGCGATCGCGGCTGGCGTGGAGACGTTCGCGCCAGCGCGATCCTGACCGGCTCGCCTGCGGCGCTCGGAATCACCCTCGACACCAGAGTCGACGACTTCCGGCGCTACGATATTGCCCTGGGCGAGCCCTTGCGATTGCGCACGCACTGCACAGGGACCTACTCCTCCTTGGATGACTCGCTCTATGACGTCCGCTGCGAATCGCCCGTCGGTCCTGGGCTGCTGCGCGTACGGGGAGATGCACAAGGCTGGGGAGCGGGTGGCGGATATGAGTGGGACATCGCGGGGGAGCATATTCCGGCAGAGCGCGTCGTCGCTGCTGCCCGTCATGCGAAGAAAGATCTGCCAGTCGACTTGACGGCTACCGGTGAGGTGGAAGCGGTGTTCTCGGTCCGCAAGCCGCCGGGCGGCGCGCCGCAGTGGTCGGGCGGCGGCAGCACCAGTTCCCTGGCGCTTCAGGCAGGTGTTTTGAAACAGCAACTGGAGCTGGGGGAGGTGCAGTTTGCCATCCCCAGCAACAACCCCGAAGCCCCGGGTTCGAAACGCAAGCGCTCCCCTCACCAGGTCCAGCAGCCAGTTACGAATGTCGGCTTTCAGCTGGTCGTGAAGCCCTTCGCTATGCCGCTGGGCGCGCCCTCGCCTGCCACCAGTAGCGGGGAAATTGACGCGGATCGATATAGTCTGCACGTGAGTGGCAGCGCGGAACTGGGACGCCTGCTGAACGTGGCGCAGGCGTTTGGTATTGGAACGCCCGGCATCGGGCTGGCCGGTGTCGCCCAGGTGGACGTAGGCACAGTCGGGTCGTGGATGGGATTCGCGTCACCTGCGCCCTCAGGCAAAATGCAAGTGCGGGCGGCGACGGCCGAGCTGCAAGGTGTCTCCGAGCCGCTGTTGATCGACTCAGCCTCTATACTCCTCGCGGACCAACTGGTGAAGGTGACGTCCTTCACCGCGGCCTTTAGCCAAGGCACCCAGCTCACGGGATCGGCCAGCTTTCCGGTGCACTGCATTACGCCAGAGAGCTGCGTCCTGCAATTCGATGTGCGCTCCGGCGATGCCTCCCTCGCCGATCTCAATCAGTTGCTCAACCCGGCATTCAGCCGCCAGCCTTGGTATCATCTGCTTTCCATCGGAAAGCGAACTGACAATGCCTTGTCGAAATTGCGCGCCAGTGGACATTTTTCCATTTCTCATTTCGCAATTGGCGGCGTGACTACCAGCAACGTTGACGGAACACTGGAACTCTCCTCTGGCAAACTGCGAATACATGAGCTGCGGGCCGATCTTCTCGGCGGGCATCAGGATGGCTCCTGGCTAGCCGACTTTACGGTCTCGCCGCCGCGATTCGTGGGCAACGGAATTGTCAATAAGCTGTCGATGGGCCAGCTCGCATCGTTGATGCACGACAACTGGGCGGCCGGGGCGGTCGATGCTGAATACAGCTTGACCCTGTCCGGGTTGAGCGCTGACAAGTTGCGAAGCTCGGCCACAGGCACAGCAGACTTCACCTGGAGCGGAGGATCTCTGAAACACGTCAGTCTGGACAACCGAGGCACTCCTGTCGCATTCTCGAAATTCTTCGGCAAGATCGCATTGCAGGATGGAACCTTCGCGCTATCGGATTGCAAGTTGCAGTCGAACGGCGCCAGCTACAGCGTGAAAGGCACCGCGTCCTACGGCCGCAACCTCGCCGTGCAATTGGAGCGCTCCGGCGGGCAGTCGTATGTGATCTCAGGAACGCTTGACCAGCCACACGTGGAAGCCGTTACCAACCCGGCAGCGGAGGCGGCGCTGCGATGAACCGTTGGCGTTGCCTGGTTGCATTCGTCGCACTAACGCTCGGCTTGGCCGCTGGCGGCCAGCGCCCTGCACCTCCGCGAGATTCTCACAGCGCAGAATTTCGCGCGATGGAACAAAAGCTCGCCTATCTGAAGCTCAACGCCGCCAAGACCCATCCGGATCCCAAGCCGGTTGAGCTGACCGAAGCCGAGGCGAACGCCTACTTCAACGAAGGCGGGGTGAAGCTGCCCAAGGGCGTGAGCCAGGTTCATCTCGCGTCGCGGCCTGGCGTGCTCGATGCCCATGCCAAGATCGACTTCGAAGAGATCATGCAAGGGCGTGGATCGAACAACCCGATGTACGCCATGTTCAGCGGGAAGCACGATGTTGAGGTGGTAGCACAGGCGAGCGGCGCCAACGGCGCTGGCAGCATCCAGGTGCAGTCTATTCAGTTGGATGGTTCCGAGGTACCGAGGTGGGCGCTGGAATTCTTTGTTCAGCACTACATCACGCCAAAATACCCCAACGTCGGCATGACGACCACATTCAAACTACCCCTCAGGATCGAGAGCGCGGTGGTCGAGACCGGGAAGGTTCAACTGGTGCAGCGGTAGGATCGACCTCTCTGGTTCCTCCAGATTTCCCTGGAAAAGGAATGGTTAACTCGCTCAAGAGACTGCAACGTTAGGCTACTTTCGCACATCTAAAACTTGACAGCAATTGACTCAAGTTCTATAGTCGTTATGCTATAAGGGATTTGAGATTCCTAATACGCACTTATTTATCAATAAGTTAGATGAGTTTCAACCCTGAAGGAGGGTGGCTGCAATGGGAAAGATAATTGGAATTGACTTGGGCACGACCAACTCAGTGGTCGCCGTCATGGAAGGCGGCGAGCCCAAGGTCATCCCCAACGAAGAAGGTGGGCGAACCACGCCCTCGGTTGTCGGATTCACTAAGAATGGCGAGAGGCTGGTCGGGCAGGTAGCCAAGCGCCAAGCCATTACCAATCCGGAAAACACTGTTTACTCCATCAAGCGTTTCATGGGCCGCCGGTACGACGAAGTGTCGGAAGAGATGAAGATGGTGCCCTACAAGGTAGTGCAGTCGGGCGATCACGTCGCCGTCGTGGCGCAGGGCAAGGAATACACCCCGCCGCAGGTCTCGGC
>Ga0181532_10005722_pt1 | contig 10473 bp, 9 predicted proteins | sample PEATcosm2014_Bin_33_FD_119768 | JGI IMG/M metagenome (GOLD analysis project Ga0181532, IMG submission 119768) | Peatland microbial communities from MTU Mesocosm Facility, Houghton, MI, USA - PEATcosm2014_Bin11_30_metaG | ecosystem: Environmental > Terrestrial > Soil > Wetlands > Peat | place... | reverse complement strand
CTTGGCGGCCGCGACAACGAGGAAGGCGGCCTGCCGGGGCTGCTGGTCGCGGGCATCCTGGCGCCGATCGCGGCGACCGTGATTCAGCTGGCGATTTCGCGCACGCGCGAGTACCAAGCCGATGCGAGCGGGGCTGCGCTCACGCATAATCCGCTGTACCTGGCCAGCGCGCTGCGCAAGCTCGAGGCCGCCAACGAGCGGCTGCCGATGGATGCCAGCCCTGCGACGGCTCATCTGTTTATCGTCAATCCGCTGAGTGCAAAGGGAATGTCGCGGCTGTTCTCGACGCATCCGCCGATCGAGGAGCGAATCCATCGGCTCGAGCAGATGTCCAGCGGACAGATTGGACAAGGGTGAGGGCGCGATCGATGGAAGAATCAGAGGACAAGCGGGGATTCAAGGTTCAGGATCGCCGGCGTTTCTCCGCCGAAGGCGAGGCCAAGGCCGGCGACGAGGCGCCGTCCGAGCGGGTCGAAGCGCTGGAAATAAAATCCAAACCCGACGCACCCGGGCCGGAGTCGATCTCCAAGCCGCAAGCCGCCGCCTCACAGCCGGCGGCGAATCGCCATTCGAACCAACCGCCCCCCGAGCTGACGTTCGCGGCGTTTCTATGGAGCCTGTCAGAGCAGGCGCTGGCGGCGCTGGGCGAAATACCCGACCCGGCGAGCGGTCAGGTGATGCACGATCTGGTTATGGCGCAGCAGATGATCGACATAATCATAATGTTGCGCGACAAGACGCGGGGAAATCTCGATCCCCACGAACAAGCCTTGCTCAAAGAGATTCTTTCCAGTCTGCAAATGAAGTACGTTGAATTAGCGAGACCGCCGAGCCGTTGATTGGCCGTCTGCGCTTAATCACACATGACGCATAAGTTCATCGTCTATCCCGGCGTCGCGATTTTTACCGCGACATTCGCTTTGATTGCCTCCGGCACGGCGGCACGCGCGGCGGATTCCGCGCCGCCTGCGCACTTCTGGACCGAGCTGGCCGACCCCGCTCACGTGGCGAAGGCCCAGTCGATGCCGGACTTTGTCGATCTCGCAGCCAAGCTCAGCCCCGCCGTGGTGAACATCTCGACCGACGAACCCGAGGAACCCGGCGAAGGCGGCGAGTCATCGCCCGAAGAGTCTCCGCACGGCCCTCTCATGCCGCCGCACTCGCATCCATTCGAGGACTTCGGCGGCGGCTCGCCACACTCCAAGGCGCTTGGCTCCGGCTTCATCATCACCAAGGACGGCTACATCCTGACCAACGAGCACGTCGTCGAGAATCCGGGCACGGTTACCGTGACCACGCAGGACGGCCACAATTACGCAGCCAAGATTGTCGGGCGTGACGAGAAGAGCGACATCGCGCTGCTGAAGATCGATACGAAGCACGACCTGGCCGTGGCGCCGCTGGGTGACTCCGACGACTTGAAGGTCGGCGAATGGGTGATGGCGATCGGAAATCCGTTCGGCTTCGATCATTCGGTGACGGCGGGAATCGTCAGCGCCAAGGGACGCTTCATCCCGGGCAGCTACCAGGACTTCATCCAGACTGACGCGTCGATAAATCCCGGCAACTCGGGCGGTCCGCTGATCGATCTGCGCGGCGACGTGGTCGGGGTCAATTGCGCAATCTACACGCACACCGGCGCCAGCATGGGAATCGGCTTTGCGGTACCGATCGAGCTGGTCAAGGAAGAGCTGCCGCAACTCAAGAGTTCGGGCAAAGTCGTGCGCGGATGGCTCGGCGTGTACATCCAGAAGGTAACGCCCGAGCTGGCCGAGTCGCTGGGGCTGGCGGATTCACGCGGGGCGCTGGTTGCCAAGGTGCTCGACGGCGGACCGGCCAAAGCGGCCGGGGTCAAGCGCGGCGACGTAATCGTCGCGTTCGACAATCAACCGGTGAGCGACTCGCGCGAATTGCCGCTGCTTATAGGCCGCACCGACCTGGGGCACAAAGGAATTCTCAAGTTGATTCGCGACAAGCAGACGATCGATCTTCCGGTGACGATTACGCAGTCGCGCGAGCCCGAAATCGTGGCGTCTGAAGAAAAATCGCAAAAGCCGGACGTCGGCGCGGTCTCGCCCTTCGGCCTTCACGTCAAGGACCTGAGTCCCGATCTCGCCAAAGAACTGGGGCTCGATTCGCCCGCCGGCGTCGTGATTTCGTCGGTGCTGCCCGGCAGCCGCGCCGACGAGGCGGGCCTTCGCGCTCGCGACGTGATCCTCGAGGTCAATCGCGCGGCCGTCAAGAACGTGGACTCGTACCAAAATGCGCTGAAGACCAGCGCCAAGGGCAAGATAGTCCTGCTGCTCGTAAGGCGCGGCGACGCCACCATCTACGTGACCGTCAAACCGGAGGCCTGAGCCGGGGACGCATTCCTGATGTCCCCGAAACGAATCCTCAAGTTCGCGCTGATCGGCGTGGGCGCACTCATCCTGTTCGCCGTCCCGCCGACCTTGTGGCTGTTCTTCAGCTACTACAATCAGCTCCAGAATGAAGTCGTCGCGCGGTTTTCGGGCAAGCGATGGAACATCCCGTCGCGCATTTATTCCGACTCGGTGCTCATTTACCCCGGCCAGGATCTGAAGGACCTCGGTTTTTTCGAACGTCTCGCGCGCCTGAATTACCATCCCGTCGATCCCGGCCACGTCGCCTCTCGCGGCGAGTACAGCTTCGATCGCAAGCGCGGCAAGCTCGACATTTTTCTGCATAGCTTCGCGTATCCGTTCGGCAACTTCGGCGGCGAATTCGTCGACCTGACGCTTAAGGGAGATACGATCGCGTCGATGGGGGATCCCGTGATCCATAAGCCGATCTTCTCGATCGAGCTGGAACCGGAACTCATCAGCGGCATCTTCGAAGGCGAATGGGAGCAGCGCCGGCTGGTGCGCCTGAGCCAGATTCCGCCCACGATGATCAATGCCATTCTGGCCGCCGAAGACCATCGCTTCTACGAGCATCACGGCGTTGACCTGGTCCGCACCATCAAGGCCGCGTACATCGATTTTACTTCGGGGCACGTGCGCCAGGGCGGCTCGACGCTCACCCAGCAGTTGATGAAGAACTTCTTCCTGACTCGCGAGCGAAGTTACAAGCGCAAGCTCAAGGAAGCGATGATGGCGTACATCGCGGAGCGCCAATACTCCAAGGATGAAATCCTGGAGAACTATATTAACGATATCTACCTCGGCCAGCGCGGCCAGGAAGGTATATACGGCGTCTGGGAAGCGTCTGAGTACTACTTCTCCAAGGAGCCGCGCGATCTGACTATTGGCGAAATGGCTACTATTGCCGGCTTGATCAGTTCGCCCAACCGGCTCAATCCACTGCATCATCCCGACGCCGCGCGGCCGCGACGCGACGAGGTGCTGGCCGCGATGCTCCAGGACGGGTACATCGGCAAGACCGCGTACGATTCGGCAGTCAGCGAGCCGCTGCATCCGCGGGAAGTTTACGCCGAGGGCAACGACGCGCCCTACTTCGTGGATTTCGTCAAGAAGGAACTGGCCGAGCGTTATCCGCCGCAGGTGCTCAGCGGCGAGGGTTTGCGCATCTTCACCTCGCTGGACGTGCACATGGAAAAGCTCGCGGAGAATGCGATCGCGCACAATCTCGCCGATCTGGAAGCCAAGCATCCCAAGCTGGCGCGCCGCGAAACCAAGGAGCGCCTCGAGTCGTGCCTGGTCGCTCTCGAGCCGCAAAGCGGAAGGATTCGCGCGATGGCCGGTGGACGCGACTACCGCTCGAGCCAGTTCAATCGGGTTACTCAGTCCAAACGTCAGCCCGGTTCGGTCTTCAAGCCGGTTACCTACCTGGCGGCGTTCGACGAGACCCTGTCGGGAGGAGCGGAGAAGTTCCTGCCGACTACCTATATCGAGGACGCGCCCTTCACCTGGCAGTACGGCGACATGAGCTGGACGCCGAATAACTATCGCGACCGCTTCTTCGGCCACGTCACGCTCGAGTTCGCGCTCGGCGAGTCGCTCAACTCCGCAACCGCGCGGCTGGCCAACAGCGTCGGACTGGATCGAATCCGCGCGATGGCGTCGAAGCTCGGCTTTGGCGACTTGCCGGCCTACCCGTCGATAGTGCTGGGCGGAATCGAAGTCTCACCGATGCAGGTCGCGCGCGCGTACGCCATAGTTGCCAACGACGGGATGGAAATCCAACCCTACGCGGTGACCGCCGTGGTCGATGAAAACAACAAGGTAATCGAAGGTCACGAACTCGCCGCCGAACAGGTGATTTCGCCCCAGCTCGCGTACATGATGCAGTTCATGCTCGAAAACGTGATCAATCACGGCACCGGCGCGGGCGCGCGCTCGATGGGTTTCACGCGGCCGGCGGCAGGCAAGACCGGCACCACCAACGACGCCAAGGACGCATGGTTCGCAGGCTTTACGCCCAACCTGCTGACAGTGGTCTGGACCGGTTTCGATCAAAAGGAAGTGCTTGGGTTGACGGGCGCACAGGCTTCGCTGCCGGCGTGGACCGCTTTTATGAAAGCGGCGACCGCGCCGCGCCCGGCGCTCGATTTCACCGCTCCGCCGGGAATCGTCGAGGTGAAAATCGATCCGACTACCGGCTATAAGGCGACACCCTATTGCCCGGTGACGATGATGGGCGTGTACCCGCAAGGGATGGCGCCGACTGAGGACTGCCCGTATCATACTGCCGCGACGGCGCTGTCGGCCGACCACGAGATGCACGAGGCGCCCAATCCCGTTGCCGATCCCAATGACTAGTTCGCGATGATGCGACTCGGCCCATTCGCTTTTGCAGTATTTCTGTCGATGCTGCCGATTCCCGCGATCGCATCGCAGCGCCAACCAACGCTCGTCGCGCGGCTCAAAGAGGAATCGATTCCGGCGCAGGATCTTGCGGCGCCAAGTCCGGCCGCGGCGCCATCCACCGGCGCGGCGCCGTCCCCCGGCGCCGGCACAAATCCCGATTCCGGCGAGTGGATCGCCGCGCCGGCTGGGGAGCCGACGACCGCCGAAAGCCAGGCGCCGATAGCCAATCCATCGCCCGCTGCGCAGCCTCCCGCAGCAGCGCCGACCGATATCGCGCCGGCGATCGACGTCGGTTCGATCGCGACAACGCCCCAAATCAGCGACTCGTCGCTGGCGCCGTTGATCGATGCAGCGCCAACTCCCGCTCGCGCCGCATCCTTGAGAATCACCGAGCAGCAGCGCGTCGAACTCGAGCAAGGGCACACCGACGACGCGATTCGCGAACTGGCGCACGCGATTTCGATCGATCCGAGCAACTCGTACGCATACTTCTACCTGGGGCGCGCGTACGTCACGCGCAAGGACTACGCGCAGGCGCAGACTTTCTTCAAGCGCGCGGAAATCGGGCTCGCATCGGATTCCGCGTGGCTCGGCGAAATCTACGCGTTCGAAGGGCTCAGTCTCGAGGAGTCGGGTAAATCCGCCGAGGCTGCCGCCGCCTATCAGAAGGCTCTCGCCGCGGCTCCGGGCAACCTGACTGCGCGCGTCGGCGTCACGCGCCTGTCCGGGTCCGTGCCTGCCGATGCCAACCCGGCGCCGGCCCCGGATCTCGACCAGCCCGCGCCCGCGGAGCCGCCGGCTGCGCCGCCACCCGAGGAGGCGCCGGCTGCGCCACCGCCGCCCGCATCGCCACCTGCTCCAGCAGACTGAACGCGATGCTGATACTCGGAATTGAATCTTCGTGCGACGACGCTGCCGCCGCGGTGCTCGAAACCACCGCCCCGGGCATCGCCGACATTCGCTCGAGCACGGTCGCCAATCAGGACGACATCCATCGCGCTTACGGCGGTATCGTTCCCGAACTCGCGTCGCGCAGTCACGTCGTCACGATCGGGCCGGTCATCGAGCGCGCGCTGGACGGGGCGGGATGCCGGCTCGCGGACCTCGAGGGAATCGCAGTCACGCGCGGCCCGGGCTTGGTCGGCTCGTTGCTGGTTGGCTTGATGTTCGCCAAGGGGCTGGCGCAGGCGAGCGGCGTTGCGATGGTCGGCGTGAATCATATCGAGGGCCATCTGCTGGCTCCCCTGCTCGAAAATCGCATCGCGATGCCGTACCTGGCGCTGGTCGTATCCGGCGGCCACACTGCGCTGTTCGCGGTCGAGGATTTCGGGCGCTATCGCCGGATCGGACGCACTCGCGACGACGCCGCCGGCGAGGCGTTCGACAAAGTCGCCAAGCTGATGGGACTGGGCTATCCGGGCGGCCGGGCAATCGACGAGATGTCGCACCGGGGAAATCGAAAGCGCGTGCGAATCCCGCGCGCCCACGTCAAGGGAGCGCCGATGGATTTCAGTTTCAGCGGGGTGAAGACCGCGGTCGCAACTATTCTGGCCAGCGAGGATGGCCGCGCCGAGCGGCCCGAGGATCTCGCCGCGAGCTTTCAGGAAGCCGTCGTCGATATGCTGGTGAAGCCGACCATCGCCGCCGCGCGCGAGCTGGGCGCGGATACGATCGCACTGACCGGCGGCGTCGCGGCCAATTCGAGATTGCGTGACCGGCTGGCCGAGGCGGCGGCGGCAGACGGGCGCCGGCTGGTCGCACCCGCGCTAAAGTATTGCACCGACAATGCGGCGATGATCGCGCTCGCGGGCAGCTACCGTCTGATCCGCGGCGAGCGCGACCCGCTCAGCATCGACGCGGAAGCCAATCTCGCGCTTTGAATCGGGAGCAGATGACGATTGCACGAAAATCTCACGCGCGCCGCAAACTCAAGGCGGCCATCAGCAGCGGCGCCGGAATTGAAACGCCGTCGCGTCCCGCACCGGCACTGGCCAGAGCCGGCGTGCGGCCGTCAAAATCGCGCGGCCAGAATTTCCTGACCAGCGGCGCCGTCGCCGATCGAATCGTCGCCGCCGCGCAGTTGTCCGAATCGGACCCGGTAGTCGAGATAGGCCCCGGGCTGGGCATCCTGACCGAGAAAATCGCGGCGCGGCCGCTACGCTCGCTGACGCTCGTGGAACTCGACCCGCGCCTCGCGGTTCGGCTCCGGGAGCGCTTCGCAGGCAGCAGCGACGCGAACGCTCGCGTGATCAACGCGGACTTTCTTGCGATCGATTTCGCGGCACTCGTCACCGATTCACCGGTCAAGGTAATCGGCAATCTTCCGTTCAATGTCGCGGCGGCCATCCTGCGCCGGCTCAGCGACAACGCGCGCATGATTTCGAGAATGGTCCTGATGTTTCAACGGGAGGTTGCCGCGCGGATTCGCGCAGTGCCCGGCGACGAGGCGTATGGCGCGTTGAGTGTATTCAACGCGCTGTACTGGAAGATCGATCTGCATTTCAGCGTCGCCGCCGGCAGCTTCCATCCGCGTCCCAAAATCGACGCCGAAGTTCTCGCTTTCACGGCGCGGGCGACCTCGTCGTTTGCGGCTGGAAACGAAAACGAGCGCGACGTGCTAGAAACCGTGCGCGCCTCGTTCTCTGCGCCGCGCAAGACGATTCGCAACGCGCTCAGCCATGCGCTTGGAATCGACAGCCCGCGGATCGCGCGCGCGCTCGAACGCGCGGCGATCGATCCGGCCACACGCGCCGAGAAGCTCGGCGTACCCGATTTTCTAAGACTCGCGCACGCGCTGCGGGTTGAACTGTCCGGCAGGATCGTCACCCGCGATGCCTGAACTGCCGGAAGTCGAATCGCTGCGCCGGATACTGGTTCGCACCGCCGTCGGCAGAACGATCGTGAGTGTTCGAATCGGCGAGAAACGGCTGCGCCGCGGCGTCACCGTGGATTTTGCCGCGGCGATCACCGGCCGGCAAATTGTGAAACTATCGCGGCGCGCCAAGTATTTGATCGTCGAGCTCGACGGCGACGACGTGATGCTGGTGCATCTCGGGATGTCCGGCAGTTTGACTCATCGCCACGAAGGCTTTTGCGCCAACGACTTCGATCCGCGCCACGACCATCTCGAGTTCTCGCTCGACGACGCCTCGCGCCTGGTTTACAACGATCCGCGGCGCTTCGGCATGGTCCGTCTCGTCCAGCGCGCCGCGCTGGCTTCCACGGCGGAACTGAAGAGTCTCGGCCCCGAGCCGTTGTCGCGCGAATTCAACGCTGATTACCTCGCCGCGAAGGCCCGCGGCCGGACGGTGGCGATCAAGAGCCTGATAATGGATCAACGAATTGTCGCCGGTATCGGCAATATCTACGCATCCGAGATTCTATTTCGCGCCGGCGTGCGTCCCGCGCGACGGGCTGGCCGCGTGACGCGAATCGAGCTCGAAAAAATCGCGGCTGCCGTACCTGTAATCCTGCGCGCCGCGATCGGCAGCAACGGCACCACCTTTCGCAGCTACCGCGATTCACGCGGACAGCCCGGGCGTTTCGCCGCGCGCTTGCGAGTGTACGGCCGCGAGGGGAAACCGTGCTACACATGCTCGACGCCGATCAAAAATGTGACCGTGGGCCAGCGCGCCAGCTTCTATTGTCCCAAATGCCAGCACTGACCTCAGGGCAATCCTCGGCGCTCGAAGGTGTATCAGGACTCATGATGCAGCAACTGATCAAGGCCACTTACGATTTGACGATCGATCTTTGCGCCGCTCAACGTTGACGCCACGTATGTTATGCTGACGCCATGACACTCGACATGCCCACCGGAATCGGCGCCGCAATTGCGTTCCTCTTCGGCGCGAGCGTCGGCAGCTTCGTTTGCGTGGTTGCGTATCGGCTCCCCCGCGATCTTTCGATCGTAACGCCGCGCTCATTTTGCGAGAGTTGCGAGCGCGCGATTCCATGGTGGGCGAACATCCCGATTCTCGCCTACATTGGATTGCGCGGGCGGTGCCTGATGTGCGGCGCGTCGATTCCGTTCCGCCATTTTCTCGCCGAATTCGGACTCGCCATCATCGCCCTTTATCTCTACTTCGCCTTTCCGATCCCCGACGGGTTCGCGCGCTTCGTACTATGCGCCGCGTTGTGGGTCGTCGCGATCGTCGATTACGACTGGCGAATAATTCCGAACATGATTACCTGGCCCGGGACGCTGATTGGATTCATCGCCGCGGCGCTGATGATGCCGGAGGTCGGCTGGAAGAGTTCGTTGATCGGAATCGCGCTGGGCGGCGGCGTCCTGTGGGGCACCGGCTATTTCTACCAACTCGTGCGCGGGCGCGAGGGTGTGGGCCTGGGCGATGTGTGGCTGCTGGGGATGGTCGGTGGATTTCTCGGCTGGCCGGGAGTTTTCTTCACTTTGTTTTTCGGTTCGGTGATTGGCGCGATCGGCGGAATCGCGTTCGCGCTCAGCGGCGGCGGCGCGACTTCACCCGCTCCGCTGGGCGACCCCGTGACCGATCCGGAGGAAGCGGACGTCTCGATTCTGCGCACTGAAGTTCCGTTCGGTCCGTATCTGGCGCTGGCCGCCGGCGTCTTTGCGCTCTTTCAGCCGCAACTGACGCGCTGGTATCTTGGCGGATAAGGACGCGCAACGTTCCAATCCAGCTAACCGATGGCAGCCGGGGTATTCATCACGCTCGAAGGCGTCGAAGGAAGTGGCAAGACCACCCAGGCCGCAATCCTGGGCGACGCGCTGCGCAAGGGCGGGCGGCGCGTAACGGTCACCCATGAGCCGGGCGGCACGCGCGCCGGCGAAACGATTCGCGCGATTTTTCTCGATCCCGCGGTTTCGCTCGACGTAGCCGCGGAACTGCTCCTGGTCCTTGCCGATCGCGCGCAGCACGTTCGCGAAAAACTCCGGCCCGCGCTCGCTGCCGGCGAGATCGTAATTTCCGATCGCTATTCGGATTCGACCACCGCTTACCAAGGCTATGGCCGCGGCTTCGATCTCAAACTGCTCGGCGAGCTGAACCGGCTCGCCAGCGACAACGTGACGCCCGACCTGACTATCGTGCTGGACCTGCCCGTCGAGACCGGTCTCGAGCGCACCCGCGCGCGCGCAAGGGGCACCGGCCGCGGCTCCGACCGCTTCGAGGGTGAGCGCGCCGAATTCCATCGCAGAGTGCGCGACGGTTTCCTCGCGATCGCGAAGGCCGAGCCCGCGCGGGTCGTCGTGATCGACGCCGACCGTCCGGTTGCCGCGGTCACCGCCGACATCCGCCACGCGGTGGACGAGAAGCTCGCGCGCCGATGACTCAATCGCCATGCCCATAACTTCGATCCGCGGGCATCGCGAAATCGCGGCGCGGCTGCTCGCCGAATTGCGCAGCCGCCCCTCGCATGCCTATCTCTTCTCGGGCCCGCACGGCGTCGGTAAAGCGTTGGTCGCAACCAGCCTCGTCCACGCCATGATGTGCGAGCGATCGCCCGGCGAGAATTTCTGCTGCACTACCGCGCGATGCGCCGTCCGCATCGCGCCGCAAACCGAGCGCACGCGCGCCCGCGCCGCCGATGCGGACGCGGCGCGATGCGACTGCTGCTCTGCATGCGTGCAAATCGCGACCGGCGTGCATCCGGACTTTACGTACGTATCGCGGCCCGTTGGCCGCACCGAAGTTCTGATCGACCAGGT
>Ga0181532_10005721_pt1 | contig 10476 bp, 8 predicted proteins | sample PEATcosm2014_Bin_33_FD_119768 | JGI IMG/M metagenome (GOLD analysis project Ga0181532, IMG submission 119768) | Peatland microbial communities from MTU Mesocosm Facility, Houghton, MI, USA - PEATcosm2014_Bin11_30_metaG | ecosystem: Environmental > Terrestrial > Soil > Wetlands > Peat | place... | reverse complement strand
CAAAAGCGCAGCGGCATCGCCTGCGAGGTTCAACTGCCCGGTGATCCCCTGGGCCTGCCGCGCGAGGTGAGCACGGCCATCTTCCGCATCTTCCAGGAGGCGCTCACCAACGTCGCGCGCCATGCGGAAGCGACCAGGGTGCGCGTCACGATGGAAGCCGACGCCGAGCGGGTGGCGCTCAAGATCGAGGACAATGGCCGTGGAATTCGCCCCGATGATGTGGCCGACTCGCGCTCGCTGGGCCTGCTCGGCATGCGGGAGCGCGCCTCCGTGCTGGGCGGCGACGTGGCCATCGAGCCGCTCGCGCCGTGCGGCAGCCGCGTCACGCTGCGTCTGCCCCGGATGGCGGAAGTGGCTGATCTGTGGGCCGAGCCATGACGCGCATTCTTATTGCGGACGATCACGAGCTGCTGCGCCGCGGACTGATGTCCATCCTCGCCGAGGCCTTTCCCGACCTGGCGGCGGGCGAGGCGGTGAATGCGGCGCAGGCGCTCGAGGCCGTCGAGAAGAAGCCGTGGGACGTGGTGCTGCTCGATATCAACATGCCCGGGCGCAGCGGCCTTGACGCCCTGCAGGACATCAAGCGGCTGCGTCCGCAACTGCCGGTCGTGGTCTTGAGCGTTTTCCCGGAGAGGGATTATGCCGTCCGCGCCTTTAAGCTGGGCGCCTGCGGTTACATCTCCAAGCAAAGCGCTTCGGGCGAACTGCTGGCGGCGATCCGCAAGGCGCTGGCCGGCGGCCGATATGTCACACCGTCGCTGGCGGAGGTGTTGGCGGCAACGGTGGCGGGCGCCACTCCGGCAGTGCCGCACGAGATGCTTTCCAACCGTGAGATGCAGGTGCTGCGGTTGGTTGCGGTCGGCAAGCCGCTGAAGGAGATCGCGGCGGAGCTTTCGCTGAGCGAGAAGACGATTGGCACCTACCGTTTGCGGATCTCGCAGAAGCTGGGCCTGGGCACCAACGTCGAGTTGGCGCGCTACGCCATGCAGTACAAGCTGGTGGAATAGCCCCAGCGTCGAGCTCTGACCCGCCGTGTTCGGTGTCCAGCCTTTAGGCTGTTGCGCGCCCCAAACACGCTAAAGCGTGGACACCAAACGCACGTTGCGCTGGTAAGGTGAATACCTGACACGCTTTCGAGCGCTCCGCTTGCATAAATATCAGCCTTCCTCCCTCTAGCGGACTTGTGCAACGCGCGTGAACGTGTGATCATGAAGATTCGAAGGGAACGGCAAACAGTCAGGCCGATGCTCTTTGAGACAGTTTGCTGGCCGGTGAAGATCCGAGTCAGAGCCGAACCTCCCCTCTTGGCTCCTCGTATCCCCCCCGACTTCCCGGCCAGCCCCTTTTTGCGCTGCCGCCCCTGGATGGCGCCGCGCCCCTCAGCTCGTGTGCCGGCGCGATGGCATGCGGATGCGCCGGACCGGTTTGATTGGCGTGTCCTGGGCAAGCAGGACGAGGGAGCGGAGGGGTGATTGGCCCGGTGCAGTTGCTTCGCTCGCGGCGCTTCAATCAGGACGGGTTCTGAAACGAACACCTCCCATGAGGCCGCAACCTCAGCCCCGTCGTTCGGTATTAGTCGTGGATGACTCGCTGCCCATGCGGGCGCATTTGCGGACCATGCTGGCGCAAGAGCCGGGCCTGCGTCTGGCGGGCGAGGCCGACAACGGGGCGGATGCCGTCGAGTTCTTTTTCCGTTGCCGCCCGGACATCGTGTTGCTCGACGTCTGCCTGCCGGACCGCAACGGGTTCGAGGTGATGCAATGCTTCAAGCAAGCCGTGCCGGGCTGCGTGGTTATCCTGCTGAGCGACGCCCCCGACCCGTGCGTGGACGAGGTGAGCCAGATGCTCGGCGCGACGGAGGTCTGCCACAAGGCCGGCGAGTTGAACCGCATCCGCGACGTCCTGCGGCGGGTGGTCCAGGGGCAAACCGCCGTCCTGGCCTGAAGATAATCGCACAAGCCTCTGGCTTGCTCTACTACCCGCTTGACCGCTCGGGCCAGAACTGGCATGCATGACCGCATGATTAGACTTCTTCTGGCCGCAATTCTCGTTTCTGCCGCTTCCACGTTCGCCGGAACGACTGAGCTGCTCCACACTTTCAAGAAGGTCCAGGCCACCGACCAGTTCTGGGCCGAGGGCGCCTGCATCGGCGACTTCAACCATGACGGGCAAATGGACGTGGCCTCCGGCGCCTACTGGTACGAGGGCCCGGATTTCAAGAAGCGCCACGAGATCTATCCCGCCAACGCTACCTTCAAGCGCAAGAAAGCCGACGGCATGGAGCAAACCATCCCGGGCTTTGAGGGCGCCCTGGGCACCAACAACGCCTACTCGGACTGCTTCCTCACCTTCGCGTACGATTTCAACGGCGACGGCTGGCCGGACATTCTGGTCATTGGCTTCCCGGGCAAGGAAGCGGCCTGGTATGAGAACCCGCAGAACCACCCGGGCCATTGGCAACGCCATGTCATTCTGGACGTGGTGGACAACGAGTCGCCCGGTTTCGTGGACATCACCGGCGACGGCAAGCCGGAAATCCTTTGTTGTTCCCGTGGCTGCATTGGCTATGCGGAGGCCGATTGGCAGAACCCGGCGGCGCCCTGGAAGTTCCACGCCATTTCGCCCAAGGGTGGTTACCAAAAGTTCACGCACGGCATCGGCGCCGGCGACATCAATGGCGACGGGCGCATTGACATCCTCGAGAAGGACGGCTGGTGGGAACAGCCGGCCTCGCTGGCCGGTGACCCGGTCTGGGTCAAGCACCCCTTCAAGTTTGCGCAAGCGGCGGCGCAGATGCTGGTCTATGACGTCAACGGCGACGGACTGAACGACGTCATCACGTGCAACAACGCGCACGGCTATGGGCTCTCCTGGTTCGAGCAGGTGCGGGAGAACGGGAATATCACCTTCCGCGAGCACGTCATCCTGAACAAAGACGCCACCAAGGACCGCTACGGCATTGAGTTCACCCAGCTTCACGCCCTCGCGCTGGCGGACATTGACGGGGACGGCCTCATGGACATCGTGACCGGCAAACGCTTCTGGGCGCACGGCAAGCATGGCCCAGACCCTGAGTCAGACGGCGCGCCCGCCGTGCTCTATTGGTTCCAACTGACGCGCCCCGCCAAAGGCCAGGCCGAGTACATCCCGCACTTGATTGATGATGACTCCGGCGTCGGCACCCAGGTGACCGTCGGCACCGTCAGCAATCCGAAATACCCCGACGTCGTTGTTGGCAACAAAAAGGGCTTATTTGTCTTCAAGCACCAAGTGAAGGAAGTAACCCACGACGAGTGGGAGAAGGCACAGCCGAAGCCGCTGGCAGCGCAATGATTTTTGGTGGACGCCGCGCATCGCTTGCGCCAAATTCCGGCACATGATGAGCGACTTCCTACGGAAGTGGCGCCACACCCGGCGCATCCTCCTGTTCGGACTTTCGGCGGCGACCGCGCTTTGCTCGGCCAGCGCACAGCCCGCTGACCGACCCGCCCCCGCGCCGCACCTGCCCAGCATCCTGTTCATTCTCGCCGACGACCTCGGGTACGGCGACTTGGGGTGCTACGGCCAGACGAAGATCAAAACGCCCAACCTGGACCGGCTGGCCGCACAGGGCATGCGCTTCACCGACTACTATGCCGGCAGCACAGTTTGCGCTCCCTCCCGCTGCGCGCTCATGACCGGGTTGGATACGGGCCACGCCTTGATTCGCGGCAATGCCCTGGTGGCGCTCCGCCCGCAAGACTTGACCGTCGCGGAACTCCTGAAACTGGTCGGCTATCACACCGCCTTGATCGGCAAATGGGGCCTCGGCAATGAGAATACCACCGGCGTGCCGCAGAAGAAGGGGTTCGACGAATTCATCGGCTATCTCGACCAGGTGCACGCGCATGACTACTACACCGATTACCTTTGGCGCTACGACCCGCCCGGGCCAGGGAAGCCCGGCTACGATGGCAAGATTGAGTTCCCCGAAAACCGCGGCGGCAAGATGGGTCTGTATATGGACGATTTGTTCACGACGTCAGCGCTGCGGTTCGTGCAGATCAATAAGCCCGATCGGTTCAACAGCTATCGGCCCTTCTTCCTTTATCTCGCCTACACCATTCCCCACGCGAACAACGAAGAGGCCCAGCGCACCGGCAACGGCATGCAGGTACCCAGCGACTCGCCCTATGCCGACCAGCCTTGGCCGCAAACCGAGAAGAACAAGGCGGCCATGATCACACGCCTGGATACCCAGGTCGGCCAGCTCATGAACAAGCTCGACGACTTGAAGGTGGCGGATGACACCATCGTTTTCTTCACCACCGACAACGGCCCGCACAAGGAGGGCGGCGTTGACCCAAACTTCTTCAAGAGCGGCGGCCCGTTGCGCGGCATCAAGCGGGACCTGTACGAGGGCGGAATCCGCATCCCGCTAATCGTGCGGTGGCCGGGGCATATCAAGCCGGGCACGGTCAGCGCCGAACCATTCGCATTTTGGGACTTCCTGCCGACGGCGGCCGCCGTGGCGGGCGTCAAAGTGCCGGAGCCTATTGACGGCATATCCATGGTGCCCACCTTGTTCGGACAGCCGCAGACCAACCGCCACGAATTCCTCTACTGGGAATTCCACGAGCGCGGCTTCCAACAGGCCGTGCGCATGGGCGATTGGAAAGCGGTTCGGCTTAAGGTGGGCGCACCCCTGGAGCTGTATAACCTCAAGACGGACATTGGGGAGAAGGACAATGTGGCGGACAGGAATCCGGAGGTCGTGGCGAAGATCGAAGCCTACCTCAAGACAGCCCGCACGGAATCGGAGCAATGGCCGATCCAGCCGGGCAAGGCAGGCGGCGGAGGGAAGAAAAAGACGACTTAGCGCGTGATTTGATTAGGGCTCTGCGGCAGCACTGTACGTTTGGTGTCCACGCTTTAGCGTGTCGGGGGCGCGGAACACGCTAAAGCGTGGACTCCAAACAACCATCTCAATGCTTCGCCAGCATGACTTCCGCCTTGCGGTTCAGGTCCTCGGAAATGTTGGCCTGCTTGATTGCCTGAACCAAGCCCTGAGCGGCAGGCTTATCGGTTTTCAGCAGCGTCTCGCCGAGAGTCATTCCCGCCAGCCCAGCTTCCCTCTTCAAGTTGGGATCACTCAGTAAAGGCTTGATCGCCTCCGCCGCCTTCGCGTCCGGCACCGAGGCAAACGCAGAGAGCACCAGCTTTTTCTCTTCATCCCGCTTGGCTGCAATCATAGCTGCCTGGGCAGCCTCCAGCCGCGCGGCAGCCGGCTCCTTGTCAGAAGCCTTGACCAGTCGCACCACCGCTTGAATCGCAAGTACGCTATGCACGCGCGAGGCGTTCGGATCCGCCGCGATCACCAGCAAGGGCTGGGCGGCTCCGAAATCAGGCCAATTAACCAGCGCCCGGATGGCCACGTCTTTCACCGCCTCGTTGCTATTGCCAGTAAAACTGGAAACGGCGGCCAGCGCTTCTTTTCCGCCCAGCATGGCGAGCACGTCCAAGAGCGGGGCTAATTGCTGAGGCTCAGCCGTCCGCGTCTGCGCGATCAGCTTTTGGGCCGCAGCGGACTTGTCCGTGGCCCGGCTGGCGACGGCTTGCAAGGCGGCGGCGGCGCCGGGAGTCTTTCCCCTCTGCACGAGCCGGATCAGGCCGTCCAACTGGCCGTCGGTCCCCACCTTGGCCAAGACGTTGCACGCAGCGCGGCTCACTTCGGGATCGGCCTCCCCGGCATATATGAGCAGCGCAGGCGAAGCCGAGGGGTCATTGCGCTGCGCCAACGCAGTAATCGCCGCCGCGCGGGTCTTGGCGCTGCCTTCACCGGCCATTTGGGAAATCGCAGCGCCGGCGCCGGGACCCGAGATCCTCGCGAGCGCGGCTGCCGCTTGCTGCGCGGCGGCACCATTGGCCGCAGCGGCCTGGACCAGAGCCGGAATGCTGTCAGCGCCGCCGACTTGTCCCAGACGTTCGAGCGCTGCCAGTCGTACTGTTTCATCCGCATCGCCGGCGGCAGCGATGATTTGCCTCTCAGCCGAGGCATCGAGCACCCGCAGCACATAGGTCGCCGCCGCAGGCGGTAGTTCGGGCAGGAGCGGCCCAAGGAAATCACTGACGCCGGCCTGGCCGTAAGCAAGAGTCGCGGCTGTAACAGCGGCAAACTGCAGTTTTGGCTCCTGCTGTTGAAGGGCCTCGGTCATCTGGCGGCGGGTCAATGCGGGGCCAACCGCCGCCGCCCAACCAATCAGCGCGGCGGAGCGCACTTGCACTGGCGCAGCCGAGTCTTTTGCTCCCTGAGTCGTAAGGCCGGGCGAGTATAGTCGCGCGAACAGGTGGGCTGCCGCGGCCTTGTCGCCATCCGCCAGCAGCCGACTCCCGGCCATGACCAGGGCGTCGGCGGCGCCTGCCGCACCAATGTCATAAGCCTGCCACAACACCAGCACCGCCTCTGCGTCGGCGATCTTGCCGAGAGCGGCGGCTGCGGCCCGCGCGGTGTCCTCGCTGCTCAGTTCGCCACGGATCAGCTCGACCGCCTGGGCGTCGCGCCGTTGTCCCAGCGATTGAATCAAGCCGATGCGCCAGGCAGGCACGCCGCCCTGCTTGAGGGCCGTGCGGAGGCATTCGCCGGCCGCCGGGTCGGGGTTCTTCTCCAAGGCCCGCCGCGCGCACTCCTTAAGCTCCGCATCCTGCCCTCCGAGCAGGGTCGTCAGCGCCGGCACTGACTCAGCGGAGCCGATATACTCCAATTGGCGCACGATCCACACCCGCGCCGGCTGCGGCACGGCCGCGTCCGCAGCCTTGGCCGCCAGGATCGTCGCCAGTTCCGTGCGCTCGGCCTCCGCGCCCGGGCGCGACGCTTTGGCGGCCAGGCTCTGCAACTCCATCTGCGGCGCGTAGCGGTCTTCCACGTTCTGCGCCGCGAGCTTCGGCATCAGGTCGTTCACCGTCTGCTCGACGCCGCCGAAGGCCGCGGCAGCAAAGGCCCAGCAGGCAAACAAAGTCAGCATGTACCTCTTCGTCATAGGGAAAAGCAGATGGAGCACTTTCTTCCTCGCTCTCTCTTCACGTTTCACGTTTCACGTCTCACATCACATACGGCGTCCGGCGCGGCCTATCCAGCCATCGGCTTGCCTCGGCATCGCCCACGATCTCCTCCTTCACTGGGTCCCACTTGATCGGGCGGTTCAGCCGTTCGGCAATGCCGTTCAGGTGGCATACTGTCGCGGTGCGGTGGCCCACTTCCGCGGGGCAAATCGGTTGTTTGCGCGTTCTGATGCACTCGATCCAGTTCCCTTCGTGGCTATGGGATTCGTAGAGATGGATATCGCCGGGCGTGAGTGGTCGGTCCTTCAACTCCGCCGGTGTGGTCTCCAGCCGGTCGCCCCGGCTCACCAGCACCTCGCCCTTGTCCCCGATGAACTGGATCATCTCGCCGTGCCTCACCGGGTGATTCTTCCAGACCTTCGTGCCGTCCGCATAGATATGCGATTGATACTCCGCCCCGTTGAAACCCTTGGGCAGGAACTCGACTGGGCCGGAATCGTCCATGCCGAGCGCCCATTGAATGATGTCGAAGTGGTGGGCGCCCCAGTCGCCGTTTTTGCGTGAGCCGTAATCCCAGAAGCAGCGCCAGCCCCCGCCGTAGTTACCTTCGACCCGTTTCTTGTTATACGGATACCACGGCGTTGGCCCCAGCCAGCGGTCGTAATCGAAGCCATCCGGGATCGGCTCCTCGGGCAGCGTCCGGGGCGGCGGGAATTCTCCCAGTTGCGTGTAAATGGTGTGGACCTTGCCAATCCAGCCGTTGCGCACAATCTCGCAGGCCTTGCGGAAGGCCCGCTCCGAACGCTGCTGCGAGCCGACCTGCAGGATCGCGCCCGTCTGCTTGGCCGTGTCGCTCATCTGCCGGCCCTCGCGAATGGTCAGCGTCATCGGCTTCTGAACATAGACATCCTTGCCGCGCTTCATGGCTGCCACTGAGATCATTGTGTGCCAATGGTCCGGCGTGACCACGATGACGGCGTCAATATCGTCGCGCTCGATAATCCGCTCGTATTCATTATAGGCATCGCAACCCTTGTAGGCGCCGCTGGGCTTCTTCGCCCCGTAGGCCTTCTCGGTTTGGTTCTTGGCGCGCTCCCGCTTGGGACGGTCCACGTCGCAAACCGCCAGCACCTGCACATCCTGGTGGCCCAGCATGATCTTGTGGTGCGACCCCATCATCAGCCCCATGCCGATCAGCCCCATCGTGATGCGGTTGCTGGGGGCAGCGGCGCCGAAAACGGTCGCGGGCACGAACGTGGGCAGCGCGAGCGCCGCGCCGGTCAGGGCGGAGCGCTTCAGGAATTCGCGTCGGGCGAGGGGATGAGCTTTCATATCGTCAGTCCCGACGAGCATGCCAAAGCCCCAAAGTGTATGTCAAACGGCGACATTTCAGGCAGGGACGGGTGTCCCGCTGTAGCGGCAGTGATCCTGACTGCCGTAGAGCCGGTCATCCCGCCCGGCGGATGCCCAAGGCCATGTCCAGCGCGTTGGAGATTTCGCGCGCGCCGATCCGTGCGGCAGGATGCCGCCCTACACAGCAGGCAGGTTGAGCGGATGGAGAAGCAGCTTTTTGCACATGCGCGACCCAAGGCTAACACACCACATTAATGGAGTTCACCAGCCTCGGTGCCCTCCGAACCGCCCTGGCTCGAGCCGCCCCAGGATGGCCTTAGCCGGCTCCAAATCGTGAGCAGGGCGCTCGCAAAATTCTGCGGCCGTTGCGCCATCCAGCGGGTGACCTCCTCTCGCGCAAACCAGCCGCCCCGCTCGATTTCCTCCAGGTCCAGCCGGAATGGCCCCTCTGCTTCGCAGCGATAGACCCAGACATGCTCCTGGTCGGTTTCGGGGCCCGCGGCGAGCTTGAAGAGACGCCGGGGGACAGCCGGCAGTTGCAAGCCGATTTCCTCACGCAGTTCCCTCATGGCGCACGCGTCATAATCCTCGCCGGCGTCCACGTGGCCCGAGGCGGACGAATCCCACAGGCCCGGCTGGCGATCCTTCTTCATGGAACGCTTTTGCAGGAAGACCTGCCCCGCTGCGTTGAATACCAGGATGTGCACTGCCCGGTGCATCAGCCCCAGGCGATGCACCTCCCTGCGCGTCTGCTGCCCGATGACTTCGTCGCGTTCGTTAACAACATCGAAGATTTCTTCCGTCATGGCGAGTGCCTAGACAAGCTCTGGGCGAGCTGTGCGAACTGTTCCAACGAGACCTCCTCGGCGCGGATTCGGGGCGACAGGTTCAGGCGCTCGAATTCGGCGGCCAGGCGTGGCTCGGGCCAATCCTGCTTGAGCAGCTTGAACACCATCTTGCGCCGCTGAGAGAAGCTGCGTTTCACGAGGGCGCAAAACGCAGCCCGCTGTTCCGGCGCGAGCAGCGGCTGCTCGCGGCGCACCAGGCACAAGCACGCCGAATCCACGTCCGGCTCCGGAAAGAAGCAACCCGCTGGAACCTTGAACCACGTCTGCGGTTCGTACGCTAGTTGCACCAGCAGCGTGAGCACGCCGTAGTCCGGCTTGCCGGGCGCGGCCAGGAGCCGCTTCGCCACCTCGATTTGCAGCGTGACGACCATCCGCTGCGGGCCGCGCCTCGCTTGCGCCAGCTCCACCAGAATTGGCGAGGCGACGGAGTAAGGCAGATTCGAGACGACTTTCCATTCGCCCCAATCGTGCGGTTCCCGGCTCAGGTAATCGAGAGCGTCATCGTGAAGCAGGCGCAGATTCGTCGTCTCGGAGCGCGGACATTCCTGTCCGCCAGGCGGCGCGTGAAGCCGACAGGAATGTCCGCGCTCCGTTGGCGCGAAGCGTTCCTTGAGCACGGTCACCAGCTTCGCGTCCTTCTCGATAGCGAGGACCTCCCTTGCCTGCTGCACCAGCAGTTCGGTCAGCGGCCCAAGACCTGGACCAATTTCCAGCACTCGGTCGGACCTCTTCAGCTCCGCAGCCCCTACGATCCGCCGTAACTGGTTGGCGTCATGGAGGAAGTTCTGCCCCAGCGACTTCGTCAGGCGAATATCACGCTCCGCCAGAAGCTGCTTCATTTCCGTGAGCTTCATTCGCTTAGCACCGCTCCTAGCGCATTTACTGCGGCCCGGAGCTGGCTGGCCGAGATCGTCAAGGGCGGCGTGAAGCCGACGACATTGGCGTGCTCTCCCTCCGGCAGGAAGATGAAGCCGCGCTCGAGCAGCGCCTTGACGGCCCTGAGCACGACATCGGTCGCCGGAGCGTCGTCCCTCAAGCGCACCTCCACACCGGCCAGGAGGCCCAAGCCCCGCGGATCGAGGTTGAGGGGCGAGCGGCGCGGGGCGATGGCCGAAAGCGAGGAAAGCAAGAACTGACCAAGCTCCTCACTGCGCTGGACCAGCTTCCGCGCCTCAATCTCTCGAATCTGCGCCAGCGCCATCGCGCAGCCCACCGGATGGCCTAGAAAGGTGGTGGT
>Ga0181532_10005718_pt1 | contig 10487 bp, 13 predicted proteins | sample PEATcosm2014_Bin_33_FD_119768 | JGI IMG/M metagenome (GOLD analysis project Ga0181532, IMG submission 119768) | Peatland microbial communities from MTU Mesocosm Facility, Houghton, MI, USA - PEATcosm2014_Bin11_30_metaG | ecosystem: Environmental > Terrestrial > Soil > Wetlands > Peat | place... | reverse complement strand
GGGTGGGCGTCCAGCGGCAGATGCGAGCTATAGACGGCCAGGTTGTGCCGGACCAGGAAGCGGATTAACTCGTAGCGTTTGCCCGTCCAAGGGTGAGCAGGTCCCCAAAAGAGGCCGTGGTGGACGAGCAGCAAGTCCGCGCCCGCCGCGGCGGCCAACCGGGCCGTCGCCAGGCTGGCGTCCACGGTGGCGGCGATGCGTCTCACCGTGCCGTCGTTCTCAACCTGCAGGCCATTGGCCGCCCGCTCGTAATCCTGCACGTCCACGGTTCGTAGTGTCTGGTCGCAGTAGCGCACGATCGCCGCAAGGGAGGTGCTCGACATGGGGCGATCAAAGCAAAACGGCGTTCACCTGGAAAGGCGGAAGTGAGGAGTGAAACGTGATGCGTGATCTGTGAACATAGCGCCGGGTAGCGACCGCAGGCTGTGTATCACGTATCACGCATCACGTTTCACCACCACCGCCCCCTGAATTATTTTGCACACGCGTATTGTATTCCTCCGGCAGAGTTTTATAGTGCGCATCGTTCTGAAACACGGACATGAACAACTCGACCGACGGCGCTGAGCCTTGGGACATCCAGGCGGCTCGCAATCTGTACAACATTCATCGCTGGGGGGCTGAGTACTTTGACATCAACGAGGCCGGGCACGTCGTAGCCAGGCCACAGCGCGATGCCGGCGCGGCGGTGGACCTGACGGATGTCATCGAGGAGGCCAAGGCGCGGGGCCTGAAGTTTCCGCTGCTGATTCGGTTTCAGGACATCCTGCGGCATCGGGTGGAGTCCATCAACCTGGCCTTCCGCAACTCGATCGCCGAGTTCAACTACCAGGGCAAGTACCGCGGGGTGTTCCCCATCAAGGTGAACCAGTTGCGCGAGGTGGTTGAGGAAATCCTCGATGCCGGCAAGCCCTTCGATTTCGGCCTGGAAGTCGGCAGCAAGCCGGAGCTGTTCGCCGGGCTGGCGCTCCAGAGCCAGATGGGCAGCCTGATTGTCTGCAACGGCTACAAGGACGCGAGCTTCGTTCGCATGGCACTGCTGGGCACCAAGCTGGGCAAGAAGGTGATCATGGTGGTCGAGAAGCTCGAAGAGCTGCGGCAGGTCATCACCATCTCCAAGCAATTTGGCGTGGAACCGCTGATCGGGATTCGGGCGCGGCTGCTCAGCCGGGGCGCCGGCAAATGGGCCGAAAGCGGCGGCGAGAACGCCAAGTTCGGTCTGAGCACGGCGGAATTGCTCGCTGCCGCCGAGATGCTTAAGGCGGAGAACCTTTCGCACTGCTTCAAGCTGGTCCATTTTCACATCGGCTCGCAGGTGCCGGATATTCTTATCGTCAAGAAGGCCGTCCAGGAAGCGGCGCGCTTCTACGCGAAACTCTCCAAGATGGGCTTCAAGATCGAATATCTGGACGTGGGCGGCGGACTGGGCGTGGACTATGACGGCAGCCGGTCGGCATTCGACAGCTCGACCAATTACACGCTCCAGGAATATACCAATGACATCGTCTATTATGTGGCGGACGTGTGCAATACGGAGAGCGTTCCGCATCCCGACATCATCAGCGAGAGCGGGCGGGCGATCGTAGCCCACCATAGCGTGCTCATTGTCGAGGTGTTCGGCGCCATCGAGAAGGTCCGGCCTGCCCCATACTTCCAATACGGCGAGAGCGAGTCTCCGCTCGTGAAGGAGTTTCTGGATATCCAGAAGAACCTGCCGAAGCTGAACAAGCTGGAGGCCTATCACGATGCGTTGGAGCGCAAGGAAGATGCCCAGCACATGTTCACGCTGGGCATGATGGACCTGCCGGAGAAGGCGAAGATCGAGAACCTGTACTGGGAGATCAGCCAGGCGGTCGTCCAGAGCTTCAAGGACCAGGCATACGTGCCGGAGGAAATCCGCAAGCTGGAAGACAGCCTGGGCGACCGGTACATGTGCAACTTCTCCGTGTTCCAGTCCCTGCTGGATCACTGGGCGCTCGGCCAGTTGTTTCCCATCATGCCCATCAGCCGCCTCAACCAGCGGCCCACGAAGGAAGCGACGCTGGTGGACATCACGTGCGACTCGGACGGGCAGGTCAACAAGTTCATTGACCTGCGCGATGTGCGTGACACCTTGCCGCTGCATTGCCTCAATATGAACGGCAACGGGCAGCTCGAGCCGTACTATATTGGCTTCTTCCTCATGGGCGCCTACCAGGACATCATGGGCGACCTGCACAACCTCTTTGGGCGCGTCAACGAGGTCCACGTCTTCCTGGAGCCCGATGAGCCTGCCGGCTACTACGTCGAGGAGATCATCGAGGGCAGCACGATCGTCCAGTGCCTCGCCTCGGTGCAATACGATGAGAACGAGCTGAAGCGGCAGATGAAGGCGCAAATTGACGAAGCCATCAAGTCCGACCGCATGAAGCCTTCCGAAGCCATGCGCCTGCTGGACGATTACGAGCGCGGGCTGAAGGAGTACACCTATTTGAGCTTTGGCTGACCCTGCCTCCAACGCCGAACTCATGCGCTCGCTGGGCCGGCTGGTGCGCGGGCTCTCTGCCTTGTTTTGGGGACTGCCGATCACGCTCATCGTGTGCTTCTACACCGCCAAGGTTGAGACGCTGAAGCCCTTCGGGATTGGGCCGCCGCTTTTGACGACAAGCCTGCTCGCCTTCGGTCTTTGGCAGTTAGGTGACTTCCAAAAGCAAGAGCGCGTGTGGCGCGCCGCCCTCGATCGCGCGAGGGTGCTCAATATGGTGACCATTTTCCTGAGCCCGTTCCTCTATTGGTGGAACAAGATCCCGGCGAGCACTTTCTTCTTCGTCATGGTGATGGTGATGACCTTCTCCTCGCTCCTATTCCTGGGCAGCCTGAACGCGGTGTTGCGCCGCCTCGGCGCCATGCTGCCCGACGAGGCGCTCCGGTTGGAGACGAAGCAATTCACCGCGCTGAACCTTAACCTGCTCTCCGCGACCTTCATTCTCGCGCTGGTTTACCTGGTGCTAGGCCAGGTTCATACTCTGCCCCGCTGGCTGGGGGTCGTGGTGGCCGTGCTGGAGCGCGGAAGCTTTTGGTTTCTCATCCTGTTGGTGTTGCTGCCTCTGGCCATGACCATGGCACTGCTCTGGAAGACCAAGGAGGTTATCCTCGACAATGTCTTCAGCGCCAGCCGGCCGGAGTAGCTTGCACCACAGTGTTCATCTGTGTCCATCTGTGGCGGGTTTAATTAAACCCTTTGTTTATTAGGGTTTGCTCACACAATGGACGGCCACTGTCAGCAAAAGTGTCAGTCATGGGGCGGATGGTAAAACAATTCGCCACTACTGGCTAGAACTTGCTGAAACTTCGCCACAACGCGCGTTCACAAACGCCGTTGAAACAGGACTGGTATCTCGAAACAGAGAAAGCCAGTTATGAAAACGAAATACACCTTGTTCCGGCGCGGGGAAATGTTCTACATGCAGGACAGCGCGACCGGCAAACAGACCAGCCTGCACACCAAAGACGAAACCGAGGCCAAGAGCCTGTTAGAAGCCCGCAACGCGGCGCAGCGGCAGCCAGTGCTGAATTTGCACCTTGCCCGCGCCTATCTCACGGCCAGCGATCCCGCCTTTGTGGAACGCACATGGCAGGTTGTCATGGAGCAGATGCAGAGCCGAGGCAAGGAGAGCAGCCGCGAGCGTTACGAGAGCGTGTTCAAATCGCCGTCCTTTGACGCCTTGCGAAACAAGAAATTGATGGAAACCACCGCCGACGATTTCTTTGCCGTGTTCAAGAAAAACCAAGTTTCGATTAACGAGTTTTTGAAACGGCTTCATAACTTCGCCGTGCATCTTGGCTGGATTGCGATTCCGATTGTCGCACCGTATCTCTGGCCGAAATACGAACCCAAAGACCGGCGCGGCATCACGCAGGCCGAGCATGAAAGCGTCTTGGCAAAGGAGAAAAACGCCGAGTGGAAACTTTACCTTGAACTGCTTTGGGAAACCGGCGCGGCGCAGAGCGACGCCGTTAATTTCAAGGCCGAGGACATTGACTGGCAGAGCCGGACGATTTCTTATTTCCGAATGAAAACCGGCTCGCTGGCACAATTCACCATTAGCAAGGCACTGGAAACGGTTTTAAGCCACTTGCCGACCACCGGCGCATTGTTTCCGAAGTTGTCCACGTTTACGGCCAACGACCGCGCCAGCCGTTTCCGCCGCCGTTGCCACAAGGCAGGCGTGTCCGGCGTAACGCTCCATTGCTACCGCTACGCATGGGCGGAACGGGCAAAGGTTGTCGGGATGCCGGAACGGTTTGCCCAGGCTGCGCTTGGGCATAACAGCAAGGCGATTCACCGCGCCTATGCGAAAAAGGCAATCATCGTCGCGCCATCCCTTGAGGAATACGAAGCGAAGGCAGCAGCAGCCACACAGCAAAAATTGGTTGCGGCCTAAAGCCGCCAAAATAAACGCAGCGGTTGAGTCTCCGGAGACTCAACCGCTTTTGGTGTTCATTGGAGATTTGCGCCATCCCCAAGCCCCGCGCCAAAGGGCGTAGCCCTTTGGAATCCGTCACCCGCTCGCGCTGGCCTGATCGCTGACGCGCAGCTTTCCGCACGGCGGAAAGAATAATGTTTTGGAGGAAGTAGCGGCTAAACTGCCGCCAAGGAAGCGTGACCGTTTCTTTCGCCGTTGAAGGCATGATCTTTTTTGCGGGCGTTCTGTTTTTGCCAGTGCTGGCAAATGGTATTGCTGACTTTGACTAGCCAAGCGCGGTCTTTTGTCATTTCCAAAATATCCGCCGTCGCAAAATATTTGGTGGAATTTTGAGACGGATTGCCCAGCGGCTTGAGCAGCCGGGCATGAATCAGCGCCGGGATGTCGTGCGGCTGGCAGTTCAGCACCCAGCCTGCTTGCTCCGCCGTGAGGCGGGCGGGCAGTTGTCCCAGCAGCGTCAGGAACCGAAGCTGATCGTCTTTCATGCAAATCCAGTCTGCGGTCAGGCTTGAATCCGAACCAACGATTTCATATCGTTTGGAAAAATGGAAGATTTTGACAAATGGCTTGAAGACTATTGCCGGCAAGGGGACGTCCACGAACGCATACCGCGAATGGGCGAGCTGATTGGACTCATCGAAGGCGACCTCCGCATTTTCATATTTGCCAGAGTTAATCCGACTGATGCAAAAGACGTTTTTCAGGTGGTTCTGACTGAAATCATTCTGAATTTATGCAAATGCAAGGGGAAGACGTTCAGACAGTTTTTGGCGTGGTGCTACCAAATAGCCCGAAATAAAGTTGCGGACCACTACCGCCGCAACCGGCTTGATCCATTCCCGATGGATGAATTGTGGGAGTTGGTTGAAGCCTCCAAAACGTATCTTCCTTTGACCGCAGCCGATGAGATTGATTTGAAATATGCCCTCGAACTGTTGGAAATGTCCCATCCAGAGTGCCGCGAAATTCTGTGGGACCACTATATTCTTGATCGTGACATTGCCGAGATTGCTGAGGAATTGCAGTTGAAATATGACGCAGCCCGTATGAGAATTAACCGTTGCCTTGAGACGGCAAGAAAATACCTAGATTGATATGGACAAAGGACCCAATGAAGCAGAATTAAAGCTGAAAAAGCTGGGAAAGCATTTGCGTTCCGGCCTGGTCCGAAAAGCTGGGCATAGTTCAATATTTTTTGTTGAAACGGAGATAATTAAGCAAACCGCCAGGGACACCGGGAAAACCATAGCGGAAGTCATGGAGGATTACAAAAAAAAGAGAGTTTTGTCTGACCCCAAGACAACGCCTAAAAAGCAGCCTTCATCACACTAAAAGCCCATCCACGATGCCTTGGGCATCACTTTCGATGCCGGACCGCCCGGATGAACTTGGCAAAGGCGGCGACCAGTTGCGCCAGAGCGTTAATCAGCAATGTGAAATCAATCGTAGTCATGGTTTTCTCCTTAAATTCGTCCGCCTTGATTGGCTTGACGTGAACGAGCAGGGCCAGTGAGAAAGGCATGGCGCGAAAAGCCGCAAAGCGCCGGGGACCGGGGCGAAGCTGCACACGCAAAGGACGGAAGCGAGCAGCCTTTCGCGCCATGAAATCACTGGCAAATTTGTTCACGGTCACGCCGGAGGCGGCAGGAAGGGAAAACCAGACGTTGATTTGAGGATGATGAAGCAGCGGCTAATTTTTGGCGGCAGCCTGGTCGAGATAATCCGCCCACCATTGCATCATTTTCCTGCGCTCCGGCAGGTATTCAGCGTGGTTATAGGCGGCGCGAACCTTGTTGCGCTCGACATGGGCAAGCTGCCGTTCAATCACGTCCGAATGGAACCCATGTTCATTCAGGATCGTGCTGGCGGTGGCACGGAAGCCGTGACCCGTGGCTTTGGAATGGTAGCCCATGCGATACAGGGCGAAAAGAAGGGTGTTTTCGCTCATCACCTTGACCGGGTTATGCTGGTTCGGGAAAAGGTGTTTCCGGTTGCCGGTATGCTTTTTTAATTCTCCCAAGACGGCCACGGCTTGAGCCGAAAGCGGAACGATATGCAGGTTTTTCATTTTCATGCGTTCGGCAGGGATGCGCCATTCGGCCTTGTCGAAATTGATTTCCGTCCATTCCGCGCCGCGCAGTTCGACAGTGCGAACAAATGTCAGCAACAGGAATTTCAACGCCAGCTTGGTTTCCAAGCCGCCATCATAGGCTTCCAATTTTTGCAGATATTCCGGTAGTTCATCCGCTTTGAGATAGGCATGGTGTTTTCTGACGGGAGTTTTCAACGCCCCGCGCAAATCCGTGACCGGATTGCGTTCAGCGCGGCCCGTAGTGATCGCGTAGCGAAAGACCTGCCCGCACACCTGCATCAGGCGTTGCGCCATGTCCAGTGCGCCCGAAGCTTCGATGACCCGCAGCACGTCCAGAACGTCCAGCGTGGTGATTTCGGCCAGCGGCCTATGCCCCAAGCGGGGAAAAATATGATTTTCCAGCCGCTTGGTGACATCGTCCGCGTAGATTTTAGACCATTGGTTGCGGTTTTGCTCATGCCATTCGCGGGCTATGGATTCAAAAGTGTTTACTGCCTTGATGGAAACAAGACGTTTGGCAACCCGTTTAGCCTCGCCGGGGTCTTCGCCCGCCGCGACCAGCTCCCGCGCTTCCAAGTGCCGTTTCCTTGCCATTGCAAGGGTGGTATCCGGGTAGGAGCCGAGCGCCAGAAGTTTCTCTTTGCCCGCAAAGCGGTATTTATACCGCCACCACTTGCCACCGGACGGTTGCACCAGCAGAAAAAGCCCGCCGCTGTCGGACAACTTGAAAGGTTTGGCTTTGGGTTTGGTTTTGCGGATAACGGCATCAGTCAGCGGCATGGGGGTAACTCCTTTGCGCGAGGGGGTAACTTGCCCTCTGTCTTACCCCCATTTGCCGGTGGTTGTCAACAGCCCGGACCGAACGGGCATGGCCGCTGAAATTCCCTATGACCCGCTGTTTCCCTGCGTTTCGTGACCCGGAACGGACGTGGCGGGTCAGGTAGTTGGCGGAGGGGATGGAATCCACATTGGCAATATAACCGATTGTTAATTAAGCGGAATGCTGAATATCAAAAATGAACTTACCCCCAATTTTACCCCCTATTTAGCGCCTTCAAAATGAGGTTTCTCCACGCATTCTTTCGCCGCTCGGTTACTTCTGCAAACGCATAGCACACCATTGGCGTCACCCCAACCAGAACGGCCAGAGTCCAAGGCGAATTGCTTGCCCACGGAGACACCGCCGCCAAGAAGTGCATGATAGGCAGGTGAACCAGATAGAGGGAGAATGTCCCGCCTGCAATCCAGCGAATCGTTTTGGCGTGCCGTTCAAGCCACGGTGCAAAGCTGTCAGACACCGCCGAAAACCCGATGAGGTTCGCACTGAATAACGCTGCCAGAAAATAGTCCTGCATCGTGCTTCTCAATCGCTCCGGCTCAAACGAAAACGGGATGAAAGGCTGGAAGGGCGAACGCGGGATCATTTGATAGCCAGCCAGCAATGCAATCGGGATTGCAAAGAGACACCAGCCAGCAAACTTGGATATGTTCCGCCTTTGGCATAAATGGTAAGTGGCTACGCCCATCAGCCAGAGCGGGAACAGCACCGCGACCTTGGGGCCGATAAAAACCAGCACGGCCCCTGAAAGCAGCCAGCGGTATCGGCGGGGGCCAAAGACAAATGCCCCAAACGCCACATAATACCAGACCTCAAATCCCAGCGACCAGTAAGGCCCGTCACTACCCGGAAAACGGTGGGCGTTCCATTGTTCACCGACGAACAATATCGAGCGAATGAAAAGCCCGGCAGTGAAAACCTGAAATGGGCCTTCGTAGGTTGCCGCATTTGCTTTTTGCCCTACATAATCCAAAAGCAAAGTGAGAATGATTGCCGGAACGGCGACTGAATAGATGCGGGCGGCCCGGTTGACAAAATAATCATGCGGGCTGGTTTCCCTAGTTGCGCTGACATAGGCAATAACGAAGCCCGACAAGACAAAGAAAAAATCCACCGCTTGAACGCCGGTGGACGCCATGAATCCAAGTTGGCCGCCCGTCAGGTTAAGAAAACTTGCATGAGAGAGCAGCACCATGAAGGCGGCGAGCGGGCGTAACAGGTCAAGGTAGAGGGACACGGGCCGGTTCAAATCTATTTCCTTAATGGGAGCATTTTCTCCATTACAATATCATCAGCTTTACTACCGTGTTGCATCAAGAGCAACTTCGCTGACGCGTATCCAGTGACCGTGTCACCTCATTCGACCCTCTGACTTATCATGCAGCAAGAGTTTCCTTGCGCCATAGAGAATTACCCCGACGCCGACCACGGCGCTTGCAATAGCCAAACCCTTTTGGCCAGTCCATTTTTCTTTGGAAATTCGCTCAACCCAGCTTTCGCCTGTGCGCACGGCAAAAAGCCCTGACGGCTCGCCTTTGGCTGACTGCCGTGAACCCACTGTGGCTAGGGCATTCAGCGTATTTAGAATCGCTGATAGTTCATTCCCGGTTATGGAGTGACGCATACGCCTAGTGTCTCTCGATTGATTGTTCCGCCAGTTGTTTGATGAGTTCGCGAATGTCTTCCGCCCGCCAAGCGGTGCAATGCTCCGATAATTTCACCGGCTTGGGAAAGCGTCCTGACCGGACGCCGTTCCACCAGCTTGTCTTGCCCAGCGGGATGACCGCCAGGACTTGCGGAAGCCGGACAAAACCGGTTTCTGGAATAGTGTGAATCATAAACTCCCTTTCTGTGACCATGTTAAAACCATTACCGCCGCCCCGGCGCTAATGCAGCTTCGGCGGCTGCCTGACGAGTGGAATGTCTTCCGTTTCCTCAACGGCTGGCCCGTTTTCCTTGACGACCACTTCAATGGATTCAATCAGCGGGGCTTTGGCGTCTTTGGGCGCGGGCCATCTGTCCGCGTCAAATTCCTGTATGTAATCCGCCGTGCCGAGTTCCAACGCCATCACGATTGGCGATAAATTTGTCCCGCGCACCTTCACAATCAGGAACGTGTAAAGCAGCACCAGATGCGTCACGTTAGGGCCGCTATAAACCACGTCCAGCAGGTAGTGATACCCCGGCGAGCGCGTCGGGTCATCTTCACTGGCCCGCCGAATTTTCAGGCGGGCAACCCGGTCTTTGGCGTCAAACGCCACATACTCATCCGGGCCTTTGGGCGGGGGCGGCTGCGCCACCACCCCATCCGGCTTTTTCCGGTATTGTGCCAGCGGGTCGGTCATACTTCCCTCCCCACGGCATCCCGGCGCACTTGGCGCGGGCGAGCCGCTTGCCTGTCCATTTGGCGAATGTGGGCGGCATACACGGCAATGCCGCCGGTCAGCTTAATCATGCCCACATGAGCGACCGTTTCCGCACAAGTGAAGGCGTTCACGGCCTGTTTTTTGATTTCGTCGGTTGGTTTCATAAATTTCTGTTCACCTTTCGATTTCCGGCCCGGCCTTTTGGCGACTGCGTTCCACCAGCTTCCGCCAGGAATCTTTAACGACCGTCGCGGCCTGTTCCCGGATGCGGGACATGAAGGTTATGGATTTTTCCCACCAAGTATCACCCATCCCGATTTGAGCGACTTCGCCGCGCTTAAACACGGCTTTTACCATGCCCCGGAGTTCGTTCATCATTTTCACTTCCCGGACGGCCTTGAACCGCTCCGGGTCTTCGACCACGCCGCGCTTTTTCATCCCCACGGCTTCTTTGCCTAATTTCGGCTGCGGCACCTGGTCAATCCCACGGTCTTTCAACGACCGATGGTCAACACGTTCCGGGCGACCGGCTTTTTCCAAAGCCGCGTTTTCCGCCGCACACCATGATTCGCGCCAGTGAATCAGCAACCCCTTGTCATTCCATTCGCGGGGTTTCTTGGCGCTGAATTTGTCACCGTCAATGGTTCGCATGGTGGCGAGAATGTGGACGTGGGGATTTTTACCGCTTTTGGGATTGTGCAGGGACACTTCGGCAATCATGCCCT
>Ga0181532_10005716_pt1 | contig 10489 bp, 8 predicted proteins | sample PEATcosm2014_Bin_33_FD_119768 | JGI IMG/M metagenome (GOLD analysis project Ga0181532, IMG submission 119768) | Peatland microbial communities from MTU Mesocosm Facility, Houghton, MI, USA - PEATcosm2014_Bin11_30_metaG | ecosystem: Environmental > Terrestrial > Soil > Wetlands > Peat | place... | reverse complement strand
GACCACAGTCTGTATGCATGCAGTGATGGTAACATGGAGACCAAAATGCCGCTTAGTTGAGCCACGCTAAAGTCCACGACTCCGAGAACTCTACCACTCCCAAATAAATAGCAAAGGCACACTAGCTCAGTGGCACTCCGCTCTCACCGCCGACAAGACCTATTACCCCTCGAGCTGTCGGTAAGCGCATATCTAGAAGGAGCATATAGTCGGCGAGTGCCGCCCCGAATTCCGGCAGTAACGGTACTACCCGGCCCCGACGTCCCTTAGTCCTGCGCACGACACTTGTGCTCTAAACACCGCACTTCCTTATTTCGCAGCCCGGCCTTCGCAAGCAACAACATCAGAGCACGGTCTCGCACTCCAACAGGGTTTGTTATGTCGAGGTAGTGTCCAGAGTTTTTCGCACATTTGTTGAAGCGTAGGTCTGGTGGTGTTCGGCTCCCCCGAGGGGGAGCCGAAAGTTTTTGCGCAGGCGTTCATGCCGCTTCGCTCGTTTCCGAAAGGCGGTTCATGTCCAGATACCGCCGCATGCCCCAGTTCGTGCCGGCCACGTGGCGCAGCCTTGCTGCCGCAAGCATCAGCGCCGACTTGCCATCCGGGAACGCTCCCACCGCCCGCGTTCTTCGTCGCACTTCGCGTAGCAATCGTTCCAGTGGGTAGTTTGTCCGCAAACTCCGCCAGTGCTCGCGTGGAAACGCATAGTAGTACAGCGTCTCCTCGATCCCGGCAACCACGATCGCCGCAGCATCCGCCAGCTTCATCTCCTTCAGTTTCACGGCTACTTGTTCGGCTTTCTGCCGTGCAGCGGCGCGATCTTCTTGCGCGTGAATGGCCTTGAGCATTGCCGCTACTTCTTTCACCTTGCTGGTCGGTACTGCCGTCCACACGTTTCTATAAAAATGAACCGCACAACGCTGCCACAGGGCCTCCGGATAAAACTCCCCGAGGCTTTCCACTAGCCCCAGGCACTTGTCCGAAACAAACAGGCGCACCCCCTTCAGTCCGCGCTCTTTCAGATGCCGCAGAAATGCCGTCCAGCTGGCCTTGTCTTCCTTTGACCCTTCCGCTACCGCCAGCACTTCGCGAAAACCCTCTTCATTCACGCCAATCGCCACCAGCAGCGATACGTTCCGCACCTCGCCGCCCCAGCTCCGCTTCAGCCACAAGCCGTCCAGAAACACATACGGGTGGTTGCCTTCGATCGGCCGGTTCCGCCAGGTCTCGATCTGCGCGTAGATCTTCTGGTTCAGCTCGCCCACCGTGCTCGGGCTGACTCGTGTGCCCCACAGGGCTTCGGTAATGTCTTCGACTCGCCGTACGCTCACTCCCGCAAGATACATCTCCACCAGCGCTTCTTCCACCGAACTTTCCCGCCGCCGGTAGCGTTCGATAATCGCGGTCTCAAACGGCAGGTTGCGCAGCTTCGGCACTTTCAGTGTGACTTCGCCCGCTTTCGTCTGTAGGTGTCGCTGGTAGGAACCCGCCCGCGTATCCTTCCGCGCCTCGGTCCGTTCGTACCGCTCGGCTCGGCACAGACGGCCACCGTGTTGCGGACCACTTCTCCCAGGTGCTCTTGAATCTTCCCCTCGTCTATCTGGATCACCTGGCTCAACTTCGGCACTTCTCCCTGGTTGGTGGGCTCCATCGCCCCTCCTCTCGGGCCTTCCTCAGGCCCTCTGTTTTACCAACCAGACCTACTCCTCTTCAAATGTGCGAAAAATAGCGTACGTTATCATGTCGATCGCATCGATTGCTCGCCGAACGTCTTCCCACGCTAGTCGCTCTGGCAGGTGAGCCATCCGCCTGCAGGATGTTTTAAGCGTGCAATCCCAGCTAGAACAGATGGCAGAGAAAAGAGACTTTCCAGTGTGAACAACTTTCAGCCGGTTTGTGATTTCCTTTCCCGAAAGGATAAATATAGCGCGGGATCAATTCACTTACACAGATGTCAGCCGATGCCCTGCTGACACATGACGCTACAGTTGTCGGTAATCCCCCCGGCTGAAATGCTTCTCCAGCCAACAATAAAGCGCTATAAATAGATACCGACTGCCCATCTCCTTGATCTTGAGCTTCGATTCGCCGGTGCGGCGGTTACGCCATGTGATGGGTACCACCGTCCAGGAGTACCCACGCACAATGGTTTTCAATGGAAGCTCCACTGTGAGGTTGAAATGCGGCGAGAGAAACGGACGGCACCCGTCAATGACCGTTCGCCGGTAAGCCTTGAAGGCATTTGTGAAATCGTTGAGAGGTGCGCGGAATAGCAAGCGCAGATACAGATTTGCTAGGCGGTTGAGCAGCAATTTGTGCTTGGGATAATCGATTACTCCTCCCCCGGGGACGAACCGGGACCCGAAAGCGGCATCCCAACCTTCGTTCAGGATCTCCCAATAGCGCACGACATCGCGGCAGTCATCAGATTCGTCCGCCATCATCACAACCACCGCGTCTCCACTCGAGTGATCGAAACCGAAGGTGATTGCGCGCCCAAAACCGTGGGGCCCTAGATTGTGAACCGGCCGACATTCGGGGATCCGGGTTTGTATTTCCTTCAGTACGCTCCATGTGGAATCCGTGCTACCGTCGTCTACGACCACGATTTCGTGGTCTATCGCGCGCAAGCGTAATTCCACGTGCAAATGCTCCACTGTAGCAGCGATGCAACCCTGTTCGTCGCGGGCGGGAATCACTACGGAGAGCAGTTGCATCGGCTCGCGTGGAACCGGAGGTGGCGAGTTCATACCCGACTCACTTCCAGCCAGTCCGGATGGTCACCGGCATGTTGCGCGATGCTTTCCAGAATCGCAGGGAGCGGCGTCTCGACCTGCCAGCCGAAATCCCTGGCGACCTCAGTGTTGTCCATGACCATCCACGGAACGTCGTACATGCGTGGTGTCAGATCCACGGCCGGGGCATGATGGCCGAAGCGTTCGTCGCACCAGGCCGTGAGTTGGGCCAGTGACATCGTGTTAGCGGGACCGCCGCCGGCTGTATAGATGCGCTGTCCAGAAGAGCGGGTCGTGCGCATTTGAGCGAGCAGCAGTGCGGTCAGGTCGCGCGGATGAAAGGCATCCCGCGCCTGGTGCCCAGTGCCGTTGAATCCAATGTAGCGCATCGATCGGCGCCGCAGATGTGCGTTCACCCAATACGTGAAAATGCCTTGCTCCGTCGTGCCAAATTGTCCTCCGCCAGCCAGTACACCGCAACGCGTGATCCATACCGGAAAATCGAACGCGTCGCCATATTCCACCGCCATGATTTCCGATGCGAGTTTGGTGGCCCCATAAAGCGAAACCGGCGCTGCCGTGGAAAAATCCACACCGATGCCGTCCACCGTTAGCCCGTGAGGCAATGCTGCGGTTGGGTCCACGGCGAAAGCGTTGTCGCGCACGTACAGAGGGATCGCGGCCAGCGCGGGAATCGAGTAGACGCGGCTGCTGCTGAGCAGGAGCAACCCGGCCTTATGCTGTCGGCAGTATTCTAGGACGTTGCCAATCGCGGCCAGATTATGTTCAAACAGCCGCCGGCTGCTTCCCCCTCCGCCGAGGCCCGCTAGTACGCTGGGATTCGCCGCGGCGTCGATCACCCAGTCACATGCAGGCCAGCTGGCGACATCGCTGGCCGATCTGACGTCCCCGTGTATGAATTCGACACCTAGCCCTCCGATGCGGGCTCGGTTCGTTTCTGCACCTGGGCGCATGAGGTTGTCCATGCCGGCCACACGGATGCCTTCCACCCGTTCAAAAAAGCATTTAGCGATTGTGCTTCCGACGAAGCCGCACACTCCGGTAATAAGAATTCTCATAAAGGATTTGCTGATTTATTTCTTGCCACTCGCCCGAACGGAGCAGCCTTGGCTTTGAGCGGCCTGCAGGAAGTATATCCCATCCACGAATTAACTCTGGGTGGACGGCTCCGCGGATCGGTCGGACCAAGCGCGCGCAATCTCTTCGAAAATCACTGGAAGAGGTTTGGTCAAGCTCCAGGCGGGATAATGAGCCAGAATCTTCCGAAGGTCGCTGTAATAGCAAATGTGATCGCCAATCCGATTTTCGTCTACGTAATGCCACTTCATTTTGCGGCCGGTGGCCTGTTCGGCCATCTCAAACGCCTCCAGAATGGAGCAGGTGTTTTGCTTCCCGCCGCCGAGATTGTACACCTCGGCGACTCGAGGGTTCCGGTAAAACTCAAACATCAGGCTGGCGACATCTTCGGAGTGGATATTATCGCGCACCTGCTTGCCCTTGTAGCCGTAGACACGATATTCGCGTCCCTCAACGCAGCATTTGATCAAATAGCTCAAGAATCCGTGTAGTTCTACGCCGGAGTGGTTCGGACCCGTGAGACATCCGCCGCGTAGGCAACAGGTCGGCATACCGAAATAGCGGCCGTATTCCTGCACCATTACGTCCCCGGCCACCTTGGACGCTCCAAACACCGAGTGCTTAGACTGATCGATCGAGAACAATTCGGGAATCCCATGCTCGAATTGCGGATCGTTATAGTCCCAGCGGCGTTCCAGCTCCTTGAGCGGGATTGTGTTCGGACGGTCGCCGTACACCTTGTTCGTGGACATGTAGATAAACGGTGACTCCGGGCAGGATCGCCGTGCCGCTTCAAGCAGGTGTAGCGTACCCAGGGCATTGATTTCGAAATCGAGAAATGGAATCGCAGCCGCACGGTCGTGCGATGGCTGGGCCGCGGCGTGGACGATCAGGTCGGGTCGGACTTCGTCCAAGAGTGCAAGAACCCCTTCACGGTCGCGAATGTCGAGCGCGGCATGATGGTAGTCGGGAATGGTCTTTTGGAGTCGCTGGAGAGTCCAGGAGATGTCTCCTTCCGGCCCGAAGAAGATTGCGCGATGATTGCTGTCGACGCCGTGGACGCGGAAACCGCGGGCCCCGAAGAAGATGCTCACTTCGGAACCGATGAGTCCGCAGGAACCGGTTACTAGGATAGCTGGAGTCTGCATATTAGATCGCTCTGTGGTTCTAATCGACGTTTCTGCACACGGCGAGCAGCCCTAGAACGGGAACGGCACGAGCCAGAAGGGCTATTCGGCCGGGCTACCGAACGTGCTAGACTCGGTGGTGTGGTCGGAGCCCTCAAACAAACACAGCCGTCGACCCTGAACAGGATTCCAACGCTGATAATCGCCACGTGTGCATTTATTGCAGCTGTGGCGCTGATCGTGGCTGCGGTTCATGGCTGGAATCACAATCTGCTCGACATGCACGGCTTTCGCCAAACACAGACCGCGATTTCCATCGAGTACATGCTTCGAGGTGGACCATTACTTGCCTATGAGACGCCCGTCTTTGGCCCCCCTTGGTCGTGGCCAATGGAGTTCCCATTATACCAGTGGTGCGTGGCGGGCGTGGCTTGGGCGTTGCATGCGCCAGTGCCGCAGACCGCACGAGCAGTCGGCCTGTTCTTCTTCGGACTTGGATTGTTGGCGATCTATCTCGGCCTCGACATGCTGGGACTCCGGCGCTCGGTGCGCCTCATTTTCCTGATCCTTTTGCTCACCAGCCCGATGTACCTTTTCTGGTCTAGAACGTGCATGATCGAGTCCTGCGCGGTTTGTCTTGGACTGTGGTTCTTGTTTTTCACCGCACGTCTGAGTCAGGAATACAACTGGCACTGGTTATTCCTGGCATCACTGGCTGGAACCCTGACCGCTGCGGTCAAGGTTACCAGCTTCCCGGCGTTTGCGTTTCTCGCCGTGGTGATTCTCCTTGCGCCGCTCGCCTCACGCGCATCTTGGCGCGTTACGGAATTATTGCCCAAACTCGACAAGCGGCACATGGTCGTCATCATTGTACTGTGCGTTGTCCCGATTCTCGCGACGAAGGTCTGGCTGGCGTATGGAGACGGGATCAAGGCACAGAATGCGATCACGGCAAACATCATGTCTTCGGCTCCAGAACAGTTCGCGTGGAATTTCGGCACCATGCATCAACGCCTTTCGGGAGAATATGTGCGCATGGTTCGCCGGACGGTGGGGGACGTAACAGGTAAAGCAACCACGCCGCTGCTGTTTTTGCCCCTGTTGCCGTTTCTGCGCCGCTGGCGCCTGGCCACAGCTTCTTGCGTGGTTGCTTTTACAATTCCAGGGGCTATCTTTACCAACTTGCACATTATACATAACTATTATCCGTATGCTAACGGGCTTTTCTTGCTCGGCGCTTTTGGCTTCGTAATCGCCGATCTCCTGCAGCAGGATGGATCCTCGCAGGTCGCTGGCGCGGTATTGCTCGTGTTATGCACGCTGACGGGTCTGATCGGCTATCACCAGGGATTCTACCGGTGGCAGACAGAGGGTGGAGACATTTCCTTGATTACCACGGCAACGGCCATTGGCGAAAGCATCGCGCCAGACAAAATCGTTGTCCTTCGCGGCGCCTACTACTCGCCGATACTGATTTACTACAGCGGACACCGGGGGATTCTCCTCGAGGAGACCCGGAAAGATGGCTGGCCGAACACCAAACAAGCATGGCTCGATTTGCTGCAGAAAACAGGTCCCGGCAACTTGGGAGCACTTGGCTTCTGCTTCGAGGCCAAGGACGACCGCGCGCAGATCGAGGAACTGACCAACCGTTATGGATTCCAGACCTCACCGCAATATTCAGACCAAAACTGTTCTGTGTTTTATCCGCGTGCCCGTTGACGCGCCAGCGGCTTGTGCGCGGGAGGGGCTGATTTGTTGTGGGACTCCTCTTCGACTCTAAGATTGGAACCACCCGAGCAAAAATCACCTCGTTCCTGGGAATTTGTAGAGCGTGCTTGACCCGTCGAGCGCCGCTCTACGGCGGGAGTCCTGTCAAGAAAGCCTAAAGACGGTTAAGAACCCAGCTAACTCATTGATTCTATTTGGGCAATCAGTTTCCCCCAGGCCATAATCCATAAGGCTGCGGTCGGCGAAAGAGGTGGCAAATTTGAATTTCTGTTCGTGGAAAATGATTCAGGCTACAGCGGTCTGCGACACTCGATTTATAAGCGGCCAGATCCTGAGAATCAGTCAGATTCGGGCACGCATGGTCACACTTGACGAAATTATTCCCAAGAACGATAAGATCGCCTTTATCAAAATCGATATCGAAGGCGGAGAATTTCATACCATCAAAGGCGGAACCGAGACAATCCGACACTGCAAGCTGGGCATTGTTTTTGAAGCGATTGGCCGCAGTACAGCACAGTATGGCCTGAAATCGGACGATGTCTATTCCTCTGTGACGGAATCCATAGGATACGATTTTTCCACGCTGGAACGCTGACTCCAACTAGAAACACCGCACAATCGGGAGGAGTTCGAGAAGAATTGGAAACACGGCCACGAATACTGTTTCATTGCGACCCAAAGAAAGAAAGCTCCCTAGTTGCAACCGTAGTCCACTTTGTTCGACCCGCGCAAATGGCAAGAGATCGCGGGCTTGCTTACTCCTGGCCCGTCGCTGTCTCGTGCGAAGTTGTTGGCTCCGCAATCGGTTTGAGAGAAATTCTCGACAACGCCAATCCATTCCTTCCCACCGATACTGTATTTCTGAGGGTGCAAGCGCAACCTGCCCGATCAATTGGACGACGATGTATTAGACCATCGATGGGTTTGGCGGCCAGACGTGTAAATACGCTGATAGTCTGACCACAACTCAAGCCCAAATGTTCTTCTCGGCATGTGGAACCACATTCCCTTCCTACTTAACACTAGCACTTAGACCGCTTGGCGGGCCCACAGGACTTTTAGTGCTGCTCCCACTGGTTGTGCCCACAAAGGTCGTGACACTTTCTGCCGGAAGGGAGAAGCTAAAGGAATTGCCATCAACCGCCACCGATGGCTGTGCCGCAAGGTCGAGAGTGCTTGATGTTACCCAAGGAGTAATTGAGTTTGTACTTGGAAATCCACTGAATGTAAACGTCTGCGAAGTCGCACTGCTGTTTGTATTGACCGCAACAACAGAGTAAGAGCCACCGCTGGGACTCTTGAACGCCGTAATATAGACGCCCGTTTGTGGGTTCGCCGTACTGTCAATTCGAACCCACCCTTGCCGGACAAACTTGCTCCAATTGCCCATCGTGTACAGCGTCTTGGATACCGTCCCTGTGGCGACGTCAATTAACTGCTGGCTTGAATTACTCGAGTGCCAAGACCACCAAACCCATGCAGCCACTCCGAGCGTCATGTTGTTGTGTATTTCCTTTGCATACTTCACTGCCGTAGCAATAGAGGGATCAAAGGCCCCGGTTAAGGTGGACACCTCTGTCTGCCATTCAGGTTTTCCGCCGGTAGTATAGGAGATTTGATTGTTGCCGTAGTCATGATCCGCAACTATGCCGACGTAAGCCGCAGCCGCGGAATCGGTCATCGTTGTATTCGCATAGGCGTTCAGAAGGTCGGCATTGGAAACTTCCGGCATCACGATCTTGGTGGTCAATCCAGCCGTAGCAAATGCGGGGCCTAGATCATTGAGGATGAAATCGTGAATGTTTTGCGCGGTCCAGATGGCGCTATCATAATCAACGTTTTGGTCTGGTTCGTTCTGCACCGAAACGGCGTAAAGAGTGATGCCCGTGTAGGTCTTGACACTATTCACATAGTTTATCAACCAGGTGGCGTATGAACCGTAGTCTGCTGCGAGTAGCGAGCCACCATTGGCGCAGGCTGCGTTGCTTTTCATCGAAGAAGGTGGAGTCCAGGGACTAGAAAAAATGATAGCCCCCCTGGCAACTGCCAAGGCCATATCTCCGGTATTCTGACCCGCACATCCACTGTTCACCGTTGAACAAACTCCACCATCGTCTGCGCAACCACTGGAGATTCCGGTTCTAAGTATAGAAAGGCCAGCGCCACCAGCAGCCGTAGTAGAAAACAAAGTGTCTGCATTGGCGCTAGTCATGGCCGAACCCATGAATGCATCCGACACACCAAAGCCGTCTATCGTCTGGTACGTAGTTCCCCAAGTCACGGTAGCAGTTTGTGCTTGTGCCCTCTGATAAACAACTAGTGCCAGTAGAAGCCCTAAAATCCTAAACAACTTCATCCTGAAGTTCCTCTCAGCTAGAATCACTTCTTCACGATAGACGCGATGCAATCCATACTTCATTAAGCCATCCGCGCTCGTGAACTCTCCCCGGCAAAAGTCCGAGGACGCTTGACATCAGATTAGGTCCCATATCGGCGGATCTCTACTGGTCGAAGGTACAGTTCAGGAGCAGGTGGAGATCTACCCTCGCACCTGAACCAAAAATGACGTGTGTTATTCTTCGCACATTTGAGGAGGAGTAAGTCTGGTTGATAAAACAGACGGTCAGAGGAAGGCACGAGAGAAAGTGCGACGGAGCTCTCTAACCACGAAAACAAGCGGTAGCCGCGACCTTGGGGATTTCCGTGGAGAAATTGAAAATCATACAGACTGCTCTTGTCTACGCCCCCTGTCACGTCACTCTGGGAACGTGCAGGATGAACGCGTTCGCATGATCCGCGACTCGGAAGGCTCTGAGCAGAGGCACTTTCCATCGTTGTTGCTAGAACTGACAGCAATTGTATGAGCAAAAAATGACTGTGCTGTTCACCGGATCACTGCCTTGTGATCCTTACCTCGTCCGAGCAGGTAAAATTCGTAGATTTGCCCAGCTTGCCACCAGACCATCACCTTGTAGAAGAATCTCTGCTGGGGTTTCAGAGCGAGCATCCAACGCAGCCCAAATACTACCATTGATGTAGTTCCCTTTTTTAGTATGCGAAAGTAGGGCCGTGGGATTCCCCAAATGTCACGGCCAGGTCCCCATTCCCTCGCCAAAGCCCGCCCGAAATCAAAATACCACGTCAAGAAATACTCTTTACGAACTCGCTTTGCCGGCACGCTGTGGTACACGATCGCTTGAGGTTCGTAGCGCAGACGTTCACCGGCAGACATCAGCCGACGACCAAACTCGGTATCTTCGCCGCGGATTTCATTCACGGGGTTCGGGCCTAAATCAGTTCGAAAACCACCGTACTTCGCAAACATCGCTTTGCGAAACGCCATGTTTGTGCCGTAGGGAGCCCAATCGATTTCACCGGGTTTATCCCCACGGTCGAAAAGCACAAGAACCCCACCTAACGAGTGTGGGCCAGCGAGAGCCAGCCAAGGCGGAGGTGAGAAAGTCCGGTCCAGAAGAATCCTTCCCCCGGTGCCGGCCCATTCGCTGCCATGCAGCGACGACGTCAGATTCTGCAGCCATGTCGGCTCGACCGTCACATCGTCATCCACGAACGCCAGGATATCGCCCCGAGACTCGCGAATCCCGGCGTTAAGGGCGTGCGATTTGCCCTGCTGTGGTTCAAACAGGTAGCGAAAACGATTTGGATAGCGACGACAGAATTCCTCGGCCACGACCCGCGTGTTATCCGAGGAATTGTTGTCGACTATCAGCAGTTCCCACGTGACGGAATCCGGCAACTCCGAAGCGGCTATGCTTTCTAGAGTTTTCACCAAACTCT
>Ga0181532_10005715_pt1 | contig 10491 bp, 9 predicted proteins | sample PEATcosm2014_Bin_33_FD_119768 | JGI IMG/M metagenome (GOLD analysis project Ga0181532, IMG submission 119768) | Peatland microbial communities from MTU Mesocosm Facility, Houghton, MI, USA - PEATcosm2014_Bin11_30_metaG | ecosystem: Environmental > Terrestrial > Soil > Wetlands > Peat | place... | reverse complement strand
ATGGGCAATCTGCCGACGCTGCGCTCGCTGGTGTCGCTGGCCTATGACTGCCGCCGCTCGGAGCGGTTTGTCGGCGAGACCATCGCCGCGCTGAAGATCGTCGACCGCGGCGATCTCACGGCGGACGAGATGATCGGCTCCTGGGCCGGCGAACTCGGCCAGACCCAATTCCTGCCGACGCATTATTTCAACTACGCGGTGGATTACGGCGGCCGCCGGAATCTGCTGCGCAGCCCGGAGGACGTGATCGGCTCGACCGCGAACTACATCGCCAACGGGTTGAAATGGCGGCGCGGCGAACCCTGGCTGCAGGAAGTGCGCGTGACGGCTACGCCCAGTTTTCCCTGGGATCAGGCCGACCTCACGGTCCAGCTGCTGCGTTCGAAATGGGCGCAGCTCGGCGTCAGCTACCCGGACGGCAAGCCGTTGCCGAACGACGACACGCCGGCCTCGCTGCTGCTGCCGATGGGCCGCATGGGGCCGGCGTTCCTCGCCTATGCCAATTTCGCCGCCTACACCGAATGGAATAACTCGCTGATCTATTCGACCACCGCCGGCTATCTCGCCACCCGAATCGCGGGCGCGCCGCCGATGCAGCGGCCCGCCGCGCCGGTCGCGCAACTGCCTTTCAACGAGTTACGCGAGCTGCAGCAACTCTTGGTGCGCGCGGGCTTCAATGTCGGCAAGGTCGACGGCGTGATGGGCCAGCAGAGCCGCAGCGCGGTGAAGGCGATGCAGATCAAATATGGCCTGCCGGCGGATTCCTGGCCCACGGCCGAACTGCTGGCGCGAATGCGCGGGCCGCGCGCACAACCGGCAACCGCCGCGGCATTGCCGCCTCCGCGATAGTCCCCTATGTCCTCGGCTGAAGTCCGCCAACCGAAAAGAGCATCGCATGTCCTTCTACGACTCGACCGTCCCCGCCTTCCTGCAGATTCTCGGCAGCCTTTCCGGCCTGCTCAAAAAGGCCGAGGCCCATTGCGAGGTGAAGAAGATCCAGCCCGAGGTGCTGCTGGGCGCGCGGCTTTATCCGGACATGCTGCCGCTGTCGAAGCAGATCCAGATCGCCTGCGATTTCGCCGCCAAGAGCTGTGCGCGGCTGACAGGGAGCGAGGTGCCGACCACGCCCGACACCGAAAAGAGCTTCGCGGAATTACGCCAACGGCTGGCGAAGACCAGCGACTATCTGAAGACGTTCAAGCCCGCGCAGTTCGAAGGCGCCGATGCAAAAGACGTCACCTTCCCGGCAGGACCAAACACCAACATCACGCTGAAGGGCCAGGAGTTCGTCAACCGCTTCGCGTTCCCGAACTTCTACTTCCACGCCGCGACCGCACACGGCATCCTCCGGCATAACGGCGTGGAAATCGGCAAGCGCGATTTTCTCGGGGTGAGTTGATTGCACGCAGTCATTCCGGGGCGCGCGAAGTGCGAACCCGGAATCTCGAGATTCCGGGTCTGGTCCTTCGGACCATCCCGGAATGACGCGTTAAGTTTTCCAGAACAGGTCAAAAAGAAAGATAGACCCTATCGCACGGTGTCCCATTTCAAACAATTCATCCTACGCGCGCAGTTCTGCCCACGTCGATACCAGCAAGCCCCATGGTATTGCGCGGGGCTTGCTTGCGATATCGTGATGGCTCGCTGCTTGCCGCGGGCGCCTGGAAGGCACACATCAAGGTTTCCCGCCTGTCCTGCCATTCACCGAGAGCCAGAAAAATGAGCACCTCGTCCAAACTCTTCGAGCCCTACAAGCTTGGTCCGATCACGCTTCCCAATCGCCTTGTGATGGCGCCGTTGACGCGCAACCGCGCGGTCGAAGGCCTGGTGCCCAGTCCGTTGGCGATCGAGTATTACGGGCAGCGGGCCTCCGCCGGCCTCTTGATCACCGAGGCGAGCCAGGTTTCGCAGCAGGGCCAGGGCTATCAGGATACGCCCGGCATCTATTCGAAGGAGCAGGTCGCCGGCTGGCACAAGGTCACCGACCGCGTGCACGCACGTGGCGGCCGCATCTTCATCCAGCTCTGGCATGTCGGCCGCGTCTCGCACACCTCGCTGCAGGTGAACGGCGGCGCGCCGGTGGCGCCGTCCGCGATCCGCGCCAAGGGCAAGACCTTTGTCAATGGCACCTTTACCGACATCTCCGAGCCGCGCGCGCTCGAGCTTTCGGAAATTCCCGGCATTATCGAAAGCTTCAAGCGTGGAGCCGCGAACGCGCTGGAAGCGGGTTTCGACGGCGTCGAGATCCATGGCGCCAACGGTTACCTGCTGGATCAGTTCGCCAAGGACGGCGCCAACAAGCGTACCGACGCCTATGGAGGCTCGATCGAGAATCGCGCCAGACTGATGCTCGAAGTCGCAAAAGTGGTGGCCGCGGAAGCCGGGACTGAGAAAACCGGCATCCGGATTTCGCCGGTGACGCCGGCCAACGACATCTCCGACTCGAACCCGCAGCCGCTGTTCGACTATATTGTCGATCATCTCAGCGCGCTGAAGCTGGCCTACATCCATGTCATCGAGGGCGCGACCGGCGGCCCGCGCGACGTCGCACCGTTTGACTACGCTAGCCTGCGCAAGCGCTTCAAGGGCGCCTATATCGCCAACAACGGCTACGACTTCGAACTCGCCAACAAGGTGCTGGCCGCCAACGAGGCCGACCTGATCGCGTTCGGGAAGCTGTTCATCGCCAATCCCGATCTGGTCGAGCGCCTGAAGAAGGGAGCGCCGCTGAATGCACCCGACAAGGCCACGTTCTATGGCGGCGGCGCCAAGGGCTATACGGACTATCCGACGCTGGAAGCCGCCGACGCGGCGGAGTAGGCGTAAGAAGCTGCTACCCTCAGCCGTCATTCCGGGCTGGTGCGCAAGCACCAGACCCGGAATCTCGAGATTCCGGGTTCGATGCTGCGCATCGCCCCGGAATGACGGATAGATAGATTGTAAGCCGCTTCTCCCGTTTTTCGTCATGCCCCGCGAAGGCGGGGCATCCAGTAATCGCCGCCGTCAACGATGGAATCGAGAAGCCGCGGCGTACTGGATCGTCCGCTTTCGCGGACGATGACAGCCGGTTGCGGGCCCGCCGCGTTGCTCTAATGTGCTGGACATGATCCAGCCCACGCCAGAGGAAACCGTTCGTCGCGCCACGGCCGCATTCAATGCGGGCCGGGCGGATGAAGCGCGGCAACTCTGCGAACAGGGTTTGATCCGGCAGCCCGGCGAACCCATGCTCGGCCATCTGCTGGCCGCCGTGCTGTATTCCAAAGGCGAGATGGAGGCGGCTCGCGTTCACGTCGCGACCAGCCTGGCACGACGGCCTGACAACGCGGCCGCGCGGCTGCTGGCGGCGCGCATCGCCCGCGCAATCGGGGATTTTGACGGCGCATTGTCGCATCTCGACCGGGCCATCGCGATCGCGCCGCGGCGGGAGATATTTCTCGAAAAGGCGCGCACGCTCGATCAGGCCGGCCTGCGGCCGCAGGCGCGGCAGGCATGGCGGGCGATCCTGGACGTCATTCCCGAGAACATCGAGGCCGCGGCCCGGCTGGGGCGGCTGGCGTGGGAGGATGGCGATCATGCCACCGCCGTTTCCTTGCTGGAACGCGCGGCGCAAGATGAGGCTCCCGCGTCGGTCTGGTTCGATCTCGGGCTCGCCCGCCAGGATGGGCGCGACCATGACGGCGCCGCACAGGCCTACCGCAGGGCGATCGAGATCAAACCCGACCACGCCGAGGCCGCGCTCAATCTCGGTGTCGTGCTGCAGGAATCAGGCGATCCCGATGGCGCCATGCGCGCCTACCGAGAGGCCTATCGCCTGCGGCCCCAGAGCTTCGGCACCATCGCGATGGCGCTGACCTCGGCGTCGCACGGCCGGCTGTGGCTCGATGAGGCGTCGTTACGCCAATCACTCGGTGGTGGTTAGCCGGCCCCGCCGCGCACGAAAATGCTTGCGGTACACATTGGGCGCAGCCAACACCTCGGCGACGGTCTTGGCGTAGGCATCCTTGTGAACCGCGTCAAAGCTCTCGAACACCAGCTGCGGCGCCGCGCGCGGCACCGCGAAGACCTGCGCCACCGGCGTGCCCTTCGCCAGCACGCCGGAAAAATCCGGCTGCATCCAGACGGCCGGGAAATTGATCCCGCCGTCGTGAAAGCGATCGGCGTCGACCAGTCCCGTGACCAGGCGAAACGGCAGGTCGTCGCGATTGACGGGATGGGTGGCAAACAACGACCAGCCGGGCTCAAGCTCGATGGTCCAGAAGCTGTTGAACTTGATCGCGGCCTGCCCGCCTTTGGCAAAGGGCGAGCCGGCAAACTGCGCCGCGACATGAAAGCTCAGGGGAGCCCGGGGATGTCCCGAGGTCGATGGCTCCGGAATATTCCAGGCCCACGAAAACGAACCGCGATCGACCGTCACGTCGCAGGGCAGCAGGATCAGAACCCCGTAGGCCATCGCGTCGACAAAGGGCGGGCATTGCTTGACGGTACGAATCTCCCGTCCGTGGATTTCCGAAGCCGCCTTCGCCGGCATCGCCCGCAGCCAATCGGGCAGCGCGCCGCGCGCCGGCACCGGCCGCGGCAGATGATCCGACAAGGCCGGATCGCAACGAAAGATCATGCGCATGGCGGGGCTCCCAAGACCGCGGTCGATGGTGCAGTCTAGACGTCATTGCGAGCGAAGCGAAGCAATCCATCGGGCCGCAGCTCAAGAATGGATTGCTTCGTCGCTTCACTCCTCGCAATGACGAAGAAAAAGGCCGGGATCGCTCCCGGCCTTGGTTGTTCTCCGGCCGTCATGCCCCGCGCAGGCGGGGCATCCAGTAATCCGTGGACGCCAACGATCAGATCGAGAAGCCGCAGCGTACTGGATCGTCCGGTCAAGCCGGACGATGACAGCAAAGCGTTCCTCAGTTCAGCGAGGCGCGCTTCGGCGGCGTTGCCGGCCACGACTTGATCAGCGTGTCGTAGTCGATGGTCTCGCCCTTCGGCTTCTCATTCGCGAGCTTGCGCTGGGGCGCGATGTTGCCGTCCTTGGCCGACTTCGCAAACCAGTGCTCAGCCGTCTCCTTCTTGTTCAACTTCGGTCCGCAGGCGCCCTGCACACCGGATTTCTCCAGACGTTCCATCACCGAGTCCTGCGCTGCCGCCAGCGAATCCATGGCGGCTTGCGGCGTCTTCGCACCGGACGACGCATCGCCGATGTTCTGCCACCACAATTGCGCGAGCTTCGGATAATCCGGCACGTTGTTGCCGGTCGGGGTCCACTGCACGCGCGCCGGCGAGCGGTAGAACTCGATTAGCCCGCCGAGCTTCGGCGCGCGCTCGGTAAAGGACTTGTCCCAGATGTCGGACTCGCGGATGAAGGTGAGACCGACATGGCTCTTCTTCAGGGACACCGTCTTGGAGACGATGAACTGCTGATAGAGCCAGGCCGCCTTGCGGCGGTCCATCGGCGTCGACTTCAACAGCGTCGCAGAGCCGACGTCCTGATAGCCGAGCTTCATGCCGTCCTTCCAGTAGGCGCCATGCGGCGACGGCGCCATCCGCCACTTCGGCGTGCCGTCCGCATTCATCACCGGCAGGCCGGGCTTCACCATGTCGGCGGTGAAGGCGGTGTACCAGAAGATCTGCTGGGCGATGGTGCCCTGCGACGGTACCGGACCGGATTCGGAGAAGGTCATGCCTTGCGCCTGCGGCGGGGCATATTTCTTCATCCAGTCGAGATATTTGACGATCGAATAGACCGCCGCCGGGCCGTTGACGTCGCCGCCCCGCTCGACGGACGAGCCGACCGGACGGCAGCCTTCCATGCGGATGCCCCATTCGTCGACCGGAAGCCCGTTCGGGATGCCCTTGTCGCCATTGCCGGCCATCGATAACCACGCGTCGGTGAAGCGCCATCCCAGCGACGGATCCTTCTTGCCGTAGTCCATGTGGCCATAGATCCTGACACCGTTGATTTCCTTGACGTCGTTGGTGAAGAATTCGGCGATATCCTCATAGGCCGACCAGTTCACGGGGACGCCGAGGTCGTAGCCATACTTGGCCTTGAACTTGGTCTTGTATTCGGGATTGGAGAACCAGTCGTAGCGGAACCAATAGAGGTTCGCGAACTGCTGGTCCGGCAACTGGTAGAGGTGGCCGTTCGGCGCCGTGGTGAACGACTTGCCGATGAAGTCGTTGACGTCGAGCCCCGGATTGGTCACCTCCTTGCCCTCGCCGGCCATCCAGTCCGTCAGATCGACGGCCTGACCGTAGCGGAAATGCGTTCCGATGAAGTCGGAGTCGTTGATCCAGGCGTCGTAGACGTTCTTGCCCGATTGCATCTGGGTCTGAATCTTCTCCACGACATCGCCCTCCTGGATGATGTCGTGTTTCACCTTGATACCGGTGATCTCCTCGAACGCCTTGGCCAGCGTTTTCGATTCATATTCGTGCACCGTCAGGGTTTCGGAGACCGCGTTGATCTCCATCCCCTTGAAGGGGGCAGCGGCCTTGATGAACCACTGCATTTCCTTCATCTGATCGTCCTTCGACAGCGTCGACGGCTGAAATTCGGCGTCGATCCATTTTTTGGCGGCAGCCTCGTCCGCGAACGCGGGCGCGGTGATCGCCGATGATGCCGCCATCAGCGCGAGCGCGCTGGTCATCATCAGGATGCGTGTCCTTCTCACAGGACCTTTGCTCATCTCCAAGTGTCGCATGGTGATTCCTCCGTTGCAGCGACAGACATATTCAGGCCCGGGTTGGTCCCGGATCTGCTCTTTTTCGATTGCCTCAGACGGTGCGGAATATTGCAACCGACGAACCAAGCGAAATCACGGTGGCGAGCCAAAGGCTCGACAATTCAATTCCTTCTCCGAACGGCAGCGTCGCAACCGTGTCGGTGCCGGCAAAGCCGATCCACAACAGATGGATCACGGCGGCCATGATCAGCGAAATGAACAGGCGGTCGCCGCGCGTGGTCGGAATCCGCAAGATTCCGACGCGCTCCGCTTCCGGATAGGCGATCGCCAGCCAGGTCATGACCGCGAGCGTTGCCGCCAGCAGCACGAAAAAGATCGCGGTCGGCAGCGTCCAGGCCATCCATGCGATGCTCTCCATGGTGCCCTCCTAGACCCTGCCGAGCGCGAAGCCGCGCGCGATGTAATTGCGGACGAACCAGATCACCAGCGCGCCGGGAATGATGGTCAGCACGCCGGCCGCCGCCAGCAGGCCCCAGTCCATGCCGGCCGCGGAGACGGTGCGGGTCATCACGGCCGCGATCGGCTTGGCGTTGACCGAGGTCAGCGTGCGCGCCAGCAGCAATTCGACCCATGAAAACATGAAGCAGAAGAACGCCGCGACGCCGATCCCGCTGGCGATCAGCGGCACCAATATCTTGACGAAGAAGCGCGGGAACGAATAGCCGTCCAGGAACGCGGTCTCGTCGATCTCGCGCGGCACGCCGGAGACGAATCCTTCCAGGATCCAGACCGCGAGCGGCACATTGAAGATGCAGTGCGCCAGCGCCACCGCCCACGGCGTATCGAACAGGTCGATCGCCGAATAGAGGTTGAAGAATGGCAGCGCATAGACCGCCGCCGGCGCCATCCGGTTCGACAGCAGCCAGAAGAAAAGATGCTTGTCGCCGAGGAAGCGGTAGCGCGAAAACGCGTAAGCCGCCGGCAGCGCGACGGAGATCGAGATCACCGTATTGATCACCACGTATTTCAGCGAATTGATGTAGCCGGAATACCAGCTCTCGTCGGTGAAGATGCGCACGTAATGGGCGATGGTCGGCTGATGCGGCCACAGCGTCATGGTCGAGACGATCTCGCCGTTGGTCTTGAAGCTCATATTGACCAGCCAGTAGATCGGCAGCAGCAGGAAGATCAGGAACAGCGAGAGAATGAGGCGGCGGCCGGGAATCGAATGCATCACGCGACTCCCTTGTCGGGGCGCCGCTCGGCGCCGGCATTGGTCATCACGGTGTAGAAAATCCAGCACACGATGATGATGATCAGGTTGTAGACCAGCGACAGCGCGGCGGCCTTGCCGAGGTCGAATTGCCCGAGCGCGATCTTGACCAGTTCGATGGAAATGAACGTGGTCGAGTTGCCCGGCCCGCCACCGGTGACCACGAACGGCTCGGTGTAGATCATGAAACTGTCCATGAAGCGCAACAGCACCGCGATCAGCAGCACGCGGTTCATCTTCGGCAGCTGGATAGCGGTGAACACCGCCCAGCGCGAGGCGCCGTCAATTTGCGCCGCCTGATAATAGGCCTCGGGGATCGACTTCAGCCCGGCGTAGCACAACAGCGCCACCAGGCTGGTCCAGTGCCAGACGTCCATCACGATGACGGTGGCCCAGGCGTCGAACTCGTTGGAGACGTAGTTGTAGTTGATGCCGATGTTGTTCAGCGCGTAGCCGAGCAGGCCGATGTCGGGCCGGCCGAAGATCTGCCAGATCGTTCCGACCACATTCCATGGAATCAGCAGCGGCAGCGCCAGGATCACAAGGCAGGCCGCCACGCTCCAGCCCTGCCGCGGCATCGACAACGCCACCACGATCCCCAAGGGAACCTCGATCGCGAGGATCACGGCGGAGAAAAACAGGTTGCGCCACAATGATGCAAAAAACCGCTCGCCGAGATCGGTCGACGGATCGAGCAACTCCTTGAACCAGCCGACCCCGTTCCAGAAAAACTGGTTGTTGCCGAAGGTGTCCTGCATCGAGTAGTTCACCACCGTCATCAGCGGCAGGATCGCCGAGAACGCCACCACCAGGAACACCGGCAGCACCAGGAACCAGGCCTTCTGGTTGACGGTCTTGTCCATCAGGCCGTCCCCTCGACCAGCAGGCTGTCGGCGTAGACGTGAACGTGCGACGGATCGAACACCAGGCCTGCAGCGTTGCCGGGCGCGGAAAACCCCGGCGGCACCTTGGCGGAAAACCTGGCGTCGCCGATCCGCACCCGCGCGAAACGCACGCGGCCGAGGTCGTCGATGCGCTCGATGTCGGCCGCGAGCAGACCCGGCGCCGGCGGCGCGACATCGACGAATTCCGGCCGCACGCCAATTTCGATTTTCGCCCCCGGTGGCAGGCGGTCATAGCTGCGGTTCAGCGCGATGGTGTGGCCGTCGATCCGCGCCTCGCGGCCGCTGACCTCGGCCGGCACGATGTTCATGCCGGGCGAGCCGATGAAATAGCCGACGAAAGTATGCGCGGGCTTGTCGAACAATTCCGCCGGCGTGCCGCTCTGCACCACGCGGCCGTCATGCATCACGACCACGGTGTCGGCGAAGGTCAGCGCCTCGGTCTGGTCATGGGTGACATAGATCATGGTCAGATCGAGCGCGCGATGCAGCGCCTTGAGTTTCGACCGCAATTGCCATTTCAGTTCGGGATCGATCACCGTCAGCGGCTCATCGAACAGGATGGCCGCGACATCGGAGCGGACCAGCCCGCGGCCGAGCGAGATCTTCTGCTTGGCGTCGGCGGTGAGCCTGAGCGCCTTGCGCGCAAGAAAAGGCGTGAGGTCGAGCAGCTGCGCGATCTCGGCCACTCTCCTGTCGATCTCCGCCCTGGGCACGCCGCGGTTCTTGAGCGGGAATGCCAGATTTTGCCCGACCGTCATGGTGTCGTAGATCACCGGAAACTGGAACACCTGGGCGATATTGCGCTTCTGCGTTGACAGCGGCGTGATGTCGACGCCGTCGAACAGGATCTTGCCGCGCGACGGCGTGACGATGCCCGAGATCAAATTGAGCAGCGTGGTTTTGCCGCAGCCCGACGGCCCGAGCAGCGCATAGGCCCCGCCCTGCCGCCAGGTCATCGTGACCGGCTTCAGCGCGAAGGATTCCGCGGCGGCGGCATTGCCGCTGTAGGAATGCGCGAGATCGACGAGGTCAATGCGGGCCATGCTGCATGTCCCTCACATCGCGCCCGGCGCGGCGACCAGCCGGCCGGCGGCGTCGAACACGAACACGTTTTCCGGATCGAGCACGGCGTCGAGCAGGTGCCCGGGCGGATATTCGTGCACCCCCTGCAGCACCGCGACCCAGTTCGAGGCGTCGCGGTTGAGATGCACGAAGCTTTCCGAGCCGGTGATTTCGGTCACCGTCACCGTGGCATGAAAGGCATGGCGGCCGGCGATGCCGTTGGCCACCTCCAGCTGGTGGGCGCGGAAGCCGACCCGGTAGGCGCCATCGTCGAGCTTGGCATAGAGTCCGGCCGCCGGCGCCTGCACGCCGCCGGCATATTGCACCGAGCCATTTTTCTTTTCGATGCCGACGATGTTGAGCGGCGGATCGGAAAACACCTGCGCCACGCGCAGCGTATCGGGATGGCGATAGACCCTGGAGGTGTCGCCGGCCTGCAGCACCTCGCCCTCCCACATGCAGACGGTGCGGCCGCCGAGCAGCAGTGCCTCGGAAGGCTCGGTGGTCGCGTAGACGAAGATCGCTCCCGACGCCTCGAAGATGCGCGGCAGTTCGGTGCGCAATTCCT
>Ga0181532_10005711_pt1 | contig 10496 bp, 10 predicted proteins | sample PEATcosm2014_Bin_33_FD_119768 | JGI IMG/M metagenome (GOLD analysis project Ga0181532, IMG submission 119768) | Peatland microbial communities from MTU Mesocosm Facility, Houghton, MI, USA - PEATcosm2014_Bin11_30_metaG | ecosystem: Environmental > Terrestrial > Soil > Wetlands > Peat | place... | reverse complement strand
AGCGATGGAGAGAACCATTCAGAAGGGCGATCTCATCGTTGCGGATTTCTGGTATTACAACTCCCGAAGTCCGGAGCGTGATGAGGTTATCATCTTCAAGAGAACAGACACCTTCTTCGTTAAGCGCGTAATTGCGGTTGGCGGCGACACTATCGCAGGCAAGGACGGATTAGTCCTTTTGAACGGGCAGACATTGGACGAACCATTCGTCGAGCACCGACAGTCCTATGCCACATCTTCGTCGAATACGTTTGGCCCAGTCACAGTGCCGAGAGACAAATTCTTCGTTATGGGTGACAACCGTGACGAAAGCTTGGACAGCCGCTACCCTTCCTTCGGCCTCGTCGACAAGGACTCCATCGTGGGCAAGTCGCTGTACATATTTGCTTCCGGCCGCCAAGGTAAGAAAATTCGATGACTGGCAGCGATTACACGGGGATGGACCACACGGGAACTCCTAAACCCAAGCGCTCGATGTCGCGCACGCAGAAGATTCTATTTTTCGCCACCGGCTGGCTGATCGTCCTGATGCCATTTCTGTTCTGGTGGAACACCTGGTTTGGACGGCATCTTTCCGACCGGCAGTTGACCGAATATCTGCACGACGATAAGAAGCCACGGCACATCCAGCAGGCGCTGGTGCAGATCAGCGATCGCATGGGCGGCGACGACAAGAATGGTAAGAATGATAAGAATGCTCAGACGGGGCAGGGTCAGGCGAAACAGTGGTATCCGGAACTGATCCGGCTGGCCAGCTATCCGGTAGAAGAAGTGCGCAACACGGATGCCTGGGTCATGGGCCAGGATACCTCGGTGGCCGGCTTTCACCAGACGCTGCTGAAGATGCTGGCCGATGCTTCCCCCATGGTGCGGGGAAACGCGGCGCTGTCGCTGGTGCGGTTCGGCGATTCGACCGGGCGTCCGCAGATCGTAGCGCTGCTGCAGCCGGCCCGGATCAGCGCTCCAGCCGATGGTCGCGTCGTCGATGCGGATCGTCCCGGCACGGCCATCCGGCAAGGCGGATTGCTGGCCAAACTAGCAACTGCAGGATCTTCGACGCCGGTCGAGATCCGCTCGCCGATTCCCGGACGGATTCGCTCGGTTTCGCAGCCCGGCGCAAACGTAGCCGCAAGCGCGGAACTGGCCGTGGTCGATCCTGGAACCGAGCAGGTGTGGGAGGCGCTGCGGGCGCTCTATCTGGTGGGGCAAATGGACGATCTGCCGGCGATTCGCCCCTACGAACGCGACCTGCCGGACATCTCCAACGATGTTCGCCAGCAGGCGGCGGAGACAGAGAAGGCCATACTGCAACGCGCCAAGCAGTGACGTAAAATTGCGCCTCAGAATGACTCTGGCGCAAAATTAGTTTCCGAAGAGAGCGTTGACAAACGCTGATCACAACCGCAACATGTGTGCGTCCGAGAGAACGTTGTGCAAAGGAAGCTAATGTCTATGAAACCGAGATTCGTTTTATTCATTTTATCTCTGTGTATCGTTCCTTCCATTCAAACCCAGGCCGCCACGCTGCCCGATGCTTGTGGCAACGACAAGGTCAAGTTTGATATCACGCTGCAGAAAAATGCTCCCGCGCCTTCCGCCCCGGAACCGGGAAAAGGGCAGATCATTTTTATTGAGACCAGCAAGAAGCCGCCAGCGATGGGTTGCATGGGCAGGTGCAACAATCTGACCAGGTATGGTGTCGACGGAGCCTGGGTGGGTGCCACCAAAGACAACTCTTACTTCCCATTGTCGTTGGACCCAGGCGAGCATCATCTATGCGCGGTCTTGGGCAAGGATGTTGATGCGGAAGCTCTGACCGTCGAGGCCGGAAAAGTCTATTACTTTGAGGTCAAGTACGACGCCGAGGGCACGCAATACGGAACCCCCGACAAACCCAATTATCAGGTCTCGAAGAATGTCGGGTTTTCTCTGTTGAAAGAAGACGAGGGAAAATACCGGGTGAAAGCCTCGGATCTCAGCACTGCGGTTGCGAAAAAATAGGGGCGTGTCGTGGAGTAACGCGGGAGATTGACTGGTTGCCCGGTGAAATTCCCTGTTGCGCTCAAGGCGGTGCGAGCGGGGTAGAGATCCTTCGACTCCGTGGCGGAATTCACTGCGTGGATTCCGCCACTGCGCTCAGGATGACAAGACATGTTTAGCGAGTCGGAAGGTTCAAGCTAAGAGCCAAGAGCTGGTTTTCTAGATCGCCATCGGCCCGACTTCTTTTTCCACCTCAACCGTATCCAGCATGACGATGGCGTCCCAGGGGCAGCCGTCGAGGAAGCAGCCGTCGGGGCCTTTGCTGAGGCATTTCTTGCAGCCGATACAGAGGATGGGGTCGATCTGGATGCGGCCGAACGGTGGATTGTCCTCGTCGGGCACCCAGAACATGCAATCTTCCACCGGACAGTATTCGACACAGGCAGGTGAGCCGGCGCATCCGGTGCAGCACTCGGTAATGACCGCCAGTTCCTTGGGTTTCTTCTTGCGCGGGGTGGCCAGGCCTTTGGACTTGGGTTCAAACTTGAGCTCGTCGGGAACCATCCCAACGGCTTTGGTGGCGCCGGGTGCAGGAGGCATGGGCCGCATTATAACCTGAGCTGCGCCGGTTTATGAAGCTGGCTTGCGCTTAAACGCCAGGTTAGGCACGGGCTTGAACGCTGCCTGATCGTCGGCGTACCGGCGATAAAAGTCCTTGAGATCCTTGGTGGTTGCCGCCAGACTGTCGTGGTCGTTGTCGTCAGGAAGCGTCGCCACCACTACCTTGTTCTGCTCGACGCCTTGCTTGAGCCAGTCGCCATCAATTGGAGTAAGCGTCAATGAATCTTTGTCCAAGGCCATTAGGTATATTTGATGCATCGGCAAGCATGAAAAACAAACGTCATCCGATCTGGGCGCAACGTCAAGAAAGCGATGAGCATCCAGTTTGACCAGGCGCCCTTCCATGCGGACCGTCTGCCCCTCATCCAAGGCGCACCCCTCGCCCTGCTTCTGCTTCGGAGTCACGTACTCCACTGCATATTTTTCGTCCGCGGCGGCAATCTTTAGCAGACAGCCCTCCTTCGGTTGCCACCATGAACCGACGAGGTTCTGATCGAAAGTTAGGTCAGGGTCCGAATGGCCGAAGAGATGTTCCTCATACAGCGGATTGATCGACATCACCCAGCATCCTGGCAGCACCAGCAGCGCGGCCAGAATCAACGCGGTGTCAGAAAATCTCGAAAGAGTGCGGAAACGGAAAACAGTGGGGAGAGACATACGCCCTCCTAGGAAAGAGGGGGGTTGAAGCGACACCTCAAAGCCCCCGCCCGAAATGATACTCTCTGCCGAGTTTGTCATACACGAACGATCTCCACCGGGCCCGTTCTGTTATAGTGAACCCCGGCAAAGGAGCATCGACATGGCTGGCAGAAGCGTCAACAAAGTCATTCTTCTCGGAAATTTGGGGAAAGATCCCGAGGTGAAGTATACCCCCAGCGGCACGGCCGTCGCGAAGTTCAGTCTGGCCACGAATGATCGCTACAAGGACAAAGACGGGAACTGGCAAGATCGCACCGAGTGGCACAACATCACGGCTTGGGCGCGGACGGCGGAGATTGCCGGCGAGTATCTAAAAAAGGGCAGCAAAGTTTATATCGAGGGCAGCCTGCGAACGCACTCCTGGGACGACAAGACCAGCGGCCAGAAAAAGTACATGACGGAAATCAACGTCAACGATCTGGTCATGCTCAGTGGGAAGGGTGAGGGCGCCGGTGGCGGCGACTTCAGCGGCAGCTCACGCGGAGGGTCACAGTCCGCGGGCGGCGGAGGCAACAACTTCGACCAGCGCACTCCCGAGCCCGAACCGGCTGGGTCGGGACCGATCACGGACGAGGATATCCCGTTCTAGCGTGTATCTCCGCGGCTGGGCACCTCAACACGGCTTGTCATCCTGAGCGAAGCGAAGGACCTGTGCAACTGGCAGGCGAGTACACAGGTCCTTCGCTTCTTTCAGGATGACAAGTTTTTGTTTACGGGATGGCGGACGGTTTCGCTGTGGCGGGATATTACCGCTGCGTCTTCTGCTGCGTAATCGAATTGCGCCAGGAACTCGACTGCCGGAGCATTTTCCCGCTGCCAAGCTATGGTTCGCCGGATCGCCTCATCGATCGCAACTGGTTCCTCGTAGCCCAGTTCCTGGCGGATTCGCGCTGAACTCGCCGTCCAATCCTGCGCCGCGTTGCCGGGCTTGAGCAGGTGTCGCGGGGTTCGATCCACTGGCAGGACCACAAACTCCCCCTCCCACCGCATTTCGCTGGCGATTTTCTTCGCCCATTCCAGTTCGCTGAACGACGGTTCTTCGCACACGTTAAAGATGCGCCGGGCGGCGCGATCATTCGTGGCAGCCAGGGCAATGGCCGCGGCCACATTCTCGACGTAGCCTCGCGGCGAGCGCCACCCGGCCAGTGTTTCGGGAAAGATAATGTGGCGACGCCGATCGGCGACGCGTTTCACGACCGGATAAAAACGATGCAGCGGATCGCCCGGTCCATACACCATGGGAAGCCGCAGCACTGTGCCGGGAAGTTCCGGGTCGTTCATCACGATGCGCTCCGCCGGAATCTTGTCGTAGTCGTCCGTCACCCAGGGGAAAATCTGGCGCATGACTTGCAGGACTTCTGGAGGGTAGAGATGCAGAGTGCGCCGCAGTTCCGACTCTTCGGTAAACGGTCCCTCCTGCAGCGGACCACTCTCCGTGCCCTGCGAAATGCCGACCGCGCGGTAGACGTCCATGCTGCTCGGCATGACCACGCGTCGAGTGGCGCCTCGGAAGACATTCATCAGCTCTTCCGCCTGTAGGCCCGAGCTGAGAACCAGATCAATCACTACGTCGGGAGCAAAGCGTTGCAGTTCCTGAGATCTCGCATGCAGTTGGTGATGGTCGCCCCGAATCTCGTCGACGCCGGCCGGTACGGCCGTCGTGCCTCGATGGAAAACAGCAACAGTATGCCCTTGCCGCTGCAGTGCAGTCGCCACGAACCGCCCAATGAAGCCATTTCCGCCAATCAGAAGCAGACGCATAAGTCAGTCACACACGCAGAGTGTAAACCGCCGGAATCTCAGGTTGGAAGAACAGGCCGGAAGGACAAATAGCGGAGACCGGAAGCGACCATCACGTCCCTGCAGGGGGGAATCACGATCTGGTTAGTCGCCGTCTCCGGTGTCGACTGCGACCAATTCCAGGCTCTGCAGCAGCGGACTCGAATCCGCAACAAATTCCACATGTCCGCATCGCGGGCAGGAGAGAATGGCGTGGCCGGAGACGCCGGGCGCCAGGCTGGCGCGCATCAGTTGGTAGCGTTGCAGCTTCTGTTCACAACGCAGGCAGCAAACTGTCTTCTGATAAGGATCGACGGAGACGCCGCTGGGCGTCTCGATGGCTGGTTTCATAATTTCCTCAAGAGCAGGAACCGGAGCAGCCCAAGGCCGGGCTGACAATCCAGTTTTAGTGGAACGAGTGTACCACGCCCGGCCCGAACCCAGCGTGCTGCCGGCGCTCACGCCAGTACAAAGTAAGGCTCCCCAAAAAACAAATCCCACTGCGACCTTGGGTCCAGTTTCGGACCCGGGTCGCAGTGGGATTTGAAGAAATAAAGCTCAGGATTAACTTCTACAGCTTATGCGGCTCCAGAACCCCGCAGCACGGCAGGAAGGGTCTTGGCCAGAATTTCCAGGTCAAGCCACACCGACCAGGTCCGGATATACTGCAAATCCAGTTCCATCCACCTCTCGAACGTCGTGGAACTCCGTCCCATGATCTGCCAGAGACAAGTGATTCCAGGGCGTACGCTGAAACGCTTGCGCTGCCAGTCCTGGCAATGGACTTCGAACAGTTCGTAATCGCGCACCTGCAAGGGGCGCGGACCAACCAGGCTCATCTCCCCCTTCAGCACGTTGAACAACTGCGGAAGTTCGTCGATGCTGGTTTTGCGCAAGAAACGACCAATCGGCGTGATGCGCGGGTCCTTCTTGATCTTGAACACTGCGCCATCGGCTTCGTTCTGGTGTTCGAGATCCTTCAAGCGCGCTTCAGCGTCGACTACCATGGTGCGGAACTTGTAGATGTTAAACATCCTCTTGTTCAGCCCCAGCCGCTTCTGCACGAAAAGAACTGGACCCGGCGAAGTCAGCTTCACCAGGAAGGCAGTCAACAGCAGGACGGGCGAACAGAGAGTGATGGCGATCGACGACACCAGGATGTCGATCACCCGCTTGGCCATTAATCCCCAGAAATCGGTGATCGTGCTTTCATGGCTGATGAGCGGATCGCCGTCGAATTCCTCGGCCCGCTGCCGCACCTCTTTCAGATCGAAAATGTTGGGCAGGAACCGGACGACAATGCCCTGCTGTTCGCACGCCGACGCGACTTCCGACGCGAAGGTGTGGTAGGAACGGATGGGCAACGCCAGCAGCACTTCGTCCACCACATTGCGGCGCACATACGTGGGCAAGGCATCGAGGTCGGAGACCAGGGAATGTCCTTGCTTGCGGAATTCCTCCATTCCCTTCCACTCTTCGTCGGCGAATCCCAGGACGCGGTAGCCCCACTCTGGCTTGTGTTGGATCCGTTGCACCAGTTGCACCGCGCGAGCGTTGGTTCCAATCACCAGCATGTTCCGCGTATTCCGGCCATGCCGCCGTGCATAGGCCAGCCCGGCTCGAATCACCACGCGGCTCAGAACCAGCGACACGGTCGCGACCGCCCAGAATAGAATCACAAAGGTCCGGTTCACCAGCGAGAGATGGAACGTAAAGCCGGACACGGCAACCACCAACGCACCCACAGCAGTGGCTTTGATGATGTCCCAGATTTCTTCAAAACGGCTCACGGCAAACCGTCTCGAGACATAAAACCCGAACGAGTTGAAAAGGAGATGCCAGATCAGGAGAAAAAACGCGAACCACAAAACGTTGCCGAGCTTCACCCGCATCTCGAAGAATTCGGCCAAGCTGAAGCTCCCCACCCGGTGGTACTGAGGCAACGTCGACAGAGCGAACGCAATCGTCATCAAGAACAGGTCAAACAGTTTGACCCCGTTCGTATACAGCCTGCGATTTGCATGCATAGGGAATCCTGACGAAATCCGTACGGATTTCTTCCTGAACCTGGGGGGGAGGAGGTTCTGGTGTTGCGGGGGAGGAGCGGACTTACGTCCGCTTCACAACAAAGTTTTTACTTCTTCGCATTGGCGAAAGTCTCTACGTTCGCGGCTTCGCCCTCTCAGTCACAAGTTCTTGGCACTAACACATGGTCCCGGGGACGCTAACTCTGCGTCCGTTTCAATCTGGAGAACCCGTCGCGGGGCTTCATTCGTGGGGTGTCAAGCACTACCATCGCCCTAACTCGGCGCACAAATCTTATATCAGCTGGCGTCAGTCTAATCCAGTTCTGCGGAGTCTGCAATGGCAAGAAGGTGGTAGTAACCAAAAATTAATGATTACCAGCTAAATAGCTTGTTTTCAATGGGAAACAAAAAGCCGGCCGATCTTGCCCCCACCTTTAGGCCTAGCGCATTCTTTAGGCAGGGGGAAGCGTGAAGCGGACTGTGATTCGCGTCTGCATCTCGACGGGCCGCCCGTCTACGGAATACGGCTGATACCTCCACTGCCTCACCGCCTGAACGGCCGCCTCGGCTAATAACGGGTTTCCTTCGATCACAGCAATGTTGTGGACGGCTCCCTCTCCTCCGATTTGAACATCCAACGTCACCAAGCCTTGAATATGCTGGGTTCGCGCTGCCTCCGGATACTGCGGTTCCACGCGATGGATCAATCGCGTCCCGGAAACTCCCTCTGCCCCGGCCGGTTGCTGGGCGTTCCCATTCGCGTTTGAACCCGTCGCGTTTGACCCCGTCACGTTTGACCGGGTCGCGTTCAACCCAGTCGCGCTGCCCTTCTCGGTTGTAGTTTGTCCAGGCGCGAAGCGGTAAATCACCTTTCCATTTTGAGTCACTACCAGGCCGCCACTGGGGGGCTCGACCGAAGTCTCCGCCTTCGAACCTCCGTGCTGCGAATCACTTTTCGCCGGTGTCTCCAAATCCCCAGACGGCGCGTCCAGTTCGGCTCCGGAATCGACCCCACGATCCGTGTTCCCAGCCGGCACAGCGTTGGTGGGCGCATGCGATCCCACGTTCGATGCTCCCTTGAAACCGCGGACAATCGCTCCTCGCCATCCCAGCGCAAGCCCGAGCACGATTGCCGTCAAGATCACCAGAACGCCCAGGATCGCGGTCCAAAGATCATGCCCTCTCCTGAATGTTTCATCCGCAGGCGGAGCGCCAGCTATTTCCGTGATCGGTTCCGAATCCGGCGGAATCCTCTGCTCAATCTCCGGCACAATCTCAGGCACGAACTCAGGCGCGAGCGACTTTTCCTCGACACTGGAAAGAACGGGAGCCACCTGATCGGATCCCGTCTGATTCACCATGTTGCTCGGGACGTTGTTCTGTGCGCGGTTCGCGACGTCGTCGGCCGCCACGCGCCGCGCCAAGTTTCTTAGCGAGCTCACATCCTGATCGCCGAACGCATCGAGCAGCGAAGAAAAAACCTCCAAGATTCCAAACGGCTCTGGCCCCTCGCCCAGCGGCAGCACCAGAATCGATCTCACGCCCAGGCGCCGGCAGGCTTCGGCATCCACTCGCGCATCGGTCTCGGTGTCGCCGCATAGTTGAATGGTTCCCGTCTGCAGGCATGCTCCCGAAAGACCGGAAGTGGTCTCCAGCCGAACCCCCAGGTCCGGAGCGTCTGGACCGCTGGTGGCGCGACACACCATCTCGCCCGCTCTCGCCAGGGCAATGGCTGCCCCGGTCGCACCCGTGGCGACACGCGCTTGCTCGACTACTTCGTGCAGAACCAAGTCCAGCGCCAGTTCGAACGACGCCTCTCCACCGCCATGGGCCGCCAGCGCACGCGCCACTTCCGCTACGTCGCGGGGATCTCCCGCGGGAACCACATCGCCCACATGGGCGGAGGACTTCCCTGCTCCTGATTTCGCATCCGATTTCTCGCGCGATTTCTCATCCCAGGAGGATGGCGTACCGTACGATTCCGGCTGCAGCATGGGGTTTTGAGACATACAGGGACCGGTCAGTGGCTGTCCGTCATTATGCGGAGTTTTGCGCGAATCCCCGAGGATGTCAACCTCAAAGGCAAAGCAATATGGACATGACTGCATTTCGCGTCACGACAAACGCGCCATCATCATCGCGGGGCCGGCACGCGCTCGATTCCCGTTTTGGCGGTCAGGCACGAGCCCGTGCAAGTTTTTCTTCGCCAGAACGCGAACCAGGCCAGAGAGTTTGTAAAATCAGAGCGGGCCAGTAAAATTCAAACCGGGCGCGCGTCACCCAGTACTATTGTTGAATCTTCTCGAGGGTTAAGCCGATGCGGATAGCGGTGGTGGGTTCGGGATACGTTGGGTTGGTGGCAGGCGCATGTTTCGCCGATCTCGGACACGACGTCATCCTCGTCGACAACGATCAAGAGAAGCTGGCAGGGTTGCGCAATGGCCAGGTACCGATTCACGAGAAATTTCTGCCCGAGCTGCTCAGCCGCCATCGCGGCCAGCGCCTGACTTTCTCCGACAATCTGACGGAAGCAGCTCGCCTGAGTTCCGTAATTTTCATCGCCGTCGGCACGCCGCCCACCGAGAGCGGAGAAGCCGACATGTCCTACCTGGAGTCAGTGGCCCGCGAAATTTCCGGGGGCATCGACAGCTATAAGGTCGTCGTCGAGAAAAGCACGGTTCCGGTCTACACCAGTGACTGGGTGCGCCGGATCATCCTGCGGAATGGCACCGACCCGGAGTTGTTCGACGTCGTCTCCAACCCGGAGTTTCTGCGCGAAGGCTCCGCCGTCACCGACTTCATGTTCCCGGATCGCATCGTGATCGGCTCCGACAATGGCCGCTCCGCTGAAATTTTGCGCGAAGTCTACGCGCCGCTGACCGGCGGCAGCTACTACCAGCGCAGCGATGGCATTCCCCAACCTGACCGCGCTCTGATTCCGCCTCCAGTCATCGTGACCAGCACCAAGAGTGCAGAACTGATTAAGCACGCATCAAACGCTTTTCTGGCCATGAAGATTTCGTTCATCAATGCGGTGGCTTCGGTCTGCGAGGCCGTAGGAGCCGATGTAAACGAGGTAGCTCATGGCGTTGGGACCGATTCGCGCATCGGGGCCCGGTTCCTGAACCCCGGCATCGGCTACGGCGGCTCCTGCTTCCCCAAGGATGTGATGGCCTTCCGCGCCGTGGCTCGCGAGAGCGGCTACGATTTTCGCCTGCTCGATGAAGTCATGCGCATCAACGAAGACCAGCGCCAGCGCTTTCTGCGGAAGGTGCACAGCGCGCTCTGGACCCTGCGCGGCAAGAATCTGGGCGTGCTCGGCCTGGCCTTCAAGGGCGGTACCGACGACGTCCGCGAATCGCCCGCGCTGTTTCTGGTGAAGTCGCTGCT
>Ga0181532_10005710_pt1 | contig 10501 bp, 8 predicted proteins | sample PEATcosm2014_Bin_33_FD_119768 | JGI IMG/M metagenome (GOLD analysis project Ga0181532, IMG submission 119768) | Peatland microbial communities from MTU Mesocosm Facility, Houghton, MI, USA - PEATcosm2014_Bin11_30_metaG | ecosystem: Environmental > Terrestrial > Soil > Wetlands > Peat | place... | reverse complement strand
GGAATGCCCAAGTGCATCATGCCGCCAGGCACCGCTGCGCCCTCAAAAATGGTCACCGAATAGCCGAGGAGTGCGAGATCGTGCGCCGCAGACATACCTGCCGGACCAGAACCGATGACCGCCACCTTCTCGGCATACTTCACTTCCGGCTTTCCGCCGAAGACATCGACCGGATTTCTCGACTCCGGGCCATAGCGCTCGGTGACGAATCGCTTCAAGGCGCGGATCGAAATGGGCGTATCAAACTGCCCGCGGCGGCAGGCCGGCTCGCAGGGATGTCCACACACACGTCCACAGATGGATGCGAAGGGATTCGGGGTCCGGGCGTACCGATAGGCTTCCTCATACCTTCCCTCTGCGATCAGCGAGACGTACCGTCCAGCCTGGGTGTGGACGGGACACGCCTGCATGCAGGGAAAGTTAGACTCCAACCATTCCAAATCGACGAGCTTCGTGCGAGTCGTCACCTGGTTCGCTCCGGATCCCCGTGGTTCGTTGACTTACTTCTTGACGGTGAGGTCTGCCGTGACGGCTCCGGCGGCAACTTCTACCGCTTGCGTGGTGACTTTGCCGTCTTCGCTCCACGTTTTCAGCGTGTACTTGCCGGGAGGTACGTTTTTGATTTCGTAATTTCCATTCTTGTCCGTCAAAGCAAAGTAGGGGGTCGGTGATACCACGACGTAGCCATTCATTTCCGGATGCACGTTGCACAGCAGGCCCGCGACGCCTACATCGTTAAACTGGAAGCTTTTTTTATCGCCCTTCGGCCAGGTCCCCAGGTTGTGGGCGAGCTTTTTGTTGCCGCTGATGCTCGGCCAATACACGTTGTGGCCCACCGGGTCGCTGTTCAGGAATTCTACGGTTGTCCCGACCAGTACGACGGTCACATGGGGTACAAAGGTCATTTTCGTCTGATCAATGACTGGCTTCGCGGACGGAGGATCAAATTTCTTGTCGGGAATGGCATCGACATACACAGCAATGTTTTCTGCCGACTTGATTCCTTGCACGCTGACCTTGCCCTTGATATCTCCCCCGAGGCTCGCGCCCGCGAGCAGGAGAACTGCACTGCTCAGTGCCACTGCCTTTACCGCAAGAAAACGTAGCTTCATTATTGCCCTCTCTTGTACCTGGATTTATGTCCCAAGAATCCTTTGGCCTGCGGGCTGCGGTTAGAACGCGTAGTCGATGCCCGTTATAAATGTGTTTGGTCGGTAAAAGAGAGTGTTCCCGGCAGCATCCAGATAGGGGACTCCCCAATAATGTTGGTATTCGCCGACGATTTTGATGTTGGCGCGTACCAGAATCTGGTATCCGGGGCTGACGCGGTTGCGCGTCTGGGATTCGGAAACACCGTTGAAGTAATCCGATGGCGAATTCACAAAGTCATAGCGCATGGTGGCGATCAGCCAGGGGAAAATCCAATAATTACCGGCAACAAATCCGCCCGTAAACGTCACGGCATTGGTGTTCGTGATGGTTCCTGCCGTGGTGTCCAGCAAGTGATTGTTGTCATGCCCGTGCATGCCCAAGGCATAGAGTTCGAGTTTCCGATATTTGAATCGTATGTCGCCGCCCACTCGGTAAAAGGGGTCATTGATCGTCCCGGTAAACGCGTACGGGTTGCCGCCAAAATTCTGTTGGTTGGTGCCGTGGTAATAAAAGGCGCCGACTCGAATGGAGGTATGGTCCCTCGGGCCCGATGGTCCAGCAGCTTGGATTCCATGGCGGCTTTCCGGATCACGTTCCAGGTTGAACTGGTAGGAAGTGCGCAGATAGACATCTTTTGTGTTGCGCGCCACGAGTGCCGTATCTAGCCCGTAGGCCGAATTGGTCCCATCGATGAAGGCCACCGACCAGGTGAAATTGCCGTTGTTCGGATAGCCCCCGAACTCGATCCCTCGTTGCGGCGTACCCAGGACGAAAGGATTGTTGGTGGTTCCGCAGACAGTCACCGCGCCACCACACGCCGGGCCTTGTGCCAACGCACCTTCGCTGTACACGTCATAACCAGTCAAGTACGGGGACCGCGCCTGGGTGAACGGCAAATCCAGCTCGAACTGTCCGAAGCGCACGTTCAGAGCATTTGTGGGCAGGTGGAAAATGTGCCCCAAATCATTGTACTTCAGATAGCCATCCCCGAGTCCTCCCCCAGCCCCTGTTGCTCCCGCCGAAATGTCGTCATCAATCCAGAAGGAGAGATTCGGACCAAAACTCCCTGCGCTGATGATGGTAAAGGTGTTCGGAATGAACAAATCCGTCCTTGGAACATAACCCGCCGCTTCGACAGGCGTCGGCTGCTGGGCGTTCCACATAAAATTGCCTTCATACCGGAAGGAGATCGGGATTGTCCCAGGGATCTCTCCCGGGTACACCGCACCCGGAAAGGCTTCCTTCTGTGCCTTTGATCCGAGCATCACCGGATCTTGCTTCACGAAGGTTTCGTCGTCCTTTGGAAATTTGAAGCCGTTCTTCTTGAATGCCACCCCGAAGTCATTCAATTCGGGATAGTTGTTGTGGCAGGTGGTGCAGGATGTTCCGTACTTCCGCGAGAATGCGGGGATCGCTTTGCCAGACGGAACGATGACCAGCAGAGCAAGCGCCAAAAGCGCCCCAACGACAAGTGCGGCAACGGTTCTCACAGCAAGCTGCTTCGTGTTCGCCAATTGACCCTGCCTCGGCCCCTGTGCGGGCATGAATTTGTGACACATAAGGAATAGAGCTGTTCAAATGCGCGAGCATTTTCGGACGTACGTTACAGAACTGCCGTGAGGATGGTCACACCATAATGTGATCTACGTCACAAGGGGCCAAACGCTCCGAAGGGTCAAAGGAAGCTCAGAGGGCGGTCAGGGAGTTACGTCATCGCGGGAGTAGAAAACCAAGGGGCGCAACACGCAGGAGCGCCGCAAAGCAACTGTCTTCTCATGGAGGGAGCGCTCTCGTCGAAGCGGGACGGATCACCCTACAAATTCTAACGGGTAGTTTCAAAGACTGACAGAAAGAGAATTTGCCACAGCAAGCGACCCAAACGTTCGTGGATTCGGGAGCCGACCTGTGCAAAGCGGGACAGTTTAGCGGTTCGCGCCGTGCCAGAGTTTTGGATATGTCGCTCGCGTGGATCAGCCGAGTCTACTCGCTGGTCGACGGCGGCAAACAACTGCCCACGTCCTTCGATGAGGAGAGTAATCAAAGATGGCCAAATTAACGACTGCTGCGAGAAAGAAACTTCCGAAATCGGCCTTCGTAGAAAAAGGCGCCAAAAAATATCCGATCCCCGATGCGTCTCATGCACGAGATGCATTGGCGAGGAGTTCCGGGAAGGCAGAGCACGCCTCCGTTGTTGCCGCGGTCAAGAGGAAGTTTCCAAATATAAAAATAACGAGGTAGAGAAAGAGACCATTGGTTGCGAGCGTTTTGTACGATCGCGGACCACAGCGCGAATCCTGGACGCTTTTTGCGCTTGCGTCTTTCACTTTTCCGTTATCGGAAGACCTCTGACTCCGCGCACATTGGTAACCTCTGGCCTGTGCTCGCTGGGCATCAGCAGGAGATTCACGCCGAGCGGGATCGGAAGTTGGAGGCGGCGAGGGAACAGCGGAAGAATCACCGCCAGCGGGCCGCGTGACTGATGAAACGGATTACTTGTGGTTTGCCGACGATCCGCCCAGAACCTCGTTCTTTGCTTCCTACAACGCGTTTGTGGACGGTCAGTCCTTTGCGCCGACTCTGCCGCTATTTCGCTGGGGGCCGCTCGGGTGGCAAATTCGTTGTATGGCGAGCAGCAGTAAGGATACGATGCATACGTGAGTGGTCCAAATCGCAAAGTCCATTTCGAGAGTGTCACCATGTCTGGCGCCAAGCCGAAAGTACATCGCCCGTCACTGACCAAGGCTCTGACAGGAATTCAAGGACTGGATGAAGTCACAGGAGGCGGCCTGCCGAAGGGTCGTGTCACCCTGGTATGTGGCAGCGCAGGATGTGGCAAGAGCTTATTCGCGATGGAATTCCTGGTGCACGGCGCAGTTCGATACGGCGAGCCCGGCGTATGCATGGACTTCGAAGAAACCGAGGCGAAGCTGAGGGCCAACGTCTCATCGCTCGGTTTTGATCTACGAGACCTTACCAAGCGCAAAAAGCTGTTGGTGGACTTTGTTGCCGTCGAGCGAAACCAGATCGCCGAGTCTGGAGAATACAACCTCGAAGGGCTGTTCATCCGTTTGGCCCACGCGGTCAAAACCATCAAAGCAAAGCGCGTGGTCTTGGACAGCATCGAGGCGCTTTTTTCCGGATTAACTGACTCCACGATTCTACGAGCGGAACTCCGCCGTCTGTTTCATTGGTTGGAAGATCACAAGCTCACCGCTGTCGTTACCGGCGAAGCCGGAGAAAACACTCTGACCCGTCATGGGCTCGAGGAATACATCGCCGATTGCGTGATCTCCCTGGACCATCGCGTCACAGAACAGATTTCCACCCGACGGCTGCGAATCGTCAAGTACCGGGGGACTTCCCACGGCACCGATGAGTATCCTTTCCTGATCGATCGCGAGGGCATCTCGGTGGTGCCGATCACGTCACTCGAACTTGCCCACAAAGCGTCGATGGATCGCGTTTCAACAGGAATTCCCGCTTTGGATGACATAATGGAAGGCAAAGGGTTCTTCCGTGGAAGCAGTGTGCTGGTTTCGGGCTCGTCGGGAACCGGGAAGTCCAGCTTGGCCGCGAGTTTCACCAGGGCCGCCTGCGTCCGCGGCGAAGTTTGTCTCTATTTCGCTTTTGAAGAATCTCCCAGCCAGATTCTACGAAACATGCGCTCGGTTGGCATTAACCTGGAGCCGTGGGTAAAAAAGGGTGTATTGCACTTCCATGCGATGCGGCCAACCAGCATCGGTCTGGAAGCACACTTGGCCATTGTTCACAAACTGATCGAAAGGTTTCGGCCTAAAGTCGTGGTCATCGACCCGATCACCAACCTGGTTGTGGCCTCCGGCACTTACAGCATTAAGTCGATGCTCATGCGCCTAGTCGATTTCCTAAAGGTGCAACAGATCACCTCCATGTTCACGAATTTAACATTCTCGGGAGATCCCCAAGAGAGAACTGCGGCGGCCGTCTCCTCTCTCATGGATACCTGGATTGTGTTGCGAGACAGCAAACCCAATGGGAGACCCAGGCGCGAGCTTTACGTTCTGAAATCCCGCGGCATGGGACATTCGCGTGAACCTCGTGAGCTCATCGTGAGTGACCGCGGCATCGAATTGGGTAAGGTCCTGAGGGATCACACGCTAGGCACGCCCGTTGCAAGCCCCGGTGGAGTCAAGGTGCCTGAATAGCAAGTTTGCCCAATCTGGACCGGAGACCGAGCACCTACATGAAGAAGAGTTCAGCAATCAAACGTCGCTCTGCCAAGACCAGTCGTGGCGAGTTTTATATCTTGCGGCTTTACATCGCGGGCCAGACCCCCAATTCGATCGCTGCCATCGCCAACCTCAAGAAGATTTGTGAGGACAAGCTGCACGGCAAATACCGCATCGAAGTGATTGATTTGCTGGAGAAGCCGCAACTCGCCAAAGGTGATCAGATCATTGCCATTCCGACCCTGGTAAGAAGGCTCCCGCCGCCTGTCAAAAAAATTATTGGGAACCTCTCCAAGACCGAGAGTGTCATCGTGGGGTTGGATCTTCAACCTGCTCGCTGAAGTGAAGGCTCAAACAGCAGATGGCTAACAAGCGAACTCGTTCCGATGGTCGGGTCCTCCCAGGACGGCTGCCTGGCAAAGTCGCTGCGCCCCGAAGTGCTCGCAGAAACCTCAGACCCTCTCTAGGCGAACCCCCCCCATCCACGAGACCGGATCAGCAATCAAAGATCCTCGCACGCTTAAGGGCCGCGGAGGAAACTCTGCGCGCCATACAGTCCGGTGAAGTCGATGCTTTGATGGTTTCCGGTCGTCGCGGAGACCAGGTCGTTTCTCTGAAAGGCGGCGAACTCGCCTATCGCATGCTAGTGGAAGCCATGAGCGAAGGCGCGGCGACTCTGTCCCGGAATGGAGTTTTGCTCTACTGCAATCGGAGGTTTGCAGAACTGATCTGCAGGCCACAAGAAAAACTTATCGGCATGGCGGTTCAGTCGCTGGTTACAAAAACGGAGCGAAGCCGATTGGAAGTTTTCCTTGCCGATGCTCAGAAAGCTGTTGTGAAAAGCGAATTCAACTTGCTTCGTAGAGACAAACGTCTGGTTCCGGTCAATTTGTCTCTTAATCGGTTTCCCGGACGTAAGGGCTACGCCCTGAGCATGGTGATCACAGATCTGACCGAGCAAAAACGCAGGCATGTCGAAGACACGAGGTTGCAGTTGGCTGCTATTGTCGAATCCTCACAGGACGCCATTATCGGTAAAAGCCTGGATGCGAAGATTGTCAGTTGGAACCCGGGCGCTGAAGAGATCTATGGCTATACTCCGGAGGAGGCGATCGGCCAACCGATTTCCATCCTATTGCCGCCTGAGCGTGCTGACGAATGGCCCGCGATCATGGAACGCGTCCGCAGGGGCCAAAAAGTGGAGCACTACGAAACGAAGCGGCTGCGGAAAGATGGGACCGTGATTGATGTCTCGCTGGCCGTTTCTCCGATCAAGACCGCGGAAGGAGAGACGGTTGGTGCTTCCGCCGTGTCGCGCGATATCACCGACCGCAAGCAAGCTGCTGAAATCAAACAAGCTCAAGCGATGCGCCAGCTTCTCCTCGAGCGCGTGCTTACAGCCCAGGAGGAGGAACGGCGCCGCATTGCCCGCGAATTGCATGATGAATCCGGCCAACTTCTGACCTCTGTTTTGGTTGGCCTGCGTACCCTGGAGGATTCTAGAAAACTATCAGATGTTAAAGCCCAGGGAAATCGACTCCGGGAAATCACCGCTCAGGCCCTTGATGAGATCGGTCGGCTTGCCCGCGGGCTTCATCCAACTGTCCTTGACGACCATGGCCTAGGTGTCGCCGTAAGCCGGTATGTTTCCGAGTACACGAAGACTCACAACATAGCTGTAGATCTCAAACTCAATGAACTTAACTTCGATGACTTGCCTTCAGCAATCCAGATGGGGTTGTATCGCATTGTTCAGGAAGCCCTCACCAACGTGGCCAGACATTCGGGAGCCAAGACCGTCAGCATTAAATTCACGCGTTCGGCCACAGCTTTGGAGGTAGCGATAATCGATGACGGATGCGGCTTTGACGCTAAGGCTGTGGCTGTCTCCTCGCACCGCTTGGGCATTCAAAGTATGAAGGAGAGAGCGGCAATGTTGGGGGGAACGGTCACTTTCCTATCCCGTCGCAGGGGGACAAAGATTCTCGTCCGAGCGCCGCTTGCCAAACAGGAACTCAAGCACCCGGCGGAACCGAGGAACACCTGAAATGGCGGCGCGAACCCACAAGATCAGAGTCATGATTGTCGATGATCACGCCATTCTCCGTGCTGGACTGAGAATGCTCGTTAATGCCCAAGCCGATATGGAAGTTGTGTCCGAAGCTCCCGATGGAGAGAAAGCGGTTCAAGAGGTTCTGGAAACGAAGCCGGATGTGACCCTTCTAGACCTCACCATGCCACGGGTCGGCGGTATGAAAGCGCTGCAGGAAATAGCGCGAAACCGCCGGGGGACCCGCGTGCTCGTCCTCACGATGCACGATGACCCCGCATACCTGCGATCCGCTCTGGCCGCCGGCGCCTCCGGCTACCTCTTGAAAAGGGCGGTGGATTCAGAGCTGATTGCCGCTATTCGGGCGGTGCATCGCGGAGGGGTCTTCGTGGACCCGCGTTTGGCTAACATTCTTGTCCAGGACGTTCTGGACAAAAAAGGCGCAAAAGCCGCTGCTACAAAGCCGATAAACATCCTCAGTGACCGCGAGCTGCAGGTGCTAGGCCTCGTGGCCCGAGGTTACACCAGCGCACAAATCGCTAAACAGATCTCTGTAAGCGTAAAAACTGTCGAGACATATCGTTCCCGTTTTGCTGAAAAGCTCGGACTTCGGGCGCGCAGTGATGTCATCCGTTTTGCCGTGCAAATGGGTCTGTTAACCCCGGAAGCCTTGGAGAATGAGCCGGACCACTCGGCTCGCTAGGAATCTAGTTTCAGCCCGCCTTCACGCCCCGATACCTATCGTACAGCGCCCTCTTGTCAGGGTTTCTTCGGACAAAGTCCTTCATTATTAGCAGCATCCCCGATACCCCGCTTATTCCATTTGCAGCACACTAACGTGAAAGCTGAAGGTAGAGCTTCCCGATGGACCGGGGTCACAATCCGGTCAACGGCGATAGGAGCACCGAGCGATGAGTGCAACATCATATGCCTCCCCTTTGGGACCGAGTCCGGGTTTAATCATGTCGTCTTCAACTCGACACGCATACATCAAGGTCCGTCCTCCCCCAAGAAAAGCAAATTCAAGAAGCCCTGCTTTCGATGTGCAATTATTTCTCGACTCGGCCGGTCTGGGAAGAAAAATAACGCAGTTTCGAGGAAACGAAACCATCTTCGCGCAGGGCGATCCCGCGAAGAGTGTCATTTACATTCAGGAAGGCGGTGTAAAGCTTACCGTGGTCAGTGAGACCGGCAAGGAAGCCGTTGTAGCGATTCTCGGACCTAGTGATTTTTTCGGGGAAGGGTGCCTTTCTGGCCAGTCCATTCGCATGGCCACGGCGACCACGATTGCACTGACCACCGTGCTCGTCATTGAGAAAAACGAGATGATGCGGGTGCTCCACGAGGAACACGAGTTCTCCGATCGCTTTATCGCTCATATGCTGGCGCGAAACATCCGAGTGGAAGAGGACTTGGTTGACCAGCTTTTCAACTCCAGCGAAAAACGGTTGGCGCGTACTCTGCTGCTGCTGGCGCGCTATGGCGCGCAGGACGAGCCTCAAAAGGTGATTCCCAAAGTATCGCAAGAGACGCTGGCGGATATGATTGGCACAACGCGGTCCCGAGTCAATTTTTTTATGAACAAATTCAGGAAACTGGGGTTCATTCAATACAAAGGCGAGATCCACGTCAACAAATCCCTCCTGAGTGTTGTCTTGCACGACTAAGTTAACGTTCACCCGGTACGGGAAAATAACGCCCTCCCGAGCGGGTAGCGGTAAATGACAAAAGCGTCCAAAATGGGGCAGTTTCGCGGCGCCGTGTGTGCTGTGCTGGCTAGATGAGAAAGGAAGAACTCACGTCCAAACAAATAACCTCCGTCCGCTGTCCCACATGTGGCGCCCGCATCAGGGAAGGTTGCGTGCTGAATACAGGTTCCCCGCGCTCAAGACCACACGAAGACCGGGAGTTATCCGCCAGTGAAGCCATCGAGAGCAGATGAATTGGTCATGGTCATGGGTTTTGGCAAATTACACCACTGACAATCGACACGGGTGGGTGAGTTTTTGAATTTCCTCGAAGTCTTTTTTTCATAGCACGGCACAGTCCACTACATGCTCGCTGTAAATTGCCTATGCATTAGATAAGGTTGTTTTTTGCTTACTTTTCTGGACGTCGCGCATCTGGACTCCGCATCACCCCTATTGTAGATGCACCCATTCCTGACAATCTTGGCGATTGTTGCCCAATAATGAGCGAATCGTAGTCGGCCCTAGTGCGGGCGGGCGCCGGCATACTCGGAAACAACCTACCTGGACCTAAAAGGGCCTACCGGTCGGAATGCCAGACGGCAGGCGAGCCAGAAGTCCCGCTCTTGGAAGTTGGAAACCCAGTTGCCATTCTTGACGATTGCGGGCTACCCGGAAGTTGAGACCGATAGGTGTGTGGAGCTACAGTGGTCTTGTCCAAGGGGCAGAATACTCACTAACGGAGCGCGCCCGCTCCATTTCAGGCTCAACCAACACAGGATTCCAATGCTGACTAAACCTACTGCTGACCGAGTGGATAGGGCATCCAGAAGGTACAGGATTGGTGCAATTGAATCTCTGAGGTAGATTGTTCCTGCAGAGTGGTTGTCTCCGACCCGAGAGTCTGAAGCCCCTCCGATTGGGACGAATTCGCGAACCGAGGCTTCTTGAGACGGAGAATTCGGCGACGCGATCTTTCAAGAGTCCGAGGAGAGGCACTGAGGTGACTTCTATGGGGCCATCCGCCAATGATGCGCTGAGTCGCTATAAAGGTCTGGGCTTATTTTGGATCGTCTATGGTCTTCTTCGGCTTGCCATGGCCGTATGGCTTGCCACTTTCGCCCGACAAGCTACGGTTATGTTTGGAGCCCTGCTCGTTGAGGTGGCCAATTCCGCCGCACTCATGGCCGACTTCCACGCTTTTTACCTTTTCCTGATCATTCTTTCTGGGCTTTGTGGTGTCGTCGGATTGGCGGCGGGGATGACCCTGCTGTTTGGACAAGGCTCAAGCCGAACACTTGCTGTCCTTGCGGCATTTTTGTCGCTCTCGGACCTGCCTCTTGGTCTCACACTCGGCGTGTATACTCTCTGGACGCTGCCCTGTTCCTCCTCACGACGCTCTT
>Ga0181532_10005708_pt1 | contig 10503 bp, 3 predicted proteins | sample PEATcosm2014_Bin_33_FD_119768 | JGI IMG/M metagenome (GOLD analysis project Ga0181532, IMG submission 119768) | Peatland microbial communities from MTU Mesocosm Facility, Houghton, MI, USA - PEATcosm2014_Bin11_30_metaG | ecosystem: Environmental > Terrestrial > Soil > Wetlands > Peat | place... | reverse complement strand
CCGTCAAGCTGCACAAGCATATGGCCGCGAGTTGGCGAGAGAGCGAGATAATTCCGAGCCTGTTCGTCGGCGATCTTCAGGACGCGCTCGAATTCGAGGGGACGATCATCAGCGTGCTCCCCGATGTACCGGAAATCGAACCGCCGCAGGCGATTCACATGCCGTTCCTTGCAGATGGGGTCGCGTCGCTGGACAGGACGGCGGCGCTGATAGAGGAAGAACTCGCACTGGGGCATCGCGTGCTGGTCCATTGCGAGGAGGGATGCGAGCGCGCGCCGCTCGTGGTGGCATGGTTCCTGAAAACGAAGCGTGGCAAGACGCTTGACGAAGCGTACGCGCTGTTGAAGAGCCAGCGGCCGATTATCGAAGACCGCCGGCGCTGGCTCGGTATCCACAGCCGATAGCCACTCCAAGGCGTTCGCGATGAATTGACTATTCGACGACGACGGCTCACGCTGGCGGCGTAGCGTTGACGTAAGGCTTATGGCCAATTTTCTCAACAGCGCGGTCGGGTACCTGGAGGCCGCGCTCAGATATGTAAGGTCGGCTTTTCATCCCTCGCGGCCATGGATTGCGCGCGCGCGCGAGTTGGGCCGTTCGCGGCGGGTGCGCAAAATCGGGGTGATCGTCGTCGCGGTCCTGCTGTTCCTGGGCCCGGCGGCCTACCTGGCGGTTCCGCCGGTATTGCGGCACGTCCTGACCGGCCCCGTCGCCGGCAGCATCCATCGCCAAGTGAGCGTGGGCAAAATCCGATTCAATCTTTATGCGCTGAAGCTCGACGTGGACCAGTTGCACGTTGCCGAGCGCGACAGTCCGCAACCGTTCGTCGATATCGGGCATCTGAGAGTGAAGGTTTCGTGGACGTCGATTTTCAGATTTGCGCCGGTCGTCGGCGAAGTCGTAGTCGAGCGGCCGGCGATCCATGTCGTTCGGGAGTCGCAGCAGCGCTTCAACTTTTCCGACCTCCTCGAGAGCGCGCCGACGCCGGAAAAATCGAAACCGGCTGCGCCGAGCGCGCCGATGCGATTCGCGGTTTCGAATATTCAGCTGCGCGATGGCGAAGTGACATTCGACGATCAGCTGCTCGGCAAGCAACACAAGGTCGAGCAGATTCAGATCAACGTGCCGTTTATCGCGAACCTGGCCTCCGACGTGGACGTGTTCGTCGAACCGCTGCTGCAAATGGTGATCGATGGCAGCCCGATCCGGATCGCGGGCGTGGCCAAGCCTTTCGAGGCGACGCACGATTCGGTAGTTGATTTGAAACTGCATCGGCTCGACCTGCCGCTTTATGTCAGCTACGCGCCGATGAAACTGCCGGTCAAAATTCCGGACGGGACGCTGTCGGCGGACGTGTACGTGCATTTCGTGCAGGCGCAGTCGCAACCGCTGATTCGCCTGAACGGAACGGTAGCGCTGGATAAGCTCGACGTTCGCGACACGGCGGATGCGCCGATCGCCGCACTCAAGCACGCCGAGGTTAAGCTGATCGACGTCGAGCCGCTGGGCGCGGTGTTCTATCTGCGATCTATCTGGGTCGATGGACTGCTCGCGCATGTCAGGCTCAATCCGGACGGGACCAACAATCTCACGTCGATAGCGAGCAGCAACGCGGCGCCCGCGAGTCCTCCGGCGCAAGCGGCGCCGGCGGGCAACATGACGCAGGCGGCCGTGCCAGTGGCGGGAAAATCCACGGCGAAATCGCCAATGGATTTTCAGTTGGACTCGTTCGATCTCACCAACAGCGCGGTGGAGGTTCAGGATAACAGCGGCGCGACGCCGGCGGTGGTGGCGGTGGATGCGCTCGGGGTCGGGCTAAAGAATTTTCGGACGGTCGGGAGAGCGCCCGCGTCGGTCACGGTTAACGGCAAGATTCGCAGCGGCGGCGCGATCGCGGTCAAAGGCGCGCTCGATCTGGCGGATTCGCAGCTTACGACGGAGGTGTCGATCGATCAGGTGGACTTGCCGGCGCTGCAGCCGTTCGCTCAGTCGGTGCTGGCGGCCACGATCGCGTCGGGCAAGCTGAGCGCGAAGGCCAGCGTACAAACGCATTTCGCCACCGATCATTTCAACGTGCACGCGGAGCCGGCGACCGTTGCAATCGAAAATTTCGAGATGGATGCGCCCCACGAAGCCGAAAAACCGGTGCAGTGGAAAAGCCTGAGCGTCGCGATTGGACAGTTCGACCTGGCGGCGCGTCAGGCGACGGTCAGCGAAGTGCGCAGCGACGCGATGCATCTGTTCGTTCGCCGTGAGCGCGGCGGCAAATTGAGTCTCGCCGCGCTGATGCGCGGCGCCCCGGCGCCGCCGCCACCCAACAAGCGCACGAGCATGCGCGAAACGAGGCGAATGCCGCGCGAGGCGCGGCGGGCGGCGCGCAAACTGGTGCAGGCTGCGCCGCCGCCGTCGCAGAGTTGGCAATATCAGGTCGCGTCGGTCGCGATGGAACAGACCGACGCCAGCTTCGAGGACGACAATGCGCCGCAACCGGTCAAGGCGGCCGTAGCGCCGCTGAATCTGCATCTGAAAAATGTGTCGAGCGACTTCACCAAGCCGATTGCGGTCGATGTTGACGGCACGCTGAATAGCAAGGGCACTTTCAAAGTCACCGGCACCGCCGCGATCGCGCCGCTGAAGGCCGATCTGCGAGTCGCAACAAAGCGCCTGGACCTGGCATTTGCGGATCCATACGTCAGCAGCAGGCTGAACGCGACGATCACCAGCGGGAACCTGACGATGGACGGCGCGGTTGGCCTGGAGCAGGCGCGCAACGATTTTCTCGTCAGCTATCGTGGCGACGCATCGCTCGGCAGCGTGCGGATGCTCGACAAGCTGACCAACGATCTGTTTTTCAGAATGAACGCGCTCAACGCGAACAAAATCGATTTCGCGCTCGGGAAAGGTCCGCCGAAGGTGCACGTGGGAGCGCTTACGCTCTCCAATTTTTATTCGCGCGTCATCCTGAACAGCACCGGCAAGTTGAATCTGAAAGACATCACAGCGAGCCCACAAGAAGCGCCTACGTCGCTGACGCGAGCCACCGGAGCGCCGGGCTCGAAGGGGGCGGTTCCAGTGGCGCCGGTCTCGACGCCGACTCCGGCTGCCGCGCCGAGCCCGGCAGCCGCGACGGCTCCTGGAGCGAGTCCTGCGGCAGCGCCGAGTCCCGCAGAGCCTTACGCGGGGCAGCCGATGAACGCCGACATCGAGTTGAACAAGATCACGCTCAAAGGCGGCAAAGTCGATTACACGGACAACTTTATCAAGCCCAACTACACGGCGAACCTGACCGATATGGAGGGCAAGGTCGGCGCGTTCGGAACAAAATCCACCTCGCCAGCGGCAGTGTTACTCGACGGGAAAATCAACGGGAGCGCGCCGATCAACATCGATGGGTCCATCAACCCGCTCGCGCCGACTGCGTTCGTCGATATCAAGGCGAAGGCGAACGGTATCGAGTTGACGGGCCTCTCGCCGTACTCGACCAAATACACCGGCTATCCGATCGTCAAAGGCACGCTGACGGTCGATGTTCATTATCTGCTGGATCAGGGAAAGCTGACGGCCGACAACCATATCTTCATCGATCAACTGACGTTCGGCGATCACGTGGCGAGCCCGGATGCGACGAATCTGCCGATTCGATTCGCTATCTCGCTGCTCAAGAATTCGAAGGGGCAAATCGATCTGCGAGTGCCCGTGTCGGGGTCGCTCTCGGATCCGCAATTCAGCATCGGTAGCGTCATCTGGAGCGCGTTCAAGAACCTTCTCATCAAGGCCGTGACGTCGCCGTTTTCGCTGATAGCGGCGGCGTTCGGCGGCAGCGGCGCGCAGCAAGATCTCGGTTACATAGAGTTTGCGCCGGGCTACGCGACGCTGACGCCGGACAGTCAGAAGAAGCTGGATACGGTCGCGACGGCGTTGGCGGATCGAACCGCCTTGAAACTCAACATCGAGGGGCGCGTCGATCCGGCATTCGACAAGGATGGCTACCGCGAAGCGTCACTGGAGCACAGCATCCAGGCGCTCAGACACCAGGACGAGGGAGACAGCGCGGATGCGAATGCGAAGAGCGCGGCGCTGTCCACAGCGGAATACAACAAGTATCTGGCGCGAGTTTATAGCGCAGGAAAATTTCAGAAGCCGCGCGACTTCATCGGGATTGCGAAGACTCTGCCGCCGGACCAGATGAAGAAGCTAATCCTCGCCAACACTGCGGTGAGCGATCAGGACCTGCAGCATCTGGCGGAGGCGCGCGCAAATGCGGTGCGCGCGTATCTGAGTGCGAAACAAGTGGATGCGGCGCGGATGTTCATAATCGCGCCGAAGCTGGACGCCGGCGGAATCAAGGATCAGGGCAAGACGACGCGCGTCGATCTATCGCTCGAGTGATCTCGCCGGGGCGATAGCTAGAGCGCGCCGAGGTTGCGATCGGGGATCGCGTCCCAGGCGCGGCGCTCCTGGTCACGAGGTGCATCCTCGAGGCTGGTATTGGCGCCGAAGACCATCGTTGCCCGGCGTGCCTCGCTATAACCCGCCCAGCTACCGACACTTGCGCAGCCTGGGTCGCCTGATCGTGCGAATGCAATCCACGCGTCCTGCATTTGAGTTGCCAGCTTTTCCGCGGCCGGCCCGGTGCCTGCGAACATGGTCATCCCCGGCATGTGATTTGTGCCGAAGACGAAGCCCAGCTCGAGTGCGTGGCAGCATCCCAGCGCGCCGTGTATCGCGGGCGACGGCCAGGTGAAGAGATAACTGAAAACGCGCGGATCGTGGCGCCCCTGAACTTGCGCGAGGCGCACGCCGGGGATGCGGAAAACCCGGTCAGTCTCGATTGCGGTGAACAGTTCAGCGGGCGTGACCGGCTCGCCACGCGCGGCGCGAGCCTTTTGGTAAGTATCGATGAGGGCATCGGCGGCGGGAGCGGTCAAACGCCCGCCGATACGCGCGCCCAGGCGGGCGCGGTCGAGCTTGTGCAATGCAGCATCCATCAAGGCGAACAATTTCCATTCCTCGAGCGTAGAACCGACCATCACGGCCACGCCCGACGCCGAGCCGTCTGCGACCATCTCGATCGCGGCGCGCGGCACCAGGGTACCGTCTGCTACCGGCTGATACGCCATCCCGAGTTCGGGGTCGGGCGTCTTGCCATCGTCGAGGAGAGTGCCGGTGAGCAATTGCGCGGGTGTCAACGCGCGGATCGCGCGGTCGTCGCCGGGGCGCACCCCAAGCCTCGACAAGACTCGCTCGGCGGTGCGATTGGCGCGTGCGATGGAAGCGCCGGTGTGGCTCGCTCCGCTTTGCAATATCGCCTTGTGGAACAACCCGCGCGCTGACGGCATCGCCAGGATAGTTCCGACGCTCATGCCGCCGGCCGATTCACCGAAGATGGTGACGTTGCCGGGGTCGCCGCCGAACTCGGCGATATTGTCGCGGACCCACTCGAGCGCCGCGACTTGATCGAGAATTCCTTCGTTGCCGGTCGCCGGAATCTTGCCGTTGGTCACGTCGGCCAGGCGGATGAAGCCCAGTGGGCCGAGGCGATAGTTGACGGTGACGACGACCACGTCGCCGCGCCGGGCGAGAACGGAACCGTCGTAAAGAGGCTGCGAGCCGGAGCCGATGGTGAAGGCGCCGCCGTGAATCCAGACCATCACCGGCCGGCGCTTGCCGTCGAGCGCGGGAGTCCAGACGTTGAGCAACAGGCAATCCTCGGATTGTTCCCCATCAACCACCATCGCGGAGAGCGCGGTAAGCATCACCAGGTTCTGATGAGCGACCGCGCCAAAGCGCCGCGCGTCGCGCAGCCCGGTCCACGACGCGGGCTTTTCAGGCGCGAGCCATCGGCGCGCACCTGCGGGGGGAGCCGCAAACGGCACTCCTTTGAAGACGAATAGTCCGCCCTGATCGTCACCTTCGAGCTTGCCTTGATGGATGGAAACAGTCGCGCTCATGTGGATGAACCTCGATACGAGAATTGCGGAGATTCTCGCAGAATTCAGGTGCGGCTCACAAACGCAAAGGGCTTGCGCCCGGCCAAATCCCAAAACGACACACATCGCGTCTAATCGCGCCGTGGGCTGCGCCGATTGATGAGCGATCGGGGTTTTTCCCCCGGTTATGCGACGAATTATCGGGCATTGGACTTGCTTCAGTTAGGTAGATCCCGGCGACTGCCAGGGACGGGAAGGAAATTGGATGGGCGCTGCGCCCAAGCAGAACGACCTGAGCTCGCGTGAGAGGAGACCCCGGCATGACCAGTTGAACGCCGAAGCTTTGACTTCGGACGAGCTGGTGCGTGCGCGGGCGCGCACCACTTTGTTCGATTTGCCCGCGGTGGACGCAACCGTAACCGGTTTGACGCGGGCGGGTGCGCTGCTGATTGTCTTTTCCCAGCTACTCTTCGCAGCGCAGCACCGTTACACCTCTGCATCGACCTTCGATGCGACTCTGAGCGCTATTTTGGCCATGGTCGCCGTCGGGGTCGTGTTTTTTATCCTGACCTTCACCGCCGCGATACCGCGCTATTGGCGCGAGGTCGTCATCTTCGTCTGCACCGCGTTGCTGGCATCGACTACTGCGATCGGCGTCGAGTCGATGCGCGTCGAGCCGCTGTACGTGACAGTGCTTATCGTCGTAGTCAGCGCGGGGATGCTGGCGCCGTGGGACTGGCGTTGGCAGGCGGCGATTAGCGGTATCGGGTTGATTTGCTTTTACGTCTTCGAACGCGCGCATGGGGCCGTTGATCCCTATCCCGCTATACATTGGCTGGGACTGATGACGGCGGTCGGCCTGGCGCAGTCAAACGTCTATCTTCAGACGAAGAATCGGCGCGAACTCGCGCAACACCTCGAAGACCAGTGGAGCAGCGATCGGAAACTCAAGGAGAGCGAAGAGAAGTTCCGGCAGATTTTCGAGCAAAGCAACGACATAGTCATGGTGAGCAACCTGGATACCGGCAGGATCCTCGAGGTCAACAACCAATTCGTCAAGCGCAGCCGCTTGCCGCGAGAGTTGGTGGTAGGCCGGCGCGCTACCGACTTGAATTTCTGGATGGAGCCGGCGATCCGCGAGCAATGCGCGAAGGCACTGCGAGAGACCGGCTCGGTGCAAAACATCGAGGCCGAGCTCACCGGCGTTGACCATACTAAACCGACGACCGCGCTGATTTCCGCGGTCGTGGTCCGGGTCAACAATCAGAACTGCGTGATCAACGTGGTCCATGAAATCTCGGACATCAAGGAAGCGGAGCGGAAGGCGCGCAACAGCGAAGCGATGCTGCGCAAGATCTTCGACGCGAACCTCGATTCGGTATCGATCAACGATCCGATCACGCGGCGTTACACCGACGTCAATGCCGAGTTCTGCCGCTCGACGGGCTTTAGCCGAGAAGAGGTGCTGGGCAAGACTTATTGGGAGATCGGCGTGTGGCCGAGCCGGGAGGAATCGGACAATTTCGCGGCGGCCCTGGGCCGAACCGGCGAAGTCCGGAACATGCGGGCCGATTTTTACGCCAAAGATGGGCGCCTAATCCCGTGCCTTATGTCCGGGGTGCTGCTGGAGCTGGACGGCAAGCTGAGCTGCCTGACAATCACACGCAACATCGGCGATCTCGTGGCGGCGGAACAAAAGCTCATAGACAGCGAAGCCAGCCTGCGCAAAATCTTCGACTCCATCCTGGACCCATTGTCGATCACCGACGTTGACGGCCGCTTTGTGGATGTCAACCCTGAATTTGCGCGACTCACTGAATATTCCCGCGAAGAGATAATCGGAGCGGTCTCGCCGGGGGTCGCCGACAGCGGTTATGCAAGGCCTGGAGGCGAATACGTCGAGTCGCTGCGGAGAACAGGCCAGGTGCGCAATTTCGAAGTGACAATTCGGAGCAAGAGTGGCGTCGAGATTCCCGTGCTGCTCTCATCGGTGGTGGTGAGCCTGGGCGGCGCGTGGCGGGTGGTGACGATTTGCCACGATATTACCGACCTGGAGGCGGCACGGCAGAAGGCGCTGGCGGCCTCGAAGGCGAAGACCGAATTTCTGTCGAGCATGTCGCACGAGATTCGCACGCCGATGAATGCGATCCTCGGGATGGCCGATCTGATGGGCGAAAGCGATCTCGATTCGGAGCAGCGGCGTTATCTCACTACCATCATCAGCAACGGCAACGCGCTGCTCGAACTGATCAACAGCATCCTGGATATCGCCAGGGTCGAGAGCGGGCGCTTGAGCCTGGAGGCGGTTGAGTTCGACGTTGTAGAGCTGACGGAGAAGGTGGCGGATACGCTGGCGGTGCGCGCCCACGAAAAGGGAATCGAACTCGCGGTGCGAATCGGCAGCGGTCTGCCGCCCATGCTGGTGGGCGATCCGCTGCGGCTGCGCCAGGTGCTCACCAACCTGATCGGCAACGCGATCAAATTTACCGGGCGCGGCGAAGTCGTGATCGACGTCGCGCTCAATCCCGGCCAGTCCAACCCGGGCAGCCTGCTGTTTTCGGTGCGCGATACCGGCATCGGGATACCGCCCGACGTGCTGCCCGGGGTTTTCTCCGCCTTCACCCAGGCTGACTCATCGACCACGCGAAAATACGGCGGCAGCGGACTTGGTCTGACAATCGTCGAGCGCCTGGTCGCGCTGATGGGGGGCAGTGTCTGGGTAGAAAGCGAACTGGGCACGGGGAGCACTTTCTATTTTACCGCGGAACTCGGCTTGCCACCCGCGGTCACCAACCAAAGCGAAACGCTGGAGCATCGCGGCCCCGAGTTGTCCGGGGTGCGCGCGCTGGTGGTGGATGACAACGCGACCGCTCGATCGATCGCAAGCGCGATGCTGCTCTCCAAGGGAGCCGTAGTCACCGAGGCCGGGTCAGGGGCCGAAGGACTCCTCGCGATCGACGATGCCAATCGCAATCACACGTCGTTCGGCGTGATGCTGGTTGATTTGCAGATGCCCGCGATGGACGGTTTCGAAATGATCCGGCGAATCCGGCTGGGCCCGAACGGAAATTTGCCAATCGTCATCCTGGTGACTTCCGGCGGCCTGACCACCCGGTTGAATGCGATGAAGGACCTGGGCGTGAATCATTACGTGGTCAAGCCGATCAAGCGCCGTGAATTGTACGCCGCTATTTGCGACGCAATGGCCGAGCTTGCCGCGCCCGCGGATGCAGTCGTCGAGCCCAGGCGTGAAGTGGCGCCGAACGGTTCGTCGGCGCATCTGCTCGACCGCCCGCTCAGCATCCTGCTGGCAGATGACTCGGCGGATAATCGCCTGTTGATCGCGGCGTATCTGAAGAAGAGCCGCTACGTGCTCGACGAAGTGGAGGACGGGCAGGCGGCCGTGGACCGCTTCATGACGCGCGCCTACGACGTGGTCCTGATGGACATCCAGATGCCTGTGCTCGACGGTTACAGCGCCGTGCGCATGATTCGTCAATGGGAGACGGCGAGCCAACGTCGTCGCACGCCGATCATCGCGCTGACCGCCTCCGCGCTCGAACAGGACGTGCGCCGCGCGCATGAAGTCGGATGCGACCTGCACGTCAGCAAGCCGGTCAAGAAATCGACTCTGCTCCAGGCGATTGCGGACGTGGTCGAAAACTCCGAGCACGACGACGCGGCCGCGAAGCCGAATTCGAACGGCGCGCCGGATGCAGCGAACGCGATTGGGGGCTAGCATCCGGCCCTGGCGACGGCAGCGCAGTATTGAGCCGTTGGCAGGGGCCGCGCCCGCCATCGGCGGGCGGCCTTAATACTGGGTGCAGGGGTCACCCCTGCTCATAGCGTGTAGTGCACGTTGGTGAGTTGCTCGGACAGTTCCCAAAGCCGGGCGGCGGCCGCGGTGTCGCGAGCAGCTGCACTACAACCGACTTTGACCGGATGCCCCCACATCTCGCCGATACCGTCAGGGCCGATGTAATCGCCGCCGTGGACGTCGGACGCGACGGCAGCATACTCGGTGGGCAGCGCGCCCATCGCGGCGCTTTGCGCGAACAGGCTGTTGCCGACGGAGAAAAGAGATTCCATCATCGACGATCCCTGCATCCGCGGTCCCGCGGCTTGCAGATTGGTCGCCGCATAGCCGGGATGGCATGCGACGCTGAGCAGTTTCGCGCCGGATGCGTCGGCTCGCCGCTGCAACTCAAAGGTGAACAACAAGTTGGCGAGCTTGCTCTGCCCGTACGCCATCCACTTGCGGTAGCCGTTGTGCCATTGCAGATCGTCGAAGCGAATTTTGCCCATGCGATGCGCGCCGCTGGCGACGTTTACCACTCGCCCGCCCTCGGTGGCGAGCAACCGATCGAGCATCAGGCCGGTCAACGCGAAATGCCCCAGATGATTGGTGCCGAATTGCATCTCGAAGCCGTCCACCGTGCGACGGTACGGGATCGCCATGACGCCGGCGTTGTTGCACAGCACGTGCAGCGCGGGATGTCCCCGATGGAACGCGTCGGAGAAGCCGCGCACTGACGCGAGGTTCGCGAGATCGAGTTCCATCACCTCGACCTTG
>Ga0181532_10005706_pt1 | contig 10506 bp, 12 predicted proteins | sample PEATcosm2014_Bin_33_FD_119768 | JGI IMG/M metagenome (GOLD analysis project Ga0181532, IMG submission 119768) | Peatland microbial communities from MTU Mesocosm Facility, Houghton, MI, USA - PEATcosm2014_Bin11_30_metaG | ecosystem: Environmental > Terrestrial > Soil > Wetlands > Peat | place... | reverse complement strand
GGTCGATTGCGCCGGGCGCGCGGGACGATTAAGATTTCTTCACTCCCATGTCTTAACTAATTATGTCTGAACTAATCATGTCTGAAGTAATCTCAACCGAACCCGTGACTTCGCATTCTGTTTCTACTTCTGCGCCCGAAACTTCGGTTGATGTATTTGCCGTCTACGGGGTTGAGCCCGAGATCCAGGCCTATGCCATGGCCAAGTATTCGCGCTCGGCGCTTTCCATGAAGGAGTCGCTGAAGGAAATTACGCTGCAGAAAGCGGAAAAGTTTCTCAATACCTTCTACTTCCAGTACGGGCACCGCTCCATCGCCGACCTCGCCCACATCGCGCTCGCCATCGAGCGCCTCTCCATTCTCGCCGCCATCGTTGTCGCCGACGAACAGCGCTGGGATGGCCAGGAGCGCTCCACTCGCTACCAGAACTTCCGGAAGAGCGGCTACTATACGCCTGCTTTCCGGGACGACGCTTTTGGGAGCGACGCTTCAGCGACGACGATCTATCGCGAAACCATCGAATGCTTGTTCACAACCTACGAAAAGGTTTCGCAGCGGACGTTCGAATATCTCGTCGGCATAACACCCCGGCCCGCGGAAATGAAGCCGGAGGCCTACGAGCGCACCCTGCGCGCCCGCGCCTTCGACATCTCGCGCTATCTGTTGCCCCTTGCCACCAACACTTCGCTCGGGGAAATCGTCAACGCCCGCACGCTGGAAAGCCAGGTCGCGCACCTGCTCTCGCAGCCGCATAAAGAAGTTCGCGATCTGGGAGCGCTGCTGAAACGGGCGGCCATTTCTCCCGCCTACAACGCCAACGAAGAATCGCTGCGCGCGCTAGTGGCGGAAATTCGCAGCGTGTCGCCGGAAATTGCCGATCGCGCCGAACGCGAACTCCTGCGCGAAGTGCGGGTCGCGCCCACGCTGGTCAAATACGCCGATCCGAATCTCTACGAGATCGAGACACGCCGCGACCTCCGGCAGGCTGCCGCCGAACTGATGCGAGGCGCCGCCATCGAACCCGCGCCGCTGGTCGATCTATTGGACGTTGATTTACTGGACAACGATCTTACAGACAACGACGCGCTCGAGATCGAACTCGCGACCACACTGGTTTACGGACACTGTCATTATTCCTACCGGCAGATTCGCAAGACGATCGAAGCGGCGGGCGAGGCGCGGCGCCGAGAAATCATCGATCTCGGGCTGCGTCATCGTGGCAAGCACGACGAATTGCCGCGTGCGTTTTCCGCAGGCCAGCAGTTTCGCTTCGACATCCTTATGGATATCGGCGGCTTCCGCGACATGCACCGTCACCGCCGCTGCGTTCAGATCATGCAGGATTTCTCGACCGCCCACGGCTTCGACACGCCGTCCGAAGTCGAAGCCGCCGGAGTCCGCTCGGATTATGAAACAGCGATGAAGCGCGCCGAAGCCGCGGTGCAGAAGCTTTCAGCGAGTGGCGGTGAAGAGGCCGAGCAAAATGCGCAGTACGCGATCCCACTGGCTTTCCGCAAGCGCACGCTCTTCAAGATGGACTTCGCCGAGGCCGTTTATATCTCCGAACTCCGCACCACGCCCGCCGGGCACACTTCCTATCGCAACGTGGCCTATGCCATGTACGAAGCGGTCGCCGCGAAGTATCCGGCGCTGGCAAGATACTTCCGGGTGTACGACGTGCGCGAGCCGGTGGATCTGCTGAAACGGTGAGCACATGTGGCGCGGGCATTCCTGCCCCGCGAACTCTCTGCATGGGGACGAAATGGCGTGGTTGGTGTGTGGAGTGCGAAATTGACGCGATGAATCTCCGCCTCTAGAATCACTTCAACGATGCCCAACTACGAATACCTGTGCAAAAAGTGCGGACACCGCTTCGAACAAATCCGCAAATTTTCCGACAAACAGCTGCGCAAGTGCCCCGAATGCGGAGGCGTCATCGAACAAGTGATCTCGGCTCCAGCGGTGCAGTTCAAAGGCTCGGGATGGTATGTGACCGATTACGCCAAGAAGGGCGCCAGTTCTGGGTCGTCGTCCTCGTCCTCTCCGTCGGAAGGCGACGGCAGCTCTGCGGAACTTAAGGAAGCGAAGGACACCAAAGACACCAAGGGGTCGAAGGACACCAAGAAAGACGACAAGCCCAAGTCCGAGACCTCGCACAAGAAACACAAGAAAGACTAACCCGCCGGTCCCCAAGGTCACCCTCTGGCACGGTCAGCCTGCAGACCCCGCACGCCATTCGACAAATTGACCAAGCGTCTCCAGCGCTCGTCCAACGCGAGCCTGGTCTCCGGTGGCGCAGAGATCGAGCAGCAAACCGCGAGTGGCAGCCAGGAGCAGTGTCGCCTCGGCTTCGTCCGCCTTCGAGGGAATGCCGGCCTTTTCTGTCAAGTTTTGCCAATAGACAATCGGGTCTTCGAGGACGCCTGGGTAGTCACGGGGATTCCGGAGCGCCAGCGCATACAGTTCAAAGATCAGGCGTATCGCGGGCCTTGCCTTTGGTGTGCTTACGCGCTTCCAGTACCAGCGCAGAAATTGTGGCAGCCCGCGCGGCTTCTCACCGCGCTGGAACCAACCCTGGATGCGAGCGTCCCCGTGTTCCCGTATGCCAGTCAGGATCTCGCGCATCAGTCCTTCTCGCGAACCGAAGTGGTAGACCAGCATCCGGGCATTCGTCTTCAAGACCTTGGCCAAGGGGCGAAGGGCCAAGTCCGCCATACCGTGCGAGAGCACGTAGTCGACGGCCCGTTCGCGAAGCCGGGCGCGGATCCGAGGGTCGGGTGGTCTCGGCATAAAAGATTCCTTGTCGATTAGTGTAACATATGTTACAGTATTGCCGAAGGAGAAAACCTAAATCTCCATGCTCTTGATTCGCAGTCACGGGCACGGAAAGTTTAGCGGAATGAGGAGAACCGTCATGGGCAAGATTTCATTCTTGTTGCTATTGTCTGCGATGTGCGTGCCCGCGCTGGCACAACCAGCCGGGGAGCAGGAAAAGAACAAGCAGATTGCGAGAAGTTTCTTCGAGGAGGTACTCGACCAGGGACGCTTCGATCGCTACGCGGAGTCTCACGCCAGGGATTTCGTGGCGCACGGGGACAATCGCGATGGCACGCTGGAGGAGGACATGGCCGCAGCCAAGGAAGAGCGCCAGGCTTTGCCGGACATGAAAGTCAGAGTCGTCCAGATTCTCGCCGAGCGCGATCTCGTGGCTGTGTACTGGAATGCCTCGGGCACCAACACCCAGGCGGGGATGGGGTTTCCGGCAACTGGCAAGAAAATCAAGATTGACGGCATGACCATTTTCCGCTTCAAGGCGGGGAAAATTTCGGAAGAGTGGAGCGTTTGGGACATGCTGTCGGTCATGCGGCAGGCGGGCTTGCTTCCTCCCCAATCCCAATGAAAGGGCACTTTGTCCGGGCCGCCAATCGTCGGCACGGTTTTCGATAGGCTCGGCAGTCGAATTCCAGCGAAAACGGCTTTCAGCGCTTGAGAGTTCCACCGGTTGGTTCTGGCGTACCGACTACCAAGGTGCGCCGGCGAGGCAATTCGTCGTCGGAAATTTCCGCCAGGAAATGCAGGTTGAGGCCCAGTCGCTCGCATTCCTGACAGGCCGCTTCGTTGAGAAAGTAGACAATGTCTCCGCCGAAGCGATCCTTGGCTCGGCGGCGTTCATCGAGGTCGAAGGGGCTCACCGAATAGACCTTAATTTCGGGAAATTCGCGCAGAATGGCGCTCAGATCGCGCTGGAAGCCGAGCGCCCCTTGCCGCACTTGCGCCATGGTGAAAGCAATAACGCGATAAGGCATAGTCAAGGATGGGGACGGGCGAGCGCACTCGCCACCGAGAGAGAAGCATAGCAGCGTTAGCCGATTGGCGAAAAACCAGCGACCAGTGGCGAACGACGAACGACCAGCGACGTTTACACCTCCTGAATCCTTCCCCCCGCCTCTGACATCTAAACGTATAGATACTAGTCGTTATAACGACTACTTAGGAGCGAGCATCATGATTACCTTCCGACCGAGCAATGAGCGTGGTGGCGGCGACTATGGCTGGCTAAAGACTCACCATACATTCAGTTTTAGCGATTACCACGATCCCCAGTGGACGGGCTTCCGCTCGCTGCGCGTGATCAACGAAGACTGGGTCGCGCCCCACTTCGGTTTCCCCACGCATCCCCATCGCGACATGGAGATCATCACCTATGTACTGTCCGGCAAGCTCGAGCACAAAGACAGCCTTGGCACGGGCTCGGTGATTCTCCCCGGCGACGGACAGCGAATGACCGCGGGCCGCGGCATTCGCCACAGCGAGGCGAATCCATCCTCGACCGCACCTGTGCACTTGCTGCAGATCTGGATTCTGCCCGACAAGCAGGGACACGAGCCCGGCTACGAGCAGAAAAGTTTCCCCGAAGTCGAGAAACGCGGCAAGTTTCGCCTGATCGCCTCGAAAGACGGCGCCGAGGGCTCGGTGAAGATCAACCAGGACGCGAAGCTGTTCGTTGCTCTACTCTCCGCCGGAGAAGCGGTTACACAGTCGCTCGGCACCAAGCGTTACGCGTGGCTGCAAGTCGCTAAGGGAGAGGTTGAGCTGAACGGCAAGAAGATGCATCAGGGAGACGGTGCGGCGATAAGTGACGAACAAAAGCTGGCGATCAAAGCGACGGAAGACGCGGAAGTTCTACTGTTCGACCTGACATAGTTCGACCTGGCGTAATCGACCGCGTAGGGGCGGACGCATTCGTCCGCCCCCATTGACCGAAGCGCGACTGGTTTACTCAGGCCTGATCCCCACCGCCGCCATCATTCTCCCCGTAACGCCTTTTTCCGCGCGAAAGCTAAACAGCAGTTCCGGATGGCACGCTGTACACGGTGCCGCCGTGTCAATGTTCTTTGCAGGCACGCCCGCATCCAGCAGTTGTCGCCGGTTCGCCTCCACCAGATCGAGAAAAAGTTTCGCCGGCAATTCACCGTGTCCAGGCGCGCGCGCCGTCAGGAACAGCAACGGATATTTTTCCCGCACCGGGTCCGATTCCTTCACCTCGCGGAACAGAGCGCCAGCGTAGGCAAACTGAGATTCAAACCTGGCGCGTACTTCTTCACCCACCTCGTAGCAACACCCGCGAACGCCGGGTCCTATCGCCGCCACCAGGCTGCGCGGATCGCTTTCGAAATGCTTGCGCATCTCGCCGACGGCCTTCTCGACGATACGTTTGCCCGTGCCACGCCAGCCGGCGTGAAAAACGCCGACCGCTCGCCGCTTCCGGTCCGCAAGAATGATGGGAAGACAATCGGCAGCCTGCACGGCCAAGACCAGGCCTGGTGTGTCCGTGACCATCCCATCTCCGGCCAGAGTTTGCTTTGCCATCTCGTCGACGCGCGTTTCGTCGACCCGATGAATCAAATCAGAATGAATCTGCCGCAGCGAAACCAGCGGCCAGCCTTTGCGCCCGTTCGCAACGCCCAGTTCCTTGAGGAACAGCTCGCGGTTGCGCTCGACGGCCGCGCGCGAGTCATGCTTTGTGAACCCGAGATTCAGCGCATTTCCGCCGTACACGCGTGACACTCCGCCTGTTCGCGTCGAAAAAGCGTGCACCAGCCAGCCCAGTTCGCCGAGTTTCTTGGAATGCAAAAGTTGTAGTTTGTTTTTTGCGATGCGATTGGTCACCACAGACCGATCATACCCTCAATCATTTAGCCATTGAATCATTTAGCCATTGACTCATTTAGTCATTGAGGCATTGAAGATCGGCCCGCGTTTTTCAATGATTCAATGCCTCAATGATTCACTTCTTCTTAACTATTTCCGCATCAATCTGAATCTTGACGTTATCTCCGACCACGGCCTCGCCGGTCCCGAGAAGCTTGTTGTAGAGCAGATTGAAATCTCTGCGGTTGATGGCCGTCGTCGCGGAAATTCCGCGGCGCAAATTGCCCCACGGATCGGTCAACGCAGGCGTAGGTCCGTCAACATCGAGCGTGACTTCGTGCGTCGTTCCGTGGATGGTCAGATCGCCAATCAGTTGCAGCTTCCCGCCGCTGCTTACGATCCGTTTGGACTTGAATTCGATGGTCGGATACTTTTCAACGTCAAAGAAATTAGGGCTCTTAAGGTCCTTGTCCCGCGCCTCGACCCGGGTATCGACCGAGTTGACGTCGATGCTGGCCGATACCTGCGACTGCGTAATGTCTTGATCGTTTAGATTGACGCTCCCCGTGACCTTGGTGAAACTCCCGGTGACGTTCGAGATGGCGAGGTGACGCACCGTGAACTGAGCGGTCGAGTGTGCAGGATCAATGTTCCAGGTAGAAGTTTGCGCAAGCGCCGACAGACCCGCGAATAGGACGATCGCGGAAACTATGGCAATTCGCTGGACGGTTTTCATCATGTCGATTCAATATCCTTTGAGCGAGTCGTCTTACGGCTAGGATCCCCTGTGTAGGGGTAGCCTTTCAGATGTGATCTCATTTAGCAAAGATGCAACAAAAAGCAAAAAGGCCACGCAACAGATCCGCGTGGCCTTGGTGCCGTTCGAGCGCTTCGAGTTCATTCCTTGCCGCCGGCTATGCTGGCGCCAGCCGGTTCGGCTTGATGCTCCTGCTCGACGGGAGCGGTCTTAATCTTCACCGTGGTCAGGATCTTCTCCAGCCTGGCAAAGACTGCGTCGCGGTTGACCGGCTCGGCGCCGTCTTTGATGCCGTACCCGGCGGTGCCCAGGCTCAGAATGTATTCGTAGCACGCGCCATTTCCGTAGCTGTGGTAGTACTGCGTTTCGGTTTGCGTCAGGGCGCTGGCGGCAAAGTTCGAAGTCGTGTCCATGTCGGTCGAACCAACTTTCACTTTTTGCGAGTCCGCCGACCCGCCGTTGACATTGTGCGAGTCGGCCAACGCGAAGTGCGCGCACTCCTGTTCGGACAGGCTGCGATTGACGTTCACATTAAAGAAGGCGGACGCAAAGTCGGTGCCGGGATACGAACCGTCTGGCACTACCACGGTAGCGACCGCAACCCCACCGGGCTGGACGAAGTTCATCCACGCATCACCCAAGCCTGCGAACTGAGGCCGCGCGTCGTCGCCCGAGAGCAGCATGAACTTCCGCGGGTAAAGAAACGAAACGCCGGAATTAGCGTCGCTATAAGTGACGTTTGCGGGACGCTTCCTGGGACTCTTCTTCGCGGCCGCAACTGGAACTATGGTGTTTGCCTGCGCCGTTGTGACCGCGCTCACGGGTGCTGTCTGAGTGGACGGGTCGCCAGAGACGTCGCCAGAAACGCTGACCAGCGCCGGTTTCGAAGATTGCTCCGAGCACGCGCTCATCGCGAGCAACAGCCCGAGAAGCGCGAAGCACACGATCATCGCCAGCTTTTGCTGACGCGACCAGGACGAAAGGGTCGTCCCGGAGATTATGTGGTTAGTTGCCTGATTGGTAGATTTCTGATTGGTCGATTTCCAAATGGTTGCCATTTTGTCACCTCCTCTGCGGCTGGCGCAGTCGCCAGTGATATAGCAGGCGAGCGGCCAATCTGGTGGCTATTGACGCGACGAGACTTATGGGCGGACCTGGCGCGGGACCATGTGCGCTGCGATACACGGCGTGTGGCGGGCAACACGCCCGTTGGCCGCGGCGCTTGCCGCTAGAATGCTTTTGTGAGCCATGATTCTGTGAGAAGCGTCTCGCCCAGTCTTTTGCCCAGTCATAGCAGAAAGTATCGTGGACGCCTGGCGCCCTCACCAACCGGCCTGCTGCACATCGGCCATGCACGGACGTTCTGGATCGCGGCGCAACGGGCAATCGAAAATCAGGGAACTTTGATTCTGCGTAATGAGGATCTGGATCCGCAGCGGTCGCGGGCGGAATTCGCTCGCGCCATGATGGAAGATTTGCGCTGGCTGGGAATTTGTTGGACCGAGGGGCCGGATTGCGGCGGGCCGTATGCCTCTTACTCGCAAAGTGAGCGCCGTGCGCACTATCTGGAGGCCTGGCGCCGGCTGCGAGAGAGCGGGTTTCTGTATCCGTGCACCTGTTCGCGCAAGGACCTCGCGCAGGCGGCGACCGCTCCCAATGATGATGATAATGATGCGGAGGATGACGATGAGCCGGTCTATCCGGGGACTTGTCGTGAGCGGAAGGATGTGGCCGAGTTCGTGGAGCCTGCGGGCGTCAACTGGCGGTTTCGTGTTCGCGAAGGCGAGGTGGTTGAGTTCGCGGATTTGAATTTGGGCCAACAGCGTTACGTTGCCGGACGCGACTTCGGCGATTTTCTGGTTTGGCGGCGCGACGATGTTCCCGCGTATCAACTGGCGGTAGTGGTCGATGATGTGGCGATGCAGATCACGGAAGTGGTGCGGGGCGCGGATCTGCTGAAGTCAACAGCGCGGCAACGGCTGTTGATGAGCGCGCTGGGCCATGCCGGTCCGTTATATGCGGATCTTGGTTATGTCGCTCCCAACTATTTTCATTGCGAACTGGTGCGGGACGCTGCGGGAGTGCGGCTGGCGAAGCGGCACGATGCCCTGAGCATCCGGCATTTGCGCGAGAGCGGAATGACGGCGGAGAAGGTTCTGGAGATGGCCGGTTGGCCATGACGGCGTGGCACTTTCGTTTGACATGCGAGTTACTTGGGTAGTTACAGGTCGCAGGGTAAAGGCGCTACCATTAAAAGAACGATTGGGCATGGCGAGTGGAGAAGCTTATGCAGCGAATGTTCTTGAAGATTTTGGCAATCGCGTTGTTGCTGAGCCCAGCCGGCTATGGGCAATCGCTCGGCGACATTGCTCGTGAGAATCGCGAGAAGAAAGCCGAGGACGCGTCCGCCGCGCCGTCAAAGGTGATTACCAACGCGGACCTACCGAAGAATACGCAGCCGAAGCCGGCGTTGCCCGACAAGCAGGCGGAAAAGACCATCGCGGCCGTCGACCATCGTTCTGCACAACAGCGCCTGGCGGAGGAGCGCGCGGCTGACCAATGGAAGAAACAGATCCTGGCGCAAAAATATAGAATGGCGACCCTGCAAGCGCGAATCGACCAACTCAACGCCTCGATTCGTTCCGAGAACGGGAGCGCCCAATTTGAGGGACCGGTCAACCGGTATCAGGCGCGGCAGATGCAGCAGGTGGCCCAAATCCAGCAGCAACTCGATGAACAGCAGAGGAAGCTTGACCAGATGCAGGAATCTGCACGGCGCGCCGGCATGCACACCGCGGTCTACGACCCGTAGCCCACGCCTCGCGCGCGGATTCTGTAAATGAATCGCTCCGTTCCTCCCGACCATCCTAGATGTGTGGGCGCCGACGGAATTTTTCTCACTGCGGAATGGCGGCACCTGGCCATGCTGAACTATGAAGTGGACGCCAGTCTGCTGCTTCCGTTCGTCCCAGCCGGAACCGAACTCGATCGCTGGAACGGAAATGTTTTTGTCAGCCTCGTCGGGTTTCGCTTTCTGAAGACGAAGTTGCTCGGGTTCCTGCCGATTCCCATGCACTCGAATTTCGATGAAGTGAACCTCCGGTTTTACGTGCGCCGGCAAACGGGAGGCGAAGTCAGGAGAGGCGTGGTGTTCATCCGGGAGATAGTTCCGCGCTGCGCGATTGCGTTGGTTGCCCGTACGTTCTACCACGAAAATTATGTGGCGCAGCCTATGGCGCACGAGATTCGCTCCGTTGCCGGCAATCGTCTTAAGGTTGCGTACCGATGGAGGAGCGAGAATCGGTTGAGTACGATCAGCCTTGAAACCGAGGGCAATTCTGAACTGCCAGGCGAGGGCTCTGTGGGACAGTTCATTACCGAGCACTACTGGGGATATGCGGCTCAGCCCGGCGGCGGTTGCGTGGAATATCGCGTGACGCATCCGTCGTGGAGAGTCTGGGAGGCGCGGCAGTCGGCATATGATGGCGATGGGGAGAAATTCTACGGAAAAGATGTCGCTGCAGTGCTCCGCGGAAAACCGCAGTCGGCTTTTCTCGCGGAAGGGTCCCCGGTTACCGTGATGCGGGGGCGCAGATTATGACTGTGGCGGTGAGGATCGAAACCCGACCGACGGTCAGCGGAACCGGTAGCGCTGCGTGCAAGCTACAACCGCGCTGAACCAATACCTCTTTTTGGTCTCGAAATGCGCTATTGGGGCGCTTTTCGGCCGCCAGACCCCCAATTTATGCCGATTTCTAAGGAGGTGCCTTACTGAAAACCGCATAAAATCTGCATAAAATGCTACTTTTCCACAGCCGATTGCGTTACTATGCGCTGGATACACGCAAATTTGTAAGTTCCTGTAAGGAGGAATTCATGGCTTCTGGTATGACCAAGACCCAACTGACTCGGCATCTGGCCGAGAAGCTCGAACTCAACAACAAGACAGCCGCGGCTTTTCTGGAGCACCTGGCAGACACGGCGATTAAAGAGACGAAGAAGAACGGTGTGTTCGTTGTGCCCGGACTCGGCCGCCTGGTGAAGGCGCACCGCAAGGCCCGCATGGGACGCAACCCGCAGACCGGCGAACCGATTCAG
>Ga0181532_10005702_pt1 | contig 10508 bp, 3 predicted proteins | sample PEATcosm2014_Bin_33_FD_119768 | JGI IMG/M metagenome (GOLD analysis project Ga0181532, IMG submission 119768) | Peatland microbial communities from MTU Mesocosm Facility, Houghton, MI, USA - PEATcosm2014_Bin11_30_metaG | ecosystem: Environmental > Terrestrial > Soil > Wetlands > Peat | place... | reverse complement strand
CGGGCGGCGGGTGCAGATGGGCACGCTCGCCTTCCTCGGCTCGCATCGCGTCAACGGCGTGTCCGAACTGCACACGAACCTGATGCGGGCCACCGTGTTCCACGACATGCACGCGTTGTACCCGGATCGGATCGTCAACAAAACCAACGGTATCACCTTCCGCCGCTGGTTGTTCGAGGCGAACCCCGGTCTCACCGGCGTGCTGGTCGACGCACTTGGCGAACGCGTGCTGGACGACGCGTCGGCGCTGGAGGGTTTCGCTGCTTTCGCCAGCGATACGTCCATGCATGCGCGCCTGGCGGAAATTCGCCGGGCCAACAAGGTGGCACTGTCCAATCGGATCATGGACAGATTGCGGATCAGAACGGACCCTGACGCCATCTTCGATGTTCAGGTCAAGCGTATCCATGAATACAAGCGCCAGTTGTTGAATATCCTCGAGACCGTGGCGCTGTATGAGAACATGCGCGCGGAACCGACCCGCGACTGGGTGCCGCGGGTCAAGATCTTCGGTGGTAAGGCAGCCGCGGGCTACCACCGAGCCAAACTGATCATCAAGCTGATCAGCGACGTCGCGGCCGTGGTCAACAACGATCCGACCTTGCGCGGTCTGTTGAAGGTGGTGTTCTTCCCCAACTACAACGTCAGCCGGGCCGAGGTGATCATTCCGGCATCAGACGTATCGGAGCAGATCTCGACCGCCGGCATGGAGGCATCGGGAACCGGCAACATGAAGCTGGCACTGAACGGAGCCCTGACGATCGGCACTTTGGACGGGGCCAATATTGAAATCCGCGATCGCGTCGGTGAGGAAAATATCTTCATTTTTGGTCTTACCGCCGCCGAAGCGCAGCAGCGCCGCTCCCGCGGCATTGACGCGCGCGAGACCATCGCGGCTTCCGTTCCGCTCCAGCGTGCGCTCGACGCGATTGCCACCGGCCTGTTTTCCCCGTCCGAGCCGGATCGCTTCCGGGACATCGTGGACGTGCTGACCTACCACGATCATTTCCTGGTCTCCGCCGACTTCGACTCGTACGCCGCCGCGCAACAGCAGGTCGCTGAAAAGTGGCAGGACAAGGCGGCCTGGTGGCGTTCGAGCATCCTCAACACCGCCGGGGTCGGATGGTTCTCCTCCGACCGGTCGATCCGCGAATATTGCGACGATATCTGGAACGTTAAGCTGTCGGCCTGACGTGAAGCAGCCAAGGCCCGCTCGCAAGGCCGCAGTTCGCTGGCAGGCCAGCAAGGCCGCCATCGCCGCCATCGTCGGCGCCCGTCATGGCGATCCGTTCGCCGTGCTCGGCCCGCACCAGACCGCTGCGGGCGTGGTCATTCGTGCGCTCGTGCCTGGCGCCACCGCCGTTGAGGTACGCGGACCGGACGGAGGCATGATCGCCCAGATGCAATGTCGCCATCCGGACGGCTTCTTCGAGGTTCGGATCCCCGCCGGTCGCGAACCCGAACGTTATCGATTGTTTGCCTCCAATGCCGGTGGCGGTTGGGAATTCGACGATCCGTTCAGTTTCGGTCCGATCCTTGGGGCGCTGGACGATCACCTGCTGGTCGAAGGCACGCATCAGACGCTGTATGAACGTCTCGGCGCTCACCCAATGACGCTGGATGGCGTCGACGGCGTGCATTTCGCCGTCTGGGCGCCAAATGCGCGCCGGGTATCTGTGGTCGGCGACTTCAACGCCTGGGACGGCCGCCGGCATCCGATGCGAAAGCGGATCGACTCCGGATTGTGGGAAATCTTCGCCCCCGGAATTGGCGAAGGCACGGTCTATAAATTCGAGCTCGCCGCTGCCGACGGCACATTGCAGCCGCTGAAGGCCGATCCATTCGGGTTCTCTGCCGAGATGCGACCATCGACCGCCTCGGTCGTCGCACGCACCGACAATTTCCCTTGGACCGATGCAGCCTATATGCGCGAACGCCGCAATGCCGATCCGCGACGCCGGCCGATGGCGATCTACGAGGCGCATCTGGGATCATGGCGGCGCGGCGAGAATGGCACATTTCTGACCTATGACCAGATCGCCGACGCAATGGTTCCGTACGTTGCCAACCTGGGTTTTACCCACATCGAGCTGATGCCGATCAACGAACATCCGTTGGATGATTCATGGGGCTATCAGCCAATTGGTCTGTTCGCGCCGACTCGCCGGTTCGGCGACCCCGCCGGCTTTGCCCGACTGGTCGACCGGGCGCATGCGGCAGGACTTGGTGTGATCCTGGATTGGGTCCCGGCGCATTTTCCCACCGACGTGCATGGCCTGGCGCACTTCGATGGCTCGCCTCTCTACGAGCACGCCGACCCCAAAAAAGGTTTCCATCCGGACTGGAATACCGCGATCTACGATTACGGCCGGCGTGAAGTGGTGAACATACTCGCGGCCAGCGCGCTGTATTGGCTGGATCGGTATCACGTCGACGGCTTGCGGGTCGATGCGGTCGCCTCAATGATTTATCTCGATTATTCGCGGCAACCCGGTGAATGGACGCCGAATGCCGAAGGCGGACGCGAGAACTGGGACGCGGTTCGCTTTTTGCGCCAGGTCAATACGCTCACGTATGGACTGTACCCGGGCACGGTGACTGTCGCCGAGGAATCTTCCGAATGGCCTGCCGTGTCCGGTCCGGCCGACACCGGCGGCCTGGGCTTTGGCTTCAAGTGGAATATGGGCTGGATGCACGACACGCTTGAATATATCGGCCATGAGCCGGTGCACCGCCGCTGGCACCACCACAGGCTGACATTTGGCCTGCTCTATGGGTTCTCGGAGAACTTCATCCTGCCGCTGTCGCATGACGAGGTGGTGCACGGCAAACGCTCGATCCTCGGCCGCGTGCCAGGTGACGCATGGCAGCAGGCAGCGACGGGGCGGGCTTATTACGCCTTCATGTGGGCGTATCCAGGCAAGAAACTGCTGTTCATGGGCCAGGAGTTCGGCCAGATCGCGGAGTGGAATTTCGCCTCCCAACTGGACTGGCACTTGTTGAATGACCCGTTGCACTCTGGGCTGCTGCGCTGCATGCGCGACCTCAACCGGTTATACCGCGAAAGCCCGGCGATGCACGTGCGCGACTGCGAGGGCGAAGGATTTCACTGGATCGTGGTCGACGACGCCAGCCAGTCGATGTTCGCCTGGCTGCGCTGGGGTTTTCCGAACGATCCTCCCGTGGCGTGCATTTGTAATTTCACGCCGGTCCCGCGCCATGACTATCGTATCGGGTTGCCTTTTGCCGGGCGCTGGCGAGAATTACTAAATACCGATGCCTCCGAGTATGGCGGCTCGGGTCTGGGCAATTTTGGGGCGGTGCAGGCCGACGCGCCGTCGTCGCATGGCATGCCGGCCTCGGCGACGCTGCTGATGCCGCCACTGGCCACATTGTACCTGCAGTACGAGCCGGCGTGACAAGCGAAGGTGGCCGCTCCATCATGTTGCGGGTGTTGATGGGTCCAATATTGGCGCGGTGTGCGTTGGTTGGGCATCACGCCGGGTTTGGGTTGTGCCTGAATGTCATCGGGGGTGCGCGTTGGGCGGCCAACGCACATAGCGGCCAGAAAGGAGACGACGATGTACCCGACCCGGACCGTCACCGCCCCGCTGGCCCGGCATGCCATGGCCTTTGTGCTCGCGGGTGGGCGGGGCAGCCGTCTGATGGAGCTGACCGACCGGCGCGCCAAGCCCGCGGTTTATTTCGGCGGCAAGCTGCGTATCGTCGACTTTGCATTGTCCAACGCGCTGAATTCCGGCATTCGCCGCATGGCGGTGGCAACGCAATACAAAGCTCACAGCCTGATCCGCCATTTGCAACGCGGCTGGAATTTCTTCCGGCCGGAGCGCAATGAAAGTTTTGATATTTTGCCCGCTAGCCAACGGGTCGCCGACGACAAATGGTATCTCGGCACCGCGGACGCCGTATTCCAGAATATCGACATTATCGAAAGTTACGATCCGCGTTACATCGTCATCCTGGCCGGCGATCACGTTTACAAAATGGACTTTGAGCCCATGCTGCAACAACACGTGGAGCAAGGCGCCGACGTCACCGTCGGCTGTCTCGAGGTTCCACGCAAAGAGGCCAGCGGTTTTGGGGTCATGCACGTCGACGCGACCGACCGCATCCTGGCGTTTCAGGAGAAGCCGGCGGATCCTCCGGCGATGCCGGGCCGTCCGGATATGGCGCTCGCCAGTATGGGCATTTACGTATTCAACACCGGCTATTTGTTCGAGCGGCTGAGCGAGGATGCCGCCGATCCGAACTCCAGCCACGATTTCGGCCGAGACATCATTCCGCGTCTGGTTACCGGCGCCAAGGCGGTGGCGCACCCGTTCGAACGATCCTGTGTAAGATCGTCCGCCGAGGCGCCGCCGTACTGGCGCGATGTCGGCACACTGGATTCTTATTTTGCCGCCAATATCGATCTGACCGATATCGTTCCGGATCTAGATTTGTTCGATCGCGACTGGCCAATCTGGACCTATGGGGAGATGACCGCGCCGGCGAAGTTCGTCCACGATGAGGACGGCCGCCGCGGCGCTGCCTACTCTTCGGTGATAGCGGGCGGCTCGATCATTTCGGGTGCAACGCTGCGGCGCTCGCTGGTGTTTACCGGCGTCCGGGTGCATTCCTACGCTGACGTCGCCTTCGCGGTCATTATGCCCGAGGTCGAAATCGGCAGTTCGGCGCATTTGCGCAACGTCATCATCGAGCGTGGCGTGCGAATTCCGGCCGGTCTGGTGGTGGGTCAGGATCCGGTGCTCGACGGGCAACGCTTCCGGCGCACCGCCAATGGTGTTTGCCTCATTACGCAGACCATGATCGACCAGCTTCGTTAATGCAGCCGCTGAACGTTCTGTCGGTTGCCTCCGAGATATATCCTTTGGTCAAAACCGGCGGGCTTGCCGACGTCATTGGCGCGTTGCCGGCCGCGCTGGCCGAGCAGGGGATCGCAGTCCGCACTCTCATTCCCGGCTATCCCGCCGTGACTGAAGCGATCGAGGCGGTGCAAACGGTTCGTAGCGAAAGCGATTGGTTCGGCGGCGCGGCGCGGTTACTGGCTGCGCGTGCCGCGGGTCTCGATCTGGTGGTGCTCGATGCCCCACACCTCTACGCCAGGCCGGGTAACCCGTATCTGGGCCCAGATGGGCAGGACTGGCCGGACAACGCAATACGGTTTGCCGCCTTGTCGCGAATGGCGGCGGATATTTGTGGTGGCGCGTCGCAAGACTACATACCAGATATGTCGCAAGACTACATACCAGATGTCTTGCACGCGCATGACTGGCAAACCGGCCTGGCACCTGCCTACCTGCATTATCGGGGCGGCGCCCGCCCGGGAACGGTGATGACCGTGCATAACCTGGCCTTTCCCGGCAAGGCATCGCGCGAAGTACTGGGTTTGCTTGGTCTGCCGCCGCAGTCCTATGCCATCGATGGCTTGGAGTTTCACGGCACCATCAGTTTACTCAAAGCCGGCCTGCAATTCGCCGACCGGATCACAACGGTGTCGCCGACTTATGCAACGGAGATTTGCACCGAAGACGTCGGCATGGGCTTTGCCGGCTTGTTACGTGCACGATCCAACGTGCTGTCGGGCATCCTGAACGGGATCGATACCGAGGTGTGGGATCCCGCCGACGACACGTTGCTCGCGGCACCCTTCGACCGCGCGACCCTGGCGAGGCGGACGGCAAACAAGGCTGCGCTACAGGCACGGCTCGGCCTGGATCAGGACGCAACGGTGCCATTGTTCGGGGTGGTGAGCCGACTGACCTGGCAGAAAGGCGCCGATCTGGTGCTGGCCTGTTTGCCCGTACTGCGGGAACTCGGCGCGCAACTGGCGCTGGTCGGTGCCGGTGAAGCGGGTATTGAGGCCGGTTTCCGGACTGCTGCAGCGCAGGAGCCGAACCGGATAGGCTGCGTGATCGGCTATGATGAGGCGTTGGCACACCTCGTACAGGCCGGATCGGACGCTTTGTTGGTACCCTCGCGTTTCGAACCCTGCGGTTTGACCCAGATGTGCGCGTTACATTACGGCGCCGTACCCGTGGTCGCGCGGGTTGGTGGACTTGCCGACACGGTGATCGACGCCAACGCCGCTGCGGTGGCTGCCGGCGTTGCGACCGGGGTGCAATTTGCCCCGGTCAATGCCGGAACGCTCAATATGGCCTTGCGGCGTATCGTGGCGTTGTATCGTGAGCCGTCCATTTGGCACACTCTCCAGGAGAACGGCATGGCTGCCGAGGTCTCATGGCGCGGTCCCGCGCGTCAGTACGCCGCGCTTTATCGTGAACTTGTGGAAGTACGGGCGCTATGACGCCTGCCTCGAAGCGTCCGAAGTCGGCTTGGTTCGCCACGCCGAGGGAGCAGCAGAAGTGACCTCCGGATGGGCGTCGGACGGCGAACCGGAGACCCTTGGCGTGAGCCCGAGCGGCGACGGCGTCAATGTCGCCGTGTTCTCCGCCAACGCCAGCGCGATCGAATTCTGTCTGTTTGAGGGCGACCGCGAGGTTCGTCGCGTGCGTTTGCGCGGCCGCACCGGCGACGTTTTTCATGACCACGTCGCGGACGTCGCGCCGGCCGCCCGCTACGGATTGCGGGCGCACGGACCGTATCGCCCGGCGGACGGCCACCGATTTAACCCGGCAAAGCTGCTGCTTGATCCCTATGCCATGGCGATCGATCGCCCGTTCACACTGCACGAGTCGATGTTTGACTATCGTCGCGGTTCTGCCGGAGCGAACCTTGCACCCGACGATACCGACAGCGCGCCCTTCATGCCCAAGGGCATCGTCCTCGGGCCGGGTGCTGCACCGGGATTTTCCCCGCCGATAACGCCGTGGTCCGATACCGTGCTCTACGAACTGCATGTGCGCGGCTTCACAATCTGCCACCCTGATATCCCGCAGTCCTTGCGCGGCCGCTTCGCCGGTCTGGCGCATCCGGCTGCCATCGGGCATTTGCTGCGGCTCGGCGTTACGACGGTCGAGATCATGCCGGCCGCGGCCTGGATCGCGGAACGCCATCTGGTTGCATTGGGCTTGCGTAATTACTGGGGCTACAATCCAGTGACCTTCATGGCGCCGGATCCCGGACTGGCTCCAGAGGGTTGGGAGGAAATCCGTGCTGCCGTCAGCGCACTCGGGGCGGCGGGCATTGAGGTCGTTCTGGACGTCGTGCTGAACCATTCCGGCGAGGGCGACGATCTGGGCCCGACCTTGTCGCTGCGCGGCCTGGATAATGCAACGTACTATCGCGCATTGCCGGGTTCGCCGTGGCGCTACGCCAACGACACCGGGTGTGGCAACACACTCGCGCTCGACCGGCCGGCGCCGTTGCGTCTGATGATGGATGCGCTTCGCCTCTGGGCCCAGGAGGCGGGCCTGCATGGGTTCCGCTTCGATCTCGCAACCACTCTGGGGCGGCGGGATGACGGATTTGATCCGGCCGCACCTTTGTTGTCGGCGATCGCCCAGGATCCGTTGCTGCGAAATTTGAAGTTGATTGCGGAGCCGTGGGATATCGGTTCCGGCGGTTACCAGGTTGGCGCCTTCCCCTCTGGCTGGGGCGAGTGGAACGATCGATTTCGCGACAGCGTGCGTCGCTTCTGGCGCGGCGACCCCGGTCAACTCGGCGAACTGGCAACGCGTCTGGCGGGCTCCTCCGATCTGTTCGGCAAGCGCGGAGTTGCCTCGCGCTCGATCAACTTCGTTGCTGCGCATGACGGCTTTACCCTCGCCGATCTGGTTTCGTACACGCACAAAGTTAATGCCGCCAATGGCGAAGCCAATCGCGACGGCACCAATGCGAACTTCTCCTGGAACAACGGGGTCGAAGGCTCCAGTGACGATCCCGCCATCCTTACCGCACGACGGCGCGATCAGCGGGCCTTGCTGGCGACATTGATTCTGGCGCGCGGCACACCAATGCTGGCCATGGGCTCGGAATTCGGCCATTCGCAAGGCGGCAATAACAACGCCTACGCGCAGGACAACCCGACGGCATGGCTCGACTGGGCCTCAGCTGATGCCGGCTTGCTCGCATGGGCGCGCCAGCTGCTGCAAATCCGGTGGGACCATCCACTGCTGCGTGGCAATCGCTTTCTGACCGGGGCGCCGTTCGATGTCAGCCTGCTGCCGGATGTCGAGTGGCGCGATGCAAGCGCCGAGGAGATGACGCCGGAGGCCTGGCAGGCGCCGGGAGGCAATACATTGGTGATGATCCTGGCGGGACCCGCCGGGACCGACGCGGGGACCGATCGTGTCGCTGTTATCCTGCACCGTGGGCCGACGGATATTCCCCTGATTTTGCCGCCGCCGAGGGGCGGGCATGACTGGTATCTGATTGCCGACAGTGGCGAGGAAGCCGGTCCGGATGCCGACGGGTCGCCCGCCCCGGTGCCCATGCAAACGACCCAATCAGCGCCGGCCAAAGCAGATGATTCTACCGATGTAGACAACGTCAGGCCCGTAACAACCACACTGACCATGACGATCACCGGCCGCACCGTCATGGTGCTCGCCGAGCAACCGCGCCATGAGCGGCCTCGGCGCAGTGCCGGGGACCCGATGTTGCTCGACCGCCTGTCCCGTGCTGCCTGCATCGCGCCGGAGTGGTGGGATGTGTCCGGACGGCGAACCCGTGTCAGCGACGATACGCGGCGGGCATTGTTGGCCGCCATGCGGCTTCCCGCCGCGACCGATCGGGAAGCACGTGACACGTTACGGTATCTCAGCGAAGACCGCGACCGCCGCGCTTTGCCGCACGCCTTGGTCTCGCGCACCGGCGAACCTGCCCTGCTGAACCTGGGGCTCCCACCTGGCCTCGGCCGGCGCCAGCTTTGGTTAAGCATCGAGCGGGAAGATGGTGCGACCGAGCGTATTCGCGTGCAGGCCGAGGACGGCAGCGTGGTTGGGTTCACTGGCGTCGATGGATTGCCGGCGCAGACCTGGCGGGTGGCGTTACCCGTGCTGCCGGAAGGCAGGCATCGCCTCCGCCGTGACGACGCGCCCGACGCGGTCTGCCATTTGACCGTTGCGCCGGCTAAATGTTTCCTGCCCGATTCGATCCGCCGCGGCGCCAGGCGCTTCGGTATTTCGGCCCAACTTTATGCTTTGCGGCGAGCCGGCGACCAGGGCGTCGGCGACTTCACCACGCTGGCCATGCTCGCCCGGGCGGCGGGGCGGGAACAGGCGGCCACGATCGGTATCAACCCGCTGCACATGCTGTTTCCCGAAAATCGCGAGCGGGCCAGTCCCTACCACCCGTCCGACCGGCGGTTTCTCGATCCGATCTACCTCGATGTCGGCGATGGCGGTGCTCGTCCCGCTCTGGCGCCGGGGCCAGAGGTCGTTGCCTGGTCCGAGGTCTGGGCTTTAAAGCGCACGGCGCTGGAACAGCAATTCGCCACATTTACTGCCTGCGAAACCGCCGATCCGCACGTCGCCGCCGAGCTTCAGCATTTTATCGACCGGGGTGGTCCTGAGCTGCACCGGTTCGCGACGTTTCAGGCCATAGCCGAGACGCGACCTGGCGAAAGTTGGCATCAATGGCCCTCCGGCCTGCGTTCACCGGACAGTCGCGACGTCGCAACATTTGCGCGCGACCATGTTGGCTGTGTGCGGTTTCACCAGTACCTGCAGTTTCTGGCTGATCGGCAGTTTGCCTCTGCAGCCGCGACCGCCGCGTCGTCCGGTCTGGAACTGGGTCTGTTCCGCGACCTCGCGGTGGGTGCGGCGCCTGATGGTGCGGAAGCCTGGGCACGATCGGAGGATCTCGCGCAAGGTGCCTGGACCGGTGCACCGCCAGATCCATTCGCCCCGGAGGGGCAGAACTGGCACTTGCCGCCGCCGCTGCCGCTGCGATTTGCTCCGACCGGCTTCGTATCGTTTGCCGCCCTGGTCGCAGCTAATATGCGTCATGCCGGGGCACTGCGGATCGACCACGCGATGGGCCTTACCCGACTGTTTTGGATCCCCGAAGGCGGTAGCGGCGCGGACGGTGCTTATGTCGCGTATCCGTTCGCCGATTTTTTGGGCCAGTTGGCATTGGAAAGTGCCCGCGCCCGCTGCATGGTGGTCGGCGAAGACCTAGGCACCGTGCCGGAGGGCTTCCGCGCCGTCATGACCGAGACCGACATCCTCAGCTATCGCGTTTTGCTGTTGGAGCGTGAGGGCGTGGCGTTCAAGCCTGCCACGTCCTATCCCGCGCGAGCGGTGGCCTGCGTGACCACACATGACCTGCCGCCGCTTGCTGGTTGGTGGGATGGTGCCGATTTGCGGGAACGCGCGGCGTTGGGGCTGATCCCTGATCTTTCGCGCGCTGAAGCAACGCGGGCCGAGGAGCGTGTCGCCTTGGTCGACGCGTTGGTCAGGCAACGCTGTCTTGCCGGGTCGGAATCAGAGTCTCTTCAGGCTGCTAATGTAGTGGCCGGCGCGCACGAATTCATTGCGACGACAGAAAGTGACCTTGTACTCATACAGGCAGAAGATCTGGCT
>Ga0181532_10005701_pt1 | contig 10508 bp, 4 predicted proteins | sample PEATcosm2014_Bin_33_FD_119768 | JGI IMG/M metagenome (GOLD analysis project Ga0181532, IMG submission 119768) | Peatland microbial communities from MTU Mesocosm Facility, Houghton, MI, USA - PEATcosm2014_Bin11_30_metaG | ecosystem: Environmental > Terrestrial > Soil > Wetlands > Peat | place... | reverse complement strand
GGGTGGAATTCGAAGATTGGATTGTTGTCCAGGAAGTTAAACAACTGTCTTGTGCCCAGAGCAAATCCCAGGATGATCTTCCGCGGCTTATAGTTTTTCCGCGCTCCCGTGAGCACTCCCGCTTCGATCAAAGGAATCACGCCATCGGAAACCAGTTCGCTGTGCACCCCGAGATCCTTGCGATCCATGAGCAGCGGCAGCACCGCATCCGGAATTCCGCCGATACCGGTCTGCAGCACCGCTCCGTCCTCAATCAGCCCCGCGACGTTGCTCGCGATGGCCCGGTGCATGTCGGTGATTTGCGGCGCCTTCATGGCGCACAGCGGACGAGATGAATCCACGATGGCATCAAGATCCGTCACGTGGATGAAGCTGTCTCCGTACGTGCGCGGCATTTGATCGTTGATCTGCGCCACCACGTACTTCGCACATTTGGCCGCAGTCAGCGACGTATCCACTCCCACCCCGAAGCTGCAGAACCCGTGCGAGTCCGGAGGAGAGAGCTCCAGCAAGGCCACATCAATCGGCATGGCCCCGCTCTCGAAAAGCTCTTCAATTTCACTCAGGTAAATGGGCGTGTAGTCGGCCCGCCCTTCGTTGATGGCCTGGCGCACATTGGCGCCGATGAACACTGCGTTGTGCCGGAAATGCCCCGCCATCTCCGGAGCCACATAAGGCGCTGCTCCCATGGTCAACATGTGAACCACTTCCACGTCTCCCACAAAGGGACCGCGGCGCATCAGCGCCTCTACCAGAGTCTCAGGTTCGGCGCATCCGGGCTGAATATAAACCCGCATCCCCGACTCCACGCACCGCAGCGCCTCGTCAGCCGTTTGCAATTTGCTCTTGTAATCGAGTTCCCACGACATCGACATTCTTACCCCCCGGTCTATGCGGTCTAAGCCCATCATTTCCGCACCGAGCGTACCCCCAGGGCGCAACCCATCGCCCGCCCGCACCCTGCCACCTTTAATTGGAAACCCTCACCATCGCTAGGACTGTGACCGTGCGCAACCGGCATAGTGAGGTGCGTCACATCAGCCCCTATAGCTTAAGCTCCTGCAATTCAAGCTCTTACCAAATGCCTGCAGTGGTCAGAGACTCCGTCGTCAAATATTCATGGATCGATTTCGCAGCCCGCCGTCCCGCGCCCATGGCCAGAATCACCGTCGCACTTCCGGTGACGATGTCCCCGCCCGCGAAAACCCCTTTTCGCGACGTGCGCTGCGTCGTCGGATCCGCTTCGATGTAATTTCGCTTGTTCGTCTTCAACCCCGGCGTCGTGCTCTGGACAATCGGATTGGCACTGGTCCCAATCGCAATGACCGCCACAGCCAGAGGAATTTCGTATTCGGAGCCTTCAATCGGAACCGGACGCCGTCTCCCGGAAGCATCCGGCTCGCCCAGCGCCATCTTTTGGCAGCGCGCTCCGGCCAACCACCCCTTGCCGTCGTCGAGGAACTCGAGGGGCGCGGCAAGCACCTGGAATTCGATCCCTTCCTGCTGGGCGTGCTTCACTTCCTCCTTGCGCGCCGGCATCTCAGCCTCGCTGCGGCGATAGAGAATGAACGCCTTCCCCGCACCCAGCCGCAACGCCGACCGGATCGCATCCAGCGCCGTGTTCCCGCCACCGATGACCGCCACATTCTTGCCGCGGAAATCCAACATGGGCTCGTCGTACCTCGGAAACTCATAGGCGTGCATCAGGTTGATGCGCGTCAAGAATTCGTTCGCCGAATAGACGCCATTCAGATGTTCGCCGGGAATGCCCATGAACTGTGGCAGTCCCGCGCCGGTGCCGATAAACACGGCGTCGTAGCCTTCCTCTTCCATCAGTTCGTCGATGGTGACCGTGCGTCCTACGACCACGTCCGTCTCAAACTCCACGCCCATGGAGCGCATGTAATCGACTTGCTGACGGATGATCGCCTTCGGCAGCCGGAATTCTGGAATGCCATACACGAGCACGCCGCCGATCTCGTGCAATGCCTCGAATACGTGCACCTGGTGTCCCTTCTGCACCAGATCGCCCGCCGCCGTCAGTCCCGAGGGGCCGCTGCCCACAATGGCCACTTTCTTTCCGGTAGGCGGAGCCTTGGGCAGATTGCGGATATCCAGGTGCCGCTGTTCATAATCGGCAACAAAGCGCTCCAGATACCCAATCCCCAGCGGCTGCACCTTCTTGCCCATCAAACAGCCGCCTTCACAGTGATCTTCTTGCGGACATACACGCCCGGTGATCGCCGGCAGCACATTGTCTTCGCGGATCTTCGCCGCCGCGCCCATGAAGTCGCCCGCCACGATCAACTCCACGAACTCTTTTACCCTGACGCCCACCGGACAATCGTTCGTGCATATCGGCTTGGCGCACTCCAGGCAGCGCATCGCTTCCTGCCGCGCCAGTTCCTCGGAATAGCCCAGGTTCACTTCGGTGAAATTATGGGCACGCTCCAGCGCAGGCTGCTCTGGCATGTGCTGCCGAGGTACCTTCATCCGCTCTTTCAGCGGCAAGACATTCGGCCTTAGAACGTTTAACGAGGCGGGCTTTTTCGTTTCTGTCAACGGACTTCTCCTTGTAGCGCGCATCGGTGAGTCTGTCCCGCGCGAACGCTCTCAACCTGCGCTTCCGTCTCGCGCAGGAATTCTTCCATCGATTTCTGCTCCGCCGTCCGGTACATCGAATTCCGCTGCACCAGCACCGCGAAATCCACGCGGTGCGCATCGAACTCAGGCCCGTCCACGCAGGCGAACTCACTCTTTCCGTCAACCAGCACGCGGCAGCCGCCGCACATGCCAGTGCCGTCGATCATGATCGGGTTCAGGCTGACGATGGTCCGGATCTTTTCTTTCCGCGTCATCTCCGCCACCGCTCTCATCATCGGAATGGGGCCGATCGCCAGGACCAGATCGATCCGCGTCCCGTTCTCGATCAACTGCCGCAGCTTGTCCGTGACCAAGCCCTTGTCGGCATAGCTCCCGTCATCGGTAGTAATCATCAGCGCATCGCTGACCTCGCGCAGTTCACGTTCCAGAATGACCAGCTCCTTATTCCGCGCGCCGACGATGGAGATCACGCGATTGCCCACCCGCTTTAGCGCCGCCGCGGTCGGATAAGTCATCGCCGTCCCCACCCCGCCGCCCATCACCACCACCGTGCCGAACTTCTCAATCTCAGAAGGCTTTCCCAGCGGCCCCACCACATCTAAAATGCTGTCGCCCGTCGTCAGCGCGTTAAGCAGGTTGGTGGTCTTGCCGGCCGACTGCACCACAATGCGAATCGTGCCCGCCTCGGGATCGGAATGCTCGATCGTGATCGGAATCCGCTCACCCTGTTCGTATAGCCGAAGGATTACGAACTGCCCCGGCTTTTGCTTACGTGCAATGCGAGGCGCCTCGATGACAAACCGCTTGATGCCAGGCGCAAGGAACTCAGCGTGCAGAATTTTGAACATGTGACTCCACTTAGGTTGCCTTACAGGATATTGTCCGGAATGCGAAGCCCAGCGGCTGTGACATCCATCACGTGTGGGGGAGAGCAAGATCACACGTAGCTTGATTTTGGGCGGCGCCGCCTTCAGCGCTGCTGTAAGTCGCCTGTTTTCAGCGCCGGTCTCTAGCCGCTGAGGCAACACTGTGACGCGGAAGCTACCCGTGCACCCGTTCCGCCTGCAGCACGTGCGCCAGCCCCTTGACCGCCCTCATGTACTGCGCGCGCTCAAACGCCGTCGGATCCGGGCACCGCAGCTGGCTCATGCTCCCTTGCATCTGCTGCACCGACTCATACTCGTGTTCTTCCATCCACGCGACCACGCCTCGTTCAACCTGCCGCAGATGCCCGATCCCATGGCGCAACAGAGCCGAGCACAGCATGGTCACGTCAGCGCCGACCATGAGCAGCTTGACGACGTCTTCCGCCCCATGCACGCCGGTGGTAGCGGCCAGGCTCGCCCGTATCCGCCCATAAAGAATGCCGATCCAAGTCAGCGGCAGCCGTAACTCATGTGGGCTGCTCAGCAACACGTTAGGCCTAATCTCCAATTCTTCCAGATCGACGTCGGGCTGGTAGAAGCGGTTGAACAGCACCAGGCCGTCGGTGCCCATCTGGTCCAGGCGCTTCGCCACATTGGCCAAATTACTGAAAAAGGGACTGAGCTTGGCGGATACTGGAATGTGAACCGAAGTCTTTACTTCGCGGAGAATGTCAAGATAGTCCTCCTCGACCTTCGATCCTAAAATTTCCATGTTTGTAGGAATGAAGTATAGATTGCACTCGATGGCGTCCGCTCCGGCTTGCTCCACTTGTTTGGCGTACCGGGTCCAACCGCCCAGAGTAGAACCATTAAGGCTGGCGATAATCGGAATGTCCACCGCGTCCTTGGCCTTGCGAATGTGTTCCAGATAGCCCTCGGGTCCGGTGTGGAATTCGCTCGTCTGGGGAAAGTAAGTAATCGACTCGGCAAAACTCTCCGTACCGGCGTTGAGATGGAGTTCAAGATCAAGCGCCTCCTGATGCAACTGCTCCTCGAACAGGGAATAGAGCACCACGGCCGAGACTCCAGCATCTTCAAGGGCGCGGATTCCGCTGATTTCCTGCGACAGCGGAGATGCCGAGGCGACCAGCGGCGTACGCAACTGCATGCCAAGATATTTAGTGCTGAGATCCATGAATATTCTCCCGTCGTGGTAACTTTCGCCACGGCCCTGACAGGCCGCGGAAAAAGTCGGGCTTCGTATCAGGTCATCGCTTTAGCGATGACGTAAACTCTTTGAAATCGGACGCCCCTTTAGGGCCGGCCGGAGCCGCTACTTCGCCGTCTCAACCGTCACCGGCGGTTCGTGTCTTGCCTCCGCTGGAGCCGCCGGCTGTGTCTTGCGCTGCGCCAGATACTCGTACAAGTGATAGCGAGTCTCGGCATCCTGCTGCGCCTCCTGCCACAGAAGTTTGGCGTGTTCAGGGTGACTCTTCTGGAGCATCTTGAAGCGCGTCTGCTGCAGCAGCCAGTCTTTGACTTTACGTGTCGGGGTCCGGGAATCCAGCAGCAACGGATTCTCCCCGGCAAGCGTCCGCTCCGGATGATAGCGATAGAGCAGCCACTGTCCCGAGTCGACCGCGACCTTCTGGTCCGACATCGCCGTCGTCATGTCGATGCCGTGCGCAATGCAGTGCGAATAGGCAATGATGATGCTGGGGCCGTCGTAGGCTTCAGCTTCCAGAAAAGCCTTGAGCGTGTGTTCGTCCTTGGCGCCCATGGCCACGCTCGCCACATAGACATTGCCATAGTTCATGGCCATCAGCCCCAGATCTTTCTTAGGCCCGGGTTTGCCTCCCGCCGCGAATTTTGCCACGGCAGCTCGAGGCGTAGATTTCGACGCCTGCCCGCCGGTGTTGGAATAGACCTCGGTGTCGAGCACCAGCACGTTCACGTTGCGTCCGCTGGCCAGCACGTGGTCCAGACCGCCGTAGCCGATGTCGTAAGCCCAGCCATCGCCGCCCACGATCCAAACGCTCTTCTTCACCAGCATGTCGGCAAGCGACCGCAGCTGTTTTGCATCCGGAGAGTTCACGCCTCGCAGCTTTTCCTTGAGCAGTTCGACGCGCTGCCGCTGCTCGAAAATGTCCGCCGCGTCTTTCTGCGGGGCCTCTAGCAGAGCCGTGACCAGCTGTTCTCCGATAGGAGCAGACAAACGCCGCACCAACTCACGCGCGAATTCCGTCTGCTTGTCAATGGATAGCCTGAATCCCAAGCCAAACTCGGCATTGTCCTCAAACAGCGAATTCGACCAAGCCGGTCCGCGACCGTCGCCATTCTTAGCCCAAGGCGTAGTCGGCAAGTTCCCCCCGTAGATCGAAGAGCAACCAGTTGCATTGGCAATCACCGAACGATCCCCAAAGAGCTGAGACACCAGCTTCAGATAAGGCGTCTCGCCGCATCCCGAACAAGCTCCTGAAAATTCAAACAAAGGTTCCTGCACCTGTTGCTGGCGGATATTCGTGACTTTGATCTTCCGCCGATCCAGTTCCGGAATCTTAAGGAAGAAGTCCCAATTCTCCCGCTCCGGCTCGCGCAGCGGCGGCTGCGGCACCATGTTGATCGCCTTCAGACGCGTTTCGCTCTTGTTCTTAGCCGGACAGATATCAACGCAAATGCCGCATCCAGTGCAGTCTTCGGGAGCAACCTGAATGGTGTACTTTAAGCCCGCCCATTCCTTGTCTCGCGTGTCGGAAGACTTGAAAGTCGCGGGCGCGCCCTCCAGTTCTTTCGAGTCGTAGACCTTGATGCGGATCACGGCATGTGGGCAGACCATAGCGCACTTGCCGCACTGAATACAGAGCTTCGTGTCCCACGCAGGAATCTCGAGCGCGATGTTGCGCTTTTCCCATTTTGCGGTGCCGGTGGGAAAAGTTCCATCCACGGGGAAAGCGCTCACGGGAATCTCATCGCCGTGGCCAGCGTAGATTACGCCCAGCACATCGCGCTCGAACTGGGGAGCCCCCGCAGCGAACGCGGCGGGCATTTCGGCCTCGCTCGTGACTTTTTCGGGCACACTGACTTCGAACATGTGGGCCAGCGTTTCATCCACCGCGCGCAGGTTTTGCTGTACCACCTCGTCACCCTTCTTGCCGTAGGTGTAGCGGATGGACTCGCGAATGGCTTCAATCGCCTCATCGCGAGGCAGAACCTTCGAGATGGCGAAAAAGCAAGTCTGCAGAATGGTGTTCATGCGCGAGCCCATGCCCGTCTCGCGCGCCACCTGATACGCGTCAATGATGAAGAACCGGGCCTTCTTGGCAATCAGTTGCGTCTGCACTTCGCGTGGCAGTTGGTCCCAGACCTCGTCTTTATTAAACGGACTATTAAGTAGGAAAACGCCGCCCGGCACCAGCGTGCTGAGCATGTCGTAGCGCTCAAGGAAAATCCACTGATGGCAAGCCACGAAGTTCGCCTTCGAAATCAGGTAGCTCGATCGAATCGGCTGCGGTCCGAAACGCAGATGCGAAACTGTCATCGCGCCCGACTTCTTCGAGTCGTAGACGAAGTATCCCTGCCCGTAGTTGTCGGTGTTTTCGCCGATGATCTTGATCGAGTTCTTATTCGCTCCCACCGTTCCGTCCGCGCCCAGGCCGTAGAACATAGCTCGCACCACGCTCTCCGGCTCAATGGAAAAATCGGAATCGTAATCCAGACTCGTATGGCTCACGTCGTCCTGAATGCCAACGGTGAAGTGGTCCTTAGGTTTCGCCGTCGCCAGGTTGTCATAAACCGCTTTCACCATCGCCGGCGTGAATTCTTTGGAGGAGAGACCGTAACGTCCCCCGATCGTTTCCGGCGCTGCCTTCAGGGTTCCATAGCCCAGCTTGATTCCTTCCTGAATCGCGCTGACGACGTCAAGATACAGCGGCTCTCTCCCCGCGCCAGCTTCCTTGGTCCGATCAAGCACTGCAATTTTCCGCACGGTCGCGGGCAGCGCCTCCAGGAATCGCTTCACCGAGAACGGCCGGTACAGCCGTACTTTCAGCAAGCCAACCTTCTCGCCGATGAGGTTCAAATGGTCCACGGTCTCATGCGCAGTCTCCGCACCCGAGCCCATCATGACGATCACGCGCTCCGCATCCGGCGCCCCCACGTAGTCAAAGAGGTGATACGCACGTCCCACCACCTGGGAAAATTTATCCATCACCGCCTGCACCTTATCCGGACAAGCGTCATAGAAAGGATTGCAGGCTTCACGCGCTTGAAAGTAGACGTCAGGATTTTGCGCCGTTCCGCGCAACACCGGATGGTCCGGAGAAAGCGCTCGCTGTCGATGCTCGATGACCCGATCCATGTTGATGAGCGCGCTCATGTCGTCCTCGGTGAGCATCTCGATCTTGTTGACTTCATGCGAAGTGCGGAAGCCGTCAAAAAAATGCAGGAAAGGGATGCGGGTCTCAAGCGTGGCTGCGTGCGCCACCAGCGCCAGGTCCAAGGCCTCCTGCACCGAGTTCGACGAGAGCATCGCAAATCCCGTCGTTCTGCAGAACATCACATCCGAGTGATCGCCAAAAATCGAGAGGGCGTGAGTTGCCACCGTGCGCGCGCTGACGTGAAATGCCGTAGGCGTAAGTTCGCCTGCGATCTTATTCATATTGGGGATCATCAACAGCAGCCCTTGCGACGCAGTGAAGGTCGTGGACAGGGCTCCGGTCTGCAGCGCGCCATGCACCGCTCCGGCAGCGCCGCCTTCGCTTTGCATTTCGATCACGTGGGGAACGCTACCCCAGATGTTCGGCACCTCTTCCGACGACCATTGGTCGGCCCATTCACCCATGTTCGACGACGGTGTGATGGGATAAATGGCGATGACTTCACTGAGGCGATACGCGACATTTGCGACTGCCTCGTTGCCGTCCATGGTCTTGAACTTACGCTTCATGGCATCCCCTTATGAACTTCTCTATAGCCCCGACCGATCTGAGGGAAAAGCTCTATTAAGAGAATGAAGCACCGAAGCGATATTGTCGGGGACATGGCTCACAGGGAGGTGTGATGTGCGTCACAGGCGGAAAATGCCAATTCTTGTCATCCCGAACGAAGTGAGGGATCTGCGGTTTGCTGCGAACTGCAGACTACGTGCGAGATGGCAACGGGGTGAAAGTACTCAGAGGTCCATGGTTGCAAACAGCGAACTCAAATCCTCATCGGCTTTAATACGAAAGCCCAACCGTCTAAACACGGCCTGCATCGCGATGTTGTCGGGCAACATTTCCGCCGATACGCGCCCTACCTTCTCATCGCGGGCAATCTGGACGACGCGCCGCAGCAATTCATGTCCCAACCCCAGCTTTTGATACTTGTCAGTAACCAGCGCCGCGACTTCCGCTTCATTCCTGGAGTGAAGCTTGTTCATCCGTCCAACTCCAAGAATCCGCCGCTCTCCCGTGCCGGGGTCGGTGTACTCGGCGACCAGCGCCATTTCGCGGTCGTAATCGCCAAAACAGATGCGCAACAGCCGCTCATGTGCCACGCGCCTGCTCAAGCTCAGCGAGCAGAAGTAGCGCAAATAGACGCTGCGATCGGAAAGCGTCTCGTGAAACTTGGCGATCAGCGGTTCGTCTTCGGGGCGGATCGGGCGAATAGCCACCGGAGTTCCATCCTTCATCGTCCAGGACGAGACATACCTCCGGGGATAGGGGCGGATCGCCGCCTTGGGCAACTGGTCGAGGGTTACGCCAGGTCGGTGCAACACGATTCTGGCATCGAGGGCCAGCAGGCGCTCCGGTGAAGCCAGCAGGGGATTGATGTCAATTTCCGCAATCCAGCGCTGTTCGAGCACAAGCTGGCTGAAGCGGACCAACAGGTTCTCCAGTGCCGCCAGGTTGACCGGCTTGCGTCCGCGGACGCCCTTCAGCGCGGTGAACACTCGGGTTTGCTCCATCATTCTTTGTGCCAGCGTCGTGTTCAGCGGGGGAAGCGCCAGCGAGTGGTCGCGATACACTTCGACCAGCTGCCCACCCGAACCGAACAGGATGACTGGCCCAAACTGTGGGTCGATGCTGCTGCCGAGGATCAATTCGTATCCATCCAGCTTCACCATCGGCTGCACGGTTACACCGGAAAACGCGACCCCGGAGAATTGACCCGAGCCAGCTTTCTCCGCCACCGAAGACTGGATGGCGCGATAGGCAGAGCGCACCGCCGCTTCATCGCGCAAGTTCAGCTTGACGCCGCCAACGTCCGTCTTGTGCGTGATGGTTTCGGAGAAGACCTTGAGCACCACCGGAAAGCCAATTTCCGAAGCAATCGCAGCCGCCTCGTCCTCGCTGGCCGCTGCCCGCGTTTCCACTGCGGGGATGCCATATAGCGACAATAGCCGTTTCGATTCCAACTCGTTAAGCAGAACGCGGCCGTTCTTTCGCGCATTCTGAATGATCTGTTCCACCTGATTCCGCGATTCGCCCTCCACCTCAGACTGTTCAGCCAGTAAGGGAGTCTCGTACAGCCCGCGCAGGTTATACGTGTATCGCCACATGTAAGTGAAAGCGCGCGCGGCGGTGTCGGGATAAGAAAACGTAGGAATGCCCGCCGAATTCAGAATCGCTTCTCCGGCAGCAACGCTGTTTCCTCCCATCCAGGTGGCGAGCACGGGCTTGGTTCCCTTGGCATAAGCTTTCATGCGTTCCGCGACCTGCGCAGGGTCGGCCATCGCTTGCGGCACAAGAATAACCAGCAGTCCATCGCTGTTCGGGTCTTGCGAAGCAATTTCAAGGGCGCGTGCGTAGCGCTCGGAATCGGTATCAGCGAGAACATCAATCGGATTGCTATGACTCCAGTGCGGTGGAAGGAACTCATCCAGGCGCCGCAAGCTCTCCGGAGAAAGCTCAGCCAGTTCTCCACCATTAGCCACCAGAGAGTCGGTGGCCAATACCCCAGGCCCGCCCGCATTGGTCAGAATCGTAAGCCGCGGACCCTTGGGGCGAGGCTGTCGGCTGAGTACTTCCGCCATATAGAAAAGATCCGCGATATTGT
>Ga0181532_10005699_pt1 | contig 10511 bp, 11 predicted proteins | sample PEATcosm2014_Bin_33_FD_119768 | JGI IMG/M metagenome (GOLD analysis project Ga0181532, IMG submission 119768) | Peatland microbial communities from MTU Mesocosm Facility, Houghton, MI, USA - PEATcosm2014_Bin11_30_metaG | ecosystem: Environmental > Terrestrial > Soil > Wetlands > Peat | place... | reverse complement strand
GCCCTCGTTCACCGACGACATGGCGTACATGACCGTGAACAGGGCGAACAGCAGCGTCACGAGGTCGCCGTATGGAATGGCCCAAGCCTCCGCGTTCACATGCTCTTCGTGCTTTTTCCTGCGCGCCATGCGCCGAGGTCCTCTGTTGCCCCTTAGAAGGGCGGCTCAGTGATGAAAGTAGCCTTGCAGCTTCGCTTCGATATTGCGCGGGTTCTCTCCCTGAGCGATGGCGATGATGCCCTCGATGACCATGGTTCGAACCTGCGACCGCCCGTGGATCACCGACTTGAGTTTGTTGCCCATGGGCAGGAACAGCAAATTCGCGAAGGCAATGCCGTAGATGGTGGCCACGAAGGCGGCCGCGATGCCGTGGCCGAGTTTCGACGGGTCCGCCAGGTTTTGCATCACCGCCATCAGCCCCATGACGGCGCCGATGATGCCGAGCGTCGGCGAGTAGACTCCCATGGCCTCGAAAACCTTGGCCGCCTGGGTGTCGAAATGCTCCATCGTATCCAGCTCGATCTCCATGCTGGAGCGAATCGCCTCGGGTTCACCGCCGTCGACCAGCGACTGCAGGCCTTTCTTGAGGAATTCGTCCTGTTCCTGTTCCACCGCGGACTCCAAGCCCAGCAGACCCTGTTTGCGCGCGATGTTGCTCCACTCGACGATCTTTTCGATCATCGCGGACGGATCGTTGATCGGCGGCTTGAACACCCAGGTGACGATTTTCCACGCGCGCAGGAACGTCGCCATCGGAGTTTGCACCAGGCTCGCCGCCATGGTGCCGACCACCACGATCACGAACGCGGCGCTCCCGACCAGCGCCCCGGCGCTGCTGCCCTTCAAAATCGCGCCGCCGATGATCGCTATCAAGCCCAGCACGACGCCGATGATGCTTAAGATGTCCATGGATCAATCGGGGGCAAGCCACTCCGCCAACCGTGCGCGCAGCCGCACCAGGGCCTGTCCGTGAATCTGACAGACGCGCGATTCGGACACCTCGAGCACCTCGCCGATCTCGCGCAGATTCATGTCTTCATCGTAGTAGAGCGACAGCACGAGCTTTTCGCGCTCGGGTAAGCCCTCGATCGCCCCCGCGAGCGCGTCGCGAAAGCCGGCATCCTCGATGTTATCGAACGGGCCCGGCCGCTCGTCTCGCGCATGATCCGCCGGACTCGACTCGTCCTCGCTGGAGCCCATTTGATCGAAACTGAATAATCGACAGCTGGCCGCGTCCTGCACCAGCTTGTGATATTCCTCGATCGAAACGCCGAGCCCCTCGGCGATGTCGGTCGGGCTCGCATCCTGCCCTTTATCGTTCTCGATCTTGCGGACCACGTCCGCCATCTCGCGCATGTTTCGATGCACCGAGCGCGGCGTCCAGTCGGATTTTCGTACCTCGTCGAGCATCGCGCCACGGATGCGAATGCCGGCGTAGGTCTCAAAATTTGCGCCCTTCGTGGGGGAATAATGTTTTGCGGCATCCAGCAGGCCGATCATGCCGGACTGGATCAGGTCATCCACCTCCACGTTGGGCGGCATGCGGCTCACCAGGTGATAGGCGATGCGCTTGACCAAATCGGCGTGCTTGAGGATCAGTTCTTGCTGCGGAACCTGGTCGACCGGGACGCCGTCGTCCTCAAGCGGCTTCTTGCTGCGCTTCTGCGTATTTGAATATTGTGTGCTTGCTCTCATTGCAATACCGTCGAAGGAGCGGTCCGGGCCCCCACCATGCGTTCGACAAAGAACTCCAGGTGACCTCGTGCCCCTTGTGGCACTGACCACTTATCGGCCTTCAAGGCGAGATTCTTGAGCGCAATGGACGAAATTGAGGCCGGGTACGCCTCGACGACGGCTGCCTGCCGTTGCACGGCGCGCCGCAAGTAATCGTCAAACGGTACGGAACCGGCGAACTCGAGTCCCACATTGAGAAATCGGTCACAGACCCGCGAAATTTTTTGATACAGCTCCGGGCCTTCCCCCGACCGGCGCGTCTGATTGGCCAGGATCTGGAAGCGCTGCACCCCGTGTTCACGGCTGAGCACCTTGATCAGCGCATAGGCATCGGTGATCGAGGCGGGTTCGTCGCAAACCACGACAACGACGTGGTGCGCCGCTTGACTGAATGTCATTACGCTGTCGCTGAGGCCGGCGGCGGTGTCGACCACCAGCACCTCCACACTGTGGTACAGATCGCTGAACGCGCGAATGATGCCGGCGTGTTCGGCCGCAGACAGGGCGGCCATGCGCTTGACGCCCGACGCTGCGGGCACGATCTGCAGGCCGTGCGGACCGGTGACGATGGCGTCTTCGAGTGCGCATTCGCCCTTGATCACGTGCCCGAGGTGGAAGCGCGTGTGCAGACCGAGCAGCACATCGACGTTCGCCAGCCCCAAGTCCGCATCGACCAGCATGACGTCGCGGCCCTGCGCCGCTATCGACACCGCCAGATTGGCCGAGACCGTCGTCTTGCCGACGCCGCCCTTGCCGCCGGTGACGGCAATGACCTTGACTGGACGCGAAGAATTGAGCTGCTCGAGCGCAGCTGCCTGACCTCTGCTCAATCTGGTGTCACGCATGGGCGCGCGCCCGGCCGAAATTGCGGGCGTAGTAGGCCGCATCGCCGCGTGGCGGCGCGCGTTCCTTGAGTTTGAGCGCGGCGCGCACCAGCCAGACGCGGCGCTGATGTGCCGAATGCAGGTCCTCCGGCACGCGCTGCCCATCGCATAGATAGGCGATTCTCAACTTATGCCGCAGCGTCGTCGAAATCACGGCGCCCAAACTCGCCGCCTCGTCGACCTTCGTCAAAATGCACGCCGCCGGCGACACCCGCGCGAACGCGCAGATGATTTCCTCGAGCGCGTGGGCCTCGCCCTGCGCGGGAAGCGCCAGCAGGACCCGCGCGCGCGCGGCCCCCAGTTGCAACGCGGCAAGCTGCTCGGTCAGGCGCACATCGCGCGGCCCCATGCCGGCGGTGTCGATCAAAATCAACCGCTTCGACTTGAGCCGCTCGAGCGCCCGCGCGAGTTCCCTGCCGCTGTTCGCCGCGTGAAATGGGGCGCCCAGAATGCGTGCATAGGTCATGAGCTGCTCGCGGGCGCCGATCCGGTACGCGTCGGTGCTCACCAGCGCCAGATCCTGACTGCCGTGCTGCATGCTCCAGCGCGCTGCGAGTTTCGCGATGGTGGTCGTCTTGCCGGCGCCCGTCGGTCCGACGACGGCGATCACTCCGGCGTTGACCGTGCTCAGGCGGTCGACCACGGGCAGGTGCTTGACGAGCAGCGCGAGCGGGATGTGCGAAGGATTCTCCAGGCTGGTTCGCTTCGGCGTCAGCGTGGCGAGCGCCATGGCCACATCCGGCGCGATGTCCATGGAAGACAGTTCCTCCAAGACACGAGCCTTCAGCGGTTCGCGCTGCCGCTGATCGTGCCACGACATGTGCGCCAGCTCGCTTTCGAGAAGCGCGCGCAAATCCTTCAAATCCCGCTGCATCGTCGCGAATCGGTCCGCCGGCGTTGGCGCCGATGCGGCAGACACCTTCACCGGGGCGGCCGACATCTTCATTGGCGCGGCCGACATCTTCACCGGCGCTGCCGATGCCGGCGCAGGGCTTTGCCGCGCGGACTCCGAGAGCACCGGCGCCGGCGCGGCCGGCGGTCTCGATTCGGCGGCGAACGCCGGCGTGCGCTGCCGCCTCGCATCGATGAACAGCGCCTCGTCGTAGTCGACCGCCGCAATGACCTCGATGCCCTCGTCCACACGGCGGCTCGAGAGGATCACCGCATTGGGCCCCTGCTCCTCGCGCACCTGGCTGAGCGCCGCGCGCATGCTGGCGGCCATGTAGCGTTTTATCTTCACGTCAACCTCCATGAATCAGGCAAATCGTCAGCGTCCGACGGCCGCGACCACACGAATGCGGCGGCTCTCCGGAATTTCGTTGTAGGCGAGCACCGACAGCGTCGGACTCGAGTAGCGCATCAAGCGGGCAACCCACGGGCGTATCTTGGGCGCGACCAGCAGAACCGCGGGCTCGCCGGCGGCCTCCTGACGCCGGGTGCTGTCGGCGAGCGACGTTTGAATGCGGTCGGCGAGTCCCGGCTCGAATCCCGGCGCACCGTCGTTGCCGCCGCCGGCCATCGAGTCCTGCAGGACCTGCTCGAGCGCAGGGTCCAGGGTGATGACCGGCAGCTCGGCGCGCAGACCGCCGATGTTTTGCACGATGCTCCGGCCGAGCGCCACGCGCACGCCGGCCACCATGGCAAGCGGGTCCTGAGTTTTCGGCGCGAGTTCGGCGAGCGCCTCGCACACCGTCCGCAAGTTGCGGATGGGCACGCGCTCCAACAGCAGATACTGCAGTACTTTGACCACCACGCTCATCGGCACGAGCTTGGGCACCAGATCCTCGACCAATTTCGGCGCGGTTTTCCCCAATCGGTTGAGCATTTGCTGCACTTCCTCGTGCCCCAGCAGCTCGTGCGCGTGGGATTGCAGCAAGTGGCTCAAGTGCGTGGCTATCACGCTGCTCGCATCGACCACGGTGTAGCCTTGAGCCTGCGCTTGATCGCGCCGCGACTTCTCTATCCAAATCGCATCCAAGCCGAAGGCCGGGTCCTTGGTCGCGGAACCCGGAAGCGACCCCGACACCTGGCCGGGGTTGATGGCCAGCTCACGATCGGGAAACACCTCCGATTCGCCCACGGGCGCGCCCAAAATCGTGATCCGGTACGAGTTCGGGCCGAGTTCCAGATTGTCGCGGATGTGCACCGGCTGCACCAAAAAGCCCAATTCCTCGGACAGCTTCTTGCGCACGCCCTTGATGCGACCCATCAGTTCGCCGCCCTGGGCGCGGTCGACCAGCGGGATCAGCCGATAACCCACCTCGAGACCGATGAGATCGACCGGTTCGACATCATCCCAGGACAGCTCGCGCTGTTCGGACGGGACCGCAGGCGCCGCGGTTGGCGCGGTCGCGGCCGCCTTTTCGGCGGCTCGCCGCTTGCTGAACGTGTACGCGCCAAAGCCACATGCAGCCGCCATGATCAGGAACACCAAATTGGGCATTCCGGGAATGATGCCGAGCAGCATCAAGATGCCGGCCGTGACCGCCAGCGCGCGCGGCTGCCCGAGCACTTGGGTCATGATCTGCTGGCTCATGTCGTGGGGTCGAGAGACCCGCGTGACCAGAATCGCGACCGCCACTGAGAGCAGCAGCGCCGGGATCTGCGCCACCAGGCCGTCGCCGATGGTGAGCAGCGCGTAGGTGCGGCCGGCGTCCGCCAACGACATCCCGTGCTGCGCGGCGCCGATGATGGTGCCGCCGAACAGGTTGATGAAAACGACCAGGATGCCGGCGATCGCATCGCCGCGCACGAACTTGCTCGCACCGTCCATTGCGCCGTAAAAGTCCGCCTCCTCCCGCACCTCTTGCCGCCGCACGATGGCCTCGGCCTGCGTGATGATGCCGGCATTCAAGTCGGCATCGATCGCCATCTGCCGGCCGGGCATCGCATCGAGGGTGAAGCGCGCGCTGACTTCGGAGATGCGCCCCGCACCCTTGGTGATCACGACGAAGTTGATGATCACCAGCACCGTGAACACCACCATGCCGACGGCGTAATTGCCGCCGACGACGAACTGGCCGAAGGCAGCGATGACGCGGCCCGCCGCGTGCGCGCCGGTGTGGCCTTTGATCAGCACGATGCGCGTCGATGCCACATTGAGGCCGAGACGCAGCAGAGTCGCGCCCAGGAGCACCGTCGGGAAGGTCGCGAATTCGAGCGCACGGCGCACGTAGATCACGGCCAGCAAAATCATCAGCGAGAGAGAGATGTTGAAGGTGAATAGCACGTCCAGAAGGAACGCCGGCAGCGGCAGCACCATCATGGCGAGCACCACCATCACCAGCAGCGGCACACCCAGACCGTTGCGTGCGAATTCGCTCATCGTTGCGACTGCGCCGCGGGCACTCATGCGTCGGCGTACTCATCGCCGAGCTTGGGATCCGGGCGCGCCATGCGGGCTGCGACGGTCGGGTTCAAGGAGCGGACTCTGAATATGTACGAGAGAACCTGCGCGACCGCGACGTAAAGCCCGGCGGGAATTTCGCGGTTGAGATCCGTGGACCGGTACAGCGCGCGCGCCAGCTTCGGCGATTCGAATATCGGAACGCGATGTTCCTCGGCGATGCGGCGAATGTTCTGGGCGACGAGATCGACCCCTTTTGCCACCACCCGCGGGGCGCGCATGTGCTTCGGCTCGTACTTCAGTGCCACGGCGAAGTGCGTCGGATTCACGATCACCACGTCGGCGGTCGGCACCTTGTGCATCATCCGGCGCCGCGCCAGCTGCTGCTGCATTTGGCGTATGCGCTGCTTCGTTTCCGGACGCCCGTCGGATTCCTTCGCCTCGTCGCGCAGCTCCTGGCGCGTCATGCGCAGGGATCGCTTGAACTGATACAGCTGAAGGGGCACGTCCACCATGGCGATCAGCGCGAGCGAGGCGCACAGCCACACGAAGGCCCAACTCAGCAGACCGGCGCCGCGGCCGATCGCCGCGTGCGGCGCCATCCGACCGAGCGCGAGCACGTCGGCGAACACCCAGCTCACGATCGCTGCGCACACGCCGCCCACCGCCAGAAACTTGAGCAGCGCCTTGCCGAGCTCGGTGGCGCCGCGCAGACCGAACAGCCGCTTCAACCCTGCGATCGGGCTCATGCGCGAGAAATCGGGCACCAGCGCCGCCGGGCTGAAATTCCAGCCCCCGAGCACGACCGCCGCGAGCAGCACCAAGCCGATGAGAGCGGCAAAGATCGGCAGCGCCGCCAGCAGCGCCGTCACGGCCGCCTCGCCCAGCGAAGACATCATGAACTGCGGGTGCTCGAGCCGCGCGGGGTCGATCGCGAGACCCGCGCGCAACATCTTCGACAATTTGCCGGCAAGCGTGGCACCCATCGCAATCAACGCGGCGCTGCCGCCGATCATGGTCGCGAAGTTGGTCAATTCCCGCGAGCGCGGCACCTGGCCGCGCTCGCGCGCTTCCTGCAGGCGTCGTTGCGAAGGCTCTTCGGTGCGTTCGCCGCCGCGCTCGGATTCGGCGGCCATCAGCGCACCGGCGCGGCGGGCGCGCCCACGAGATCCGCAACGGCGCTCAACGCGCCGTCGATGAGACCGGAGATGCCCACCATGAGGCCGTCCAGCCCGGCGAGAAGCACGAAAAAGCCGCACAGCAGGGTGATGGTGAATCCAATCCCGAACAGATTGAGCTGCGGGGCCGCGCGCGTGACGACGCCGAGCGCCAGATTCACGATGATCAGCGCGACCACGGCCGGCAGCGCGACCAGCAAACCGGTTTCAAACACCCGCACGCCCCAGCCGGCCACCGCCAGCAGAAAATCGCCGTCGATGTTCATGCCGCCTATCGGCAGTGTCTGAAAGCTATTCGCCAGTGCGCCGATGAGCGCGAGATGGCCGTTGAGGGCGAGGTAGGTGAGCGTACCGAATATCATGAACAGCTGGCCGAGCACCGGCGTATCCGCGCCGTGCTGCGGGTCGACCAAGGTGGCAAAGCCCAGGCCCATGGTCGTCGAAACGCTCTGCCCCGCGAAAGTCAGCGCTTCGAACGCGAGCTGAACCACCATGCCGATGGCGATGCCGATCAGCACTTCCTGCACGGCTGCCAGCAGACCCGCACCGGAGAAAACCGACAGCCCCGCCTGGACCGGCGCAAGCGGCGCCAGGATGAAAGCGAGGCCCAGCGTGAGCGCGATCTTGACCGGCGCGGGCACCGTGCTCTCGCTCGCGATTGGCGCGGTAAGAACGAACCCGCCGATCCGCAGCACCGGCCACCACAGCCGCGCGACCCATCTGGAGATGTCCGCCGCATCGATGAGGATGGGTTGCATGGCCGGATTCGCCTCAGCCGATCACGTTCGGAATATTGGCGTACAGATCGCGGGTGAAATCGATCAGCACCCGCAGAATCCAGGGGCCGGACACGAACAGCGCGAGCACCAGCACCAGCAGTTTCGGAATGAAGCTCAAAGTGGCCTCGTTGATCTGGGTCGCGGCCTGCAGCATGCCGATCACGAGCCCGGTGAGCAGCGCGGTGAGCAGCAGCGGCGCCGCAATCATCGAGGTCACCAGCAGGGTGCCGTGCGCCAGATCCATCACGCTATCCGGGCTCATCGGTGGAAGCTCGCGGCCAGTGTGCCCATCAGCAGCGTCCAGCCGTCGACCACGACGAACAGCATGATTTTGAACGGCAGAGACACAAGTACCGGCGACAGCATCATCATGCCCATCGACATCAGCACGCTTGCGACGACGAGATCGATGACCAGGAAGGGGATGAACACCATGAAGCCGATTTGGAAGGCGGTTTTCAGTTCGCTGGTCAGGAAAGTCGGCACCAGAACGCTCAACGGAACCTCGTCGGCGCTCGCGTATTGCGCCTTTCCGGACAGCTTGGAAAACAGCTGCAGATCGTTTTCGCGCGTCTGCGCCAGCATGAATTTCTTGAGCGGCTGCAGCGTTCGATCCAGTGCCGTTTCTCCGGCCAGCTGACCGTCCAAATACGGCCGGATGCCGCCGGCATAGGACTGGTTGATGGTGGAGCTCATCACGAAAAACGTGAGGAACAGCGCCAGGCCGGTGAGCACCTGGTTCGAGGGCGTGGTCGCCATGCCGAGTGCCTGCCGCAGAATCGACAGCACGATGATGATGCGCGTGAACGCCGTCATCGCCAGCAGAAGCGCCGGCAACAGCGTCAGCAAGGTCATCAGAATCAGCACTTGAAACGTGAGCGAATAGGTCTGTGCGCCGTCGGCAGCGGTTTTGATGGCGACCGCAGGCAGCGTGGCCTGCGCCGTGGCGGCGCCAATCGGCAGCAGCACGGTCAACGCGGTCAGCGCCGCCGGCGCGATGATCCGGCGCCGTTGCGCCGCGCAGTTCACGCCGGGCCTCCCGGCCGCTTCATGAATTCTCGCAGTCGATCGGCGAAGGCAGGAGCGCTCGACACGGGTTTGACGGCGATCGGCGTCGCCAGCGGTGTCAATCCCACCACGCCGCCCGCACCGACGCCGACCAGCACCTGCGATTCGCCGATGCGCACGAGAACGATGCGCTCGCGCGGCCCCAGCGCCAGCTCGTCGAGCACGGTGATTTCACCGCGACCGCGCGGGCCGGCCATCTTGAGTCGCTTCAGCGCCCAGCTGACGGCGAAGATCAGGGCGACGATGGCAAGCAGACTCAAGGTGAGCTGCGTCAGGCTGCCGGCGGACAGGGGGGATGCGGGCTGCGCCATGCCTGTCACTGAGCCTGTTCCATCCGCTCGGTCTCGCTCACGACGTCGGTGAGCCGGATGCCGAATTTCTCATTGACCACGACCACCTCGCCGCGCGCGATGCGCACCCCGTTGACCAGCACATCGAGCGGCTCGCCGGCCAGGCGGTCGAGCTCGACGATGGCGCCGGGCGCCAGCTGCAGCAGTTCGCGCACCGACATCCGCGCGCGCCCCACCTCCAGCGCCAGCGTGACCGCCACGTCGAGGATCAGATTCAGGTTCATTTCCTGGCCCGCGGCGGCGGCGCCCTTCGGACCCAGGTCGTTGAACTGGGCGCGTGTCACCGCCGCGGGCTTGGGATCGGAAACGCTCATGCAGAACCTCCGGGAAGAATTTTTAGTGCATTACGCCCCTGCGAGACGCCGAAGCGGCCGCGATACAGCGGCACTTCGCCTGCCAGCAGGGTGACGTGCTGCGGTGGGTCGATTGGAATGATGTCGCCCGGCATCAAACGCACCAGCTCGCGCAAACTGATCTGGGCCTGAGCCAGTATCGCGCGCGTTTCCATCTCCGCCTCCTGCAGCGCCGTGCCGATCGTCGGAGCCCATGCCTCATGCTTGCGCACGGGCGCGGGGCCGCCGTCGGAGGCGAGCGCCTCGCGCACCGGCGCGAGTACGCTTTCCGGCAGCAGCCAAGCGACATCGCCGCTGACCGCCGCGAACTCCAGGGCGAATCTCGCGACGATCAGGGAGTCCTGAGGGCCGCCAAGCTGCAGCAGGCGCGGATTGATCTCCTGCTTCACCAGCTCCAACTCGAGCGGCGATACCGGCGTCCACGCGGCAGTCCAATCGGCGCTCAGGCTGCGCAGCATCAGCGCAAGGAACCTCTGCGCCGCCGGCGCAATGGCCGCCTGGCCGTCGGCCGAGGGGCGGCCGGAGCCGCCGAAAAATCCATCCAATAGGGCGAGCAGCAGCGTCGGCTCGACGCAAACGAATGCGACACCGGGCAGCGGCTTGAGCCGCACCACCGCCACGCTCGCGGGCATGGGCAGCGCCGCCTGCAGATCTCCGGCCTTCGCCGATTCGATGCAGGTGAACTGCATGCGCGCGTCGCGGCCGAGCAGCCCCGATAGAGACCCCGTGGCGCGCTCCGCAAAGCTCTTGGCGATGATCTCGAGCATCGGCAATTGCGTACGATTGATGCGTTGCGCGGCGAAATCGTAGGGCCGCACG
>Ga0181532_10005695_pt1 | contig 10519 bp, 7 predicted proteins | sample PEATcosm2014_Bin_33_FD_119768 | JGI IMG/M metagenome (GOLD analysis project Ga0181532, IMG submission 119768) | Peatland microbial communities from MTU Mesocosm Facility, Houghton, MI, USA - PEATcosm2014_Bin11_30_metaG | ecosystem: Environmental > Terrestrial > Soil > Wetlands > Peat | place... | reverse complement strand
TGAAGGTCGCCGAGCGCATGTTGTAGTCGCGGACACTACTGTGCCACCCAAGATTTGCGAGATTGACGCCGACCGCGATGCCGAACCCGGGCAAGGGACCGTGCCATGAGCAATGAAATAACGATGCCCAAGCTTTCCGACACGATGGAGGAAGGTAAAATCATCCGCTGGCTGAAGCATCCCGGCGACTCGGTCCATCACGGCGATGCGCTGGCCGAGGTCGAGACCGACAAGGCCGACATGGTGATGGAATCGTTCGACGACGGCGTGCTCGAAGAGATTCGGCTGAAGGAAGGCGAATCGGCGCCGGTCGGCGCGACGATCGCGACGATCCGCGCTACCGGCGAAGCGCCACGATCCTCCACGCCGCGGCCTGCTGGCGAAGATTTCGTTGCGCACACCGCAACGCTCGAGCCACAGACTCCCAAGGACGGCCCTGCCAGAACCGAGACGGTCAATGCCGAGCGCGTGACGCCGCTGCGGCCGTCGAAGCGCCGGCGCGCGGGGAGCGAGAGTCCGCCTCCGATGGAGACGACGTCGCGCCCCGTGGCCCAGGCGCAAGTTGAAGACCTGGACGAGGGAGAAAATTCCGCCCGAAGCTTCGACCGCGAGCCGGAGAGCGACGGCGACGGCGGCGCCTTTCCGACGTCGCGCGAATTTCATCCCGCGCTGAGTGGCCATCCGTCGGCGACGCCGACCGCGATCGCGGCGCCGCCGGCGCGTCCCGTTGCGACGTCCGAACCGCAACTTCCGGTCCCGCAGGAGGGCGGCAAGCTGCGCGCCTCGCCCCTCGCGCGACGGGCCGCCGAAGAGGCCGGGGTCGACCTTGCGCAGGTACACGGCACAGGGCCTGACGGCCGCGTCACCAAACGCGATATCGATACCTTCCTGCGCGAGCAGCAGCTCTTTCGCTTCCGGCGGCTGGTCGCGCCGCGGGAAGGACTACCCGGTACGCGCGAAGAGCTGTCCAAGATGCGCAAGACGATTGCGCAGCGGATGGCCCAATCCAAACGCGAGATTCCGCACTTCTACGTCACAGTCGAGGCCGACATGGAAGAGGTGGTCAAGCTCAAAAAGTCACTCGAAGTGACGGAGCTCTTCGAGCAGAACATCACTTACAACGACATCATCGTCAAAGCGACCGCGCTGGCGCTGAGCCGTTACACGCGCATGAACGCGAGCTACCAGGAAGACGGCGTCGTCATCTATCCGAATATCAATATCGGGATGGCGGTCGCGGTCGAGGATGGATTAATCGTTCCAGTGATTCATAACTGCGAGCGCCTGACGCTGCCGGAGATTTCCGCGGCGTCGCATCGGCTGGTCGGCAAGGCAGCGCGCGGCGGCTTCGGCGGCGACGATTTGTCGGGCGCCACCTTCACGATCTCGAACATGGGGATGCTCGGTGTCGAGCACTTTGCGGCCGTGATCGTGCCACCGCAGGCCGCGATTCTCGCGGTCAGCGCGGTGAAGGAAAAACCCGTCGTCCGCAACGGGCAGCTGGCGGTCGGCCGGACGATGATGTTGACGGTGGCCTGCGACCATCGGATCATCGACGGAGTGATCGGCGCGCGTTTCCTCAACGAGGTCAAACGCTTTCTGGAAAATCCCGCGAGCCTGCTGGTCTGACCGCCGATCGCGGGATTCTGCCCGCCGCTTGAGGTGAAGATTTGCCTACTCCACGTTATGATTTGATCGTAATTGGCTCGGGACCGGGCGGGTACGTCGCCGCGATTCGCGCCAGCCAACTGAAGATGCGCGTGGCGGTAATCGAACGCGATCTGCCGGGCGGCGTCTGCCTGAATTGGGGCTGTATCCCGAGCAAGGCGCTGCTCAATTCGGCCGAAGCGATGGAGACGATTCGCGGCGCGGCGGCTGAGCATGGGATCACGACCGGCGAGGTGCACTTCGATTTCAAGCGGGTCATCGCGCGCAGCCGCGAGGCCGCCGACAAGCTCTCGAAGGGCGTCCGCTTCCTGTTGCGCAAGAACAAGGTCGATTATATCGAGGCGCATGCGACGATCACTGGACCTCAGACCGTCGCGTTGACGCCGGTACCCGGCAAGCCGGCGCCGCCCGCCGAAGCGCTCACCGCCGAGCGCATCCTGATCGCGACCGGCTCGGGCGAGCGGCTGTTTCCCGGGATGGCGATCGGCGACGGCGTCATGACGAGTCGCGAGGCGCTGGTTCACGATCATTTGCCGGCCAGCGTGATCATCATCGGGGCGGGCGCGATCGGGCTCGAATTCGGCTACTTCTACCAGGCGTTCGGCGCGAAGCTCACAATCGTCGAGCTCGAAAAACAGATGCTGCCGGGTTTCGACGCGGAAGTCGCCGAGGAATTGCGCAAGGCCTTTGTGAAGCGCGGCGCCACCGTGATCCTCGGTCACGGCTACAAGTCGATGGCGCGCAAGGGCAACGCCTGGGCGGTCACGCTGGACGCCGCCGGGGCGGCCAAGACGATCGAGGCCGAAGCAGTGCTGATCGCCGTCGGCCGCAATCCGATCAGCCGCGACCTCGGCCTGGACAAGGTCGGCATCGAAACCGACCGTGGCTATATCAAGATTGACGATTCGTTCCGTACGAGCTGCCCGTCGATCTACGCGATCGGCGATGTGGCGCGGATGCCGTTGCTGGCTCACAAAGCCTCCGCCGAAGGGATTGCGGCGGTCGAGATCATGGCGGGAGTGCGCGAGCCCGGTTTCGATCTCCTCGCGGTTCCCGGATGTATTTATTGCGAACCTGAAGTCGCAACCGTGGGACTCAGCGAGGAGCAGGCCAAGGCGCGCGGGATCGAGGTCAAGGTCGGCAAGATGCCGTTTCGCGCCAATGGCAAGGCGGTCGCCGTGAACCAGACCGAAGGCTTCGTCAAAATTGTGGCGAGCAAGAAATACGGTGAGGTGCTCGGCTGCCAGATTATCGGCCATCACGCGACGGATCTGATCTCGGAAATCGTGCTTGGCCGGACGCTCGAAACGACGACGGCCGAACTCGGCCGCAGTATCCATCCCCATCCGACGCTCTCGGAGTCGCTGATGGAAGCGGCGCTCGCCGCGGAGGGCGAGTCGATCAATTTCTGAGGCGGCGACCGTTATGCCTCGTAAGTCCAAATTGAACGTCGCGCGGCTGGGCGTCATCGACTATCAGGCGGCGCTCGACCTGCAGAGCGCGCTCGTCGCGGCGCGGATGCGCGACGCGATCGGCGATACGCTGCTGTTACTCGAACATCCGCATGTCTACACCCTGGGCCGTGGCGCCGACGCGGGCTTTATTCTCGACCCCCCGGCGGACGTTCCGATCCATCGAGTCTCCCGCGGCGGGCAGGTTACCTATCATGGTCCCGGCCAGCTCGTCGGCTATCCGATCCTGAAACTCGAGGGCGCGGAGCGTGACGTTATCCGTTATCTGCGGAAGCTCGAACAGGTGATCGTCGACGCGCTCGCGGCCGTGGATATCGAAGCCCAACAGCGCGAAGGACTGACCGGGGTGTGGGTCGGTGGCGAAAAAATCGCCTCGATCGGCGTGGGTATCCGCCGGTGGACGACGCTGCACGGCTTCGCGATCAACGTCGCGACCGATCTGCGTTGCTTCGAGCATATCGTGCCGTGCGGGATCGCGGGATGCCGGATGACGTCGATCGCCGGACTGGGACGGCCGGCGATCACGGTGATGGAATTCGCCACAATAATCGAGCATGCCTTCGCGACGGTCTTCGACTATCGCGCAACCGTGATCGTCGAGCCGCGCGTGATTTGGAACACGCTCGCCGCGGTCGAGAACGGCGCACCGGCGCAGGGATAAAGATGGCCGAGCGGAAACATCCCGACTGGATCAAAGTCCGCGCGCCGACTTCGCCGGAATATTTCCGGACGCGCGCCCTGCTCGCGGAATTGAAGTTGCATACGGTCTGCCAGGAGGCGAGCTGTCCGAATATCGGCGAATGCTTCAGCCATCGCACGGCAACCTTCATGCTGATGGGCGATGTCTGCACGCGCAATTGCCCCTACTGCGCGGTCGCACACGGCAAGGTCCGGCCGCTCGATCCCGACGAGCCGCGACGGATCGGGGAAGCCGTCGCACGACTCGACCTGCAGCACGTAGTCGTGACCTCGGTCGATCGCGACGACCTACGCGACGGCGGCGCGGCGCACTTCGCGGCGACGGCGCACGCGATCAAAGCCGCACTGCCGGCGGCGCGGGTCGAAGTGCTGGTGCCCGACTTCAAGGGCGCGCACGCGAGCGTCGCCACGGTGGTCGCGTCGCCGGTGGATATCTACAACCACAATATCGAGACGGTGCCGAGTCTCTATCGCAAATGCCGGCCCGGCGGCCGTTACGAGGTTTCGCTCGACGTCCTCGCTTATGCGAAGACGGTCGCGCGCGAGGCCGGTCGCGACATCCTGACCAAGGCGGGCGTGATGCTGGGTCTGGGCGAGGAGCGCGCCGAGCTGCTCGCGGTGCTGCGCGACCTGCGTGCGGTGGGCTGTGACATCCTCACGCTCGGCCAGTATCTCCGGCCGTCGCAGGATCACCTGCCGGTCGTGCGCTACGTCCCGCCGGATGAGTTCATCGAACTCAAGGTGATCGCCACCGCGATGGGGTTTCGTCACGCCGAGTCGGGACCGCTCGTGCGCAGCTCCTATCATGCCTGGGAACACGTAAACTGACCGCGCTACTCTGCTCGTGCCTCATGAACTCGGCCAGGGCACCGGATCCGCGGTCCTGGATTTTGCGGTAGGCCGAGAACCGCAAAAGGGACTTACTAAAACAAAAAGTAGCAATGTCATTCTGAGCGCAGCCATCGAAAGGCGGCGCGCTTGGGCGCCGCGGAAAGAAACGTTGCGAAGCGAAGAATCCCGATTCCGGCAGTATGCGCTAATCGAGATTCTTCGTCGCGCAGCGCTCCTCAGAATGACTTGAGGGGGTGCGGCTCGAAAGACCAGGCTTGGGCCTAATCGCGAAAGATGCTAGCTGTGCCAACCACGTCGGGCCGAAGCTTGGGGGTTTTGGCCCGGACGGGAACCAAATGTGGTTGGGTCGCGCTTGCCGAACGGGGAGAAGGCAACGATGAACGTGAAGAACTCCGCGCGTCGCCGCGGTTTTGGCGCCTGGCTGCTCGATCGCCGGCAGCCGCTGGGCCTGGGGCTCGTGGTCGTCACCGTCGTCATGAGCTACTGGGCGGTCCGCGTGCCGATCGCGACCAGTTTCGAAAATCTGTTTCCGGCCAACCATCCGAATGCCGTCCTCTATCGTGAATTCCGCCAGGCCTACGGCGGTGCGCAGACGCTGGTCCTGATGCTGCGGGTCAAGGACGGGGATATCTTCAACTCGCCCACGCTGCACGCGATTCAGGACATCACGGATAAGGTCAACGCGCTCGACGGGGTGGATCACAACGAAGTGTTTTCGCTCTCTTCGTACCGGGTGATCTACGCGCGCGCCCTGCCTGGTGTTCTGGCTTCGACCCCCTACATGTATCCGAAGGTGCCCGAAACCCCGGCGGATATCGCGGCGTTGAAGAGCAACGTGCGAGTCCATCAGGATCAGCTCGCCGGGTTGGTCACGGCCGACCTCAAGGGGGCCCTGATCATCGCGACCTTCAACGAGGGCGAACTCGATTACAAAAGCCTCTTTGACAGTATTCAGCGGCTCATCGACCGTTATCAGAACCCCAACACGGTGATTTATGCGAGTGGCGCGGTGATGTTCACCGCCTGGGGCTACCATTATCTGGGGAGGATCGAGTCGATCTTCGCCGCGTCGATCCTGCTGATGGTGTTGCTGTCGTATCTCTGCCTGGGCCGGCGCGGCGGATGGTGGGCGCCGCTCGTCACGGGAATCGGTTCGGCGATATGGGGCATCGGTTTCATGAGCGTCCGCGGCTACACCTTCGATCCGACGATGCTGGTCATTCCGCTGGTCCTGACGGCGCGCAATCTGGGTCACGGGATCCAGTGGCAGGGACGCTTTTATGAGGAGTTCGATCAGGCGGACGACAAGATCGCGGCCTGCGTCGCGACGGCTGACGCGATGGTCCGTCCCGGCCTGATCGCGATCCTGATCAGCGTCGCCGGGATTGCGTTCTTCAGTCTGAGCGATATCCCGGTGCTCAGACAAATTGGCCTCGGCGGTGCGGTCTGGCTTGGGGTGAGCCTGGTCGTGGTTTTCGCGGGACAACCGATTCTGATGAGCTACCTGGCGGCGCCCGCGATACGCTCGCGCCACGCGACGGACGAGAGCGGAGGCTGGCTGGCGCGTATCGCGACCGCGCCGGGCTTGCCGCGCTGGCTCCTGATCGGCGGCGGCAGCCTGGCGCTCGCCGTGGGACTGGCCGCCTATACGCACGTGCGCATCGGCTACCAGACGCCGGGCACGCCGATCTATCGGCCGGAAGCCAAAATCAATCAGGATACCGCGGAAATCGGCCGTTTCGTGCCGACCAACACCGCGTGGGTAGTGCTTGAGACCCCCGAGTATCCGAGTCCGCAGTCAACGATGGGGACCAAGACGATGCGGATGGCGGATGATCTCGCCGCATATCTGGTCGCGCGTGGCGACGCCGTTGCAGTAATCGGCTTCGCCAATATCGCGGAAAAGCCCATGAATATGCTGCTGCATAATGGCTCGCCCAAGTATTTCTCACTGCCCGATACGGAAATGTTGAGCGCCGCTCTGTGGAATTTTTTCTTCGGTTCGTCGGCCCCCGATGAACCGAAGGCCTACTTCGCCTTCGAGCCGTCCGCGCGCAACGCCTCCATACGACTCCTGTTGCCGGATCATACTTCGGCGCGCCTGCAGCGGCTGCGCGCCGACCTCGATACTTTCGTTCGCGAGCGCGTTACGCCTGACCCCGACCTGAAGCAGGTCACCCTGCGTTACGTCGGGGGCGAAGCCGGACTCTATCTCGCGATCGATGACGTCACGGCCAGTCTGAATCTGCGCAACCTGCTCATGGTGCTGGCGGCAATCTTTGTGATCGGCGCGATCCTCTTCTATTCGCCCATAGCAGGGGGATTACTCGTGCTGGTGGCGCTGATGGCGAACACCCTCGGCTTTGCCTACATGAACCATCACATGATTGGACTCACGGTCGACACGATTCCGGTTATCTCGCTGGGCATCGGACTCGGCCTGAGCTTCGCCGTATACGTGCTGGCGCGAATTGGCGAAGAGGGAGCCAACGGGTTGCGCGTGAACGACGCGGTTAAAGCGGCTTTGCGCAAGACCGGCCCCGCGGTCCTTGGCAGCTTCGTCGTGATCCTCGGCGGACTGATTCCGTGGGTTTTCTCACCGATGCTGTTCCAGAACGAGATGAGCCTCATCCTGATCCTGCTGATGACCACCAACTTGATCGCCGGCGTGCTCATCCTGCCGTCGCTGGTCGCGTGGACTCGGCCGCGCTTTGTGACCCGCACCACGCCCGATTCGGCGACGTTGATCGCCGCCGCGCGCTAATGAGCGGGGCCGGCGGCGGTGCTTTTCGCGCCGCGCAGGAACAGGAATGACGGAATCATGATCAACGCGACCACGGCGAGAATCCGGTAGATATCGTTGAACGACAGCATCCCGGCCTGCGCCTGTATCGCTCCATAGATCATGCCGAAACCCTGCTTCTGGCCGGTGACCATCTGCGGCAGCAAGCCGAAAGTGGGAGAGCCGGGCAGGAGCGGCCCCGCGTTGCTCACTTTCCACGCGTCGAAAACGGAAAAATGCTCGACCAGGCGTGACTGGTGAACCTGCTGGAGGCTGACCAGCGAATTCGTCATCCACGCGATACCGACCGCAGCGCCCGTATTGCGCATCATGTTGTAGAGGCTTGAGGCGTAACCCATCCGCTCCCGCGAGACGCACGAGATGGCGGCGGCCGTGGTCGGTGGGAAGACCATGCCGAAGCCGAACCCCATCAGCATCGTCGGCCAGATGATCTCCCACATCCCGGCCTGCAGGTCGAAGCGCGAGGTGAACCAGCAGCCGATGGTCACGAGCGTGAACCCGAGACCGATAAATTTGCGCGTATCCACCCCGAACCGGGCAAGATTGCCGACGACCATCATCGAGAACATCGCGCCGAGTCCGCGCGGCGCTTGCACCAGCCCGGCTTTCCAGGCGGTGTAGCCCATCAGTTCCTGCAGAAACACCGGGCTCAGCAGCAGAGTCCCGAAGAGCAGCGCGCTGAACATAACCGTCACGGTGAGCGCGGCGTCAAAGATGCGCAGTTTGAGGATGCGCAAGTCGAGAATCGGCTCACTAAAACGGAGTTCGCGGATAAACAGAGCCACGAAGGCGAGCCCTGATACCACGCTCGCATAAACGACCCACGATGAATTGAACCAGTCCGCGCGTTGACCGCGATCGAGCACGATTTGCAGCACACCGAGGCTGAGCACCAGAAGCATGATGCCCAGGTAATCAACCCTGCCCTTGTTTTGCCGCCGCTCATGCATGAAGGGCGGATCGTGCACGAAGGTCGAGACCATCGCGAAGGCAATCATGCCAAGCGGAACATTGATGTAGAAATTCCAGCGCCAGTTCCAGTTGTCGGTGATCCAGCCGCCGAGCGTCGGCCCGAGGATCGGCGCGACCATCAGGCCCACCCCCCAGAGCGCCATGGCCATCTGTTGTTCCTCGGGCGGAAACGTCTCCATCAGGATGGCCTGCGATGAGGGAATCATCGCCGCGCCGGCGGCGCCCTGAATCAGACGAAACAACACCATCTGGCTGAGCGACCGCGCCATTCCGCACAGTGCCGAGGCGGTAACGAAAGCAAATACCGAGGTCAGGAAATAGCGCTTGCGCCCGAACCGCGAAGAAATCCACGCGGTCATCGGGATCATGATGCCGTTGGCGGCCAGGTAACTCGTGAGGACCCACGCGATCTCGTCGACACTGGCGGAGAAACTGCCCTGCATGTGCGGCAGCGCGACGTTGACGATCGAGTTGTCGAGCACCTCCAGCGACGTCCCGAGCATCACGGCCAAGGCGACCAGCCACTTATGGGTTGGGACGGCGTGCGGGATTGCGGCGGCGGTTGGTGCGGCGGACATCGATTGGTACAGAGCTGACGTCGACTACTGGTTAACTCAAATGACGAGCGAAAGCACCCCGGCGCTGATCAAGGCTCCCGCCCAGATCGCGTCGAGATTGATCCAGGCGCTGCGTAAAATACGGAGTCCGAGCCACTGATAGACGACGATCGCGATCGTGCCCATAACCGCGAACATCGCGGACGTGTGCAGAATTACCACGGCAGCGGCCTCCGCGAGCCCGATCGCGCCGTGCCCGATCGCCGGCATCGCATCCTGATGATGAGCCATTATGGGTGCGCACATGGGGACGGACGGCATGCTGAGCAGAACCGGGAAAAGCATCAAGCCCGCGCCGTGCGCCGTCGCCATCAGGAAGGACCAGACCACGAGATCGAAGGCGCTGACCTTCATCGCCACCCAGCGCGGATGAGCGCGCGGCCAGACGAGGCGAAAAATCCCGAAAAGAATCAGCGCCGCCGCACCGGCCGGGCGCAACAGCCACCACGCCTGGGTCATCACCGAGGCGATCAGTGCGACCACCAGCGCGATCGAGAGCAAATGCCCGGCGGCGATCGGAAAGAGCGCGGCGATTACCTTGCCGCAGCGCTTTTCCTGCAGGCCGAGCGCGACGGCGAACAGCCAGCCCATCGAGGGATCGAGGCCGTGGTACGCACCCAGCAGCGTGATCGCGATCCAGGGCCATGCGCCGCTCACGGATAGCAGAAGGAATCCGAGGACGAGTCCCCGCCTTCGAGCCGGACCTGATGGGCGCGTTCGCCGGTGAACGGGACGAAGAACTTCGGGTCGATTTCGAGACCGCCGTTCGCGCCCGCGTTGACCACCGTAACCCAGCCGCGCACACCTTCGGGATAGAATTGCTCATCCCAGGCGCCGTAGAGCGAATTACTGAGATAAATCCGGCGGCCGTCGCGACTCAGTTCGAGCATCTGCGAGCCGCCGTTGAGGGCGCCGTCCCGCGGATGCGGCGCGTGCGAAACGATGCCGCCGAGCCGCACCTTGCCGGTCAGCTTCGGCGCAAAGGGATCGCTCACGTCCCATTGCTGCAGGTCGCCGGTGCCAAAGCACGCGATATAAAGAAACCGGTCGTCAAGGCTCAGATTGATATCCGTGATCAGCGGCGGGACCGCCTTGAACGGCTTCAGCGCCGGCGGCAGCAGGTCCGGATCAGCCGGCTCGGCGGGAATATCGATGATCTTTTGCATCGCCCAACTGCCGTAGTTGCGATGCCACAGCCAGATCGACGCCGACAGATCCTTGGTCGAGATGACCACGCCGACGAAGCCATGCGACTTGGTCGGATCGTGCGCGGGGCGCAATTCGAGCGCCATCTGATACTCGGGCCCCATCTCGAGCGATTGCACATGACGCCGGCGGCGCAAATCCCAGAAGTGGAGCGCGTGGCCATATTTCCCGCTCAGCAGCAGGTCGGGTTGGACCCCATTTTCGACCATCTTGGGGGTGCCCCATTCGCT
>Ga0181532_10005692_pt1 | contig 10524 bp, 6 predicted proteins | sample PEATcosm2014_Bin_33_FD_119768 | JGI IMG/M metagenome (GOLD analysis project Ga0181532, IMG submission 119768) | Peatland microbial communities from MTU Mesocosm Facility, Houghton, MI, USA - PEATcosm2014_Bin11_30_metaG | ecosystem: Environmental > Terrestrial > Soil > Wetlands > Peat | place... | reverse complement strand
CGGGCGATAGCCCCGGGCGCAGGACGGGCAAAGGTAGCGCACCTCCTCGCGCCGGTAGCGCTTCCCGCAAGTGCCGCATTTGTAAACGAATTCGACCATGAATGATTACGCTTTTTTCGTCTTGTAGGCGTGCCTTTGGCGCTGATTCTGCGCTTGTCCGCCGCTCCGCGTCAAGCTGCGATCCGTCCCCAAATCCCCGCAGGGTGCATCCCAGTTGGCGATTGGTCAAATCTGTACACTTGCAACATGTGATAGGGCGGATACACTGGTTCAGGTCAGGCGATTTTCGCATACGAACCGTTCTGCTTCCTGCCGATGCAACCGATGACGAACAGATTCACTATGGAGCTTCGAAGGCTCCAGCGCGACAGCCATGACAAATGCTGTTTGTGCGGGCGCGCATTTGGTGAAGCCGATACCAGAACTGGCAATTCGGACATGAAAAATCGCTGGCCTTGGTGTTGTTGGCCAAGCGATTCAATTTCGAAGAAGAACAATTTGGGCAGTAAAGGTTGCTCTCGCCCCAAAATTCCGTGACAACACGCGCTCTTTGCGAACCGCTTTTGTAAGCGGCAGCAAGTTCGCCTGCCATGGAAAGGTTCACGCGTAGATTAGATCAACGCGCAAGCGGATATTCAACTGCTTTTCACTCGAAATATTTCAGTTTCACACCGCACAACGTGCGTCGTCTCACGCCTCTTGCCATTCGGCGTCTTGGCCCAGGCTTCCTGCAGGCTCACGTCCACTGTCGTGTGAACGACTGCGCCGCGCTCGACTTCGGCGCATGAAAAAAACACGAACTTGCATTCGTGGTAGATGCTTTCGGTCGGCACTTGCGGTTTGTCGTCCATTGCGCGTGATCCATTGATCGAATCGGAAAACTGATCAAGATCATTTTGAGAAAAAACTGAAACTTCAATTCTCACGCGCAATGAGCGTAAAACGATTTCAATTATCTCCCGTTCGCTTCGTTTAATCGCCAGGGCAACGTGCGAGAAATCCAGGTCGAGTCCGACACAGCCGCGATGTGTTTTGAGGGCGGCAATGGCCGTCGTGCCGCCGCCCAGAAACGGGTCGAGCACCAAATCGCCTTCATTGGTCGAGGCCAGCAGGCAGCGTTGAACAAGCGCCACGGGCTTTTGCGTGGGATGTTTGCCAAAAGCCTTTTCGTCCGCGCCCGGTGCTGTCATGGTCCAAATTGGATCTAATTCTTCTCCGTTGGTGGGGCGAGACTCCGTCAAGCCCTGACTTTCAGAAGGCAAAATTGATGTGGGCTCGACGGAGTCTCGCCCTACCGGGAATTCCCCTTGTCGCCAGACGGTTTTCATCTGCTTGCCCGTCACCTTCCGCAAAGGTATGTTTGTCGGGACGCCAAAGATGGCGCGAGAGACGCACGCGCTCCCCGTGCCAGAAAAAATGGCCGTAAACGGGTTCCACACAATCGCAGGTTTTTATTTCCGTGTCCGTCTCCTCTACGCTTCGAAGCGAGAAGTTGGCCTGATACCATTTCTCAAAGACAATCGGTGTAATGGTAGGGCGGCGCTGTGCGCCGCCGGGCTTGGAGGCTGCGCGGCAGCGCAGCCCTACCGGAGAGGCGAAAGTACCGGTTATCTTTGAGAACTGGTATTAGTCTGGATGGCTGACTCACGCGGAACCTGATTTGCGCCCAGGCTTTTGCCGGGGGGCGCGGTGTTTTTGATTGTGCGGGGGCTCCGGGCGGGACAACATCCGGCCAGCCTGAATCATGAAGACAAGAAACACCGCCATTTTATTAGTGTTGACATGTTTGGCCGCTTGGGGCGGCGGGGCCGGCCGGGCGGCGGCCGCGCCGCTCACACCCGTGGCGCTGCGCTGCGAGTACCGCGTCAATCCGTCCGGCATTGATGAGACGGCGCCGCGCTTGTCCTGGCAGGTGGCGTCGCAGCAGCGCGATGAGAGGCAGTCGGCCTGGAGGGTGCTGGCGGCGTCCTCGGAGACGGCCCTGGCGCATGACGATGGGGATTGTTGGGACAGCGGCAAAGTCACCGGCGACGACACGACGGCCATCGTTTATGGGGGACGGGCGCTGGCTTCGGGGGAGGTTTGTCATTGGAAGGCGCGGGTTTGGGACAAGGATGGGAAGGCCTCGGATTGGAGCGAGCCGGCGGTTTGGTCGATGGGGTTGCTGGACCGGAAGGATTGGCGGGGAGAGTGGATTGGGTATGATAAAATGCGCCAGGCGGCAACCGTCAAGGCCCCGTTTGTCGGCGCGAAATGGATTTGGTTCGGCGGGGATACCTTTCCCAATTTTCCAAAAGGGAAGCGCGAGTTCATGAGCGAGTTGAAGATACCGGACGGCGCCAGGGCCGCCAGGGCGGAATTGCTGGTGGCGACGGAAGGCCGCGTGGATTTTGACGTGAACGGGCAGGCCGTGCAGATGTCGCACAGCAGCGGCAAGGGCAACGCGCGCCTGGTGAATGTCACCCCGCTGGTGCAACCCGGCGCGAACAGGGTGCGGGTGGAGATGGAGAACACGCACACCGGCCCGGCGGGTTTGATTGCCCAATTGACCGTGACCACGTCCGACGGCCAGACTTACACACTGGTCACGGACGGAACGTGGAGGGCGACGGACCAGGGCGGCGGCGATTGGCCCAATCGCCCCATCGGCGCCACGGAATGGCCTCCCTGCCGGGTGATCGGGCCGGCGGGATGCGCCCCGTGGGGCGAAGTCAAGTACACCCCGCTGCTGCTTCCGCCCCCGCCCTGTTTGCGGACGGAGTTCAACGTGTCGAAGAAGGTCCAGCGCGCCACTCTTTACGCGACCGCGCTCGGGCTGGTTGATTTCCATCTCAACGGCCAACGGGTGAGCGAAGATCGTTTCACGCCCGGCTGGACGGATTACACCAAGCGCGTCCATTATCGCGCTTATGATGTCACGAAGCTTCTGCGGCATGGCGGCAATGCGCTGGGCGCGATTCTGGCGGACGGCTGGTACAGCGGCTACATCGGTTGGGAGGAGAAACGGGATCATTACGGGAAGAAGCCGCGCTTGCGCGCGCAATTGCAGATTGATTATGCCGACGGCTCCCATGACATCATCGCCAGCGGGCCGGATTGGAAGGCGGCGACGGGGGCGGTGGAGTCGGCCGATTTTCTGATGGGCGAAACCTTCGACGCGCGGCTGGCGCAAAAGTGGACTGAGCCTGGCTTTGATGACGGGAAATGGGATTCGGTCGTGACCGGGGCGGAAATGGAGCCGGTGATACAGGCGCATCCGGGGCCGCCAGTGCGGGTTTTTGCGGAGATCGAACCCAAATCCATCACCCAGGTCCATCCGGACGTGTATGTGTTTGATCTGGGGCAAAACTTTGCAGGGGTGGCACGGCTGAAAATCAAGGGGCGGCCGGGGCAGAAGATCACCCTGCGCTTTGCCGAGAGACTGAACCCGGACGGGTCCGTCTATACCAGCAATCTGCGCAGCGCGATTGCGACGGATACTTACATATGCCGGGGCCGCGGCACGGAAACCTGGGAACCGCGGTTCACTTTTCATGGTTTTCAGTATGTCGAGGTCACGGGGTTGAAGGGCCGTCCATCAAAGCAAACCATCACGGGCCTGGCGTTGAGCAGCGCCACGGCGGACGCGGGCACATTTGAATGTTCGGACGCGATGCTCAATCGGCTGGCCCAAAACACTTACTGGACACAACGGGCCAATTTTATCGACATCCCGACCGATTGCCCACAGCGGGATGAGCGCCTGGGTTGGATGGGTGACGCGCAGGTCTATATCCGGGCGGCGACATTGCACGAGGACGTGCAGGCGTTTTTTACCAAGTGGCTGGTGGACGTCGAGGACGCGCAGCGCGAGGACGGGGAGTACCCGAAGGTCGCGCCGGTCAAAGTGGCGGCGGACGACGGCGGTCCGGCCTGGGCGGATGCGGGCGTGATTTGTCCGTGGACCCTCTATGAAGTTTATGGGGACAAACGGGTCCTGGAACGGCATTACAAGTCGATGGCGCGATTCATCGAGTTCTGCAAGAACCGGTCCACGCCCGACTTGTTGCCGCCGGAGAAATTCCACTGTTATGGCGACTGGCTGAATATCAATGATGAAACGCCCAAACCGGTCATTGGCACGGCCTACTTCGCCTACAGCACGAAGCTGCTGGAGTGCATGGCCGCGGTTCTCGGCAAAACGGAAGACGCTGTCATGTACAACGATTTGTTCGAAAAAATCAAAGCGGCCTTCAACCGCGCGTATGTCGCGCCGGATGGCCGCATCGAGGGCAACACCCAGACCGACTACGTGCTGGCGCTGTCATTTGATTTGCTCAGTCCCGACCGGCAGAAACAGGCCGCGCGGCACTTGGTGGAGAACATCGAGAGGCGCGGCTGGCATCTCTCGACGGGATTCGTCGGCACAAAGAGCCTGATGCTGACCCTGGCCGGCATTGGCCGGAACGACGTGGCCTACCGGTTGATCCATAACGACACGTTCCCGTCGTGGGGCTTTTCCATCCGGCACGGCGCGACGAGCATTTGGGAGCGTTGGGACGGTTGGACGCCGGAGAACGGTTTCCAAAATCCGTCGATGAATTCCTTCGCGCACTATTCCTTTGGGGCCGTGTATCAATGGATGGTTGAGAACATCGGGGGCATTCAGAGCGACGGGCCGGCTTACAAGCACATCGTTATCGCGCCGCAACCCGATGACAGGCTGACCTTCGCCGACACCACCTATGACAGCATCCGCGGCCCGATCGAAACGCATTGGAAAAAAGTGGGCCGGCACTTCAGTCTCAAGGTGACGATTCCGGCCAATACAACCGCCACAGTCGTCATGCCGGCGGCGGATGGCTCGACCGTCTTTGAGAGCGGGCGGCGGGTGGAGGAGACGCCGGGGGTGAAGCTTCTCCGATGGCGGCGGATGCTGGCGGAGTTCGAGGTGGCCTCCGGCACTTATGATTTTGAAACAAAGTGAGGCGGCAACGGTTTAACCTTCAGACTTCGGTGTTCCGGAGAATTTTTGGAGATGCCGTCTAAGAAAGTGCGGCGTCCGGTGTCAAATAATGTGAGCATGATGCAAATGAGAAGGACAATATGAAAAAACTTGTTTCGATCCTGGCTGGCTGCCTCGCGGCGCAGGCGGTTTTCGCCTCTGATCCCGCCTTGACCATTTACAACCAAAACTTCGCGGTGGTGCGCGATTCCATCCACCTGGACCTCAAAGCGGGGGTCAATAACATCAGCTACAACGAGGCGACCATGCACCTGGAGCCGGATTCCGTGGTGTTGCGTGATCCAACCGGCAAACATGCCCTGCAAATCCTGGAACAAAACTTCCGGGCCGACCCGATCTCCCAGGCGTTGCTGCTCAATTATTATGAGGGCAAAACCATTGAATTCGAGAGCCAGCCGGAGGGCGTGCAGGGCAAAAAGGAAATCATCCGCGGCAAGATTGTGCGCAGCGGCTACGTGCCTCACCAACAGGCGTTTAATCAATACGGACAGGAATATTACCAGTCACAGATGGCCTACGCGTCTGTGGACGGCGGAGGCGGCCAGCCCATTATCGAGGTGGATGGGAAACTGATGTTTCGTCTTCCGGGCGAACCGCTCTTCCCGGCGCTGTCGGACGACAGCATTTTGAAACCGACTTTGACCTGGCAATTGAACGCCGGCCGAAGCGGCGCGCTGGATGCCGAACTGAGTTACGTCACCGGCGGCATGAGCTGGCAGGCGGCTTACAATCTGGTGGCCCCGGAAAAGGGTGACACGCTGGATTTGGTCGGCTGGGTCACCATCGACAATCAAACCGGCAGATCTTTCAACCAGGCAAAAATCAAATTAATGGCGGGCGACGTCAACAAAATCCAAAACACAAGGAACTTGGTTCAGTTCGAGGCCCGGGGAAGAATGGACCTCGCAGGTGGATTGCCGCCCCCCGTCACCGAAAAATCCTTCGACGAATATCATCTTTACACGCTGGAACGCGCCACGACCCTGCTCGACCGCGAAACCAAGCAGGTTGAGTTCGTGCGCGCTGATGGGATCAAGTCGCGGCCGATTTACGTCTATGACGGCGCGAAGATCGATTTCAATCGCTACAATGGCTGGGACTTCGAAAGCATCCGCAATGACCGCAGCTACGGCACCGAGTCCAATCCGAAAGTTTGGGTCATGCGCGAGTTTATGAATTCGGAAAGCAACCATCTGGGTGTTCCGCTGCCCAAAGGACGCCTGCGCTTTTACCGCCGCGACGCCGATGGCCAGATGGAATTCACGGGCGAAAACACCATCGACCACACGCCGCGCGATGAAGTGATCCGGGTCGCAACCGGCAACGCCTTTGACCTCGTCGGCGAACGCAAACGGACCAATCACCACTTGGACAACAATCGGAAGGAACTGGACGAATCGTTTGCCATCAAGCTGCGCAACCACAAGAAGGAGGCGGTGGAAATCCGCGTGGTCGAACATCTCTACCGCTGGCCGACGTGGGACATCACGGAAAAATCGAACCCCTTCGTCAAAAAGGACGCGCAAACCGCCGAATTCAGGATCGAGATCAAACCGGACGCGGAAGAAACCGTCACTTACTCTGTGCATTATAGCTGGTGAATCCCAAAATCACCTTCTGCCTCGCGCTGGTTTTGAGCGGCGGTTTGGCTGGCTGTTCCAGTGCGCCGAAAGTCCATCCAACCACACTGATGGCCACTTATGAGGGAGAGGTCTTCGATGCGCCGCGGGAACTGCGAAATGGCTCTGCCAGTTTGCAGGAAGCCTATGCGTGGGCAATTTCCGTGCCCGGCGCGAATCATGGCCCCGCGCTGGCAACGAATTATCCGCTGAAAACCATTCACGCCGATATTTTTCAAGACGGGAGCGATGATCTGTTTGTCGCCCAACCGGTTTGGGGCGGCACCGGCGGAAATGAATTTCTGGCATTCAAGAAAACATCCAAGGGCTATCGCTTTGTCGGAAATATTTGGTTTGGAGGACTTCAAATTGTGTCACCAGACAGTCAAGGCCGTCCGCGTCTTATCACCAGTTCATGGGGTGGATGCTGTCGCTGCCGCACCACACTCTGTATTTTGGATCGAGACGGCTTTCACGAAATCATGGGTCGCAATTTGCCCTGTGGTGACGGGGCTTGCGGCCATGATCAACTTCACAAACTGTTGTTTGAATCAAATACCGTGACAGAAGCAAGCCTGGAACTCGTTTTTGGCGACCCGGCGAGCATGGAATTCTCCGGTTCAATCAAAGCTGGAAAAGGGTTTGTGCGTCCTTTTGGCGGCCGATTCACTTTCGCGCTTGAACCCATCCAATATGGCTGGGGAATTTGTGTTTATGAAAAGGGCCGGAAGGAAAATCTGGCTGGCCTGACGCTGCCGTTGCATGGGCCCAATCCGACGGACATTGAAGGCTGGCATTTTCGCAATCAAGACAACACCGGCCCCAACGATGGCCGCTTGAACGTGCCACAGGAAGAACGCGAATTCATCTTCTCGCCGGAGGTTGGCGAAACCATCAACGGGCCGGAATCTACAAACAGCATCACGGAGGAGGACATTGATCGGATTGAAGCCTTTGGACAAGGCACATTGAAAATCACGCAGATGAAACTTGCGCAACCGCGGTTGCATGAAACTGCCAGCCTCCAGGAAATGGATTTCCATTGCAAACTCACCTGGCGGCGAAAAAATTTGGAACCAATGCAGGCCAATGCAATCACTCCGCCATAATTCAAAACGGCCATGAAACACAAACTCATCCTCTGCCTCGCCCTCATTTTGAGCGGCGGTTTGATGATTTGTTTGCGAGCAGGACGTGAGGCATCGTTGCGTTAACTCGGGCACGGCACGGAAGGATGGGCCCCTTTTTATCGGGATCCTATGACGACTTGCCCGGCTGCAAGTGTGCCCATGCCGCATCTTCCTCGGGACGACTCCAATCCTCCGCCAGTGCCGCCGCACTCAATCGGGCTGCGTCATGCACTTGCGGTTCCTCTTCGAGAATGGTTACCAGAGCGCGTCTGGGCGATGGCACATGCACAGGTTCGACCAACCGAACCTCGCCACTGGGCTGGATGATTGCTTCGACAGTTCTCATCTCGATAAGAATCCCAACACAATGGCGGGCATCTGAGTAGAGGAATAAACATTCCGCCTTTGCTGGTGAGAACGTGATTCGGTCTGGCGCACCTGGCCGGCACGCCTCTTACGCGCCGGGCCGGAAAGCGGAGCGGTTCGGTCTGGTCATGGCCATTACCAGTCCAATCCAGATCAGCAGGGCCAACGTGAGCAAGGGAATGACCCATGCAGGCAGCAGTTGATGTATTTCGGCGACGCTCACCTCGCGCCTGGCCGCCAGCCATGTATCCCAGCGCCAGTTCAACATCACCACTATCGCAGCGAGAGGCAAAAGCATGCGTCCCATGCCCGCCCGCAATGCCGCCGAGCCGGGCCGTCCGCGTAATTGAAAGAAATGCCCAACGCCCAGCACCACCATCGTTCCGCCAATGATTCCAACCGACATCAGGTCATGTGCCTCCCACGCCATGCAACCCAGCCCCAAAAAACAGCACAGATATATGCCGCCAATCACGGCAACGCGTGTTCCCAATTTCATTGGCGTTCCGGCGCACTGGTCAATCCCGGCTTCTTCCTCTCTTTGCCGGCGGATGGCGTGGATTTGCCGATACATCACTACGAACAGCGTGGCGATGACGGTGGCATAAAACCACCAAAAGCCCGCCATCACGGCATAGAATGTTGGGTCACTCCACTGGAAGCGGCTCCTCAGAGCCTGCACGGCCCATTTCCCGGGCATGCACCATGCCAGCACGAAAACCCAGAAACTGACAAAAGTAATTATCTTGACCCGGCGTTCGCGGGCGGTGGGCGCCGCCCGGACAATCAACCAATGCGCCATGATCCCGCACGCCAACCCGAGGAAAGGCGCCAGCGGCGCCAGCCAGCCGGCCAGAAAACCCGACTTCGCCGCCGCCGTTCCCTTCCCCGCCATGCCCGCAGCCGCCGTTGCCGCGGGACCGGCCGGCAATGCCGCCAGCACCGCTCCGGAAAAGGCCTGACCCGGCGCTGTCCGGCGCAATGTGCTTTCCACGAAAGCATGGACTTCCTCCTGCAATAGTTTGCGCCCCCGCGAAAGCTGTTGCTTGACGGCGTCCTCGGACAACTCCAATTCCGCCGCCACGGACTCGATGGATTGGTGTTCGCGATAATAAAGGATGAGCGGCTCCCGGTAGAGTTCGGGGATTTTTTCCAATGACCGCCACAGAATCGCCTCCTCCTCCCGGCTGATGGCTTGCTCCGATGGAAGCGCCTCGCGCGCCGGCGCATCCGGCATGGCTTCCAGGGGCGCGGCGTCATGCGCCGGCTCGCGGCCCTCCCGCTCCAGGCTTTTCTGAATCCGGTTCCGGACGATGCCGCACAGCCAGGCGCGGAGTTTCTCCGGTTCGCGCAGGAACCGGAGGTTTTTCCACGCGGTGATAAATGTCTCCTGGGCCACGTCCTCGCTCTGGCCGAGATGGCCAATGCGGCTGTAGGCCAGCGAGCAAATCAATATCTGATAGCGCGACACGATCCGGTTGAAGGCGTCCCGGTCGCCGGCCAGGGTGCGCGAAACCAGGTCCGCATCGCTATATTCCGCTGTTGTCATTGTTCTGTAGTTCATCATACTGCTAATGATGTCCCTCTGGAAGCCAAAGAGGTGACAATAAATCGTATCTGCCGGGCGCGTTCCTTCGCCGCCTTCCTTCCCGCGTGATTTTCCCCTGAAGACGCCGGGGCTGCGAATTGATTTGGCGTTTGAACTGGCTCGGAGAAAAAGTAGCATGAGCGCCACATGAAGCGGCAGAACGAGCACCCGGCCGACGAACATGCAGAACCGCCAAAAGCCCCCATCGGCGCGGGCCGCCGGGAACAACGGTGGCAGGTGCCGGTGGTCTGCCTTGTGCTGGCCGCGATCACGTTCGCCGTTTTTGGGCAGACGCTGGGACACGAGTTCATCAATTACGACGACGATGTTTATGTGTATGAAAATCCGGTGGTCGCCCGGGGTCTGACGCTCAAGGGAATCATCTGGGCGTTTACCGGCGTTCACGCCAACAACTGGCACCCTATGACCTGGCTTTCCCACATGCTCGACTGCCAGTTATACGGACTGCATCCCGGCGGACATCATCTGACCAATGTGCTCCTGCACACCGCGACGGTGATCGCGCTCTTCCTGGTTCTGCGCCAGATGACCGGCGCGCTTTGGCGCAGTGCGTTTGTGGCGGCTTTGTTTGCCATCCATCCGTTGCGGGTGGAATCGGTGGCGTGGGTGGCCGAGCGCAAGGACGTGCTCAGCGGATTATTTTTCATGTTGACAATCGGCGCCTATGTCCGCTATGCGCGCCGTCCGTGGTCGTGGGGGCGTTACGGGTTGGTGCTGCTTCTGTTTGCGCTGGGCCTGATGTGCAAGCCGATGCTGGTGACGCTGCCTGTGGTGCTGTTGCTGTTGGATTATTGG
>Ga0181532_10005690_pt1 | contig 10524 bp, 11 predicted proteins | sample PEATcosm2014_Bin_33_FD_119768 | JGI IMG/M metagenome (GOLD analysis project Ga0181532, IMG submission 119768) | Peatland microbial communities from MTU Mesocosm Facility, Houghton, MI, USA - PEATcosm2014_Bin11_30_metaG | ecosystem: Environmental > Terrestrial > Soil > Wetlands > Peat | place... | reverse complement strand
GGCGTGATGCCGGCGACGACGCCGAGCGGCTGGCGCATGGAATAAAGGTCGATGCCGGGACCGGCGCCGTCGCTGAATTCGCCCTTGAGCAGATGCGGGATGCCGCAGGCGAATTCGACCACTTCGAGGCCGCGCTGCACGTCGCCTTTGGCGTCGGCGAAGGTCTTACCGTGCTCGGAGGAAAGAAGCCGAGCCAGGCTGTCGGCTTCCTTCTGCGCCAGTTCGAGAAACTTCATCATCACCCGCGCGCGCCGCTGCGGGTTCATTGCTGCCCAGGCCGGCTGCGCCGCCTCGGCGACGGCGATGGCGTGCTCGACTTCGGAATGCTTGGCGAGCGCGACCTTGGCCTGGACCTCGCCGGTGTTGGGATTAAAGACGTCGCCGAAACGCCCCGATGTCCCCTTCACCTCTTTGCCGCCGACAAAGTGGCCGATCTCACGCATGAGCTTTCTCCTTGGCTAGTGAACGGCGCGGGGGCGGTGGGTTTGAAGTTCCTACAACATAACGGCGAACGCGCATAGGAACTTCAAACTCAATCCGCCCTCGCCGATGATCCGGCTGGTGTCCCGGTAGCATGGCCGGAAGCTCGCGTCCGGGTGTGCCGCAAGGGCTTCCGGCACTCGGAAGCGGGACGCCTTGGCTGTTCCGTGCGCTATTGTGCGGCTTTTTTCCGCGGCGGTCACGGGGGCGGCGGGGGTCCTCGATATGCGGTTCCATTACCGCCCTGGGCAGGGCCTTGCCGGACCGACATACCGGTCCGGCAAAAGCCACCTCTTGTGCCGCGCCTTTGGTATGAACACCTGAGCGCCGGAGATATCGAATTGCTCCGCGCCGTAAACTCGGCCGTGCTGGATTTCGCGTGCGGTTAATCATGACTCGATGGCCGAGAGGGTGTATAGGCGCGGCCCTGCATCCTCGCTCGATGCAGCCTCAGCGTCAGGAGCAGGGCGCGGTCCTGTTTCAATCTCCAATCGTGCGTGTGAATTGCCCACGCCATTAAGCAACAGACGATTTTGCCCACCCTACGATCCACAGGGAGACGGACATGTCGAGTCAATCGGGTAGCGGCGTGCGCGATCTGACGCCACAGGAGGTCGCGCAAGGACTAAAGAACGGCCGCGTCGTTCTGGTGGACGTGCGCGAGCCGAACGAGACGGCGGTCGAACGCTTTCCCGGCGCCGTCCTGGTGCCACTCTCGGCCTTCGATCCGGCTGCGATCCCGGCGCCGCCGGGTTGCGAAGTGGTGTTTGCCTGCCGCTCCGGCCGCCGTTCGGTCACTGCGTCGCTTGCGGCGCAAGAGCAAGGCTTCGCCTACGGCGCGCACCTCGCCGGCGGGCTTCTGGCGTGGAAAGCCGTCGGACTGCCGACCGAGATCTGAGCCGGTGACGGCCTCTCGCGCAATCTTGGCGGTCGTCGCCATGCTGACCGGTGCATGGCTCGGCGGCATATTTCCCGTCACTGCGCAGCCGGAGCGGGTCGTCAATTTCTACAATTGGTCGGACTATATCGATCCGACGGTGCTTGACGATTTCACCAAAGAAACCGGCATCAAGGTCCGCTACGACACGTTCGACTCCAACGACACGCTGGAGGTCAAGCTTTTGGCCGGCAAATCCGGCTACGATGTCGTGGTGCCGACCGCTTACTTTCTCGCCCGCCAAATTTCCGCCGGCGTCTTTCAGAAGCTCGACAAGTCGAAGCTGCCGAACCTGGTGAATGCATGGCCGCAGATCGCCGACCGGCTGGCGATTTACGATCCCGGCCATCAGTATGCCGTCAACTACATGTGGGGTACGACCGGGATCGGCTACAACGTGAAGGAGGCGAGCACAATCCTCCGGCCGAATGCTGCGAGCGGCGCTGCTGCCGACGTTGTTATCGACTCTTGGGACGATGTGTTCGATCCGGCAAGGATCGCCAGGTTCAAGGATTGCGGTATCTATCTGCTCGATTCCTCCGACGACATCATGTCCGCCGCGCTGCACTATCTTCGCCTCGATCCGAACGCGAGCGATCCCGGCGATTTGCAAAAGGCTGCCGATCTCCTGGCCAAGATCAGGCCGTATGTCCGCAAGTTCCATTCCTCGGAATATCTCAACGCGCTGGCGACCGGCGAGATCTGTTTCGTCGTCGGTTTTTCCGGCGACATCAAGCAGGCGCAGAAGCGCGCCGCCGAGGCCAACGGCGGCGTCGAGATCGGCTATGCGATCCCGAAGGAGGGCGCGCAATTGTGGTTCGACAACCTCGCCATCCCGAAGGACGCGCCCGACGTCGCCGAGGCGCACCGGCTCATCGATTATCTGCTCAAACCGGAAGTGGCGGCGCGGAATACCAATTTCATTTCCTACGCCAACGGCAATCTGGCGAGCCAGAAATTCATCGACAAATCGATCCTCGACGACCGCACGATCTATCCCGACGCCGCCACCATGGCCAAGCTTTACACCATCATCGCGCACGACCAGAAGACGCAGCGGCTGATCAACCGGCTATGGACGCGGATCAAGACGGGGCGGTGAGGAGGCAGTCCAGGCTTGCTGTACCAGCCCGGCAGTTGGCTCTGCCGTCCCGACTATACGGACAGGATATGCAAAGGTATTAGCGCCGCGATAAGCGCGGCAAGAACGTTAGGAGGCACGAATGGGTGCGCTAAACGGCAAGGCTGCCATCGTCACCGGTGGCTCGAGCGGCATCGGCGAACGGATCGTCGAACTATTCGTCGCGGAGGGCGCTAAGGTCGTGGTCGCCGCGCGCCGGCAGGAAGAAGGCACGGCGCTGGAAAAGCGGCTCGGCATCCGCTTCATCCGCGCCGACGTGTCGAACGAGTCCGATGTCAAGACCATGATTGATCAGACCGTCAAATGGTTTGGCCGCGTGGATTGTCTGGTCAACAACGCCGGCGTGCCGTCGCCGATGGTCAGCATCACCGAGATCGACGTGCCGACCATCGACCAGCCGCTCGCGGTCAATGTCCGCGGTGTCTTGCTGGGCATCAAGCACGTTGCCCCGGTGATGCTAGCGCAGAAGGCCGGCAGTATCATCAACATTGGCAGCATTGCCGGTCTTCGCGGCGGCGCATCCGGCCACATCTACAGCGCAACGAAGGCAGCCGTGCAGTCGATTACGCGGTCGGCCGGTGCGGAGCTGGGTGAAAAGGGCATCCGCGTCAATACCATATCGCCGGGTGCGATCGTTACCGGCATTTTCGCCAAGAACGCAGGCGTTGAGGCTTCCAAGGCCGACCGGCTGACAGACGTCATCAAAGGCGCCTTCGCGTCGCTGCAGCCAATTCCGCGCGCGGGCATGCCCGAAGACATCGCCCAAGCAGCGGTCTTCCTGGCCAGCGAGGGATCGAGCTTCATCAATTGCCAGGATATCGTCATTGATGGCGGTCTGACGAGCATTACCCGCGGGTGGTCAGCTTCTGCGACTGCACGCGGCGAAATGGGCAAGCGGCTCAAGGAAGCGGCCGCGAGTTTGTAAAGCGCTCGCGGCCGGCGAGTTTCACCGCCAGCGGTGATGCAGCCAGAGCCATTGCTCGGGATGCTCACGCACCCAGCCTTCAACCACCGCGGTGATCGCCTGCATGGTGCCGACAATGTCGATGCGGCCGTCCGCGTCGCGGGTCGGCTCGATCGGGTCGGTGATGTCGACCCAAAAGCTATTGCCGCCGGGCTTGCGCACCACGCGCAAGCCATGAATGGGGGATTCGGTCTGGCGGGCCAGCAACGCGATCAGCGGATTGGCTTTGCACGGCCGGCCGAAGAAGGTCACCTCGACGCCCCTGGTATAGTGCTGGTCGACCAGCATGCCCACATGGGTGCCGGACTGTAACAGCCGCGCCAGCTTCAGCGGCGCGTCGAGGCTGGTTGGAATAAGCTCGCCCATCAGTGGCGCACGCAGCTTGACGATGACGTCGCTGATGGGCCGGATATTCGGCCGCCGATAAAGGACGGCGAAATGATCGACGAGCACCTTCGCCACGACGGCGGGAAGTTCCCAGTTGGCGAGATGGGCGGCGAAGCCGAGCATCGGCTTGCCGCTGTCCACCATGCGCCGGTAGCGCTCCGTCGCTTCCGGTGCGTAGGTGATGACGTCCTGCGTTTGCCGGCCGACGCCCTCGACGCAGAATTCGTCGAGGTGGGCGAACTCGACCGCGATGCGGCCGAGATTGTCCCATACGCTGGCGAGGATTTGCTCGATCTCGGCGTCGGATTTTTCCGGAAACGCCGCGCGCAGATTTTCGCGGCCGAGGCGGTGTTCCTTGAACAGCGGGCCGAACGTGCGCATCGTCGCGCCGGCGCCGTTCGCCGTGCGCTTGCGATCCAAGCGCTTGACTGCGCCGAGCAGTCCGACGGCGCTTGCGCCGGCCGCCGCATCGAGCAGGGCTTTGATTCTCCGTTCGGCCATCAGAACATGACGATGATCTTGCCGAAAACCTGGCGGCTCTCGAGCCGCGCGAGACCGCGCTCGAAGTCGGCGAGCGCGACTTCGGTGTCGATCACCGGCAGGAGACCGGACGCCATCTTCGCCAGGCTCTCGCGGATGTTGCGCATGGAGGCGCCGAACGAGCCGAAGATGCGATATTGCTGCAGGAAGAGCTGGAACAAATTGATGGTGGTCGACTGACCGGAGGTCGAGCCGCAAGTGACCAGCCGCCCACCGCGCTTGAGGCAAAACAGCGAGCCGTTGAAGGTATCGGGGCCGACGTGCTCGAAGGCGACATCGACGCCCTTCTTGGCGGTCAGCTTGCGCACCACGCCTTCGAACCGCTCGGTCCGGTAATTGATGACGTGGTCGGCGCCGAGCGCCTTGGCCTTCGCCGCTTTCTCGTCGTCGCCGACGGTGGTGATGACGGTACAGCCGATCGCCTTCGCCATTTTGATGGCGACCGTGCCGATGCCGGAACCGCCGGCTTGCACCAGAATGGTCTCGCCCGGCTCGAGCTTGGCGTTGTCGAACAGCATGTGCTGCACGGTCGAACAAGCGACCGGCGCGCAGGCGGCATCGCGGAAGCTCAACCCCGCCGGGACCGAGATCACCAGCCGCGCCGGCATGTTCAGCAGATCGCGGGCAAAGCCGTCGACATGGAAGCCCATGATGCCGCCGACATTTTCGCAGAGATTGTCGCGACCTTCGCGGCAGGCTTTGCAGATGCCGCAGGTCAGCGCGCCGTAGGCGACGACGCCGTCGCCGACCTTGAAAGCGGCAACGTCGGGGCCGACGGCGACGACTTCGCCGGCCGCTTCGGCGCCGACAACAAGCGGCAGCTTGCGCTTGGCGAACGCCATGCCGCGCCAGCCCCAGACGTCGATGTGATTGAGGCCGATTGCCTTGATGGCGATCTGCACTTCGCCCGCCGCCGGCGCCGGCGGGACCGCGACATCCCGCAGCTCGATCTTGCGATCGGCGACGAGCGTCAGCGCGCGCATCGAATGCACTGCGGCCGGGCTTTGGCGCGCGCTGCTTGTGCCGGCGGCGAGGCTCACGTCGGCTCCCGCGCCATGACCAGGCAGACGTTTTGGCCGCCGAAACCGAACGAATTGGACATCGCGCGCCGCACCGTCGCATCGCGCGCCACATTCGGCACGACATCGAGCGGGATCGCGGGATCCGGAACGGCATGATTGATGGTCGGCGGAATGCGTTGATGCTGCAGCGTCAAGAGCGTGAATGCCGCTTCGACCGCGCCGGCCGCGGTCAAGGTGTGGCCGATCATCGATTTGTTCGACGAGATCGGAATGCCGCGGATGCGCTCGCCGAACACCGCCGAAACGCCGAGATGCTCCATTTTGTCGTTCTCGGGCGTCGAGGTGCCGTGAGCATTGATGTAGTCGACGTCCTCCGGTGCGACGCCGGCATCGGCCAGCGCATTGCGCATGGAGGCGATGATCGGCTTGCCGTCGGGGCTCGATCGGGTGCGATGAAACGAATCGGATTTTTCCCCATAGCCTTCGAGAATGCCGAGCACGTGGGCGCCGCGCGCGCGCGCGTGATCCAGATTCTCCAGCACCAGTGCCGCCGCGCCTTCGGCCAGCACGAAGCCGTCGCGGTTTTTGGAGAACGGCTTGGAGGCGCGTTCCGGCGGATCGTTTTGCGTCGAGAGCGCGGACAGCAGCGAGAAACGCACCAGCGATTCCGGCGTCAGTGACGCGTCGGCGCCGATCGCGAGCGCGGCTTCGCAATCGCCGCGCCGGATCGCCTCGATGCCCAATTGGATAGCGCTGGCGCCGGACGCGCATGCCGTGTTCAGCGAGATCGGCGAACCTTCGGTGCCGAAATGCTCGGCGAGATGCTCGCCGACGATGCCAAATTTGAAGGTGCCGTGGATCGCAGCGAATTCGCGGGCGACGCGCATGAGCTCGGGATAGCCGGTGCCGGCGTTGGCCGCGGCCATCTCGGCCATTCTGATGCGATCGGCCCATTCGATTTCGAGCGGCGGCGGCGCCAGGAACAAGGGCCCGGGGAAACGGCCCTTGGCGCCGATGCCGGCTTCCGCGATCGCCTCCTCGCCGGCGATGAGCGCAATGCGCTCGGAAAGTTCTGCCGGCGACATGGCGTCCCGGTACACCTCGTCGACCGCGCCGGCGATCGTGGTTTTCAGACCGTCGGTCGGAAAGCGTGAAATGCAGCGGATGCCGGAGACGCCGCCGGTCAATTTTGCCCAATTGTCGGATTTGCCAACGCCGAGCGAGGTGACCACGCCGATCCCGGTGACGGCGACGATCGGGCGGCCCAGCTTGTCCCGTGTTGCCCCGGCCATGACGTTCTCCTTCAACCGACCCGTTCAACCAGCGCCAAACCTTCGCCGCGCCAATTGCCTACGCTTGTGACGACAACCTGCGAGAGGTCGGACGGGCTCGTCCCGACATCGCCGGCTCCGGTTGGTGCAGACAGCTTGCCGTGCTCGAGCACCGCGCAAGCAATTCCCAGATTGCTCATAAACTGAGCCTCAAGACCATGCCCGATATAGGTCCCGGGGGCGCGAACGGGAAGACCAATGTCGTTAAGCGCCACGCGCTCCGCCGATGTCGCCGGTTCGAGCCCGGCGGCGCCGGAGATCACCGCAGCGTGGGCGCGGTCGATCTGCGGGGCGATCGCCTCCCATTGGCGGCGGAGCGTCGCCTCGATGTCCCCCGCTTGGCGCCGGTTGCGGTCGGAACAGACCGATAAGATCCGCCCCCGGGCGCGGGCGCCGCGGGCCTGCGCGTGCTCGCGGCTTTCGAGCATGAGGAACGCGCCCATGGTGCCCAGTGCGATGCCCCCTTGCGGACCGCGATCCCAGACCGGCGCGAACGAGCCCTGTAGTAGCGCGCCGGATTCCTCAAAGACCAGCAGCGCGTCCCAACGTGTGGCGTGAAGGGCACCGCCGACTAGCGTCAATTCGCTCTGTCCGGCGGCGATGCGCGCCCGCGCGACACGCACGGCGTCGACGCCGGCGGCCTCCTCACCCAGAAACGTGCGCGAGGATCCGACCACGCCGTGCACGATCGAGATATTGCCGGCGAGCAGGTTCGGCAGCTGCGCCAAGAACAAGGTTGGGCGCAGATCGCTCATCAGCCGTTCGTTGAGGAAAGCGCCGGGCTTGGCCGCAGTGCGCACGCCGCTGAGGATCGCGGTATCGGCGGCGACGTCGCGCTCGCCGCCTTCGGCGGCGACGATCATATCGGTGCGGTCGAGCAGATCGGGCTTGCCGGCAATGCCGGCGTCGCCGAGCGCGAGGCCGGCGGCGTAGACGCCGACGCGCTGCCACAGCTCCATCTGCCGCTGATCGCTCTTCTTCGGGATCTGCTTGTCGAATTCGATCGGCGCGAGCGGATGCACGATGTAAGGCGCAAAGCTCTTGTCGTCGTAGGGCGGCGGATCGCCGCGTTCGAGATGACGCCACGCCGCGTCGAGCCCGTCGCCCAAGCAGGTGACAAGCCCGACGCCGGTGATCCACACCTCGCGGCGTTCCGTCACTTGGCGAACTCCTTGACCGCGATGTCGATCTGCTCCGCCCAGTCCAACAAGACCTGGCGGAATTGCGGGGTGGGATAGGGCATGATGCGATACGTCACATGCGCCTCGCAGACCACTTTGCCGTCGTGGCGCCCGGTGCATTGGCCGACGGCGTAGCCCGAGCCCTCGTGCTGCACATGGCCTTCGAACTCAAGCACGTTGCCGGGAAATACCGGGCTGCGGAATTTGGCGTCCTTGACGCCGACCAGAAACGGCATGGCGGCGAAGCCGCCGAGCACGCTGACCAGCCAGCCGGTGGTCTGCGCCATGCACTCGATCAGCAGCACGCCCGGCATCAGAGGATAGGTCGGAAAGTGGCCCGCGAATATGGTACTCTGTTGCGGCACGGAGCAGACCGCGCGAATCCGGCGCGCGTCGACGTCGATCTCGACGACGCGGTCGATCATCTGAAAATATTCAAGCTGCATGCTTGGCGCCTCAGGCGCCCTTCGCCGCGACCAGCTTGTCGATTTGCTCGCTCAGATTCTTCAGCACGAAGTACTGGTCCGTCGTGGCCTTGCCGTCATTGACTTCCTGGGTCCATTGCTCCAGCGGCAACTTGATGCCGAACGTCTTGTCGATGGCAAACGCAATATCGAGAAAGTCGAGACTGTCGATCTCAAGGTCGTTGATGGCATGGCTTTCCGGCTTGATGCTTTCTCGCGGGATGTCGCAGGTTTCCGCAATGATATCAGCCACTTTATCGAACGTACTGGACATCGGGCATGCTCATGTGCTGGCAGCAGAATGGCGCCGGCCGCAGGATCGGCGCCGAACAAGCCCGATCGCTGCGGGCCCCTCCGGTCGTGAATGCCCGTATAGCGAAGGACATCGTCAAGTTCAACGCCGCCCCGGGGATCGTGCCTGTCCGCCGTCGTTTGCCGCATGGCAACCGAAAGCGACCTGTCCTAAAATCCCGGTCAAGGGCATGTGGGCGGGTATCCAATACGGAGTATTCCATGACTTATTCTGCGTGCAGACACATCCGCCGCGGCTTGGCTGCAGGCTTGGCGCTGGCGGCGGCGCAACTCGCGGCGGCCGGCGCGGAAGCCGCCGACTATGATGTCGGGCCGATCCACATCGCTCAACCTTGGGCGCGCGCGACGCCGAAGGGCGCGAGCTCCGGCGCCGGCTACATGGCGGTCACCAACAACGGCACGACGCCCGATCGCCTGACCTGCGTCTCCAGCGAGGCGGCCGCGAAATGCCAAATCCACACCATGACCATGGAAGGCGGCGTGATGAAGATGCGGCCGGTGGAAGGCGGCCTCGAAATCAAGCCGGGCGAGACCGTCACGCTCAAGCCGTCGAGCCTGCACGTGATGTTCGTCGACCTCAAGCATCCTTTGGAACCAGGCAAGACGGTCGAGGCGACGCTCAAATTTGAGATAGCCGGGACGGTCGACGTCGCGTACCCGATCGCGGCCATCGGCGCCGCCATGCCCGGCGCTCCCGTCGGCGGCAACATGATGCAAGGCGGCGGAATGATGCAGATGAAGCACTAGAGCATGATCCGGAAAAGTGGAGGTCGGTTTTCCGAAAAGATCACGCTCCTCCAAGATATGAGAGCGCCAATCGATTCAATCTGAAGCGATTGCGCTCTAAGTGCATCATCGGCCGAACTGACAGCCGGCGGGCTGCAGAGGCGCCGCGCCGGCTATTTGTTTGCCTCGCGGAACGGCGCTGGCGTGCCTTCAGGCAGGGGCATGCGGAACACGTTGAGTATCATCGATACCATGGCGTAGTAGCCGAGGATGCCGACCAGCTCGACCATGCCGGTATCGCCGAGCAGTTTATGCGCGCGCTTGTACGTGGCGTCGCTGACGCGCCGCGCGGCGTAGAGCTCCTTGACGAAGGTGTAGATCGCCAGCTCGTCACGCGGCGCCGATTTCGGCGCTCGGCCGGCCTGAAGATCGCGGATCGTTGCCGGCTTCACGCCTTGCTTGGCGGCGATCGCCGCGTGCGCAGCCCATTCGTACTGCGCCTTCCAAAATCGCGCAGTGCAAAGGATCGCGAATTCCGACAGCCGCGGCGGCACGCTGGTGCCCAAGCGCACGTAGCCGCCAAGCTGCTGCGCCAAATTGCCGAAGCCGGGCGCATGCAGATAGACCGTGAACGGACCGCTGTTGCTGAAGCGGCCGCGTGGGCCGGATGAGATCGCATCGACCAGCGCCTGCTGCGCGCCGGTGAGGCTCGTCAGGGCGAGCGCGGGCAAGCGCGGGGAGGGTGATCGGCGCGATGGATTCGATCGAGATCGGGGCGCTGGCGATTTGGCCATGGTTTCCTCTTGGGTCGCGCCGGCGGAATGAAGCTTCCGGCCGGCTATTGTATCGTCCTAACCGCCGCTTTCGAGCTTAAAGACGCGCCGCGCATTTTCGGAAAGGAACATCGCTTTCACCTCATCGTCGAGGCGGAGCGCGTCGATCCCTTCGAGCGCTTTGATCGGCATGATCATCGGGTAGTTGGTGCCGAACAGAACCTTGCTGGGCCATGCGCGCGCATATAGTCGGTCAGCGCTGCCGG
>Ga0181532_10005688_pt1 | contig 10526 bp, 9 predicted proteins | sample PEATcosm2014_Bin_33_FD_119768 | JGI IMG/M metagenome (GOLD analysis project Ga0181532, IMG submission 119768) | Peatland microbial communities from MTU Mesocosm Facility, Houghton, MI, USA - PEATcosm2014_Bin11_30_metaG | ecosystem: Environmental > Terrestrial > Soil > Wetlands > Peat | place... | reverse complement strand
TGACGGGCGCTGGTTTTCGAGCCCATCAATTTCATGGAGTGCGGAGTCGGCCCGATAAATTTCACGCCCGCATCGGCGCACGCCTGGGCGAACTTCGCGTTTTCCGAGAGGAAGCCATAGCCGGGATGGATGGCCTCGGCGCCCGAGCGTCTGGCTACCTCGAGGATCTTGTCCATCCGAAGATAAGACTCGGCTGCCGCCGCCGGACCGATGGGATAGGCTTCGTCAGACTTACGGACATGGAGCGAGGCGCGATCGACGTCGGAATAAACGGCGACGCTGACGATGCCCATTTCGCGGCAGGCGCGTATGATGCGCACCGCGATCTCTCCCCGGTTGGCGATCAGGATCTTCTTGAACATTCTGGGTTGAACCCGTCTGGTTAAAGGCGCGGGGCCGCACTGATTTTACCTGTAGGAGAGGGGCTGTGTATGCCACAAACGCTTCAGGGTGTGATTTTAGGACACAAGGATAATTAGAGGAGTCGCCGAGCATTTGCCCCGAAAAAGCAAAAGGCCCCACACCGTAAAGCATGGGGCCGACCTGCGCTCGACTTGGACGGGGCAGAGCCCCGTCCGCGCACGAGCAACCATTTACTTGTTCTGATCCATAACGATGTTGCCGCCGCTGCCGGGCTGCTTTTCGGCCTTGGCTTTCTTGGTGGCCATGGTTTTGTCGACCCAGTCGTCGGCGGTCTTCAGATCGGCGGCGCGGGCTGCCGGGTCATCGCACTGGATATCGGCGCGTTCCCGGTACATCAGGTTCAAGTAGGCCATGGCGTCGTCGTAGTCAGGACGAAGCTGCAGCGCCTTGTTCAGGTTATCGATCCCTTCCTGAACGTTGGCGGTATTCTGCTCTTTTAGCTCAGCACAGACCTTCTTGTCTTTGGCCGGCAGCGAGTCTTCGGGCTTCATGCCGAGTTTGGCGCGCTCCTCCTGACGGGGCACGTAGGTCTGCGTCCAGTCAATGACGGCCACCGAGTAATACGGCTCGGGGTCATTCGGATCGACCTCGGACGCCTTCTTGTAATACTCCTTGGCCAGCGGAAATTTCTTCATCTGCAGATAGAGATAGGCGATGCCCTTGATGCTGTTGATGTTCTTGGGATCGCTTTGCAGCACTTGTTTGTACTGGTCGATCGCCTGCTCGGCATAGCGGTTGTTGTCGGGAGTATCGGCGCCCGGAATGTACTGCTGGGCAAGAGCTGTGGCCAGATACAAGCGGGCATTGATGAGCGTCGGGTCGAGGGCGACGGCTTGCTGGAAATGATCGATGGCTTGTTCGAATTTCGAGTTCTTATAAGCCTGCACACCCTTGTTGAGGTGGTCACGCGCCTTAAGCTTGGCGCAGCCGGTGCTGGCGAGCATCACCAGCGCGGCGGCGAGTACCACCAGGAGCCTTTGAGTTGTTTTCATTGCTTTATGAATCTCCCTTTGCCGCGGAGTGTAAGAACTGAGCCGACACGGATCGGCGTGAGTATTGTAGCGCCCGTGGTGAAATCGCGCTTTCAGAAAGCAGCGCCTGAAGGCGCTCGCGTAAAACAGCCCTCAAGGCATGCTCGAAAGCATGCCTTGATACGAACCTCGTTGCAACTGGAACTCTAGCCGCCCGCTTCGATCTTAGCCGTGATCAAGCCGACCTTGTCGACACCGGCCGAATGCGCGATATCGATAACGCTGGCCACGTCAGCGAAGGGCACATTGTCATCGCCCTTCACGAACATGACTTTCTCGGCGCGGGTTTTGAAAATATCTTCCAAGCGGCCCTGCAGACTTTCCCAAGTGGCCTCGTCCTGATTGATCTTGAGTCCGGGAGGGTTACCGGCGCCGTGATCAATCAACTGCACCACGATGGTGCGATTAACGTCGGGCTGTTGTTTCTGATCCTTCGGCGGAGGCTGGGGCACCAACGCTTCCAAACCCTTGGGCGTCAGCGGCGTGATCACCATGAAAATGATCAGCAGCACCAGCAACACGTCAATCAGCGGCGTGACGTTCATGTTTGCGTTCTGGCCCCCTTTGGGGCCGACTGCCATACTCATAATCGATCTCCTGCGTTGCTACTGCTGTATTGCTATTGCCCGCCCTTAGGCGTTGGTGTAGTGGCGCCTGGCGGCGGGGCCATGCTCCCGGCCTTCTTGATATCCGTCAAAAGGCCAAGTTGGTCCACGCCAGCGGCGCGAACATTGTCGACCACTTCGACCACCCAGCCGAAATGCGCTCGGGCGTCGGCCTTGAGAAAAACCCGTTTGTCGGTCCGGTTCGCCAGGCGATCCTTGATCTTATCGGTCAGTTCATCCACCTTGACGGGATCCGTACCGAAGAAGACGTGGTCATCGCGAGTGACGGCAACCAGAAGCGCGTCTTCCTTATCGGCGTCGTGCATATCCGTGGGGTTATTGACTTTAGCCATGTCCACAGGAATGCCGTGTTGCAACATAGGGGTGACCACCATGAAGATGATCAGCAGTACCAGCATCACGTCCACCATCGGGGTTACGTTGATATCGGAGGTGACGTTGGCCGCTTCGTTTCGTTTCGCTAATGCCATGGAATTCTATCTCCTGCGTACGCTTGCCCTGGCCGGGAACCGCAACCATGAAGGTGAGGAAGAGTGGGCGCCGGCAGGAAACCGGCGCCTCTTCAGCAACTCATGTGTGCGGCCCTCGTTCTTGCGGCCCTCGTTTTCGCGACGGCCCAAAAACGTGGCCTTAGGACCGGCGCATGCTCCGGCGCTTCAGGAAGTAGTCGATCAGTTCGCTCGAGGAGTTATCCATCTCCACGTCGAACGCTTCCACGCGGCCAGTCAAATAGTTGAACATCATGACCGCCGGAATCGCCACGAACAGGCCCACCGCGGTGGTTACGAGCGCTTCGGAAATGCCGCCCGCGACCGCTGCCAAGCCGGTTGCCTTCTCCTTGGCGATGCCGTTGAACGCATTCAGAATGCCGACCACCGTCCCGAACAGTCCCACGAAGGGAGCTGTCGAACCGATTGTCGCCAGACCGCCCAAGCCACGCTTCAGTTCCGCGTGCACGATGGCTTCGGTGCGCTCCAACGCGCGCTTCGATGCTTCAATGGTCTCGCCCGGAATTTCACCCGGGCTATCCTGGTGAGCCTTGAATTCCATCAGGCCCGCCGTGACCACCTTGGCCAGGTGACTCTTCTTGTTGCGCTCGGCGACTTTAATCGCTTCGTCAATCTTGCCCTCGCGCAGCGCTCCGGCAACCGCGGGAGCGAACGAGCGGGACTGATTGCGGGCGGCGTTGAAAGCCATCCAGCGGTCAATCATCACGCCGATCGACCACCCCGACATGATGAACAGAACAATAACCACGACCTTCGCCAGAATACCCATCTGCTTCCATAGCGAAATCGGGTCCCAACCGACCGTGCCCTCGTCAAAGAGCCAAGCGGCGAAAAGATGGAAATTACAGAGTGCGACTGCTGCTAGGTTCACTACCATGAGTTGCTTCTCCTCCTCAGAACTGTTTCAATCCCGCTGCTAACTGCCCCGCTGCTAACTGTTACGTAAAATTCTGCGGCTACTTCTTCTATAGACACCGGGCCTGCCCCATCTCTGCCGGAAACCGGGCATCTGGTACTTCTCCCAAAACCCGCGTGAGTCCTGAACCGTTTGATGCACGAAAACCAAAGCGGGCAGAATCGCCCTCGGGGCGCCAAAACCACCCTGGTTCCCCGTCTCGGGAAAAGGTGGGACGGGGAGGGCTTTCAACCGCCACAAAGCCTGAAACCGGCACCAACAAAACCGGCGCAAGCCAGCCCGGAGAGTCTAGCCTCCAGACAAGCTAAAGTTCACCACCACCTGTGTTTCCACGGCCACCGGCTCGCCGTTGAGCAGGTAAGGCTTATAGCGCCACTGCTTCACGGCCTCGATCGCCGCCGGCGCCAGCATGGGGTGCCCGCTGATTAACTGCAGGTTCTGAATCGTGCCCTCTTTGCTGATTTCCGCCTGCAGCACCACCGACCCTTGAATGCGGGCCTGTTTTGCCAGCTGCGGATAATTGGGCGTAACCTTCTTGATCAAAAGACCGGTCGACACGCCCGACGAAACGCGGACGCGCTGCGGAGTCGCAACCTTCGGCACCGCGGCCGTCGAACTGAGAATGCCGCCGATCACGCCGCCCGCCGAACCTCCGGGAATGCCGCCCGGGACACCACCCGGGACACCGCCAGCACCCAGGTCCGGTGGCGCTTCGTCTTCTTTGATCATCTGAACCTTGTTTGGAATCTTGCTGGGTTGGCGCAACTCGCCGTTGACCACTTCGCTCACCATCTTCACCACCTTAACCGCAGCGGCTGCTGGCGGGGGTGGTGGTGGCGGCGGCGGCGGGGGCGCTACCAGGAAGGTCATCAGCTGCGTCTTGGGTAGCGCGTCGGTATAAATCAGAGGGATCAGGATCAGGACCCCGATGAGCAGGACCTGCAATGTAAAAGATAGAATCGTAGTGCTCAACCGCTTGGTCTTGAACCTATTCCCTGACTCAATGAGGCTGTCTTCAAACATGGGCTTCTCCTACACACACCAGACCTTACTAAAATTTAGACACCGGCTACATCTTCTTTGCTCCCGGTCTTTAGAGTTTTTCTTGATGCAAATCCCTGCCTTTGCCAGGCAAGTGAAAATTCTACGCCAAATAGCCCGGATTCAAACCTTAACTTTTTCCTTCGGCTGCGCCGGGCCGGTTGCCGGACCGCAACGGCATGGCAATCGGCTTTTTGCCTCGCTCGCCCCGCCACTCCTGGTAGGCGACCAGAATCGGGGCGGCAATCGCGATCGAGGAATAGGTCCCGATCAGGATTCCGATGACCAGGGCGAAGCTGAAACCATGCAACACCTCGCCGCCGAAAAGAAACAGCGCAAGCACGGTAAGGAAAGTCAGGCCCGCTGTCAAGATAGTTCGGCTTAAGGTCTGATTAATACTCTTGTTGACAATGTCGGCCAGCCTTTCCCGCCGCAGCAGTTTGATGTTCTCCCGAATGCGGTCAAACACGACAATGGTGTCGTTATTGGAATATCCGATCAGGGTCAAAATGGCCGCGATTACGGTCAGGGAGATTTCCCAGTTCAAGAGCGAAAAGGCGCCCACCGTGATCAGAGTGTCGTGGAAGACCGTCAACACGGCGGCGACACCGTAGATCCATTCGAAGCGGAACCCCAGGTAGATCAGCATTCCGCCGAGCGAGTATAGGGTGGCCAGAATGGCTTGCTTGCGGAGTTGCTGTCCCACCTGCGGGCCGACAATCTCGACGTTGCGGATGCCGAAATCCGAGACGTAGAAGTTGTCCTCGAGCGAGGCGACCACGGAAGGATCGGCCACGCTTTTCAATTCATCGATCGAGCCGAGCACGCCGCTTTTCGCCTTGTCGCGATAGTCGACAATAGCTTGAGCAATGGCGGTGTAGCGCGGGTTGGCGTCGATGCCTTCTCCGAGATGGAGCGGGTCCTTCTCCAGTAGATAATTCTTGATGGCCAGCGAACTGGAGTTGTTGAGATCCTGCTTGCCCGCGGCGGCGTGGCTTTCGAGCGCCTGAATGATCTGGAGTTTACCCTTGTCGAGAGCCTGCTCGCTGGTCTCCTGAATATCGAGGGCGATCAGCACATCGTTATTGGCGGCTTGCCCGTATCTTTGCACGCGGGCATTCTTCAATCCGGCGCGCTCGATCTCGTTGTGAATGGCGGATGGGTCCGGAGTGTGCGCGTACTTCACATACACCAGCGTGCCGCCGCGGAAGTCGACGCCCAGCGGGATGCCATGCCAGAACGCCATGGAAAGCAACCCGGCCACGCTGAAGATTAGCGAGAAGGTCAGAAAATACCACTTCTTCCCGAGGAAATCGATGTTTGTGTCTCTGAAGAATTCCACGCTGCTTACGATCCCTTCAAAATCAGTCGTTGGTCGTCAGTCGCCGGTCGTTCGGGGTGCGTCGTTCATTGAAGTTCGCGAACGACTAACGACCAACGACCAGCGACTTCCTTTAAATACTCAACGCTTCACCGCGCTGCTTGCGGCTTAAAACCCAATCAAAAATCGCGCGCGATACAAACACCGCCGTAAACAGGTTTGCCAGTAGACCAAAGACCAGCGTCGTAGCAAAACCCTTTACTGGCCCGGTTCCAAAGATGAACAGAATCGCGGCCGAGACGATGGTGGTGACGTGCGTATCAACGATGGTGATCCAGGCGTGGCTGAACCCCTGTTCCACGGCCGAGGGCGGCGTCTTGCCGTTCCTCAGCTCTTCCCGGATGCGCTCGAAAATCAGCACGTTCGAATCCACGCCCATGCCCACCGTCAGAATGACGCCGGCAATGCCCGGCAGCGTCAACACCGCTCCAAAGTAGCCCATGAACCCGAGCAGAATGACCAGGTTCAGGATCAGCGCGACATCGGCATTCACGCCCGCCCAGCGGTAGTAAATCAGCATGAAGATGAGGACGGCGAACATGCCGACCATGGCCGCCCGAATGCCCGACCGAATCGAATCGGCGCCCAGCGACGGCCCCACCGTGCGCTCTTCCAAATACTTGATGCCCGCTGGCAGAGCGCCGGAACGCAGCGTCATCGAAAGATCCTGCGTCTGCTGCTGCGTGAACCGCCCGTTGATGATGCCGGTGTCGTGAATGGCTTCTTTGATCACCGCCACTTCCTGCACCTTGTTGTCGAGAACCACCGCCAGGTAGTCGCCGACATGAGCGGACGTGAAGGCGTAGAACTTGCGCCCACCCTCACTGGTAAGGATAAATCGCACCGCCGCCTGGCCATTTTCGTCGGTGCTCGGCTCCGCGGTACGAAGATCGCGGCCGGTCACCGCCGAGGCCCGCGAAATTATGTACCAGGCTTCGCCGGTTTCGGTGTCGCGGGAGCCGATGCTTTTGCCGGGCATCAGCACCGTGTCTGGAGGCAGCACGCCGCCCTTGTCCTGCAACGCCGCTTGCTCGCTCGAATAGGGCCCGCCCAGCGATTGCTTGATCTCAAGCATCGCCGTGGATTGCATGATTTCCTTCACCCGCGCCGGATCGTCCACGCCCGGCAGTTGCACAAGAATCTGATACTGGCCGAGACCGTGCTCCTGGATCACCGGTTCGCTCACGCCCAGCTGATCGATTCGATTGCGGATGGTCTCGATGGCCTGCGCGACCGCGCGATTCTTCAAATCGGCGAGGTTTTGCGCCTTCATCGAAACCGTCCAGGAATTTTCCGCGCCCGAAGTGGCATCGTATTCCGGCAGCCGGTCCGAAATAATGCTCTTGAAATCGCTGGTCTGATCCGGCGGCACGCCCTTGACCACGATCGTTTCCGGATGGTTCACCGGGTCGGGCTTGGTGATGTCGGCATAATTGATCTTGTGCGTCCGCAAGTCTTCCTTCAGCCGCGCCAGCGCGTTGTCGGAGTCGACGTTGACCGCGTCGTTGACCTGCACCTGCAGGATCAGGTGCGTCCCGCCACGGAGGTCAAGGCCCAAATGAATGCGGTCGGTGATCGACGCCAGCAGACCCCTGCCCGACCAGTCCTTCGGAATGCCAAGGATGCCGGCCAGGAAGACCAGCAGGATCCCGATGATAACTGCCAACTTCCAACTTAGGTTCTTATTCATGAAAAACCAATCCTAAAATCAATCCCAAAACACTCTGTCATCCTGAGCGGAGCAAGAACTTCGCGAAGCGAAGTTCTTGTGGAGTCGAAGGACCCCTACCTCCACCTCAAAGCTCGCAGCTATTTCCCTTCTTCCGCCGTCGTCACCGAGACCACCGATGCGCGGCTGATTTCGAGCTTCAGATTGTCGGGAGGCACGCGCAAGACCAGCGCATCGTCCTTGAGACTGATGATCGTCCCGCGCAGGCCGCCGCTGGTGGTGATCTTGTCCCCGTTTTTCAATTCACTCAACATGGCCTGCCACTTCTTTTGTTTGCGCTGCTGCGGCAGAATCAGCAGGAAATAAAAAATAGCAAAAATGAACAGCAGGGGTGCCAGCCCGAGCAGACTCGTGCCCCCGGGTAGCTGCAACCAGAACGCCAATCCCCCAGTCATCCCAGACAACATGCCAGACAACATGCCAGACAATATAATTTCCACCGCAAGTCGATCCTCTATAACGAAATAGGCAACGAAATACCTGATTAAAACCGCAGCCGCCAGAAGCGCCCTCTCGGGGCCAGCCGAGCGAGACTCGGCACAAGTTTGCTTCTTTGGCCGCTCGACTTTCTCTCGCTTGACTTTTGCTGCTTAACCGCGGGAATTGTTTTCTTCTATGGCCGGAGATCCTACAACTTGCAGGCTAGAACCGGCGATGCCGCGCCCCGGTTCGATCGGAACGGCACAGAAAGAAACTGCCTTTATCCCTAAGTTAAATAGAATGCCGGACGGCTCGCAAGGTGTCAAGGACACCACGCCGAATTTACATCCGGGAAACGCCCGCGCCGGTCGCATCGCCCGCCCGAATCCACGCCCGGACGGCCCGCATAGTGGCCAGGTAAAAGTGCAGGTTGTGGACCGTGTTCAAAACCTGCGCCAGCAATTCGTTCGCGGCATAAAGATGGCGCAGATAGGCCCGTGAATAACGCTGGCAGACGCGGCAGTCGCAGGCCGGGTCGAGCGCGCTGTCGTCCTGCGCGTACCGGGCCTGCTTGATCGACACTTTGCCCTCGGACGTAAACAGCAACCCATGGCGGGCGGCCCGCGTGGGCAGCACGCAATCCATCATGTCGACGCCCGACTGCGCGTACTGCGCAATCTCTTCGGGAGTGCCAACTCCCATCAGATAACGCGGCTGGTCGGTGGGAAGATGCTCCAGCGTGGATAAAACAATTTCGTGAGTAAGCTCCCGCGGTTCGCCAACGCTAAGCCCGCCAATGGCATATCCAGGGAAGCCGATGGCGATAGTTCGCTCAGCCGATTCGCGCCGCAGTTCAGTGTCCATGCCACCCTGCACAATGCCAAACAGAGACTGGGTACTAGGTACTGGGTACTGACCACGGACCACTGGCCACTGACCACTGACCTCCCAAGGCACCTCGTGCTTATGCGCCGCAAAATAATTCTTGCAGCGCTCAGCCCAGCGTACGGTCAGCTCCATCGAAGCCCGCACACGCGCGCGGTCGGCTGGATACTCGGTGCACTCGTCAAAGGCCATAATAATGTCGGCCCCCAGCCCAATCTGCACCTCCGTGGCTTTTTCCGGACTCAAAAAATGAGACGACCCGTCCAGATGCGAGCGGAACGCCACGCCTTCTTCGCTGACCTTGCGCAGATCGTTCAGACTGAAAACCTGGAAGCCGCCCGAATCAGTAAGAATGGCCCGATCCCAGGACATGAACCGGTGCAGCCCGCCCATCTGCCGAACCGTTTCAACCCCAGGCCGCAGAAAAAGATGGTAGGTATTGGCCAGCAGAATCTCGACGCCAAGTTCTTCCAGCACATCCTGCGACACACCCTTGACCGAAGCCAAGGTTCCGACCGGCATAAACACCGGCGTCTCCACTTCTCCATGAGGAGTAATGAGCTTGCCGGCACGGCCCGAGCCGCGGGTAGCTTCAATCTGAAGTTGAATGGACACTGCGGAGGATTCTAAAGGATTGCAGAGGTCAGAGGTTAGGTTGCAGAGGTAATTACCGCAATAGGGTCTTTACCTCTGCAATCTAACCTCTAAACCTCTGACCTCTACTTGGCGTACAGATTTTTAACCACTTCGCCGCCCTTCATCACAAACTTCACGCGCTCCAGCGTCGTCACGTCAGCCAGCGGATCGCCATCGACCGCAACCATGTCAGCCCACTTGCCCGGCTCAATCGTCCCGACCTTATCAGACCATCCCAGCAGATCGGCGTCATTAATAGTTGCTGCCTGAATCGCCTGCAGCGGCGTCAGACCCAGCTTCACCATAACCGCGAACTCATGCGCGTTTAGCCCGTGCGGATACACGGCCGCATCGGTGCCGAACCCGACTTTCACTCCCGCGGCAAACGCGCGCGCCACATTCTTACGCGCGGCGGGCATCACTTCCCGGGCCTTGGCGATCAGTTCCGCCGGCGTGCCGATCTTCTCCGCGTTTTCAAAAAACCAGTCAGCGAGATAAAGCGTCGGCACAAGATAGGTGCCGTTCTTCTTCATCGTGGCGATGGCCGCGTCATCGATGTAAGAACCGTGCTCGATCGAATCCACGCCCGCCTCCGAAGCCCACCGGATACCCTCAGCGCCATGCGCATGCGCCGCGACCTTGCGCCCCAGTCGGTGCGCGTCGGCCACGATGGCCTTCATCTCTTCAAGCGTGTACTGCGAGGCCTGCGGATTGTCGCCGTGTGAAAGCACGCCGCCAGTGGCGCAGATTTTGATCAGGTCGGCGCCGTACTTGATGATCTCCCGCGTCTTGTGCTGGACGGCTTCGACGCCATCGGCCACACCTTCGTTCTGTACGTGCCACTCAAACGGCAGCAGATTCTCGTCGCAGTGGCCGCCCGTAATGCTCAGGGCCGGACCGCTGACCAGCATGCGCGGTCCGGGAACGTC
>Ga0181532_10005685_pt1 | contig 10528 bp, 13 predicted proteins | sample PEATcosm2014_Bin_33_FD_119768 | JGI IMG/M metagenome (GOLD analysis project Ga0181532, IMG submission 119768) | Peatland microbial communities from MTU Mesocosm Facility, Houghton, MI, USA - PEATcosm2014_Bin11_30_metaG | ecosystem: Environmental > Terrestrial > Soil > Wetlands > Peat | place... | reverse complement strand
GTTCCTCGATCAGCGTGTAGGCATTCGGCGCCGGCTTGAAGATCCGCTGCGAGTCGATGCTGATGGTGGCATCGAGCATACGATCAATCCCGCTGTTCTTCACCAACGCGTTGAGCATCTCGGTCGAGCCGTTGGAGAGGATGGCGAGCTTGCGCCCCTTCAGCGCCGCAAGCGTCGCCTTCGCATCCGGATAGAGCTCAAGGTGAAGATATTTTTTCATGATGCGCGCGAAGGCCGCTGCATCGTAAGCAAGCCCGAGCACCCGCAGCGTATAAGCGAGGGACTCTTGGGTGATGACCGAGAAATCCTCATAGCGCCGCATCAATGAGCGCAGCCAGGTATATTCAAGCTGCTTGATACGCCAGATCTGCGTGATGATCTCGCCATAGCCGGGAAACGCTTCTTCGGTGACGGCAGCTACCGATTGAATGTCGTAGAGTGTGCCATAGGCATCGAACACAACGGCTTTGAACGTCATGGGGCTGCTCGTACAGGGGCGTGGGTCAAATATTCAGGAGCTTGCGCGCATTGGCCTTTAGCACCTTCGGCCTGATTTCGTCGCGGATGTCGAGCTTGGCGAAATCCGATAACCACCGATCCGGCGTGATAACCGGCCAGTCGGAGCCGAACAGCATCTTGTCCTGTAGGATCGAATTGATGTAGCGCACCAGGATCGGCGGAAAGTATTTCGGCGACCAGCCGGAGAGGTCGATGTAGACATTCGGCTTGTGGGTTGCGACCGACAGCGCCTCTTCCTGCCAGGGAAAGGATGGATGGGCGAGGATGATCTTGAGGTCGGGAAAATCCGCCGCCACGTCGTCCATGTACATCGGGTTGGAGTACTTCAGCCGCATTCCCATGCCGCCCGGCATGCCGCTTCCGACCCCGGTCTGGCCGGTGTGAAACAAGGCGATGGCACCGCCGTCGCAGATGGCCTCATAAAGCGGGTAGGCCATGCGATCGTTGGGATAGAAACCTTGCATGGTCGGATGGAACTTGAAGCCCTTGACGCCGAATTCCTCGATCAGTCTTTTCGCTTCGCGGACGCCGAGCTTGCCTTTATGGGGATCGATGCTGGCAAACGGGATCAGCACGTCGGAATTTTTCGCGGCGATCTCGAGCATCTCGTCATTATTGTAGCGGCGGAATCCGGTTTCGCGTTCGGCATCGACGGGGAAGATCACGGCCGCGATCTTCTTCGCCCGATAATAGGCGGCGGTTTCCTCAACCGTCGGTGGATGCTTGTTGGGCGACTTGAAGTAGGCCGCCATCTGCGCCTGGAAGTCGTCATAGCCGTCGTCGCCGTGCAGCCCGCAGGGCTCCTCGGCATGGGTGTGAATATCGATCGCAACGACGTCTTCGATGTTTGGCAGCTTTAATCTGGACATTTTCGGTTTCCCGGGGACTGTTTGACTGTACCGTTTCAGAATTGATTATATCATATAACAAATTGCGAGACAGTAGAACGGGACCGTCGGAAGAAAATGAGGTAGGTGCCATGGTGCAGCCGGACGCCTTCGAGACCGATTTCTGGAAGCATGCGAACTTACGAAAGGTCTGGGACGACATCATTCCCGGCGAGCCGCGCAAGACCATTCCCTATACGCTGACGCGAGAGGCGATCGAGCTTTATTGTGCCGCGGTCGGTGAAACCCATCCCCTTTACTTCGATGAGGACTATGCCAGGACGACGCGCTACGGCGGATTGATCGCACCGCCCTCGATCCACATCCTCCTGATGTTCTCCTGCACGCCTGCGGACGACTGGATGCGCTCGCCCGGCACCGTCAATGCGGGCCAGTCATGGAGCTACAACATTCCGGCGCGTCCGGGCGACGTCATCCGGCTTGAGGCCCGCGCGCTGGACAAGTTCATCAAGCGCGAACGGCTGTTCGTCGTGCACGACAATGTCTTCTTCAACCGGCATGGCGAAGTGATCTGTTCGGGCCGTGGCTGGACCATCCGGCCGATGTAGGGGAGGACCATTGTGACGACGACGTTTGAAAACCTGCGTGCCGGCGACGCGATCGCGGGGCCGAAATTCGCCGTCAGCCGCGAGTCCATTCGACTGTTCTGCGACGCCTCCCTCGACTACAACCCGCTGCATCTCGACGACGAGTTTATGAAGGGTGATTTCGGCAGGACCAATTTCGGCGGCATCATCATGCACGGCATGAACAATTTCGGGCTGATCTCGCGAATGATCACCGATTGGGCCTATCCTTTGGGCGCTATTCACCGCCGTCTCGAAACCCGCTGGGTCAAGCCGGTCCGGCCCGGCGATACCATCCAGCCCACAGGCACAGTGAAATCCAAGCAGGTGACCTCAAACTCGCGCTGGGTCCTGATCGACGTCCTCGTGTCCAACCAGGCGGGCGAGAAGGTCGCGACCGGGGAGGCTATGGTCGAGTTCCCGCCCGGCTGAATGATTGGCCGCCTCCTTAGGCTCGCGGCAGGGGGATTTTCGTAAAAGCCGCCCCGCGCTGGCCAAAAGGGCCCAAATTCGTCGGTCTGGATTGACATTTGACTGCCCAATAGCCTAGAAACCGCGCGTCCCGGGCGGCATGGCCGCCGGCGGGATAAAGCTTTTTTTGCCAATTTGGGTTCCCGGGGCTTGATCGGGTTTCCCAAGCGATCGTGCCGAAAGCGGCCTTTCAAAGCAGCAGGATTGTCCCATGAAGGTCCGTAACTCGCTGAAGTCCCTGCGCGGTCGTCACCGCAACAACCGTCTGGTCCGCCGCAAGGGCCGGGTTTATGTGATCAACAAGGTCCAGCGCCGTTTCAAGGCGCGCCAGGGTTGATCCAGGGCGGCTTTCCGAAGGCCGACTTAAGCTGAGCTGATTTCCCTGTTCATCACAGGTCTTTGACGGGTATCCGCTTTGCAAGCGGCTTTTGCTGCGTCTAGACTTTCGCTCATGGCCTTGAGATTCCTTGCCACCCCCTACGGCCGGATGCTGATGCTTGCTTCGGCGATTGCCGCGATGACGCCGATTACGGCGCTGTCGCAGGATTTGGGGACAAGGCCGAGGCAGCAAAAGAAACTGCCCGAAGCCCCCGCAAAACTGCCAAAGGCCGGTGCCGACAAGACGCGCGGGCTCGATTTTCTGTTCGGCGCGTTGAAGGCCGCGCCCGATGAGGCCAGCGCCAAACATGTCGAGGCCCGGATCTGGGCCATTTGGCTGCAGACGCCGAGCGACACAACGGCGCTGTTGATGACACGGGCCAAGGCGGCGATCGATGCTCAAAACATCGATGTCGCGATCAAATTGCTCAATGCTGTCGTCAAGCTCAATCCCGATTACCTCGAAGGATGGAATCGGCGCGCGACTCTCTACTATCTGAAGAACGATTACGCCCGCTCGATTCAGGATATTGAACAGGTACTGGCGCGGGAGCCGCGCCATTTCGGTGCGCTTGCCGGTCTCGGCATGATCATGCAAGACCTCGGCGACGAAAAACGCGCGCTTGATGCGTTCCGCAGGGCGCTCGCCGTCAACCCGCATCTCGAAAAGGTGCCGGATCTCGTCAAGACCCTGACCGAGAAGGTCGAGGGGCGGGACATCTAGGGTACCAGCTAGTGGAGAAGGTTGCGGTTAGGTCCCGTCAATCGACCATGCGCCACTGCGGCGTGGAGCTGTGCGAGCTCTGCCTCAAGCTGTTCGTTCACCAGCAAAAGGGCTTTTAGCGCGCCGCGAATGTCGCCATTACATCTGGCCACAATCTCGTCGATGGCGGTTTCTTGCAATCCGGAACTCATCGAAAAGCCTCCAAATATCCCGCGTGATAACCTTTTGAGGACCCACGGGTTGCTGTGGATTATGTGGAAAAGCTGGCCCGCGAAAGCCTTCCCGTCGGAAGCAAAAAGTGCCGCGTAATGCTTATAGGAACCTGCCAATGACGGTTGTATGAAGAGCAGTCGTTCGCCTGTGCGGCGCAGTGGAAAACTCACCTACAGAGGCCCCTCGAAACCACTCTGGCGCCGGGCGCGTATCTTCCCTATGCCCAGATCGATCCGGATTCCCTTTATGATATCTGTGGTTCTCGCAGCCGCGTTCGTCATGCTGGCGCTGGCGACGCAGGCCGGTGTCATCGCCGTTCAGCATCGGTTTCCCGCCCAGGGAAAGGCGATCGAGGTTTCAGGTGCGACGCTCAACGTGGTCGATATCGGGCTCAAGGATGCCGCCGGTCCGCCCATCGTTCTGATTCATGGCGCGAGTTCAAATCTGGAAACGATGCGCCAGCCGCTTGGTGACAGGCTCGCCGCCGATCACCGCGTGATCCTGATCGACCGGCCCGGCCACGGCTGGAGTTCGGATGCCGGCGATGATGCCTCCACGCCGGCGGCGCAGGGCCGTATGATCGAGGAAGTTTTGCAGAAACTGGATGTCGGCCCCGTCATTCTGGTGGTGCATTCATGGGCCGGCGCGCTGGGCGCGCGGATGGCGCTCGATTATCCCGCGCGGATTGCCGGTCTCGTGATGCTGGCGCCTGTCGCTTATCCGTGGCCGGGCGGCGTCGGCTGGTACAACGCGCTTGTGACCAAACCTGTGATCGGCCCGCTGCTCGCCCATACGATTACGTTTCCGCTCGGCTATTTCCTGATGGACAGCGGCGCGCGCGGGGTGTTCTTGCCGCAGGTGATGCCGGACAATTTCACGACCGATACCGCCACGCCATTGCTGCTGCGTCCGCACGAGTTTCTCGCCAATGCCCGCGATCTCGTGAGGCTGAAGCAAGCGGTTGCCGAACAGGCGCCGCGCTATGCGGAAATCTCGGCGCCGACGGTCGTGATTTCAGGGGACGTCGACAAGACGGTGTCGACGAATATTCATTCCCGCCCCTTTGCCGCGGTAGTCCCCAACGCCAAGTTGATTGTGTTGTCGGGCGTCGGCCACATGGTGCAAAACGCGGCGCCCGACCTCGTCGTCCGGGAGATCGAGGCCGTCGTGGGGCTGACCGCGCACAGGACGGCCGCTGCCGCAAAATAAAGCGCCGGGGCGCGATGCACGGTGTTGCTGGGGGCGGGATAACGGCCATATCGGATGCATGACCAATCTGGCCGACATCATCGTCGCTCACTATGAGAAGCACGCGCTCGCGTGGGAGGCCGACCGCCGGAACAGCGGCTGGAACGACAAGATCTGGCACGATCGCTTTATCGAAAATCTTCCCGCCGGCGCCCGGTTCTCGACCTCGGCTGTGGCGCTGCGTGCCCGGTCGCGGCCAATATGCACGCGCATGGCCTGCATGTGACCGGGGTCGATTCATCGCCAAACATGATTTCGCTGTGCCGGCAGCGATTGCCCGATCATGAGTGGATCGTGGCGGACATGCGTGGCTTATCGCTAGCCCGCTGCTTCGAGGGGCTGCTTGCCTGGGACAGCTTCTTTCATCTCGACCATGCCAGCCAGCGGGCATGTTTGCGGTTTTCGAAAGTCACGCGCTACCTGGCGCCATGCTGATGTTCAATACCGGTCCAGCGCATGGCGAAGCAATTGGCAATTACCGCGGTGACCCGCTCTATCATGCGAGTCTTGCCCCCAAAGAGTACCGCATCCTGATCAGCCAGTCGGGATTTGAAGTGGTCGATCGCGTGGCCAACGATCCGCGTGCCGGCGGCCGAACGGTCTGGCTTTGCCGCAAGCGATGACGCCGGGAGTGTCAAAGCCAAAAGCAAATGGCCGGAACAGGTTCCGGCCATCGCGATGAAGCATGTTGGCTGAATGAGGAGGGCCTACTTCGTCTTGCCGTCCTTGTCGTACTGCGAAATGTAGGCCCAGAGGTCGCCGGCTTCCTTCTCGTTCTTGATGCCGGCGAAGGCCATCTTGGTGCCGGGCACCTTTGCCTTCGGGTCCTTGATGTATTCCTTGAAGCTGGTCTCACCCCAGGTGATGCCGGAGTTCTTGTTGGCATCGGAGTAATTATAGTCCGGGGCGGTGCCGGATTTGCGGCCGTTGAGCCCGTTGAGCTGCGGCCCGACCTTGTTCTTGGCCTCTTCGCCGATCGCGTGACAGGCCAGGCACTTATTGAAGGACGCCTTGCCGGCCTCGGCGTCTTGCGCCAGCGCGGCCGGCACTGTGGCCGACGATGCAATGATGGTCAGCACGCTTAGTGTCAGTCTTTTCATTCTTGGCTCTTCTTTGCTTGGATCGGGGAGAACACTGTCGTTTGTCGCATAGGGCGCGGCAGATGGACAAGGGCCGCGAGCGGCCAAGGTTCCTTGCGTCTTTGGAATGAGGCGTTACCTGCCGTTTCAGCCCCTCTTTCCCCAAACGAGCCGGACCTGCTTGATTCCCCATGGGAAATCGGCAATGTCGCACGGCGCGTACGGCCGCTGCGGAGAGATCGAATGACCATCATGATGCCTGCGCCGGATCAGGCGGTTTTGGCCCGCCGCAGCGCCATCATCGAGGCGTTGCGCGCCATCGTGCCGGGCGAGGGGGTAATCGATACGCCTGCCGAAATGCTCCCTTATGAGTCGGATGGGCTGATGGCCTATCGCCAGCCGCCGATGGTGGTGGTGCTCCCGGACACCACCGAGCAGGTATCACATGTGCTGAAATATTGCTTCGAGCAGGGCATCAAGGTGGTGCCGCGTGGCTCCGGCACTTCGCTGTCGGGCGGTGCGCTGCCACTTGCGGATGCGGTGCTGCTCGGACTTGGCAAGTTCAAGCGAATCCGCGAGATCGATTTCGACAACCGCGCGGTCGTGACCGAGCCTGGAGTTACCAACCTCGCCATTAGCCAGGCGGTGGCTCATGCCGGCTTTTACTACGCGCCCGATCCATCGTCCCAGATCGCCTGTTCGATCGGCGGCAATGTCGCGGAGAATTCCGGCGGTGTGCATTGCCTCAAATACGGCATGACCACCAACAACGTGCTGGGATGCGAGATCGTGCTGATGACCGGCGAGGTCCTTCGCATCGGCGGCAAGACCGCTGAGAGCGCAGGCTACGACCTGATGGGGATCATCACGGGTTCGGAAGGTCTGCTCGGCGTCATCACTGAAATCACAGTGCGGATCCTGCAGAAGCCGGAGACCGCACGCGCCCTGATGGTTGGCTTTGCGCAGGTCGAGGCGGCGGGCGAATGCGTGGCGCAGATCATCGGCGCGGGCATCATCCCCGGCGGCATGGAGATGATGGACAAGCCGGCAATCCATGCCGCCGAGGCCTTCGTCCATGCCGGCTATCCGCTCGACATCGAGGCGCTATTGATCATTGAACTCGATGGCCCTGCCGTTGAGGTCGACGAATTGATCAAGCGGGTCGAGGCGCTCGCGCAAGGCTGTGGCTCTACCACCTGCCAGATTTCCAATTCGGAAGTTGAGCGCAACCTGTTCTGGGCTGGCCGCAAGGCGGCGTTTCCCGCCGTAGGGCGGATTTCGCCCGACTACCTCTGCATGGACGGCACCATCCCGCGCGGCGCGTTGCCCAAGGCGCTCGCGCGAATTCGCGACCTCTCGCAGAAATATGGCCTGCGGGTCGCCAACGTGTTTCATGCCGGCGACGGCAATCTGCACCCCTTGATCCTTTACGACGCCAACCAGCCCGGCGAGATGGAGCGGGCGGAAGCCTTCGGCGCCGACATCCTGAGGGCCTGTGTCGAATTCGGGGGTGTGCTGACCGGCGAGCACGGCGTCGGCATCGAGAAGCGGGATCTGATGGGCGAGATGTTCAGCGAGATCGATCTCAATCAGCAGCAGCGGATCAAATGCGCGTTCGACGCCCAAGGCCTCCTCAACCCGGGCAAGGTGTTTCCGACCCTGCACCGCTGTGCCGAACTCGGCCGCATGCATGTGCACGGCGGCAAGCTGGCCTTCCCTGATCTTCCTCGATTTTGAGCGTGACGCGTGGACACTCTGAAAGTACGTGACGCCAGGGATGTCGAGCAGGTGGTGCGGGCGGCGATCGCCAACCAGCAGCCGCTTGAAATCATCGGCCATGGCTCAAAGCGGATGGTCGGCCGACCGATGGCGACCAACGCGCTGCTCGATCTGTCGGCGCTCAACGCCGTGAAATCCTACGAGCCGAACGAACTGATCATCACCGTTGAGGCAGGCGCGCCGCTCGCGGACGTCAAGTTGCTGATCGATTCGAAAAACCAGCAGTTTGCGTTCGAACCGATGGATACTGCGCTGCTTCTTGGCACGCCTGCGGCAGGAACGATCGGCGGCATGATCGGTGCCGGACTTGCCGGCCCACGCCGGATTCAGGCCGGCGGTGTCCGCGATCATCTGCTCGGCGCGCAGGCCGTGTCCGGCTTCGGCGACAGCTTCAAGGCCGGCGGCCGGGTCGTGAAGAACGTCACCGGCTATGATCTTTGCAAGCTGCTCGCGGGTTCCTGGGGAACGCTCGCGGTCATGACCGAGGTGACGCTGAAGGTGATGCCAAGGCCGGAGAGCGAACGCACCCTGGTGCTGCGCCGCCTTGACGATGTGGCGGCCAACAAGGCGATGACGGCGGCGCTCGGCTCCCCCTTCGACGTCTCGGGGGCGGCGCATGTGCCAAAATCGGCGTTGCGCGACGCGACGGGCGCGCTCGGCGATCTCGGATCGCCGAAAAACGCGCTCACGCTGCTGCGGCTGGAGGGAATTACCGCATCAGCCGCCGATCGTGCGGCCTCGCTCGCCAGGGCACTATCACGGTTTGGAACGGCTGAAATTCTCGAAGACGAAGGTTCCGCAGCGGCCTGGCGTTGCGTTCGCGATGTTGAATCGTTCGCAGCCAAAGGCCCGCTCGGCGCCTGGCCGGTGTGGCGTATCGTCTGTCCGCCGGCCGCCGGCGGCGCCTTGGGCGAGCGTCTTGCACGCGAGACCGGGGGCGATGTGCTCTACGACTGGGGCGGTGGCCTGATCTGGGCGGCGATGCCGCCGCGGCCGGATGCCCAGGCGCAATTGGTGCGGCAGCGCGCTGCTGCCGCCGGCGGTCATGCCATGCTGCTGCGCGCACCCGACGAGGTGAGAAGCCGTATCGATGTGTTCCATCCCGCAAGCGATGGTGTGGCCGCTTTAAGCGAACGCCTGCGGCAAAGCTTCGACCCCAAAGGCATTCTCAATCGTGGCCGGATGACGCGTCCGGGCGCCTCCTCGGGGTCGGCGGCATGAAGACCGAATTCAGCCTGGCTCAGCTTGCCGATCCGGACATTGCCGAAGCCGACAAGATATTGCGAGCCTGCGTGCATTGCGGGTTCTGTACCGCGACCTGCCCGACCTATGTCCTGTTGGGCGACGAACTCGATAGTCCGCGTGGCAGAATCTATCTCATCAAGGAGATGCTGGAAAAAGACCGCCCGCCGACGGCGGAGGTCGTCAAGCACATCGATCGCTGCCTCTCCTGCCTCGCCTGTATGACCACATGCCCGTCGGGCGTGAACTACATGCATCTGGTCGATCAGGCGCGGGTGAGGATCGAAAGGGACTATCGCAGGCCTTGGATCGAGCGACTGTTGCGGGCGGTGCTCGCATTTGTCCTGCCGCGGCCGCAGCTGTTTCGCAGGAGCATGATGCTGGCGCGGCTCGCCCGCCCTTTTGTAGGCCTGCTGCCGTCAGGCGAGGCATCGGCGACACCGACTTTATTCAAACGAATCAAGGCGATGCTGGCGTTGTCGCCGCGCGGCCTGCCCGAGGCGGGACCATCGGCGGGAAGCGTTTTCCCCGCTAAGGGTGAACGGCGCGGACGGGTCGCCTTGCTTCAAGGGTGTGCGCAGCAAGTGCTGGCGCCGCGGATCAATCAGGCCGCAATCAGCCTGTTGACGCGCCACGGCATCGAGGTCGTGCTGGTGAAGGACGAGCAATGCTGCGGCGCGTTGACCCATCACATGGGCCGGGAGGCGGCGGCATTGGCCTTTGCCCGCGCCAATATCGCGGCCTGGCTCGGCGAGGCCGATCGCGGCGGGCTCGATGCCATCCTGGTGACGACGTCAGGCTGCGGCACCGTCATCAAGGACTATGGCTTCATGCTGCGCCAGGACGGCGATTTCGCCGCTCGTGCCGCGAAGGTTTCGGCGCTGGCCAAGGACATCACCGAGTATGTCAGCGGCCTCGATCTCGCCCCGGCACCGCGTCAAGGCGACATTGTCGTCGCCTACCACGCCGCTTGTTCGCTACAACACGGGCAGAAAATCACGCAACTGCCGAAAGAATTGCTTTCCAAGAACGGATTCGTGGTGAAAGATGTACCCGAGAGCCATTTGTGTTGCGGTTCGGCTGGGACATACAACATTCTCCAGCCTGACATTGCGAACAAATTGCGCGATCGAAAGGTCGCCAACATTGCAATGGTCAAGCCGGATATGATTGCTGCGGGCAATATTGGATGCATGGTGCAGATTGCCAGCGGCACGTCAGTTCCTGTGATGCACACGATTGAGCTTCTCGATTGGGCGACGGGCGGCCCGCAGCCGGGATTGAGCGGATCCGACGGGTTCGTGCGGAACGACAACCTGAACGCTCGATAGACATGGCTCAGCGCAACAGGAGGACCACGATGGCTAAAGCGAAGAAGAAGGGCAAGAAGGCGAAGAAGAG
>Ga0181532_10005681_pt1 | contig 10533 bp, 13 predicted proteins | sample PEATcosm2014_Bin_33_FD_119768 | JGI IMG/M metagenome (GOLD analysis project Ga0181532, IMG submission 119768) | Peatland microbial communities from MTU Mesocosm Facility, Houghton, MI, USA - PEATcosm2014_Bin11_30_metaG | ecosystem: Environmental > Terrestrial > Soil > Wetlands > Peat | place... | reverse complement strand
TCGTTCAACACCCTGACCGCGTGCTGCTTTCGCGAACCTAATCGATGCTCTGCACACGACCTAGAAACTCGCGCATTGGCGGACAATGACTTCCAACGCAAACCAGTGAGTCCGGATTGTTAGCATTCCGGAAGTCAGGGACAAGTGATTCGCTGTCCGTGCTTTGTGGAAACTCCGATCGACCTGGCGTGACAGTGCAATGGAGACGTGCAGCGTCTGGAGCTTTGGAGTTGCTGTGGCGTTTTGACTTACAACGGCCGTTTCACTAGATCTGCTGCATCTTGTGACCGGCGACTTTGTGGGACACCGGCGACAGGGAACCCGAGCCGTTTGCGCTGCTCAGCCCAATCTGTGGGTATATCGCGCCAGAGTTTACGCACGGTCAGGTTGGGAGGCTGCCGTCCATCAAGAATCGCTTCCACAATGTCCGGCGCAAGGAAGGCACATTGCAAGACCCGCCTGACATAGCGTTGGTTAAGCCCACTTCTTCCCGCTATCGACCGTCCATTGTGGACGCTGCCGTCGACCAAGCGCTCCCGCCAGTCGTGGGCGCGCGCAATCGCCCTCAGCAAGGCTGGTGCTGACTTTCCGACGATTTCTCCGTCCGATGTGGCAGCGCTCTGCAGCACACGTCCTACGCGACCTTGATGGCCAGCCGACGGGCCGATGTTATCTTTGTCGATATCCCCTACAACGTTCCCATAGATGGACATGCCAGTGGAAACGGCTCCGTCCGGCATCGCGAATTCCAGATGGCATCTGGCGAGATGAGCGAAGCCGAGTTTGTATCCTTTCTGACCACCAGTCTGCGACTGCTGGTTCGATATAGCACTGGCGGCTCCATCCACTTTATCTGCATGGACTGGCGGCACATGGGCGAACTGCTTGCTGCCGGCAAACAGATCTATGACTCGCTAATCAACCTATGCGTGTGGACCAAGGACCGTGGTGGGATGGGATCGCTCTACCGTTCGCGCCACGAGCTGATCTTCGTGTTCAGGGACGGCAAAGGGCAGCATCGTAACAACGTGCAACTGGGTCAGTACGGACGGAACCGGACCAATGTCTGGGAATATCCCGGCATTAACACCTTCTCCAAGCAGAGCGATGAAGGCAACCTGCTGGCCCTGCATCCGACTGTGAAACCCGTGGCCCTGGTGGCCGACGCTTTACTCGACTGCTCTGCTCGCGGCGACATCGTCCTGGATGCATTTCTCGGTTCTGGATCGACGCTGATTGCAGCCGAGCGAATTGGCCGCGTCTGCTGCGGAATGGAGATCGATCCGATCTATGTCGACGTGGCGATCCGGCGATGGCAGCGCCACACCGGTGGCCACGCTATCCACGCTGTCACTGGAAAGCGTTTCGACGATCTTGCTGCCAACAACAAGGAAAGTGAGGCCCAGCATGGCTGATAAGGATGATCCCAAATACCCGGTTGGCTACAAAAAACCGCCACGTCAGACGCAATTCAAGCCGGGACAGTCGGGCAATCCCAAAGGGCGTCGGAAAGGCTCGAAGAACTTCGGTACGGTCTTTGCGGAAGAGCTACGCACCCCCATCGAGGTCACCGAACACGGCAAGCGCAAACGTATCTCAAAACGGCAGGCCATTGTTAAGCAAGCCGTCAATAAAGCCGTAACCGGCGACCCGAAGGCCACGGCCGTTGTGTTGAACGAGGCCAGGTTCCATGAGAGCCAGAATCAATTCTCCGGCCCACAAGATGTGATCGTGAGTCCGGAAGATCAAAAGGTCATGGACAACCTGCTACGGCGGATCTGGCAATCGTATCAGCCGGTTCCTGATCCTCAACCTCCCTCAGAGCCGCCGACCGAAGACCAATCAAAACTGCCACCTCAACCCAAGCAAGGAGAAAGCTAATGCTTCCCACGACGCTGTCTGCCGAAGACTACCGATTCATTCTTCGTCGCGACTTCACCAGCTTCATTGAACGGTCATTCTATGAACTGAACTCTCAGACACCGCTGTTCCTGGGTCGGCATATTGAGGTAATAGCCACAAAGCTGGAGGCCTGCCGCCTGGGCAAGATCAAGAGGCTGATTATCAATTTGCCCCCGCGCCATCTGAAGTCTCATTGTGCCTCGGTCGCCTTCGTGGCCTGGTATCTGGGGCATTATCCGGCCGGTCATGTAATCTGTGCCAGCTACGGCCAGGACTTGGCGGATAAATTGGCCCGCGATTGCCGCAGCGTCATGATGAGCGCCTGGTACAAGCAGCTATTCCGCACCCGGTTGGCCGAGCGATCGGCGGTGCATGACTTCATGACCATGGATTTAGGTACGCGCATGGCGACATCGGTTGGCGGGGTGCTGACTGGCCGCGGCGCCGACCTCATCATCATCGATGATCCACTTAAGCCCGACGAGGCCCTCTCCGAATCGAGGCGAAAGGCCGTCAATGACTGGTACGACAACACGCTGCTGAGCCGTCTTAATGACAAGGCCAAGGGTTGCATCCTTATTATTATGCAGCGCTTGCACCAGGAAGACTTGGTCGGACACGTAGTCGAGCAGGAACCATGGGAGGTTCTCTCCTTTCCTGCGCTTGCAGAGAAGGATGAGACCTTTGTTATTGAAGGCCCCCTGGGGACAAGCTGCTTCAAGCGTAGGGAAGGGGAGGCACTTGATCCCGAGCGCGAGACGTTAGCGATGCTGGCAGGCATCCGCGAGCGGATGGGCGAGTACAACTTTTCCAGCCAATACCAGCAGAATCCAATTCCGCTGGGTGGTGCCATGGTGAAGACCGAATGGCTTCTGTACTACGAGCAGGGTGACCTGCCGGCGAGATTCGACATCATCATCCAGAGCTGGGACACCGCTAATAAGTCCACGGAGCTCAGCGACTACAGCGTATGTACAACCTGGGGCCGTGCAAACGGGAAACTTTATCTGCTCCATGTGTTTCGGCAGCGGCTGAATTATCCCGATCTGAAACGGAAAGTGATGGAATTGGCGCGTCGTTACAAAGCCAATAGGATTCTGATCGAGGACAAGGCCTCAGGAACGCAACTGATTCAAGATATGCAGGCCGATCACGTATTTGGGATCACGCCCTATCAGCCGCTCCCGGGCAATGACAAGGTCATACGTCTTCATGCCCAGACAGCATGGTTTGAAAACGGCCTGGTGTTCCTGCCCAAGAGTGCTCCATGGCTTGCGGACTACGTGACCGAGATCACAGGTTTTCCGGGAACCAAGTACGACGATCAGGTCGACTCGACCACGCAGGCGCTTGATCACCTGAGGGCACGGAGTCCGCTTGAGGTGTGGGCAGCGCTGGGACGATGATTCTTGACAAGGTGTCGACAGGTGCCTGCCGACTTGCATCCACGCAATTTACCCGGCATCCCCGATTGATCGTGGCTTCGTCCCGAGCGCGTGAGAATCCCGTTTATCACTTGCTTGTCGGGAGTAATCTCCTAGAAGCCGGTATCTCGGGAATTTGCATGCGAGTGGCAGTTCAACGGTTTGCCGACAACACGTCCAAGTGACTTCCCAGAAAGAGATTTCTGGCTCGCGTCAATGAGCCGCTCTGACGGCGACTGGTCACCCACTGTGTGGCGACTGAAGGCCATGCTTCAGGATTACCTACTAGATGGGGATTTCTCACTCGCTATCCGCCAACCCGCGGTCACCCGGCAAGGATGAGTCCGGACTGCGTCCTCATAAAACCTCTGCCTTTAAGCACTTGCGCCGTAACATGAAATTAAGTTGACTTACGAGACGTGGCGGAGGAAAAGAGTACAGTTGAACACCGCTTCGGTGTCTCAGCAGCGTCGTCTCGGAGAAAAAACGTAAGGTCGACTGACCGGCAAAGGGGGAACTGTGGAAAACCTCAGGAGTCATAGTATCTGCGGAGGTCGGCGCGGAGACGTAGCCTTGGCCTTGGCGTTGGGGATTGTCTTTGCCTTCGCGATTGTCTCGCCCACTCCGGCGCAGGCGCAGACCTACACCATCATCGGAAACTTCGGCACCAATGGCACCGGGGTCAACCCGCTCTATGTGACCTTGGACGCTGGGGGAAACATCTACGGCACTACCTATTACGGGGGTACGCAATATTTGGGCTACGGCGTGGTCTTCAAGCTGACCCATCGCGGTTCAAGCTGGGTGCAGTCCGTGCTTTATGACTTCAGCGGCGGTAACGATGGCGGACATCCCTACGGCGGAGTCGTCTTCGGCCCCGATGGCGCTTTGTACGGTACAACCTCCGACGGCGGCCTCTATGGCAATGGGGTCGTGTTCAAGCTGCAGCCATCGGCCACGGAATGTCCCGACGCGGAATGCCGCTGGACGGAGACGGTGGTGTACAACTTCACAGGCGCAGCAGACGGAGCCAGTCCTCAAGGCAACATCATTTTCGACCGCGCAGGCAATCTCTATGGGACGACGCTGGCCGGCGGCTCGGGTGGGGGATGGGGCACGGTCTATGAGCTGTCGCCTTCCCAAAGACAATGGAGCCTGAGCGTCCTCCAGACTTTCACGGACGGCGCCGATGGAGGAGAGCCAGCCAACGGTGTGCTCTTTGATCAAGCCGGCAACCTATACGGAACCACCGTCAGCGGCGGCAGCGACAACAAGGGCGTGGTGTACGAACTTACACCCGGTACTTCCGGTTGGACGCAGACAATTCTGCACACCTTCGCCGGCAGCCCAAACGACGGCGCTATTGGGGCGGGAATGGTCTTCGATTCTCATGACAATCTTTTCGGTTTCACCGAAGACGGAGGCTATCAGGATTGGGGTGTGACTTTTGAGTTACAGCCGACGGGCGGCGGCGGATACAACTACAGCGTCATTTATCTCTTCATGCCACAGCCTGGCGGAGCGCCCGGATTTATCAGCGTGCCCGCTGTGGATAGTGCGGGGAATCTATATGGCAGTGGGACCAGCGGAGGATCGGGTAATGCCGGTGTGGCCTTCGAACTCACGCCTTCGGGCGGCACTTGGAGTTTCGTCACGTTACACGACTTCAGCGGCCCCGATGGAGATGAGCCTGGCGGCAATGTGATCCTGGATTCGCAAGGAAATGTTTACGGCTGCGCGGAGAATGGTGGCAAGTTCGGCGAAGGAGTGGTGTGGCAGATCATGCCGTAAAGCAGTGGTCGGCCGTCGCTTGTCAGTTAGCTGTCAAATGATCTCCCACAATGTCGTACCTGCTCGTGGGATTAGCAAGGAGATGAAGTTATGGTGCCCTCAGGAGAAAACCTAAGCCGCGGCCGCAAGCTTGCTTCGTGGCTGGCAGTCACCACTCTCGCAATTGCGGTTCTGTTCATCGGGCTTACAGCGGCCCAGGCGCAAACCTATAGCGAGATTTACCACTTCACCTCAGCCGATGGTGGCCCGCTCACCAGCACGCTTCTGATCGATCGCGGCGGAAAGCTTTACGGAACGACCGAGTACGGCCAGTACGGAACCTGCGGCTGGGCCGGTATGGTCTATCAGTTGAAACCGGAGGGCTCGGGTTGGGTGCTCAATCCGCTGCACTGTTTCACCGCGCCGCTGGGCGGGGACGACGGCGCTTTTCCCATTGACTACGGTGGTCTGACCTTCGGGCCCGACGGCAACATTTATGGGACAACCGACGAAGGTGGGATCAACAATGGAACCGACAGCTTGGGAACCGTCTTCAAGCTGACTCCTCCACTCACCGTTTGTGTCACCACGCTTTGTCCATGGGAATCTACTGTGCTTTACAAGTTTGGCACAAATAATCCCGATGGCGTCTTCCCCCAAGGTAACGTGGTGTTCGATGCCGCCGGCAACATGTATGGCACCACCGAATTTGGCGGTCACGGCGATGGGGGCGCCTTCAAAATGACTTACGCGAATGGCGTCTGGACGGAGAACCTCATCTACGCGTTCATCGACGGGGCGGAAGCCCAGGCTGGCTTGATCGTGGACAGCGCCGGCAACCTCTACGGCACGCTTCCCTACGGCGGCTTGGGCTACGGTATTGTGTTCCAGTTAACTCCGGGACAGTCCGGTTGGACGCAGAACGTCATCTATCGCTTTACCAATGGCGCCGATGGGGAAACTCCGTTCGCCGGATTGGCCATGGACTCGGCGGGAAACCTCTATGGCGCAACTTCTCTCGGAGGCGCCGACTATGGCGGAGTCATTTACGAACTTTCACCTTCGGGCAGCGGATGGACCTTCAGCCTGCTTAACAGCCTTTACGGCGGTGGCGGTCCATTGAGCGCCTTGACGATGGATGCTGCCGGCAACCTTTATGGCACAACTCAAAGCGATGGCGAGTACGGATTAGGCAACATTTTCGAGCTGAGCCCGGGCCAGAGCGGTTGGACCTACACAGACCTGCATTCCTACGCTGACAGCGACGACGGCCAAAGGCCGTATGCCGGGGTCACAATCGCGCCTGATGGCACCTTGTATGGCGTGGGCGGTTCGGTTGCATGGAAGATCACACGCTAATTTAACTTCAGTGTCATGACACACGTAAAGAAACAAGGAGCTTTCAAAATGTCCCGTCGAGTCGTAAGCACAAGCCTCTTCATCCTGCTCGTCGCCGCCATCGCGGCGCAGGCCCAGACCTTCACCGTGCTGCACGAATTCACCGGCGGCACCGACGGGTCTGGACCGTACTCCACCCTGGTCATGGATCACTCGGGGAACCTATATGGCATCGCGACCTACGGAGCGCACAGCGGGTGTGGTATTTACCCGGGGGTCGGCTGTGGGACCGCGTTCAAGTTAGAACACAAAGGAACCGGCTGGGTATTCTATCCGCTGTATGGGTTTACCGGGTCACCAGACGGGGCCAATCCGGTTGGAAGCCTCACCATTGCGCCCGACGGCACGCTCTACGGCACAACCAATGACGGCGGAGCCGGGGGAGACTGCACAGACACTTGGGGGAGGATTGGTTGTGGGACAGTTTTCCATTTACAGCCGCCTCCTAACTTCTGCGCGTCCTTTCTATGCCCGTGGACTGAAACTACGCTTTATCGCTTCACCGGAGGAGATAATGGCAACGATCCCTGGGCTGGAGTTGTGCTTGACGGAGCCGGCAATCTCTATGGTACTGCCTATTAGGCAGGCCCAAACCACTGGGGCGTAGCTTATGAGGTCTCGCCTTCCGGTTCCGGCTGGACGGAGTCGACAATTCATGCCTTTGCCGGCGGCGATGACGGCGGCAGTCCCACGAGCGCTCTCGTCCTTGACGGAAGCGGTAACCTCTACGGAACCACGGAGTTTGGCGGAGGCTGCGGGGCCGGCGGCGACGGCTGCGGCACGGTTTTCCAGCTCGCCCCATCAGGATCAGGATGGAACTCGAGCATCCTCTACAACTTCGCCGGTGACTACGGTGCACCTTTCGGAGGAGTGATCTTCGATCCTGCCGGCAATCTGTACGGCGCCTTCGTCGAGCCTCAGAATGGGGTCTTTGAGCTAAGCCCTTCGAACGGCAGTTGGACCTTCACATCACTCTATGTAGACCATATCGATGAATTGGGGTTTTTCTACAGTCCCTTGGCTAGAGACGCGGCCGGCAACCTCTACGGTACCGCCGAGCTCGGAGGGGACGGCAACGACTGTAACGTCCCCTACGGTTGCGGTTTTGTGTACAAGCTGACGCCCTCCGCCGGTGGCTGGGCCTACGCGCAGCTTTACGCGTTTACTGGCGGTGCGGACGGCGCGTTCCCCTACGGCGGCGTGATTGTCGATGCCGGTGGCAATATCTACGGCACCGCCGCTGCGGGTGGAACGAACTACTGCACTTACCAAGGCTGTGGCACGGTGTGGGAGCTTACGCCGTAAAGCAGCGGCTAGTGGTCAGTGGCCAGTGGTTAGTTAGGGCTCGTAACCAATCATCGACCGCAGGGACTACTTACTACATAGGGATTTCTCCCTCGCTATCCGCTAACTCCGCTGTCACCGGGGAAGGATGAGTCCGGGCCGCGCCCTCATAAAGCCTCTGTTTTTATGCCATTGCCCCGTAATGTGAAATTAAGTTGATTTCTCCCCCGCAAGCGCACAACATTACCGCCCAGACCGTCCTTTGCAGCTCGAAGGAAATGGAGAATCAATATGACGCAGGCATGGCAGCATCGCAGTTTGAGTTTCAGAACCAGTCCAAGAGCGTCCGCCCTCGCACTGATGCTGGTAATCGCGTTTATATTATCCGTCGCGGTAGCCCCGACGGCACAGGCGCAGACCTTCAGCGTGCTGCACAGCTTCGGCAACAACGGCGACGGGTACGAGCCTCTCGCCGGCTTGGCCATCGATGCGGGCGGAAACCTTTACGGCACAACCTTCTTCGGCGGCGCCTCCAACCAGTGCAGTGACTGTGGCACAGTCTTCAAGTTGGCGCGCAGGAACTCGGGATGGATCTACTCAACGATCCTCTCCTTCAACGGAGGCGACGGGGACCACCCCGCGGCCCAGTTAGTTTTTGGCCACGATGGCAGCCTTTACGGAACTACCACCGCCGGAGGGAACTTCGACAATGGCAATGTATTCAACCTAAGGCCGCAACCTCGAGCCTGTGTAACTGCCCTGTGCCCCTGGGAAGCCACCGTCCTGCATTCCTTCGACGGAGGAGACGGGTCTTATCCCACCAACATCGCCTTCGACCAGGCCGGCAACCTCTACGGCACCGCATGGGACGGCGGAACCGAGGACTTAGGCTCCATTTATGAACTAACCCCTTCCGGCGGCTCATGGACGTTCCAAGTACTTTACGATTTTTCGGCCTTCGGGGTCAGCAACCCGAACGGCGTCATTCCTGACCAAAATGGCAATCTCTATGGCACGACCTCGCAGACTCCGGGTGCGGCTTTTGAACTAACTAGCTCGGGACAGTTTCAGGTCCTGTTCACTTTCAACTCTGGTTCAGGAGTCGACCCAGACACCGGACTGATCTTCGACAGCTCGGGCAATCTGTACGGTCAGACACTGTACGAGGGACCAGATGGTTATGGCGGGACGGTTTTCGAGTTGTCGCCCTCGGGTGGCGGGTGGTCATTCAGCCTCCTACACAGCTTCTCAGGCAAGAATAATGGAGTCGTCGGCAGCCCCAATCTCGTGATTGATGCGCAAGGCAATCTGTACGGCACCACTGCGTGGAATGGCGCTCACGCCTATGGTGAAGTCTTCAAGTTGACACCGTCGAGTAATGGCTGGATCTATACCGATTTATACGACTTCACCGGCGGAAACGACGGTTGTTATCCTTGGAGCAACGTTGTGATGGATAGCTCGGGCAATCTGTACGGCACAGCGTCCCGGTGCGGAACATATGGCTATGGCACGGTCTGGGAGATCATGCCATAACGTTTGATGTCGTCCAAGGTCCCAGAGGCTTGCAGGCTGAAAACGTGAAGCCCCTGTAATTGTAAAAGAAACTTATTCGCTCTCAGCAGAGTTCTATCCGATAACACCAGTTAACACGAGTTTCCGTTCTAGAGTAGCCTGTTCCTCGAGCTACTTCCCCGTGTTCTTCGCAGGATGAGCCGATATCCTCTTCTCGATAGAGGCGACGTGGCCGTCTTCCATTTCGGCCAGCTCGCAATAGAGCTGACGCAACGGTCCTGGCTCGGTTTTTTCCACCAGACTTGCGTAGTACTTCTGGGCACCGCGTTCTGCGTTGAGCGCTACCTGCAGAGCACGATCGCGGGCGCTGACCTTATTTCTCTCTGGAGCGGGGAAAAAATCCACCTCCTCCAGCCGTGGGACCTCAACTAGCTCCACCAGATCAAGCGACCGATGGACTACGTGTTTATCCCTTGTCTGCCGCAAGCGATTCGGCACTGCCGATTCAGCGAAAAACGGATTCAAAGGCTGGCGTCTATTCATAAAAGCTTGGATGAAGCGGTCGGTTTTTTTCTGCAGGACAGTAGTAGGTATGCTAACAAAACACCCGCACCGTCACTGGATCTGGGCATCTTCCCTTGACGATTCGGCTAGTGAGCTACCTTATACAGACAGCCAAAACGTAGCGCCCTAAACTTCTCGCAGCGAAATAACAAGGGCCGTGGACCACCATACCTCTGCAAAAGAAATAACAGAGCTTCACAGGCCTTTCTACCAATTCGCCAGAGTTTGTGAAGGATGGCGCATGGAAACCAAGAAGCCCTTGAACCAATTCCAAGACGTACACAACAAGGTTCGGGAACGTCTTGACCGCGCCCGCGAGGTCAAAGAGAAGGACTCTGCGCTTCAGCAGAAAAAAGCAAAAGAGGAAGCCGTTCGTGAGAAGTTCGACCGTGCTTAAGCGACAAATTAGGATTGTGCACGAACACCCACTGATCGCCATCTGTGAATACTGCAACATGCAATTTTCCGGTGCTGACAGTCAGCTTGCGAAAAGCGATCTTCAGGCGCAGTTCAACGCGCACAAGTGCGAGATCCGCCAAGTGACGATCAATTCGCATGAATAACCCTCTGAACAACAAATGCCCGGTGTGCGGAGCTTTGGTGAATGCCCCCTGCGCCCGAATCAACGGTACGCTGATGCCGGGGCCGCACCGGAAACGGATGGAACTGACGCTAG
>Ga0181532_10005679_pt1 | contig 10535 bp, 9 predicted proteins | sample PEATcosm2014_Bin_33_FD_119768 | JGI IMG/M metagenome (GOLD analysis project Ga0181532, IMG submission 119768) | Peatland microbial communities from MTU Mesocosm Facility, Houghton, MI, USA - PEATcosm2014_Bin11_30_metaG | ecosystem: Environmental > Terrestrial > Soil > Wetlands > Peat | place... | reverse complement strand
GCGACGCGGTGATTCATCCCAACGTTACGATCTACCCCAACGTGCGCATCGGCGATCGCTTCACCGCGCACAGCCAGGTCTCGATTCGCGAAGGCACGGTGATCGGGAATCGGGTGACGATTTTGAACGGCGCGGTAATCGGCGCCGACGGTTTCGGGTTCGTCGAGGAAAAGGGCGACTTGATCAAAATTCCACAAGTCGGCGGCGTAATCCTCGAGGATGATGTCGAGATCGGCGCGAATTCGACCGTCGATCGCGCGATGATGGGGGCGACGGTGCTGCATCGCGGCGTGAAGCTCGACGACCAGGTGCATATCGGGCACAACTGCGAAATCGGCGAGTACTCGCGCTTCTCGGGGCACGTGGGAATCTCGGGTTCGACGCGAATCGGCAAATGGTGCCTGTTCGGCGGACAATCGGGATGCGCCGACCACGTGACGATTGGCGATCGCGTCATGGTCGTGGCCAAAGCCGGCATCCACAACGACTTGAAAGACGACGCGATCGTCTCGGGCATCCCCGCCGTGGACGTGCGCAAGTTCCGCCGCTACGCCGCCGTGCTGACCCGGCTGCCCGAAGTCATACGGCGAGTGCGCGCGCTTGAAAACCACGTCGGCATCGGCGGCAACGAGGTGTAACTTTTCGCGGCGTCGCTCTTTTGTGCAGCCGATTCGGCCGCCGTAACCAGTGCCAGAACTCACCTTCACACTTGCGCCACGGCCACCGTTCAGACTCGACCTGACGGTGTGGGCGCTTCGGCGCCGGCCGCATAACCTCGTCGATCGATTCGACGAGGGCGTCTGGCGGCGCATCCTGGTGATCGGCAGGTCGCCAGTCACGGTCGCAGTCAGGCAGACACGCAGCGGATCGCGTCCGGAAATCGAAGTACGGGTCAGAGCCGCGCGGCCTCAAGCGGTGAGGGCGGAAGTCGCCGCGATTGTGACCAGGATGCTCGGGTTGGAGTGCGACCTTTCGGACTTCTACCGGCTCGCGCGCGGCGATGCACGCATCCGGGAGCTGGCGGATCGTCTCCGGGGGATGAAGCCGGTGCGCTACGCCACGGTGTTCGAAGCGTTCGCGAATGCGGTCGCGGGCCAGCTCGTGTCGCTCAGCGCGGGAATGCACGTGCTGAACCGGCTCACGGAGCCTTACGGAATTCCCGGCGCGGTTGATGCCGCGACAGTGCCGATGCGATCGTTCCCGGTCGCGTCCGCGGTTGCGCGCTCGAATCCCGACGCCTTGCGCGCGCTCGGGCTCAGCCGACAGAAGGGGGAATACCTGATCGGACTCGCGCGCTTGGCGATCGATCGCAAGGACCGCGATTTCGCGTCGATCGAACGGCTCGGGGACGACGACGCCGTCGCGCGCCTTTCGAAGATTCGCGGCGTGGGCCGCTGGACGGCGGAATACGTGATGCTGCGCGGTTTCGGCCGAATCAACATTTTTCCGGGCGACGACGTGGGTGGGCGCAACAAACTCTTTGAATGGCTCGGGGTGGACGGCGAGCCCACTTACGACGGCGTGCGGCGTATGCTCGAGCGGTGGCATCCGTACGCCGGACTCATCTATCTTCAATTGATTGTGAACGGACTCGCCGACGGCGGCCATTTCGCGTAGTCGGCGGCCGGATGAGGCGCCGGGAAATCCTCAATCGCGAACGTTACAAGCTTGCCGGAGAAATACGATGGAGAAAAAATATATCAATCCAGATACGTTGCTCGCGCCGCGCGGCTATACGCACATCGTGACGGTCGCAGGCCCGGCGAAGTTGATTTTCATTTCGGGCCAGGTGGCAGTTGACAAGGACGGCAAGTTGGTAGGGCCGGGAGACTTGAAGACCCAGATTCGCCAGGCGGCGAATAATCTGAAAGCCGCGCTCGCGGCTGCAGGAGCCACCGCGGCCGACATAGTCAAAACCAATACCTACATCGTTAACTACAAGCAGTCTGATTATTCCGCGATGCGCGAGGCGCGCTCCGAACTGTTCCCGGATGGCGAGCCACCGGCCTCGACGCTGGTCGGCGTGACGTCCCTGGCGGTCGAGGGACTAATGGTGGAGATGGAAGCGATCGCGGCCGTGAAGTGAGCGGTCAGCTGCCGCGACTCGGCGAATGTGAGGATTAACCGAAGACTGCCATTATGTTTATAATTCCTTACACTTTGACGCGCTCGAACAGTCAGAGTAAACGATGTTGTGCGTCGCTGGCGGCGCCGGCGGTGGGGAGCTTGACTCGCGGCGGTGAGATACCCGCAAATGATGGAAGAATATAGTGCCGGCAGACGCGCAAACGCTCGTTATATCTCATCGGGGGATGAGACTTTGAAGAGTCAGGGGAAGAGACGATGAACAATATCGAGGAACGCTATCGCGCGGCGACCGAAAAATCCGCGCAATTCAACAAGCGCGCCGAGCGCGTGATGCCCGGCGGGGACACCCGCACCACCACCTACTATCGGCCCTACCCGCTCACCCTCAAGCGCGGCGAAGGTCCCTTCCTTTGGGACGTTGACGGCAACAAGTACATCGATCTGATTGGCAACTACACCAGCCTGGTTCACGGCAACGCTTATCCGCCAATCGTCGAGGCGGTGAGCAAGGCGGTTCGCGACGGCAGCTCGTGGCCGGCCCGATCGGAGGCGCAGATCGAGCTCGCGACTCTGCTGTGCGAGCGCGTCGAATCTGTGGATCGCGTGCGATTTTGCAATTCAGGGACGGAGGCCGGGATGCTCGCGGCACACGTCGCGCGGCGCCTTACCGGCCGCAAGCTCATCCTGATGGCGCGCTACGGCTATCATGGATCGTACGACGATTTGGAAGTCGGGCTGGTCGGCCAGGACGGCGAGCGCACGATGCTCGCCGACTTCGGCGAGGCGACCGTGTTCGAGGCGCTGCTGTCCGAGCGCGGTTCGGAGATTGCGGCGGTGTTTCTCGAGCCGATCCTCGGCTCAGCAGGCATCGTGGAGCCGCCGGCCGAATTTCTCGGGCGCGTTGCCGAAGCGGCGCATAGCGCAGGTGCGATGTTCGTCGTCGATGAGGTGATCACGCTGAGGCTGGCCGAGGGCGGCGGGCAGCAGGTTTTCAACGTCAAGCCGGACCTGACGATGTTCGGAAAGATCATTGGCGGCGGATTCCCGGTCGGAGCGATCGGCGGCAGCGAAGAAGTGATGTCGGCGTTCGATCCGCGCAATCGCGGCAGGATTTTTCATTCAGGCACTTTCAACGGCAATCCGGTAACCTGCGCGGCCGGGGTCGTGTCGGTGCGAGAACTCACGCAGGCGCGAATCGACAAAATGGCCTCGCAGGCCGAGCGGCTGGCCGCCGAGCTGGCGCGCGCGGCGCGCCAGGCGGGGCTGCCGTTTTCCGTGCGGCATTCTGGATCGCTGATGAACGTGTTCTTTCTCAAAGAGCCGCCGCCCGCGACGATCTCGCGCGAGGACGCCCGCGCGATCGCCAGCTTCCATCTGGCGGCGCTCAATCAGGGTTTGTTTCTCACCCCGAGCGGGATGATCGCGCTCTCGACCGTGATCACTGACGAAGTCCTGAGCGATATTTGTGCGCGCGCGGCGAAGGCGATGGCCGACGTCGTGCAGGCCGGCGAGTAGCGGCAAACATCGGCGCCTCAGTGCGGGAGGCGTGCGCGGCAAGTCCGCGTGCGCCTTCGCATTTTTCACTTCTTCAGTGCCGGGAAATGCCGTTCAGCGTTCACGCCGCCTTCAGTTCCGACGTGCAATGAGGGCATCGCGTGGCGCCGAGCGCAATCGCGCTAAGGCAATATGGACACTCCCTGGTGGTGGGTGGCGCGGGCTTTTCGCCAACCAGGTGATTCACCCATTTGACGAGTAGAAAGACCGCGAACGCGATTATCACGAAGTCGATGATCGTGTTGATGAACAATCCGACGTTCAGCGTCGGCGCGCCCGCAGCCTTCGCTGCCGCGATGGTCGGGTAATGCGTCGACGAAAGATTGATGAACAGGTTTGCGAAATCGACTGCGCCGAGCGCCAGCCCGATCGGCGGCATCAGAATGTCATTGGTAAGCGAGGTTACTATTTTCCCGAACGCGGCGCCGACGACGAAGCCGACCGCGAGATCGATCACGTTGCCCTTGATCGCGAACTGTTTGAACTCTGAGAGTATCGACACGATGCGTCCTCCGTTAGCCACTCAGATTGGTGAGGAGCCTCGCTTACAAAAGCATCGGAGCGCGCCGATGTAAAACGGCACACGAGGCATATCTGTTCGGTCTATCAAGAGCGCCGCCTGCTCTTTGTCGGCCTGCACTGGGGGAGTTGCTTGAAGGAGAGTTCGCGCGCGAAATTATAGGGTCGTTACGACAGACGATGACGCCACTTGCGTAATGCCTGCGTTCGCCGCTGCCATCACCGTCCCAAGCATGACGGCTGCGCAAAGGATCGCGGTAAAGATGAAGCCGGCGGTTTTCATGTGCATTCCTCTAACAAGGAATACGCACGGGGAAACCGCCGGTTACGCGAAAAAAAGCCCTTATCCGCTTGGCGATTATGCGGCGGGATCGAGGATATCGGCCCTGCCCAGCGGATCCTTCGCGCCAGTCTGGCCGGCTCCGCCCCCCGAAGTGCCGTGGCGAACGTCGGTGGCGAGGCCGAGCTTCTCCAGCGCCAGGATGACCACGTAACCGGCGTCGGGCTGGCGCCAGTTCCATCCCAGACGCGCAGAACCGGGGCGCGCGTGATGGTTGCGATGCCAATTCTCGCCCTGCAACAGATGCATCAGCGCCAGCCATGTTACGTTGCGGCTGGAATCCTCACCCACCTTGATGCCCGGTTCGGTGTGGCAAACGCTGTTGACGAAACATTGCGCGTGCAGTGCGAAGCACAAGCGGATCGCGCCGAGCCAGAAAAATGCGGCCGGACTGAAATACAAACCGCCTAGGTATGAGAGCGCGAGGATCGGCGTCTGGAACCATCGCCAGGCCCGATACGAAACTCCGCTGAGATCGGGACAGTAACGATCGACCGGCATCTCGCCAGCCTGCCAAAGCCAGCGTAGATGCGCCCACCAGAAACCGCCCCATATCGGGCTCGAGATGTCGTCCGGGGTGTCAGCCTTGGCGTGATGCAGGCGATGGCCTGCGGCCCAACTGGTCGGCGCACCGGAACCGTTGAACATCGCGAAAAAAATCAGCACTCCACGCGCCCACGGATTGAGCGTGAGCGAGCGATGCGCGATCGCACGATGGTACCCGACCGTGGTGCCCAGTCCGCCGATGAATACCAGCGCTACCGCGCCGAGCAACACCCGCCATCCCGGAATCGGATAAAGCACCAGTCCAATCGCGGCGGTGATATGAATGAGGAAAATCCACAAAAGGATCGAAAGGTCGCGCCCCGAGGGGGTGTGCCACCATGGCATCTCCCACGGCGCGGCCTGCGTGGTTTTTTCTGTTTGTGCGGTGCTCGCCGTCGTGAAAGCTGATGCCATTCGTCTCCCCACCAATCGTATTTGCCCGCACCAGCGCACACGCCTGTCTAGCTGCGCGGATGATGATGCTTCGGGCAGCAGGCGCGCGGGTGTGCGCATTCCTGGTTGCCGCCAGCATCAGCACATTTTCACTTTTCACCGGGATGCCTTCGATTATAAGGCAGAGAGCGGAATGTGCATGCCGTCGCGGTCAATCAACATTACAGGATACTGACGCTGTATGCTACGTCCGATTGCATGGACACGGCCAGGCGCGCTTTGTGAACTTTTACAAATGTTCCGCAGATAAGCCGGGAAGATCAGGGCCACCGGGTCATTGCGAGGCCGACTAGTCCGCCGCCAAGCACGAGCCATGCGGAATTCACACGATAACGAATCAGGATAAATGTGCTCGAAGCCGCGAGAATCATCGTGGTGACGTCAACGATGGCGGCGCGGGCAAGAAACAACGTCACCGCCGCCATCAACGCCCACGCGCCGACATTGACTCCGTCGAGAAACGCGCCGGCAAGCCGGGAGCGGCGCAAGTGAGGGATCAGCGGCCCGCTGATCGAGACGAAGAAAAACGACGGGATAAAAATGCCGAGCGTCGCGACCACGGCGCCGCGAAATCCACCGAGGATGTAGCCGATGAATGTCGCGGTCGTGAACACCGGCCCCGGCGTCACCTGGCCCACAGCGACGGCGTCGAGCAACTGCGCCTCGCTGAGCCAGCGCAGTCGATCGACGAGGTCGGTGCGGATGAACGCCAGCAATACGTAGCCGCTGCCGAATAGCACCGCGCCGACCTTCAGGAAGAACAGAAACAGGGTGATAAGACTGAATGGGACGGCGACCGCGGTCGCGGCGAGCGCGGCGCCTTTCATGGCGGACGCACGGGTGGCAACGGTCGGGATTGCGGCGATCGTCGCGCGTACCCTGCTTCGATCTTCGAAGGCGCGAATCGCGAGCATAACGACTCCGCCGCCGAGCAGGACCACCATATCGTTAACGTCGAGCATCGACGCCGTCAGCCCAACGATTGCGATCGCAGCCAGGATGCGCGACTTGATCGCAGTGCGGCCGAGTCCCCACAGCGCCTGCAACACGACCGCGATGATCACGGGCTTGACGCCGTAGAGGAGACCGACCGCCTGAGGCATCGTGCCGAATCGCACGTACGCCCATGCGATAATCAACACGATCGCGGCGGCCGGAAAAATAAAACACGCGCCGGCGACGACGAGGCCGGCCCATCCCGCCCGCTGTTGTCCGATGTGAATCGCCATCTCGGTCGAGTTGGGGCCGGGAATCAGGTTGCAGACGCCGAGCATGTCGAGGAAGCGCTCGTGCGTCATCCATCGTCGGCGGCGAACTACCTCGTCCTCCATCATCGCGATGTGCGCGGCCGGACCGCCCATCGCGATCGTACCGAGTCGAAGAAACAGCGCGGCGAGCTCCCGGAGCGCGTCGCGCCGCGATGGGGGCGCGGAATTGCCGCTGCTTGGCGGCTCGCTGATTTGGGGAATCGATTCGTCCATGCGGCTGCGGATCAGCTGATCACGAATCGCGGACGTATTCCAGCAGGCGCGCTTTGTCATTGGCGAAACCCTGCGCTATGGATCGAGCCACCATGCCATCACAAGTGAAGCAACGAGTTGTACGCGCGTCGAACCTGAATTTCACGGTGCTCGAGATGGGCGACTCAGAAGGTCCGCTGGTGCTGTGCCTGCATGGCTTCCCGGACACTGCTCATTCCTTCCGCCATCAGATGCCCGCGCTGGCCTCGGCGGGATTCCACTGCGTCGCGCCGTTCATGCGCGGTTACTCGCCGACCGAACCCGCGCCCGACGGTCGCTACGACTCGCCGGCGCTGTCCGAGGACGCGCTCGCGCTGATAGCGGCGCTCGGTTACAAGGACGCGATCGTGTTCGGCCACGATTGGGGCGCAGTCGCGGCATACGGCGCCGCGGCCGCATCGCCGGATCGCGTCAGCAGGCTGGTCACGTCGGCAGTCCCGTACGGCTCTAAATTTTTCGAAGCGCTCGTGACCAACTACGCGCAGCAGCGCCGCTCCTGGTACATGTTTTTTTTCCAGACTGCGATTGCCGAGGCCGCGGTGAGTTTCAACGACTTCGCGTTCCTGGAAAAGTGCTGGGCTGACTGGTCGCCCGGATGGAAATGGGCGCCCGAGGACATGGTTGCGCTCAAGCGATGCTTTCGCGCCAAGGGCACGCTCGAGGCTGCCATCGGCTACTATCGCGCCACGCTCGGACCGGTGCTCAGCATGCCGGTCGATCTAAAAATGCTGGCGCCCGCGATGAACATACCGATCAACGTGCCCGCGATGATGATTCATGGGCGCGACGACGGATGCATCGGAGTGGAGACGCTCGACGGGATGGAGAAGCTGTTCCCGAAGGGATTGAAGATCGAGCTGGTGCCGGGCGCCGGCCATTTCGTGCATCAGGAGCGCCCCGCTCACGTCAACGAATTGATCCTCAAGTTCCTGAACCCCTGATCGGATCCCTGTTGTATCATCCTGACTGCAGCGAGGGATCTCGCATCTCTTCTTGACGGTGGGTGCAGGGCTCACCCCTGCCGCGCAGCCGCCCGTGTCATTCTAGAGCGAAAGTTGCTGTGATTGAGCCGAAGCCCTGAGTGCTGCCGAAGGGGAAGAATCCCGGATCCGGGTTCCTTCGCTTCGCTCAGGATGACTCAAAAGAAGTCCTAACAGGCCGTCAGGCCGCATCTTTTCTTTTCACTGGGCGCATGGCTCACCCCTGGCCGTGGCGACGACAGCGCAGTATTCAGCCGTTGGCAGGGGCCGCGCGCGACAACGGAGCGCGGCCTTAACACTGGGTGCAGGGGTCACCCCTGCTTCCGCATTTGATTAAGTTCCTTCGCCAGCGCGGCGGCCTCGGCTGCGCCGCCGCTGAATCCGGCGGGCGGCGGAGTGCGCAGTAATCCATAGGCCGTCACCGCGAAAAAGACGGCCAGGTTGATCGAAGCAGCCGAGATCAGCGCGGCGTTCGGATGGTCGGGGAAATATGACGAGGTGTCGCTGAGATGCTTGATGTAGATGAGGTTGAACAGGAACGTCGCGCTTACGACGGCGAAGATCGAAGTGAGAAAGCCGCTCTCCAGCGCGATCGGAATCAGAATTACGATCGGGTAGTAAAGATATCGTTCATGCATCCGGGGCGCGAACATGAAGAATCCGAATAGCGCGACGAAAATCGCCAGCATCGCGCCGCCAGCGGACCGCGCGCGCCAGATCAGATACGACGCGATCAGGTAAACGGCGCACGTGAGCGAAAGGCCGAACGCGCTGTAGGAAACGCCGCCGAAGATCTTGTCCGTGTCGGCAGTGCCCATCCCGCCGATCAAGCCCATGAAATTGAACGCGCCCACCGAAGCTTCGCTGAATCGCGTGCCGAGATCCTTATATACGTTGACTATCCAATCCCACGAATGCCCGAGTTGATACGGCATGATTCCAATCGCAATCGTGCCCAGGAATGCGCCCGCGGACCATCCGCATTCGGCCACGCCCGCGTTGAACAGCGTCCACAGTCCCAGCGGCGGCATGAATGCGATCGCTTGCGGCTTGGCCAGGATCGCGATCGCGGCCGCACTCCATCCCAGCCGATAGCGGCCGGTCAGGATCAGGATCGCGGCGGCGATCATTGGCAGCGCGACGATCGAATCGCTCTGGCCCCATACCACCGTATCGAAGATAAGCGCCGGGTTAAGCGCGAACAGCATCATTACCACGATCGCGCGCGGGCCGCGTCCGTCGCGCCACGCCGCAAAGTACAGCGTCAGCCCGATAAAAAAATCGGCAATCAACGGCGGCGCCTCGACGATCACGCGGAAACCGTTTGCGGTCGGCTCGATCAGCCTGCCGATCCATCCCGAGAGCCACAGCAGGTACAGCGACCCGGGCGGATAGGCGTCAACCGGCAGGCCGGGATCGTAAATTCGCGAGGGACCCAGAGCGGCGGCCAGCAACGCGCGATTGGTCTTCGCCCAGATGTCCCAGTAGTAGCCGGTGAAATGAAATAGCGCGGCAAACTTGACCGCGGTGATCGCGAGCATGAGGCCGGCAGGGAGCATCCACGCCGATCGCCCGGCCGCAAGCCCCTGCCGCCATATTACGGCGAGCGCCCATCCCAGCAGCCCCAGCAGGACCAGGCCCGATACGACGCCCGTCGCGCGGATCGAGACTCTACCGTCGGGCTGACGTAGCTCGTCTTTATAATGGAAGCGAATTAAGCCGAGATCGAATGCGCGCACGCCGCGCGACTGCGGCCTCGCAACGGCGGCCACCTTTATATTGCGAAATGACGCGCGACCCGTATCCGGGAAACCCTCCGCACCGAGCTGGCATAGCAATTCAGTCGAATCGCCCCATCGATCTTCCTTGAGAAAGAACGAGAGTTTCTGCCAGTCCGTCGTGCCGTGCAGATGCGTCGAGATGAGCTTGATTCCGTCGTAGGTACTGACCGCTATATTCGCGCCGCCGGCGCGCGGCAGCGCACCCTCGACGCGTACCTCGGCGCTGATTTCAAAAATCCCGGGCCGCAGTATCAGCGCCTGATGCCAGCTCGCGTAGTTCGGATTCAGATTGGAGATTCCAAGCGCGCCGCCCTCGGCCGGTGTATAGGTCCATGAAAACTTGCTCAGCTTCCGGTCGGAAGACAGCGCGTACCAATCAACCGGCGCGCCGTCGAAGCCCGCAGCCAGCTCGCCGTTCTTTACCAGGTTGGTCTGAGCGTTGGCGCAAATCGGCCTCCAGAGCCATGATGCGCACATTGCGAGCGCCGCAACCGCGATTAATCGCCACATTGTTCGATCGAATCCGATGCCGTGACGGGTACCGGCCCCTGCGCATCCAATCAAGTCTCAATATGCACATGCAAGACCTGATGCGGTTCACGCGCACGCCGACTAGGATGGGCCGTAACCGGCTCGAGAACCAGGGAGGTATTCACGATGGCGGAGAAATCACGCGGCGCCGCTCTCACGATCTTCGCGCTGCTGCTCGCACTGATGGCGATTTCCAATTTCGGCAAGCCATTCTCGCATAATC